>Ga0268359_11778_pt1 | contig 160939 bp, 190 predicted proteins | sample BioMet11_FD_194416 | JGI IMG/M metagenome (GOLD analysis project Ga0268359, IMG submission 194416) | Sewage microbial communities from Oakland, California, United States - Biofuel 11 (PacBio Assembly) | ecosystem: Engineered > Wastewater > Sewage > Unclassified | place: USA: California...
TTTGTAACCGTTGCGCTGCCTGCAGCATTGGATGCGGTCAGAGTGACAGAATAGATCCCTGCTGGTAGTATAGGTATGTGCAGGGATTCTGGAGCGTGGAGGTTCCGCCATCGCCAAACAACCAGACCCAGGTAGTGGGTGAATTTGCAGATTCATCAACAAAAAGGACACTTAACGGGAGAGTCCCGCTTGTCGTGTTCGAGACTAAATGCCACGGAGGGAATTGTTGCTGCACAGGCCGGTGCGGCAAGGAGAAGACAAAGGAGTATGCCATATCCGGCACAGGAGATTTCTTTCATATTGCACCTCTTGCGCACCGGCAGGAGACTCCAAAAGAAGTTCTGGATCTGTTGCATCTGATCACCATTACGATTCCCCCATCGATGGTTCCCGTATATATTATGTGAATATCCACCGCGTACACGGCTTTCTCTCTTTAGGGATGTATTGAACCATCTGGTACAAGGTACTCATCTGCAGGAATTTTTGTGCGACAAAAAAAGAAATGAATGAATAAAAGAGGGCAGGTGAGGGAAATTCGTTCCCTCACGCATTCGCATTCATGGATCGGCAGCCCTGCAGGATCCTCTCCATGCCGGCCCAGGGACGCATAGTCGGGTGCTTGTAAATTCCCGATCCTTTTCCCGGGAGCTGCTGCACATCCCGGGGTGATAAATGTCTCATCGCTATCGTGTTTTCTTAAACACCCCATCACGGTTTGGGGTTTCTTTGTGCCTTTCCTGATCGTGTGCTCTTCCTTGTCTGTGGTCTGGTATCCGCGAAATAAGCGGTTTTACCGGATTCACGAATATTCCTGCAGGGACGAAAAACACCCTGCCTCGTGCAGAGTCACGGGGCTTATGATCGTTTCAGGTGTTCCCTGGAGAGTGATCCTTTGTCATCTGGTCCCTGTCTTCCCGTCTCACCTCCGCTGGTGATTTCCCGGTCGGGTACTCACCATACATGCCCGTGGTAAGCAGGGGTTTTATATTGCCCGCATGGCGGTTGTGAAATTATGGACCGGCTGGCATATGGGTAAAACCGGGAAGTATAATATATCCGGGTCCGGCAGTCCCTGTTATCCAATCATTGCGGTTACCTGGAATATCACAAAAAAAGAGAAATTTTTGGAAATGAGGGGAATGGATCCGGATTTGGGGATACAGTTATTCGCTCCTCAGCGCATCGATCGGGTCCATGTTCGAAGCGCGCCATGCCGGGTACAGTCCCGAGACCACACATACCACGATCCCCACAAACATCGCTGCCGGGACGTACATGATACTCTCCCAATCGAAGAAGTACGCCGTTGTGCCGATCATGGCGTCCACCACCGAATACCCGATGAGGATACTGCTCACCCCTCCGATGACCGCACCAAGGAGCCCTAAGATGAATGCCTCGTAGAGGAACATCCGGCGGACCTCTCCGCGTTCCGTACCTATGGAGAGCAGGATACCGATCTCCTGGATCCGTTCGTTTACCGACATCATCATCACGTTAAAGATGCTCACTGCCGCGACAAGGAGCGAGATGCCGCCGATGGCCATGATAAAGGTCGTTACCGTGCTCAGCGTCGATGTGGTGGTTTCGAGCTGTGAGGTTGCATCGGTGATCCGTACTGCAGGAGACTTCGAGTTGGTATTGAGCTTGGTATCGATCGCCTCCTCAATGTCGGCGATATTGTCCGTGTCTTTGACGATCACGTTCACCTGGTCGTACTGGTCCTTCCCGCCGTACTGGTTGGTGTACCACTTGCTGTTCACGATGATCGCATTATCTGCGGAAACACCGTCTGATGTGGTGCCCCTTGATTTCAGGACCCCTACGACCTTTACTTCAGGGCGCGAGGTAGATGAGAAGGAACCAATCTTGATCCTGCTACCAACCTTGAGGTTAAACTGCTCGGCGATATTTGCCCCGACAAGTGCATCGTTCACACTTTCAATGCTTGTGTTCCCGTAGGTCTGGTTGAGGGTTAAGAATTCTGTGATGTCATCGGGATCGATCCCGTAGACCTGTGCCCGGCCCGGCACCGATGAGAGCGTGAACTCGGCGTTGGTCGAGTAGATTGGAATCACCGTACCGTTGGTGCCTACCACCGTTTTGATCTTGTTGAGCTCGGTCTTGGAGATTCCGGTATCCGAAGACGACGTGGGGGTCGAACCCGGCGGGCCCATACGAACGGAATCCGACGAGATCACGATCGTGTTCGCGCTCGCGGAGAGCTGGTCTTTTACTTCCAGCTGCATGTTGGTTCCCAGCATCCCCATAGAGGCGATGGCGACAACGCCAATCACAATGCCGATCGCAGCTAAGAGCGACCGGGTAAAGTTCAGTTTCACGCTCCGTACCGAGAGACTGAAGAAGATGTCGCCTTTGATCATGACTGAACAATCCTCCCGTCTTCCAGCCTTATTGTACGCTGAGCGTATTCTGCGATCTTCGGGTCGTGGGTCACAACGATGAGTGTTTTACCCTTACTGTGCAGGTCGCAGAGGATGTCCATGATCTGGAGCCCGGTCTTACGGTCGAGGTTCCCGGTCGGTTCATCGCAGAGGAGGATCTTCGGGTCGTTGACCAGTGCCCGGGCTATGGCAACCCTCTGCTGTTGTCCCCCCGATAACTGGGTGGGGCGGTGGGCGCTCATATCCTTGTCAATCCCTACCTGTTCCAGAAGGGCATGGGCTCTCCCGGTTGAATCATGTTTTTTGTACTTCAGGATGAGCGGGTATTCCACGTTCTCGTACGCGGAAAGCAGGGGGATCAGGTAGAACTTCTGGAAGATATACCCGATCGTGTCCCGGCGCATGTGTGTCCGCTCGAGCGTCGTCATCTTAGCCACGTCTCTTCCCGTGATATACAGTGTCCCCGACGTCGGAACGTCGAGGATACCCAGCTGGTTCATCATGGTCGATTTACCCGATCCCGAGGGACCCATGATGGCGACAAAGTCGTTTTCCATGATCTCAAGGGAGACGTCCCTTAAGGCAGTAAAATCCCCGCTCTCCAGATGGTAGGTCTTTGTCACATCGACAAGCTGGATAATGGGGGTATCGGTCATGTCCGATCCCTCACTGCTGCTTTTTTGATCTTTAACAGGATCCATTTCCGCTTTTTCCACAGCACGATACCTGCCACAAGGATGATTGCGGCGATGATTACCGGCATAAACGAGCTGATTCCTCCGCCCTTGCTGCCGGTAAGGAGCGAGGTTGCACTGTTACTGCTGCTGCCGCCGGGACCGCCGCTCATACCACCGGGTCCCCCGCTCATGCCGCCCGGTCCGCTTCCCATGCTGACGAACTGGAGGATGTCTTTGTGTTGCTGTCAGATGAACCTGTGTAAGTGCCGACAGAACTGGATGAGAGGTCCAGGGTCTTTGTTAAACTGTAGTCATTCCCATCGCTGTCTTTCCAGGTCACGAGGAGCGGAACATGATGACAGATCGGTTGTGGTAAATGTTACCTCAAAACTGTTCGAGTCGTCAGAGGCGATGCTGCCGATAGCATATTCAGGATAGGTCCCGGTTCCTTTTGCCGGGGAACTCACGGTCACGACTACCCCTTTTGCATCGGAGACACCGGCATTCGTAATATCCCCGGTGAGATCGTAGGTACTTCCGGATGAGGAAAGTACCACGTTATTGACAACCGGGACCGCCGCCGTCTTGTCTGCACCAAAGTTTATCGGCAACACGACATCGACGGAATGAGGGTTGTTGCCATTCTCATAGCTGACATGGAACGTCATGTTCGATGCGGTGTGAGGAGTGATACCGAACGTCACGTCCGTGGAACTGCCTGCTGCAAGTGTCGATACAAGCTTGGTACTCGGGTAGGCATCGCTTCCCGATCCTTCCGGTGTGATCACAACGTTGTTGACATCTCCATCACGGGTATTCATGATGGTAAGTGTCACGTTCTGCTCGGCTTCAGGGGAAAACGAGGTCGGCTTGTCGGTTATGGCTGCGGTAATCGGATCCGAATCCACGATAATCTTTACCGGGTAGTGGATGGAGTTGCCGCTCTTTGTCCCGATGGAGAAGAGTGCATAGTAGGTCCCGTCCGGGGGTTTTGCCGTGACGATCATGGAATAGTCAATCGTCGAGCCGGCCCCGACATAGCTCGTCGTTTCCCACTGATCCTCGTCATCGACATTCAGTTTTGAACTCAGGATATCCGGATGCGAGAGACCGATGGCGGAAGTACCGCTGTTCGTGAGCGTTACGGTAATCGTACCCGTGTCGCCCGGGAAATACGAGACCGGATCGAGGGTTACATTCGAGACATACACCAGCGCTGCACTGTCCACGTTGGTAGTGGTAGATGAACTGCTGCTGCTGGACGTCGAGCTGCTGGATGTGCTGCTCGTAGATGAGGTGCTGTCCGCAAAACAGACCGGCACCATCATCAGCAACAGGATGATGGAACATATTCCCAGTTTTATCTTCATGATATCTCCATAAAGTATGAGCCATCTCTTCCCCTGCCGCGACAGATATATTCACAGCATACCGACAGGCGAATTATGTACCGAAAAGGGGATGTATTGAACCGGCTGGTTTACAATACCGGACTGTCATTTTCCAAAGGGTAAAAACCGGAATTAAATACGGTATTTTTGCGGCAGGGTGGTGATAAAAAAAGCCGGAATCCTGCAAGGTTATGGGAGTGTTCAGGGGTTGTCTCGATCCGTTCCCTGAGACTCCGCTGGTGGGTGCCGTTCCAGTACAGTCTCCCGCACCTGCTGCACCAGAAAAAAGTATACCCGGTCTTCACGTCCGGGGCATAGGATGCTGAAGCGATCTCTTCTTCGGTAGCCCTGCATAGTTCGGTATTGCACAGCGAGCACCTGCTCATGGAGAGCCTGCGCACGATATGCCCGGTTTCTATGAGTTGTCCTACCTGCGCAATAACGTCTTCAGTCTCGACAAGTACTGCCTGTTTTTTGCCCCTTCGGGCGAGTTCGTGGTCCCGGGTCAGCAGGATCCGGTTCTCGCGGCATGCCAGATCGAGCAGCCGGGTGTCTTCCCGGGAATCTCCCGGGGACCACCCGTTTGCGCTGACCGTGTCGTATCCCATGAACCTGAGGTAGCGGGTGAGGGTGCCGAGCATCCGGTCGGCAAGGAACCGGGTCTCGGGTGGATCCGGATCATGCGACATGGCGAACGATCCCGATCTTTTCGCCGCAGTTTGTACACTGCCGGTCGTCGAGCCCCACGATCCGTGCGGAAAATCCCTTTCGTTCGATGAGGAGCGATCCGCAGGCCGGGCAGTAGGTATTGTCGAACCTGCTGTATCCCACATTCCCTGAATAGGGATAGTGGAGGCCGAGTTCTTTTGCCCGGGTGCATATCTTTTCGATGAGCGCGGCCGGTGTCCCGCCGCGGTCTGTCATCCGGTAATCCGGATGGAACGCGGAGAAGTGCATTGGGGTGTCGGGCCCGAGGTTTTCGATCACCCACCGGATCAGGGCATCGATCTCCTCCCTGCTGTCGTTAAGCCCGGGGATCACGAGCGTCACGGTCTCGATGTGCATTTTGCAGTTCGCGGGCGAGAACGGCAGCATCGAGCACCGGCTGGAGATGCGCGCCGCAGATCTTCCGGTAAAAAGTCGTCGGTGAAGGCCTTGAGATCCACCCGGAACGCGGAGAGCATGGGGGCAAGTTCCCGCAGGGCTTCCTCCGTGATGTAGCCGTTGGTGACATAGCAGGTGCCAAGGCCCCGGGACCGGGCAAGCGTTCCCATATCGAGGGCGTACTCGTGCCAGATGGTCGGCTCGTTATAGGTCCACGAAATGCTCGCACATCTGTTGGCAGTGGCCCGGGCAACTCCCTCTTCCGGGGATACAGGGAATGAGACGGGAATTTGCCAGGTCGGCCTGCGAGATCTGCCAGTTCTGGCAGTGGCGGCATCTGAAATTGCACCCGATTCCGCCAAGGGAGTAGGATAATGTTCCGGGCAGGAAATGGTAGAGCGGTTTTTTCTCGATCGGGTCGATAGCTTCGGCACTCACGAGACCGTAGGTCTCCGCATACAGCGTGCCCCCGGTATTCCGCCGCACACCGCAGATCCCGTGTTTCCCGTCGGCGATCCTGCACCGGTGGCTGCACAGCGTAGCACTGCACGGCATTATTCTCTTTTTTTATGTACTGGCGTGCCTCGTGCATGCCTCTCACCTTACGTTACGGTTCCTGTTCCGCGGAGGTCTCCTTTTTTTCGGGGTTTCCCGGGTCGTCGACTTCCAGCACGAACGAACCGCGGTACTTGCAGTTCTTGCAGAGATAGACCTGGCCGATATATCCCCCGGCAACCGGGAAGATATCGTGGCTCTTGCAGACCGGGCACATCAGCATAATAGCGTTCCTCCTTAGAACAACTCTATATGAGCATCCGGTACAAAAACTAGTGCAATGAAGACGGTCGTTATCTCGCTCGGCGGTTCGATTCTGATCCCGGAACTCAACGAGAACCGGATAAAGGCATATATCCCGGTGCTCGAACGGATCGCGGCAAAACACCGGCTCTTTGTCGTGGTCGGCGGGGGCGGTGGCGCCCGGGACTATATCGGTGTCGCACGGGACCTCGGGATTGACGAGGGAACCGCAGACGAGATCGGGATCCTCGTAACCCGGCTCAACGCAACGCTCCTCATCGCTGCGCTCGGCGAAGGCAGCCTACCCGAAGGTGGCAGAGAGCCATTCGGAGGCAAAGAAGTTTGCCGAGGCAAAAAAGATCGTGGTGATGGGCGGGATCACACCCGGCCAGACCACCGATGCGGTCGCCGCCGTGCTTGCGGAACGGGTCAGGGCCGATGTCTTTGTGAACGTGACCTCGGTCGACGGGATCTACGACAAGGGATCCGAAAAAGTATCCCGGGACACCAGTACCATGCGACGCTCTCCCCGCAGGAACTCTTAACCATTGTCGGGCAGGGCGGTCTCGGGGCCGGTTCGCACAATGTCCTCGATATTATCGCGGCGCGTGTCGTTGAACGCAGCCACATCCCGCTCGTCGTCCTCGACGGGACGAACCCGGAGAACCTTGCCGATGCCCTCCTCTCCGGTTCCTTGCCGGTGTTCGGTCGTGAGCGATACAAAGAAGAAGGTCCTTCCTCTCTGACTTTTTTCGTCATAACGGCAGGTATTTTTAGCGGCTGGCAACAATACTGTAAGACGCGGGGTAGTAGGGTAGCCTGGTCCATCCTAGAGCGTTTGGGACGCTTTGACGGCGGTTCGAATCCGCCCTACCCCATGATAATGAACCGACAGGATGCCCGCCGTATCTATTCTCTTCTGGTAGAAGCATTATCCCGATGCCCGTGAGTCTCCGACCACGGTCTGCCGGGGCACGCCGTTCGAGGTGATGATCCTCACGATCCTCTCCGCCCAGACGACCGATAAGGCAGTCCTGATGGTAAAAAAACCGCTTTTTACCGCCTACCCGACACCGGCGGCCCTCGCCAGGGCAGAGATCCGCGGATGTCGAGCCCATCATCCACCGGCTCGGGTTTTACCACGCAAAGGCAAAGCATATCGTCGCTGCCGCACAGGCACTGATCGACCGCTTTGGCGGCGAGGTGCCGCAGACCACGGAAGACCTGCTCACGATCCCCGGGGTCGGCAGGAAGACGGCAAACATCGTGCTCTACCACGGCTTTGGCCAGAACCACGGGATTGCGGTGGACACCCATGTGCGCCGGCTGGCACAGAGGAATTGGGTTCTCCGATACGGACGAGGTCGCAAAGATCGAACAGGATCTCATGGCGCTCTTCCCGAAAAAGGAATGGGGCGACCTTACCGATGTCTTCATCGCCCACGGGCGGGCAACCTGCGATGCAAAAAAGCCGGCTTGCGAACGGTGCGTGATACGGCAGTACTGCCGGTATTATCAGAATCCGAGCAGGTAATCCAAAAGGATTTTCCTCCCGGCACTACCCCACGGCATTTTGTCCGATCCACGGGTTCCCGGCCCGGCAAAAATTTGCCGCGGTTGTGCGGACAAAACGTTTTTCCCCCACGGACCCCCCTTACCCTTCCGCAGGGAAATATGCGCATATGTTACGGAGTAAAAACAGTGTTTTTTGGAAAAATATTCATGAGCCTTCATGGGGGGGTCATTGGGGGGAAATTGTGAAACGTTTACGTTTTACCGGGGATCCCCGTGAAACATTCACAAGCCCCCATCCCTGCAATTTTGCAATGCCGCCGGACCGGCATATCCTTGACCCGGGGGATAAAAAAAGACCGTTCAGGCCCCGACAAATACCCAAATCGCCGCAAACGCAGCGTAACCGATAACTGCGCTCACCGGTATCGTGAGGATCCATGCAATCATAATGCTCCGGGCCATTCCCCATTTCACCGTACTCGACCCCATCGTTGTCCCGACACCCATGATGGACGAGCAGATCACATGCGTGGTACTGACCGGGATCCCGGCCGCGGATGCGCCGAGGATGGTAGCAGCCCCGGCAGTTTCCGCTGCAAACCCGTGGACCGGGCGGAGCTTGGTGATCTTATATCCCATGGTCTTTACGATCCGCCACCCTCCCGCAAGGGTTCCGAGGGCAATGGTCGTGTAGCAGAGTATGATCAGCCAGAACGGGAACGGGAAGCGAACCGGATGCGGCGTTCGTCCCGAAATATCCGATGGAAAAGAGGAGGGGAAGGATGATACCCATGGTTTTCTGGGCATCGTTTGTCCCGTGGCTGAAACTGTATGCCGCCGCAGAACAGAGCTGGAGCCGTTTGAAATATCCTTCCGCTGTTGTCCTGTTCGCGCTGCGGGTGATCCAGAGAAGTGCCGCCATGAACAAAAACCCGCAGACAAGGCCGATCAGCGGCGAGAGCACCATGAAGAGTGCGACTTTACCCACCGTCGACCATTTGATGGCAGCAATGCCCGGCAGCGGAGATTCCCTGCACCGGTCAGCCCCCCGATGAGTGCATGGGAGGAGGATGTGGGAAGGCCGAAGTACCACGTGATAAGGTTCCAGCTGATGGCACCGGTGAGAGCCCCGAGCACGATATAGGGGATAATGGTAGGTCGCGACCACGTTGAGCTCCACGATATTACTGATGGTGTCCTGCGACTGCAACCCCAAAACCGAACTGCCGCAAGAAAATTGAAACACGCGGCAAAGATCACGGCATTTCGCGGGGAGAGGACCTTTGTGGAAACTACCGTCGAGATGGAAGTTGGCCGAATCGTGGAAACCATTCGTGAAATCGAAGATGAGCGCTACGATAATGATCGCGATAATAAGGATCAGGGGTGCTTCGATCACAGGCCTTCACTTCCCGAACGGCTGCGCATACATCCACCTCACGAATGCCGTATCGCGATATCCGAGAGCACGTTTGCCACGTCCTCGCAGTAATCGGTCGCAGTCTCCAGGTTCTCGTAGATATCCTTGTACTTGATGATTGCCACTTGCGTCGGTGGTCTTGAAAAGGTCGGTCACTGCCTGGGCGAGCACGTCGTCTGCGAAGGTTTTCGAGCCGGTTTACCTCGATACAGCGCTCTTCGATATACCGGGGGTCTTTTATCGATGCGGATGCCTTTTACCGCACCTTCGATCTCGATGGTGGAGAGGTGGATCAGCTTTGCCAGTTCGATCATGTGGGAGTCGGTGTTTTCGATACCGTAATAGTGCATCTTCTCCGAGGAACCGTCGATGTAGTCCAGCACGTCGTCGAGCGTGGATGCAAGGCGCGAGATCTCCTCCGGGATCGATCGGGGTGATAAACGTGCTGTTGAGCTGCTCGTAGATGCCGTGGGTGATCTGGTCGCCCTGGTGCTCCAGGAGCTCGATCGCGTGGCGTTTCTCTTTCACGTTCGTGAAAGTCTTCGCTTAAGACCACCAGCTGGTAGGCGGCCTCGCGCACGGTTGCCGCCTGTCGCTCAAACATCTCGAAAAATACCTTGTCCTGCGGTATCAGTAGTTCCCGGAGCCCCATAGTTCCAAACCTACTCTTCATCAGTGCAGAAAGCCTAAAAATATAGCGAAATATTGTGCTCACAGGAGCAGGGTGGCAGCAAGCGTACAGAGCAGGTACCCCGCCCACGCGCATGCAGCTGCAAGCGGGATCGTGACCACCAATGCGATCATCATCTCGCGCACGACATTCCACTGCACCGCATTTTTCCCCCGGGTCACACCAACCCCTACAATTGCGCCCGCTTATCACGTGGTTGGACGAGACCGGGATGCCGTGCGTTGTCACAAGGGCGAGCGTCATGCTGCCGGCAGTTCCCGCACAGAACCCCTGGTAGGGCCGGATCTTCGTGATCCCTTTTGCCATCCGGTCCACGATCTTCCATCCGCCAAAACAGGTGCCAATCCCGATAGCGGCAGCAGAGCAGAGGAGCACCCAGAGGGGTACGGCAAACGTGGAAAGGATCCCGGCAGAGACGAGGAGTGCGGTGATCACACCGACCGCGTGCATCCCGTCGTTTGCCCCGTGCCCTGCGGCCTGGAAGCAGCATGCAACGACCTGGAGGGGGGAAAAGATCCGTTTCATCCGGTCCTGGCGGGAATTCCGGAACAGGTGCGAGACCAGCACATCGAAGAGGAACGCTACCGATGCGCCAAGGACCGGCGAGATAAAGATGAAGAGGACGACCGCGAGGAGCCCGGTGATCTTGAGCACGCCAAGGAGCATGAGGAGGGGGACTGCAAGGGCTCCTCCGCAGATGGCGCCGATGAGGGCTGCCAGCCGGATGTCTCCTTCGAATGTGGCGGCAATTGCCCCGATCGCGACTGCCCCCACCACGGCCCCGGCGAGCGCCCAGGCAAACGTGTCGAGGATGACTCCAATGCCCGGCCAGATTACTGCCCCGATCCCGGATGCGGCAATGCACGCCCCGATGAGCCCGCCGATGAGGGCATGGCTGCTCGAGAGGGGAAGGCCGAGCCGGGTTGCAAAGAACACCAGTGCCGTAGAGGCAAGCATCGCCACGATGATGGTCCCGGGGGTGAGCGCCCCGGGGCTTACGATCGCCGTCCCGATGGTCGCTGCAACGGCCGTGGTAAAGATAAAGGGGCCGATCATGTTGCAGAACCCGGTCAGGAGGACTGCCCGGAACGGGGAGAGCGCCCGGGTCGCTACTACCGTGGCAATTCCCTGTGCAGCATCCGCCATCCCGTTAAGGAAGTTAAGCACGAGCGCCAGCGCGATGCCGAAAACGATCAGGGGCTCGAATCCGGTCATTTGTGGCTCATCGAGATGTCAGAAAGAGCGTGGCCCACATCGTTGCACTTCTCCATTACCTTGGCAAAGCCTTCGTAGATATCCTTGAGTTTGATGATCAGGAGAAGATCCTGGGTTTTGAACAGTTCAATCACAGCACGGGAGAGAAGCTCCCCGGAGAGATTGTACAGCCGGTTGATCTCGGTCACGTGGCTGCGCACGTCGTCGGGATGGTTCAAGGTGGCAAGAGCATCGAGTGCAAGCGCGATCTCTTTTGCGGTCATGGTGATCAGGTACGAGTATTCCCTGAGGACATCGTTGGACTGCGGGAGACCGTAATTTGCCAGCTGGTGGGCCACCCAGTCGAGCTTGTCAAGGACATCGTCAAATGCCGGGGCGAGTCGGGCGATCTCGTCAGGTTCGAGCGGGGTAATCAGCGACTCGTTGAGGTGTTCGTAGATCTGGCGTGTGGTCTCGTCACCGAGGTGCTCGATCTGGCGGATCCTGTGGGCTTTTTCCGTTCCCCCGGGAAGCTCGTGGGTGATCTCGTTTAGGGTTGCCGAAGCCTCGTTGATCTTTTCGGCCATGTCCTTAAAGAGGGCAAAAAAGATCTGGTCTTCGGGAAGGATCAGGTCGCGGATACGCATGGTTTCCTGACATACCGTTTGTCGGGAAGTATAAAAATATGCTTAAAAAACGGAGTAAAAATGGACCGGGCGGGAATTGAACCCGCGGCCTCTTCCATGCCAAGGAAGCGATCTACCACTGATCTACCGGCCCGCTCTAACAGTGTAGAACGGCATAGGTTAAAAGAATTGGGGGAAACAAGGGCCGCTGTCAGGGGAAAACAAAGTCCCGCTATTGACCCGGTTATGCCGGGGATTTTGTCCCGGCTTTTCCTTTCGCGCCGTTCTTTTTCTCTTTTTTTGCGGCTGCGTCCTGTATGGCGGCCTCCTCTGCAACATGCCGGATCCAGGCAAGAACCCGTCCCCGCGCCGCCTGCATTTCTGACTGCTGCACGATCTTCCCGTTCTCGATGTACCGGACGATGAGCGGGGTGGCATTTGCCGGGGCTGCCTGGCCGGCCGGCAGGGTGCGGTGCTTTCGCAGACAAGTTCCCAGACCTGTTTTATCCCGCTCTTCTTTCCCCGCTTTGCCTTTGGCACTCCCTCGATCTCCACGATATCCATGGCAAAGTCGACAACGGGTGCGTTTGCTATTGCCCCGCCGATCCCGAACGCATCCACACAGTCGCGGTACGCGATCACGTCCTCTTTTGTCACGCCCCCGGAGAGGAAGATCTGCACCCGGGAAAAGCCGTGCGAGTCGAGCTCCCAGCGGACTTCGTCGATGATCGCCCGCATGTTCCCGCGCCGGGACCGGGGCGTATCGAGCCGGACCGCGGTCGCCCCGCACTCCGCCGCGTGGAGCGATTCCGCCTTCTCGTCGCAGTAGGTATCGCAGAGCATGATCCGGGGCACGGCTTTCGGGGCGTCCCGGGCAAAGGCCCGCCATGCATCTTCGGGGCTCTTAAAGCACATCACCATCGCGTGCGGCATCGTCCCGACGACCGGCATGCCCGGCGGGGCGCAGGTATTCGAAACCCCGTCGGCACCCCCAATCCATGCGGCCCGTTCGATCATCATCGCAATCGACGGGTGCTGGCGGCGGGATCCAAAGGAGTACACCGGCCGTCCTTTCGTCTCGCACATGATATGGGCGGTTGCCGATGCAATCCCCGAGGCGTGGCAGAGGAACCCGAGGATCGCCGTCTCGTACCGGCAGAAGTCCCGGTAGTGCCCGGTGATCCGGAGCACCGGTTCGCCGGCAAAGAAGAGCGTTCCCTCCTTCATGGCATCGACCGTTACCGGTACGCCTTCAAGAAGCGCGAGCACATCGGCAAGGCCGCAGAAGATACCCCAGGTATCGGGAAGGGCTGCCGCGGTAACCTCCATCGAGACCAGCGGATTGATCCCCTCTTTTTTGAGGACTTCCTCGGTCCGGACAAAGTAGATGTCCGTGCAGTCTCCCGATTTGATCTTCGCGTCGCTCACCGTATCGAAAAGGCCCATACGCAGTTATTGGTACCATGAAAAATTTACACTTGCTGGTCGGAATCCCCGGCTTTCGCTAGGTATTAGTTCCGGGGCAACGTACCCTTGACAGAAGGTTTCATGGAGAACCAACGTGCAAACGCCGCCCCCTCTTTTTCCGGGCAGGGGAGGCGTGCCTGAATGCTTGGCATTATCGGCGGGACGAGCCTGCTCTTTTCGAGCCTGCCGAAGTTAAAAAAGGAGACCGTTGCGACCCCGTTTGGCGGCGCCGAGATCCTCAGCGGGGATATCGTGATGCTGATGCGCCACCAGTTCGGCCGCCCGCCGCACCGGATCAACTACCGGGCAAACCTTGCCGCCCTTAGCACTTGCCGGGGTGGACCGGATCGTTGCGTTCGGCTCGTCAGGATCGCTCAAAAAAGAGATCCCGCCGGGCACCGTCCTGATCCCGACCGATTATATGAGCGTGACCGACATCCCCTCGATCCACGACCATAAGATCGAGCACGTGATGCCGGAGCTCCCGCGGGAATTCGCAGAGGAACTCTCGCGGGCTGTTCCCGATGCCCGGCTCGGCGGGGTCTATGTCCAGACCCGGGGACCCCGGATAGAGACCGTTGCCGAGGTTGCGGCGCTTTCCCGGGTTGCCGATGTGGTCGGCATGACCGTTGCCTCGGAAGCAACGCTTGCCTGCGAGCTCAAAATGGACTTTGCCGCGCTCTGCACGATCGACAACTATGCAAACGGCCTCGGGAAGGACGTGCTCAGCTTCGATCACATCCTCTCCACCGCGAAAGAGAACAGCCGGAGAACCGAAGATACCCTCGGGGCGATTATAGAAAAGATGGGATGAATGAGGATTTGCCATGACTGAACAAAACCACCAGACTACTGATATATTCGGGAAGAAGAAGTCCGTGCTCATCACCAATGTGGTTGCGGACGCTAAACCCGTCGACATTTTTATCGATGCATCCGAGACCATCACCGATATCGGCCACGACATCCGCAAGCGCCACCGGGGCGAGGCGGAGTTCATCATCGATGGCGACGGGGCGCTTGCGCTTCCCGGCCTTGCAAACACCCACACCCATGCGGCAATGTCACTTTTGCGGGGCTATGCAGACGACATGATCCTGCAGGACTGGCTTAGCCAGAAGATCTGGCCGCTCGAAGCCCACCTCACCGGAGAAGACGTGTACTGGGGGACAAAACTTGCCTGCCTGGAGATGATCCGGACCGGGACAACCTGCCTTTAACGACATGTACTTCTTCATGGAGTCTGCGGCAAAGGCCGTGGACGAGGCCGGGATCCGGGCCCTGCTCTGCTATGGTTTCATCGATCCTCGGCGATGCCGCAAAGAGGGAGCACGAATGCAAAGCAACCGAAGACCTTGTTGCGCACATCAAAGGGTTAAACAACCCGCGGATCCGGGCCGCTGCCGGGCCGCACGCTCCCTATACGGTCTCAGCCGGAAGGGCTGAAATGGTGTGCGGAGTTTGCAAAGGCACAGGATATTCCCCCTCCACATCCATCTCTCCGAGACGGAAAAGGAGGTAAACGACTGCGTGGCACAGCACGGGAAGCGCCCGGCCGCCCTGCTCGATGCCTGCGGATGTGCTCACCCCCAAGACCATTGCAGCGCACGGATGCTGGCTTGACGATGGCGAATGTGCGCTTCTCGGGAAACGCGGCGTCTCGGTATCCCACAACCCGGCAAGCAACATGAAACTCGCCACCCACCGGGCGCTCCCGTACCAGACCCTTGCCGCAGCAGGGGCAAACGTCTGCCTCGGCACCGACGGCTGCGCTTCGAACAACAACCTCGACATGTTCGAGGAGATGAAGATCGCCGCCCTCCTCCAGAAGTTCTTCTGGAACGACCCGACCGTGCTTCCCGCCCCGGCTGCCCTTGCGATGGCGACCAGAAACGGTGCAAAGGCGCTCGGCTTTGGCACCGGTACCCTTGTAAGCGGCGCCCCGGCCGATCTCATCCTTGTCTCCGCCCGCACGGCCTGCAACACCCCGCTCCACAATGCGGCTTCGAACCTCGTGTATGCCTGCGGCGGGGCGGCCGTGGAGACCACGATCTGCGCCGGGTGCGTCCTGATGCTCGACCGTGAGATACCGGGCGAGCACTGAGGTTCCTTGCCGGCGCAGCAGGGGCTGCAAAGGACCTTGTGAAACGGGCACAGGACGCCTGATCCTTTTTTCATGAAAGCCGTTATCGAGCGTATCGGGGATCCTTCTGCGGTACTGGTGCTCCCCGACCGGGATTTCCTCCGGTTCAGCATACCATCAGTCCTTCTCCCTGACGGGTGCAGCGAGGGCGATATCATCACCGTCTCGCTTGACCTCGACCATGAGGCAACCCGCGTGGCGCACGACCGGGCCGCCCGGCTCATCGCCGGCCTGATCGATCCGTAACGGCTCCTTCACGCCGAATTATATCCGACACATCTTTACCCTATCCCGGGCAAACTTTTGCACTATGACGTGCTGTGAGAAGCATTCGGAACACAATCACTCAAAGACCTGCAGGATCTGCAAATCGGAATACTGCCACGACTGCCACCCCTCGGCATTCGGTATCTGCGAGAAGTGCGGGTACAAGATCCTGATCGTCCTTGTTGTCGTGATGGTGATTGCCTCGTACATGGCCTGGTTTGGCATATTGTAAAATAGTCTGATATTATCATCATTTTTACCGTACCTGCCCGGAAGCGAGGGTAAAAAATGCAGTCCCGAGAACCTGCGAACGGCGATACAGCAGCCCAGAGTCCCGCGATCTGCCGGACACCGGCAAAACCGGTTACGGAAACCGAGAAGCGTATCGTCCTTTTGATCGCGATCCTTGCTGGGTTCCTGACGCCGTTTCGACGGTTCTGCGGTAAACATTGCCCTCCCAACCATCGGCACCCAGTTCCACATGGACGCGATCGCCCTCTCCTGGGTTGCAACCGCATACATCCTTGCATCGGCCCTGTTCCTCGTACCGTTCGGCAAGATCGCGGATATCTACGGGAGGAAAAAGATCTTTTTGTGCGGCCTTGCGGTCTTTGGGGCAGCATCGTTCGTGATGACGCTCGTTGCAACCGAGCAGCAGATGATCGGGGTCCGGGTCCTTCAGGGGATCGGCGCGGCGATGATCTTCGGGACGTCGGTGGCGATCCTGACCGCGGTCTATCCCCCCGGTGAGCGGGGGAAGGCTCTTGGGATCTACATCACCTCCGTATACCTTGGCCTGACGGTCGGGCCGTTTGCCGGCGGGATCCTTACCGATATTTCGGCTGGCAGACCATCTTTTACCTCAATATACCCATTGCCATCGGTGCGATTGCCCTCGTCCTGTGGAAACTCAAAGGCGAGTGGGCGGAAGTGCGCCGGCGAACACTTCGATCTCACCGGCTCGCTGATCTACAGTATCGGCCTCGTGGCGCTCATGTACGGGTTCTCCGTCCTCCCGGCCCTGTACGGCGGTGCACTCGTTGCAGCCGGTATCGGGTTCTTGGTCTTCTTTGTCTGGTTCGAGCTGCGGCAGGCCAGCCCGGTTCTCGACATGAAGCTCTTCTCAAAGAGCCGGATCTTCACGTTCTCCAGCCTTGCGGCCCTTATCAACTACGCCGCCACGTACGCGATTGCCTTCCTGCTCAGCCTCGACCTCCAGTACACCAAGGGCTTTTCCGCCGAACATGCCGGGTTCATCATCGTTGCCGCACCGTTTGTCCAGATGCTCGTCTCGCCCTTTGCCGGCCGGCTCTCGGACCGGTACGACTCGCAGGTGATCTCGTCGGTCGGTATGGGCCTCACCGCCCTTGGGCTTTTCCTGTTCGTGTTCCTTACCGCGGCGACCCCGCTCTGGTATATTGTCGCCGTGCTCATGATCCTCGGGCTGGGTTTCGGTCTCTTCTCTTCGCCGAACACGAACGCGATCATGAGTGCGGTCGAGAAACGGTACTACGGTGTAGCCTCGGGGATCAACGGGACGGTCCGTCTCCTCGGCCAGATGCTCTCGATGGGTATCGCAATGATGGTCTTTGCCATCTTTATCGGCGATGTGGAGATCACGCCGCAGTATTACCCGCAGTTCACCGAAAGCCTGCACTGGCTTTTCATGATCTTTACCGTGATGTGCGTGATCGGGATCTTTGCCTCCCTTGCCCGGGGGAAAAACGAGCGGCCTGCTGAATCAGAATAATTTTTCAGGCCCCACTCAAGGATTAAAAAAAGGGGATTCCGGGTTTTACGCGGTCTTGATCCCTTCTGCGGATTCAAGACCGAGTTTTTTGATCGACTCTTCCCGCATGGCAAACTTCTGGATCTTGCCGGTCACGCTCATGGGGAAATCGTCGACAAAGAGGACATAGCGGGGGATCTTGAAGTGGGCGATCTTTCCCTTGCAGAACTCTTTGACCTCGCTCTCGGTGAGCGCCTGCCCTGCTCTTGACCTTGACCCAGGCACAGAGCTCTTCGCCGTACTTCACGTCCGGCACGCCGACCACGTACACATCCGAGATCTTTTCGTGGTGGTGGAGGAACTCCTCGATCTCGCGCGGGTAGATGTTCTCGCCGCCCCGGATCACCATGTCCTTTAACCGCCCCACGACCTTGAAATAGCCCTCCTCGTCCATGGTGGCGAGGTCGCCGGTATGGTTCCAGTGGTCCTTGTCGAGGGTTGCGTGGGTGGCGGCCGGGTTGTTGTAATAGCACTTCATCACGCAGTAACCGCGGGCGCAGACCTCGCCGACCTCTCCCATCGGGACGATCCGGCCGGTCTTCGGGTCAACGATCTTGAGCTCCGTGTGCGGGAAGGCTTTCCCTATGGTCGTGACCCGGCGTTCGAGCGGGTCTTTGGTGGTGGTCATCGTGACGCCCGGCGAGGTCTCGGTCTGGCCGTACACGATCACGATATCCCGCATGTTCATGAGGTTACTGACCTTCCTCATTACTTCGATCGGGCAGGGAGAACCGGCCATGATGCCGGTCCGTAAGGTGGAGAGGTTGTATTTTGAGAAGTTCGGCAGGGAGAGCTCGGCAATGAACATCGTCGGAACGCCGTGGACGGCGGTGCAGCGTTCCATCTCGATGGTCTTTAGGACCTGCTCGGCATCGAAGGTGGGGCAGGGAAGGACCATGGTCGAGCCGTGAGTGGCAGACGCCATGTTGGAGAGGACCATCCCGAAGCAGTGGTAGAACGGCACCGGGATGCAGAGCCGGTCTTTTCGGTAAAGCCCATGCCGGAGCCGATGATGTAGCCGTTGTTTAATACCCCGTGATGGGTGAGGACGACACCCTTTGGGAACCCGGTAGTCCCGCTCGTGTACTGGATATTGATCGGGTCGTCGAACGAAAGCGACTCGCCCCGCTCGGCGATCTCGTCCTGCGAGATCTCGTCGGCCTTTTTCATGAACTCGGGCCAGGTGAACATGCCGTTATACGGGATGTCGCCCATGAAGACGACGTTTTTTAAGAACGGGAACTTCTCGCTTGAGACCTTTCCCGCCTTCTGCTCGTAGGCTTCTGGGCAGGCCTCGTAGAACATCCCTACGTAATCGGAGGTCTTGAACCGCCCCTGGAGGATCAGGGTCTGGATCTCTGCCTGCTTTAAGGCATATTCGAGCTCGTAGGTACGATAGGCGGGGTTGATGTTGACCATGATCGCCCCGATCTTCGCGGTTGCGAACTGGACAACGATCCACTCGGCATGGTTCATCGCCCAGATGCCTACCCGGTCGCCCTTTTCTACCCCGAGGCCCATGAGGGCGCGGCCGACCTCGTTGACCTTCTCGCGGAACTCCTTATAGGTCCAGCGGATGTTCTGGTGGACCGAGACCACGGCCTCGGTGTCCGGATATTTTGTTGCGATCACGTCGAGCATTTCCCCGATGGTCATCCCCAGCAGCGGGTACTCTGCGGTGCCGCACGTATAACTGATACCCTGAGCCATCGTAAAATATGGGGGGAGAAAAGCATATATCATTAGTGCCGCCCCGGCGATCGCCGGCGTTGTTTGAGGAATGTACCGGGGAATACCGTTGTGCCGGCCGGGCTGCCCGCAGCGGGAAAATCCGGCGTCCGGTAACAACACTTAAATTTCGTCAGCACGATTTTGTACAGTCAGCTGTGGCAACACGTGCATGACGGGCGGGGTTGTGGCCAAGCCCGGAATGGCGACGGGCTCCAGCGGTCTTTGCGTTCTAGCGTGCTCGCAGATGATGAACAATGGGTCTCCTGAGTTGATTCGATGATGACCCGTTGGAGCACTGATGCGCATGTCGGAGAGACCCGTCGATCGTGAGTTCAAATCTCACCAACCCCACGTTTTCTCTAAAAATTACTTCTGTGAGCCGGTAGTCCGTCACCCCACTCGTTCTTTTAGGATCCTTTATCGGCCGGCCTGCCAATCCACTTCTCATGAGCTGCGAACTGCACGTTGTCGATGCCTTCACCGGCCACCCGTTCCGGGGGAACCCTGCCGGCGTCTGTATCATGAACGGCCCGGCCGATCCCGGGTGGATGCAGCAGGTGGCTGCCGAACTCAAGCATTCCGAGACGGCGTTTCTCTTCCCGGGCCCGTCCGCCGGGCAGTGGAACCTGCGCTGGTTTACCCCGGCAAAGGAAGTGGAGCTCTGCGGGCATGCAACCCTTGCCGCGGCGCACGTGCTCTGGTCGGCCGGTCATGCAGCACCGGGATTCCACCCTCTCGTTTTCGACCCTCTCGGGGACGCTCACCGCAAAACAGGACGGCGACTGGATCGAACTCGATTTCCCTGCCGAACCGGCCCGTGCGATCCCGCCCGTTCCCGGTCTTGAACGATGCACTCGGGGCAGCCCCGGTCTTTACCGGGAAGAACAAGTTCGATCTCCTCGTGGAGCTGCCCACTGCATCCGATGTCTGCGACTGCGAGCCTGACCTCGCCGTGCTTGCCACGCTTCCCGCCCGGGGGATCATCGTGACCGCACCCGCCGATCTCCCGGATGTGGACTTCGTGTCACGGTTCTTTGCGCCATCGGTCGGGATCCCCGAGGATCCCGGTAACGGGATCCGCCCACTGCTGCCTCGGGCCGTACTGGGGAGAGAAGCTCGGGAAGGCAACCATGACCGGGTTCCAGTGCTCGGAACGGGGTGGGACCGTGCGGGTCACGCTTTCCGGCGACCGTGTCCTTCTCGCGGGCCATGCGGCGGAGGTCTTCTCCGGCACGCTCCGGGCCTGATCTCCCGGGGCACCGCCGCGTAATCTTATCATGGTTGGCGGTCACATACATAAACGGAGATAGCAGATTTTCATGTATCTTGTAGGTGAAGCACTCATAGGCGAGGGCGCGGAACTCGCGCACATCGACCTGCTGCTGGGCAATAAGGAAGGCCCGGTCGGGAACGCGTTTGCAAACGCGGTATCGCAGTTGTCCATGGGGCACACCCCGCTCCTTGCGGTTGTCCGCCCCAACCTGCTCACAAAGCCGGCCACGGTCGTCATCCCCAAGGTGACCTTAAAGGATATGGAGCAGGTCAACGAGATGTTCGGCCCCGTGCAGGCCGCAGGTTGCAAAGGCAGTCGCTGACAGCCTTGAGGAGGGCGTGTTCAAGGATGTCGATATCGAGGATATCGTTATCCTTGCATCAGGCGTTTGTCCACCCCGAGGCAAAGGACTACAACCGGATCTACCGGTACAACTACGGCGCGACAAAGCTCGCCCTCCACCGGGCGCTCGACAAGTTCCCCGATGAAAAGACCCTTGTCTACGAAAAGACCGGGCAGCACACGGTATCATGGGATTCAAGGTTCAGCGCCTCTGGGACCCGCCGTACCTCCAGGTCGCGATGGACCTCGTGGACATGGGCAAGGTCGCCCAGGTCTTAAAGGAAGTTCCGCAGAACGACCACGTGATCATCGAGGCGGGAACCCCGCTCATCAAGAAGTTCGGCCTGAACGTTATCGGCGAGAATAAGGAAGCTCCGCCCCAATGCGTTCATCATCGCGGACATGAAGATCCTCGACACCGGCAACCTCGAAGCCCGTATGGCAGCCGATGCAACGGCCGATGCGGTCGTAGGTCTCGGGTCTTGCCCCGATCTCGACTATCGAGAAGGCAATCTCGGAGGCCCGCAAGGTAGGCATCTACTCGATCATCGATATGCTCAACGTGCAGAGCCCGGCCAAGCTCATCGAGAAGCTCAAAGTCAAGCCCGACATTGTCGAAGCTCCACCGTGCAATCGACGCCTGAGGACACCTCCTATGCATGGGGCGACTATCCCGGCAATGAAGAAGGCGGCGGGCGGCAAGCTCCTCTGCGCAACTGCCGGCGGTATCCGGGTCGAGGTCGTGAAAGGACGCCCTCAAGGCCGGAGCAGGACATTCTCGTTGTCGGTCCGCGGCATCACCGCGAGCAAGGACATCGAGCACGCGGCAAACGAGTTCATCGAGCAGCTCAACCGCGAAGAGATCGACCAGTTCCGGATTATGACGGACTTTTAAGTCTGTCAGTATACTTTTTTTAAGTGAGTATATACTCGTCCAACGGCATCCGCACTGGTAAAGAGTATCTTGATCTGGTGGACAATCTCATGCTGTATGGTCAAAGAGTGAGAGAGATCTATTTTAGCTCTTTTAATGTTTGATTTTTCTTTAAGGAAAATGGAGTTTTTTTCTATAATGTTCTCATAGCATCACTGATCTCATCACAATCTGCTTTAAACGCGGAGAATATTGTTGTATCGAACTCATTGACGGGAGTGATTACGTTTGAGATTGAAAGCGTAATCTCTGCTGTGTGACACGGATTATTGCCCGCTCCAGCATTAGTCTTAATGAATGTTCCTTTTCCTGTGACAAAAATTTCGTTTTTAAATAAAATATCCCGATTTGTTGTAGGTTTGCGGAAAAAATACAGATATCCGCATATTATCAATAAGGGTATAAAAATCAATAAAATTGTTATAAAGAATATACTAATAATAAAGAGGGCAATGGCCCATAACTTGTTAGACGAATTATCTATTTTGTTGACTCTTCGGCTACGCATAAAAGAATACCTTGCATTTATTATTCCTCCAGAACCAACCGAGTCTTGAGTGATGTTAAGTTCTTCTTGAGTGATCTGATACTCTTTTTTTGTAATAATTTGAGAAACCTCGTAAAATAATTGTCTTGGTTCGTCTGTTCCAAAGCGCCCTACGAAAAACGGATTTAATGAGTCCGGTGTAAAACTGGGAGTTTTAGCATTATCTCTGGCTAATAGACCATATACAATAAAAATTAAGCCCGTTATCCAACCAATGAGAAAAACACCATTATACATCATACAACTGCTATTATTACCCCCCACAGTGAGTGCTGAAATGAGGGGATTTGAGCAAATTTGTGTCATTTGCTGAATTGTAACAAAGCCTGAACCAATGGCTCTCCCAACCGGCAAAAAATATAGGCAACAAATTTCTATTACACCAATTATTAGCCATTGGATTTTTGCCATGAATCCACATTTCTTCAAGAGGTATTAAGGATACCTCTTTGTTTTTAGCCAAGGTATCCCTCCCACGCCACTAAAAAAGTACATTCCCACTAGAGGATCTTCGTTGTAAAGATCGGATTGGCCGTATCAAACAGCCTTAAAACATACTATCTCCATGTGAGTATATTTTTAAAAGAACGGTACCAAAAAGAGATCCGGTTTAGGGAGAACGAATCGCCTCCCGTTTATGTTTTTAGCCTCCTTACACAGCAGCATGGCCGCTCATCGCCGGCCGCTCATGCACCGCTGCCCGGTGCGACAGCTCCCGGACCCGGATCAAAAACCACTCCTTCTCTGCCTGGGGGAGGGCGGTAAATCCGTTGCGGGCTGGTTCTGTTGTTTCCTGTGGGGTCATGATGTGTTCTCCTGCCCGTATCTTCGGGCCTTACACTGTCATTGATCCAACCGGGTTATATACGGCAGGAACTTGGAAAAAAGAGCGGAGAACTTTTCCAGTTTTTCCCGGATCTTTTCCGGGATTCTTTCGGCAGTTTCCCGCGAACCGTGAGGGGGGTACCCCCCACCCACCCTGCCGCATGGTGGGGTGGGTGACCCCCTTTGAGAAAAAAAGAGGGGAGGGGGGTGGGGGGCACCCCCTCCCCCCATTGTCTGCGAAAACCTGCCGGCTTTTCCATAACCGGATCCCTTGTTTCGTGTGGAAGCACGACGAAGAAACAAATTCGTGGGGCATATCATTTTTGGCGGAGGGGGCTGTTGCCGGGCCGGAGAGGGGAGGGGGGTACCCCCCTGCCTGCCCGGCCCATGGGTGGGGGGGTGACCCCCTCATGAAAAAAAGAAGGAGGGGGGGTAGGGGGTACCCCCTACCCCCTTGCCCCACATTAGCCATGACTCCGGCCGCCAGGGTCCCCAGCAGGGATCTGCAAAACAACGGGAAACTTTCAATCCCCCGGAGTCCTACCGTATCATATCCATGCCTGCCATCGTCCGCCGTGCCGTTCCCGCCGATACCGATGCGATCTTCGCGCTCGGCACGGCCGAACCGGCCTTTGGCGTCAGTCCCTGCGATCCGGTTCTACGAGCACCGGGAACTCGAAGAGTGGATTACGGCACCGAAAGAGAACCTTCTTTTCGTGCTGGACGAGGGAGGGGAGATCGCCGGCTTTTTCTTCTGCAAGATCATGTCCTCGCACTGGGCGTATCTCGACAATTTTATGTCCGGCCGGCGAGCCGCGGCCGGGGATACGGCCGGCTCCTGATGCAGGCGCTGCTCTCCCAGCTCAAAAGCCAGGGGAGCGCATACCTCTCCACGCTCGTCGATAAACAGGATGCCTTTCCTTGCCGGCTATTTCGGGAGCTGCGGCCTTGTCGCCGAAAAGACCTACGTCTGGCAGGAACGGTTCGTGGAATAACCAGCGAAAAAAGGGTTATATCTGGATCAGTTCGTAATCGCGGGTGCCGAGCCCGAGTTCCTCGGCATACCGGAGCTGGCGCGGGCCGTCGGTGTTCGGCCGCATCCCGGCAAACTTGTCGTCGCCCGGTTCGTGGTGGTGGGTGAGGAAGGACTCCTTAAAGCCCGGCTGTTTGTTCACGAGATCGCAGGCCGCCGCATCGATTGCCACCGGGTCGGTGGAGGCAAGGATGCCGATGTCCGGCACGATCGAGGCGTCGCTCCACGGCACGCAGTCGCAGTCCGGCGTGATCCGGGTAAGGAAACTGATATAGCCCACCCGGCCTTCCTTTCCCTTCACCGCACCGTACGCGTACTTCGACCATCCGTTCGGTAAAGAGCGGGATCTCGGTCTCCCAGTCGATATCGATGGCATGGGACGGGCAGACCGTCATGCACTCGAAACAGCCGATGCAGAGGTTCCGGTCGATCACGGACTTTCTTATCGACAAGCGTGATCGCCGATTTCGGGCAGACCCGCGTGCATTTCCCGCAGCCGATACAGAGATCGCGTATCGAATAGGGCTTTGCCTGGTGCTGGTCGCGCTTCCCCGCAGGCGGGGCGCAGCCCATGGCGAGGTTTTTTATCGCCCCGCCAAAACCGGCTACCTCGTGGCCCTTGAAATGCGTCATGACGATCATGCTGTCCGCTGCAACGATATCTCCTGCAATCGTGACCGTGCTGAAATGTTTCTTGCCGATTTCCACCCGTGCGGTGTTCTTTCCGCACAAGCCGTCGGCGATGATCACCGGCGCCCCGACCACCGCGTAGTCGAAGCCGTGGAGGACTGCCGTCGTGATATGGTCGACCGCATTCGAACGGCTCCCCAGGTACAGCGTGTTCGTGTCCGTCACAAACGGCAGGGCTCCTGCAGCCTTTGCCTTCTCCACGACCTGCCGGACAAAGACCGGGCTGATATAGGAATCGTTCCCTTCTCGCCGAAGTGGAGTTTTATCGCGGTCCTGTCCTGCTTATGGATGCAGGAAGACAGCCCCGCCGCATCGAAGAGCTTTCGTACCTTTGCCTCGGTACTGTCCTCGGGCGACCGCGCCCGGAGGCTGGCAAACCAGACTTTGCTTGTCATACCGGATTATCCCTGATCCGGGGTTGGGCGCCTCTGGTATTCAAGGATTCGTATGCCTGCACGGTTCAGACAATTGTATCGAGGTTGCGCCGGCGGAACTTGTCCTTGTTGGACCGTTTTATCTCGCGTGCCCGCTCGAAATACTGGCGCGAGAGATCGTCCCGTCCCATCTCCTGAACGCAGATCCCCATGTTGTTCCATGCGCTCGCGTTCTGGGGGTTCTTTTCCAGCAGCCGGTTATAGGTTTCCACTGCCGCCGCGAGGATCCTTGTTATCGTCCCGCAAGATCCCGATCTTCTGGAGCGTTTCTGCGCACGAGAAGAGGATCTCCTCGTCGGTCGGGGCAAGTTCGAGTGCCCGTGCAATGGACTCGACCGCCTCCTTCGTTCTTCTCCAGCGCCCGTAAGCAGATACCCCGGTCGTGCCATGCATAGGCATGCGAGGGATCGACTTCCAGCGCCTGGTCGAACGCGGCGATAGCCTCCTCGTACCGGTTCTCCCGGTAATAGAGCCGGAGACCTTCGAGATAGAATGCCTTTGCCCGGCCAAGGAGCCGGTCGAACATCTTCCCCTGCCCCTGCGGGGTCTCTGTCTTTTGGGAGCTGTCGTCACCGGTACCTGCTGCGGCCTGCTTCCGGAGCAGGTCCGGCCCGAGGGTATGGGTTATGTCCCGGACCGCCCCGAGTATCCCGATAAAGATCCCGCGCCCGTCCGTTAAAGGGGCGGCCTTCATCCAGAGGACACGCTCTTCCCCGTCCGGGCCGGGGGCTTTTGTCCATGCCGTTACCGAACCGGCGTTTCGCTCGATGATCGTAAAGTTGTTCTTCTGGATGACCGGGTCTTCCTCAAAGACCATGTCGGGGAGCATCGGGGCCTTGCGGCCGAGGAAGGGCACCGCATACTCGTAATCTTTTTTCCCGACCATGGACGAAGCCGGGACTCCCGAGAGTTCGGCGATCCCTGCATTCCACGCGATCACCCTGCCGTCGCGGTCGAGGGCAAATGCAGGGTCCCTGAAGAACTGTACCGTGTCGGTCAGGACTTTCTGGGCATTGCCAAGCCCTTTGCCCACCAGTTTTCCCTCAACGGCACGGCGGATCATGTGCACCATCTCGCGGAGCTGGGGCTGGATCTCCTCGCCTTTTTTCAAAAAGAAGTTAGCGCCGTTATTGAGTGCCTCGATTGCCGCGTATTCCCTCCCGACCCCGGTAAAGATGATCACCGGGGTGGTATCCCCCTTGGAGCGGAGGATCTTTAAAAACTCGATCCCGTTGATCTCCGGCATATCGTAATCGACAATGATGGCATCGAACGATCCTTTCGAAAGCAGTGCCAGGGACTCTTTTGCCGAAGACGAAGTCGTGACCTCCATGTCCCCGAACCGTTCGAGGAACAGCCGGGTAACGTTGCGCACTTCCTCTTCATCGTCAACGATAAGAACCGAGAGCATAGCCTGCCGCACTTGTGCCATGGTTAGATGGCAAATAATAAAAGGGATATGTATTTATTTCCGCTTTCCCAGTTCGTGGTCGAGCATGAAGAGGTGGCCGGGCACATCGCCAACGGTCTTGATCTTCTCGCAGATCGTGACGGCATTTGCTTCTTCTTCCACCTGCTCTTTCACAAACCACTGGAGCATCTCGAACGTTGCATGGTCCTTTTCTTTTAGTGCAAGCTCCACGAGGGCATCGATCATGCCGGTGCACCTTCTGTTCGTGGGCGTAGACCTCTTCGAAGATCTTGCCGGCGGACGACCATTTTGCCTTCGGGGCCTCGATCGCGTCGAGCCGGACCGTTCCCTGCCGGGCAACAACGTAATCGTAGATCTTCATTCGCATGGTTCCGCTCTTCACCGGACTGCACGAGCATCCAGCCGGCAAACCCCTTTAAGTTCTGGGTCTCGAACCAGGCAGACATGCCCAGGTAGAGATACGAGGAATACAGTTCGCGGTTGATCTGCCGGTTCAGCGCATCTTCCATGGTCTTTGACAGCATTGTTGGACAACCTCCTTGGTATGCGATGTGGTTGGTTTGGCTTTTAATAAGGGTATCGCAGATGACAATCGCGGTGCCCGGTTATTTTGCCGGGCACCGGAACAAATGAAAAAAGGGGGAAACTGCCGGTTATTTCCTGACGTGCCGGCTCTCTTCCTTGATGTCCAGGATGATCTCGAGTTCCAGCGACTTTGCGTAAGCGATCTCGGCCTCTTCGCTCTTCCCGGTCTCTTCAAGGCAGATCCCCCGGATATACCATGCCGATGCATCGTTTGCGTTCAGGGTAACGGCACGGGTCGCTGCCGCAAGGGCCGGGACGTACTGTTCGAGCTGGTAAAGGGCGAGCGCCTTTTTTGAAAGGGCGTCTGCATAATTGGGATTGATCGCAAGCGCGAGATCGCAGTCAGCGACCGCATGCAGCGTACTGCCCCATCTCTGATTTTATTGCAGCCCGCAGGGTATAGCCGGCCACGTTTTTTGGTTCGAGAACGATCGCCTGGCCCGCATAGGCAAGCGCCTCCTTGTATTTCGTCTGTTTCAGATAGCTCTCCGCCCGTTTCAGGAAACGGGCTGCCTGACTTTCCGGCACGGTACGTTACCCCCCGCCTTGGACTGGTTGTTTTTGTGTTTCGTATACCATCATCTTCCCCCTTTTACGTTCTGGTCTTCGATAAGGTCCCCGAAGATCTTCCTGAGTGCCTCCTGCTCGTAGGCTTCCGATTTGTCCAGTGCATTGAGCAGGTGTTTGGGCTTCTCCCAGATAAACCAGTCCTTCATCGTCATGTATGCAATGAGCGCGTTGGTCATGTTGACCCCGGACTTGTAGAGATCGGCAAAATAATCCTGGCTGATCTCGCCGTTCCAGTCGATCCGCAGGTATCGTTCCATGATCTCCAGCATGTTGTCGCCAAAGACCTTGGACTGGTACCAGGCCGTGTGCGTCCAGCGGGTGGTCAGCATCTCTTTAACTTCGAGGTGGTCGAACTTTTTCATCTGGGGGATGTTTACGACCGGCATGAGCTTGTCCGAGGGAAGCGTCTTTGCGAGGTAGAGGTCCCGGGCATAGAACATGGACTTGTCGAGCACGAAGTACCTTCGGGGGATGATTTCCATCATGTCCGACATCTCGTCCATGTCCTTCTTGCCGTCTTTTAGGAGGATATAGAGCTGGGTCTTCCGGAGCTGCTCCATGCGGTGGTAGACCCTGGCATTCACTATCGGGTTCCAGGGAAGCTCGCTGATGTCCTCGTGGAACTGCCGGTAGAGCATAAAAAGCATCTCGATGAGCTTGTTTACCGGGAGCTTTTTGTCCTTCTTTGCCTCGTCTTTTAAGGCGTCCAGGTAGATCTGGCGCATTCCCCGGTACACGGAATCCGGGTTAAACGAACAGACAAGGTACCCGCCTTTTTCTGCCGCTGCTCCCTTGACGAGCAGGTACGTGCACTGCTTTGCAATCACGAAGTCCTTTAAAAGACCGATATAGTTTGCAGGGAAGATGATGATGTTCTTATCGACGTTGTAAGTATAGACGTCGATCAGCGTCCCCGCCGGTGCCGCCTCGGGTTTGCGCAGAAGGGTGATCTCGGTATCGAGCAGGCGTTCAGCCTCGGCTATATATCTGCGGATGGGCTTTGAGAGGGGCATGTTGGTCTTCATGACCGGACACACACCCCGCGGCGATACATCATGCGGGTCAGCACCTGCATCGCGTAAAGGTTACCCTGAATACAAAAAAACGTTTAGGATTTGTTGTGGTATCGGCAGGGACATTTCCCGTCCGGCGCTTACCGCTTGCGTGGCCCGGCGAGCGAATGGATAAAGCCGGTGAAGGGGTTCTGTTTTTTGGGCCGGAAAACTCCCTGGTTGACGTATTTCACGTCTTCGATCGAGAAGAATGCGCCGGGATTGGTCTCTTCGATGTGTTGGGTGATCCGCGGGAGATCGTCGCGGTTGACGAGCGAGATGATCATCTTTACCCCGCCCCGGGCGCCTTTGGCGTCAAGAATGGTGGAGCCGTAGTTTTCCGCCTGCAAAAACTGCTGGATCGCTTCGCCGCTGCCATCGGTCGTGATGATGCGCATGATCACCATCCCGATCGAGAGTTTCTCCTCGATGACAAGGACCCACGTAAGTCCCAAGAGGCAAACCCGAAGGCATAGGCAAGGAAGTACGAGACATTGGAGAGGTTGTTGAGTACCCCGACGATGGCGAGTAGCCAGATGATGATCTCGAAGAACGCGATCACCGGGGCGAGGTACTTCATGCCCTTGGATAAAAAGACGATCCGGAGCGTTTCCATGCAGACGTTTGCGACCTGGGCAAGAAAGATGAGGATAGGCAGGATGAGCCAGTTGAAGAGATCGGGGCTGACGAGATAGAACGCCATAACGCACGCCTTCTGTTGGTCCCGACCGGGACCGGACGACGGTGACTGATGCTAAATTGCAAATGATTTGCTGTATCGGGTATATCTAGGTTATGGGGAAAACGGCCTAAAAAAGGGAAATCCGTGGAGATATGAGCGATCGCGCGGAGGAGGGCGCCCGGTTTGGTTGGCCCCCCTCCCGGCGCATTCAGGCGTACTTTGCCGGGTCGGCGTCGAACTTCTTCTTGCAGCCCGGTGCACAGAAGTAATACTTCTTTCCCTTGTACTCGCTCGTGAATTTTGCCGTCTTTTCATCGACGGTCATCTTGCAGATCGGATCGATTGCCATCTTTTTACCTCCCTATACTGTTCTCTTCTTTGCTTCCGGTATATACCCTTTGAGGAGGAGCGAAAGCGTGACGACCGTAACAGAACTTGCAGCCATCGCAAGGGCGGCGAGCTCCGGCCGGAAGACAAATCCGAAGAACGGGTACAGGACCCCGGCGCCCACCGGGATGAGCGCGGAGTTGTAGGCGAATGCCCAGAAGATGTTTCCCCGTATCCGGCCCATTACTTTCCCCGAGAGTTCGAGCGCTGCGACCTGCATCGAGCAGGTCGTTTTTCACGAGCACGATCTCCCCGCTCTCGATAGCGATGTCCGTCCCGCTCCCGATCGCGATCCCGATGTCGGCCTGCGCAAGCGCCGGGGCATCGTTGATCCCGTCGCCGACAAATGCAACAACCTGTCCCTTTTCCTGCAGGGCACGGACCTCCGCTGCCTTACGGTCGGGAAGGACTTCGGCAATTACCTTGTCGATGCCGGCCTTTCCTGCTATTGCCTCTGCCGTGCGCCGGTTATCCCCGGTCACCATGACGACTTCAATCCCGTGTTCCTTAAAGCGCCGGACCGCTTCGGCACTCGTCTCTTTTAAGGTGTCTGCAATCGCGATAACGCCGGCTGCCTGCCCTCCCGCAGCGACGATGACTGCGGTCTTGCCCTCCTGCTCGAAAGCCTGGATCTTTGTATCGAGTTCCGACGGGACGACAACGCCCCGGTCCTGCATGAGCGTGCGGTTGCCGACCAGCACCTCCTCGCCGAGCACCTTTGCGGAAACACCCTTCCCGCCAAGCGTATCGAAGGATTCCGCGGTCTCCAGTGTCACACCTTTTGCCTCCGCGGCCCGGACCACCGCCTGTGCGAGCGGGTGTGCGGAGTTCTTCTCTACGCTCGCGGCAAGGGAGAGGAGCGTGGTCTCGCTCACTCCCGCTGCAACGAGATCGGTCACTTCCGGTTTTCCTTTCGTGAGCGTGCCGGTCTTGTCGAGGATGACCGTTGTCACCTTCTCTCCCTTTTCGAGCGCATCGCCGTTCCGGATCAGGATCCCCAGTTCCGCCCCCCGGCCGATCCCGACCGTGACTGCCGTCGGCGTGGCAAGTCCAAGGGCACACGGGCAGGCCACCACGAGGACCGAGATCAAGGTCGTGAGCGCGAAGAGGAGCGACGAGCCGAGGAGGAAGTACCAGACCACAAAGGCGGAGAATGCAATAAGGAGGACTGCCGGGATGAAATACGTGACCGCGACATCGGCGATCCGCTGCACGGGCGGCTTTGACCCCTGCGCATCCTCTACAAGCCTGACGATCTGTGCGAGCACCGTGTCCCTGCCGACTTTTGCAGCTTTCACCGAGAGAATACCGTTCGTGCTGATGGTGCCGCCGACAACAGTATCTCCTTTTGCTTTCAGGGGCGGGACTGGTTCGCCGGTGATCATCGACTCGTCCACGTAACTCTCGCCGGCTACGATTTCGCCGTCGACCGGTATCCGGTTACCGGGCTTTACTACCACGATATCGCCCACGGCAAGGTCTTCAGCGGCTACCTCTACCTCTTTTCCGTCACGGATCACGGTCGCGGTCTTTGCCTGGAGGCCGGCAAGTTTTTTGATCGCGTCCGAGGTCCGTCCTTTCGCACGGGCTTCGAGATACCTTCCGAGCATCAGAAACGCCGCGAGCATGATCGCGGTATCGTAGAACATGTAGTCGCTGGTGAGCACAATCGAGAACGTGCCCATGACGCTTGCGACATACGCAACGCCCGTACCCATCGCGTACATGACGTCCATCGAGAGGGTCTTGTTTTTGAGCGCCGTGAGTGCGGCCTTAAAGATCGGGTACGCGACCCAGGCAAAGACCGGGGTGGAGACGATAAGCATCCCGTAGGCGAGCGTCTGCATCGGGATCCCGAGCGGCACCCACATGAGGACCATCAGCGGGATGCTTACTGCAAACCCGACAACAAAACGCATGAACTTGTCGTGGAGGTCCGCATCGCGGGCGGCTTTCTCTTCGGCGTCGCTCGTCTCCCCCGCAATGCCAAGGTACTGGTAACCGTCGTCCTCGATCGCCTTTTTCATATCCGCGACGGTCGTTACCGAAGGGTTGTAGGTAACGTACGCCCGCTCGTTTGCGAGGTTGACGTTTGCCGTTATCACACCGGGGAGCGCCCGAAGTGCTGCCTCCACCGTCTGGACGCAGGTGGCACACATCATACCCCCGACTTTTATGACAACTTCGCGGTTGGTCACATCGTAACCGGCGTCCCGGACTGCCTTTTCGAGCTCGGCAAGGACTGGTCTTTTTCGGGTCGAATTCCACATGGGCTGTCTCGGTCCCGAAGTTCACCTGCGCACTGTCGACATCCTTTACTCCTGCGAGTGCTTCTTCCACGGTTACTGCGCAGGTCGCGCAGTGCATTCCCGTTATCTTAAGTTCCGCTTTCTTCTTCTCCGGTTCCGGCACAGATCATGCCCCCGTTATTATCCCAAGGTACTGGTAACCTGCACCGGTAATGGCTTTTTCCATCTCTTCCGGTGAAGCGATCGAAGGATCGAATACGACTGCCACCTGTTTTTTCTCCAGGGTAACGGTGGCCCGCGAGACACCGGGCAGCCGCCCGAGGGCAGTCTCCACCCGCTTTGCGCAGTGGGCGCACATCATTTTTCCAACGCCGATCACGATCTCCTGTTGTGCATGCTGTATCCGTTGTTGTCATTGTTTTCCTCCTGTAGTCATTACCGGGTGCCGGGTATCCGTTGCCCCGGATGCCAGTTCGGCGATGCGTTCGTCGTACACGTTTTCAAATGCAGAAAAGACCCGCCCGAGGGTGGCCCGCTCGTTCTCTGTCAGGGGGCCGATCCGGCCGGCAATACGTTCATAGATCTGCCGGTGGACCTCTGCATGGCAGGAATACGCAGTCCGGCCGGTACCGGTCAGTTCGAGTATAACTTCCTTTTCATTCCTGACGCCCCTGACCTTGCGGACGAGTCCGCGCCGGGCGAGCTTTGTTATCACCTGCGATGCGGCCGAGGGTGTCACGCCGAGGATCCCGGCAATGGTCCGGACATTGTTATCCGGGGTATCGCCAATAGCCTGGATCGTATGGATCTCCGAGAGGCAGAGCGGATCGTCTACACCGAAACTGCAGGGGATGCTCTCCATGACATTCATTTTGTTCCAGATGCGCATCCAGCAGCGGTACAGGTCCGGCAGATCCGGGACAGTCTCTTTCGTGGGCATCACGTACTAAATCACTTAATGATTAAGTGGTTGATTAATATTTTCCAAAAAGCAGGGAAAACCGTTTCCCGTTACGGACCTGCACTGAACCGGGGAGGCCCCACTCGTATAATGAGAAAAATATATATACAACAGTATCCATTGTCGCCTTGCAGGACATTTCCCTGCATTTTACAGAATAATTTCTCCCGGTACCTTGTTTATTTTGATTATTATTTTAGTTACATCTATATAGTATGGTTAGAAATTATCTGCAGAGCACCATGACGCCGAGTACCGGTATCACCTGCCTTAAATGCTGGTGTCCCCGGCTTGGTGTCGTATCTTTTCGGCGATCTTTTTTAAAGGGGGACAGTCAGGATGATGTCTTGTCATGAGAGAGGAGGGGTTTTTTAATGACCGGCCGTATCCTTGTCGTTGAGGACGAGGTCGTTATCGCAATGGAGATCGAGTCTGTTCTCCAGCAGATGGGGTACGAAGTTCTCGGCCCGGTTATGACCGGGCAGGATGCCATCGCCCTGACTGCCGAAAAACGCCCCGATCTTATTTTAATGGATATCCGCCTCAAAGGAGATATCGACGGGATTAGTGCGGCAGATCACATCTATCACCTCTATAAGATACCGGTGATCTTCCTGACTGCCCACTCGGACCCGAAAACCGTCGATAAGGCGATAGCCACGCACCCGTTCGGATACCTCATCAAACCGTTCCGGAAAAACGAGCTCTACACCTCGATCGAGATTGCGCTCTACAAACACCGGGCGTTTTTTGCCGAGCAGGAACTCAAGCGCGAACTTTTCAAGGCAACCGTTATCGACCATATCACCCAGTACGATATCTTCAACAAGGCACTTGCCATCAACGGGTACATCGAATTGATCGGGCAGGACCTTCCCCCCAACTCCCCCGATCAGGAATATGTAAAAAAAGCCGGCGACCTGGTCCGGCACATCCGGAACCGTATCCGCTTCGAGGGAGAATACAGCAGGATCGGGCACAAGACCGAAGAATGGCAGGATATCGGCCACCTGGTCCGGTCCGCAACCGATGCGGTGCCGCTGAAAAATATCGTTGTGGAGAATACGACCGGGACCGCTCGAGATCTTTGCCGACCCGCTCTTCTCACAGGTCTTCAGCCACCTCTTTGAAAATGCCTGTACGTCACGGCGGCCATGTCGATCGTATTACAATCACCTTCCGGGAGGAGGGTGATCACGGGGTTCTTGTCATCGAAGATAACGGGACAGGGGATCCCGGAGCCGGTAAAAAAAGGACTGTTCTCCCACAATATCCAGTTTGGCGGGGGAAAGGGTCTATTCCTCGTCCAGGAGATCCTCGAGATCAGCGGGATGACGATTACCGAGACCGGTACGCCCGGGGCTGGTGCCCGCTTCGAGATTGCGGTTCCCGGCCTGCAGTACCGCAGGAAGGTACGGGAGGCGTAACGTGGAGACGCCGGTGCAGAGGAGATTTTCCCGGGTACAGACCGTAGTCCTCTGCACGCTTATCGTCACGTTCATCCTCGCCGAGATTGCAACATTTTTCCTGACAAAGGGATTCCTTGTCATTATCAGCCAGATATTCTATTTCCCGATTATCATCCTCTCGTTCAAGTATCCCCGCCACGCGGTGCCGCTGAAGCCTTGGGGTCAGCTGTTTCTATCTCGTGATCTCGTTTGGGTCGGCGGGAGCGTTTGGCAGCCCGGACATGCTGACGCCGTTCATGCAGTTTTATGTCTACGTCAGTCTCAGTGTCGTCCTCGCTTCGCTTTTTTCAGATTTCCGGGTCAGCGAGACAAAGCACCTTGAACTGTTCCGGCACTCGGAGAACGGGATCTGTCCTGGTTAACCTGGCTGCCGGGACTGTCAGCGAGATGAACCCCCGGTGCCATGAGATGCTCGGGGTTGCAGATATTAAGGAAGGAAAAACCCGGATTGCCGATGTTTTTCCGCAACCCCTTATTTCCCTCATTCAGGAACCGGTTGATGAACCCACCGGCAGTACTGCCCGCGAGATCAACCTTAAAAACCCCGATGGGACCAGCCGCGACATCCTGGTGAGCCGTACCAGGATCGACGATGTGGACCTTACCGCGATTACGATTGTCGATATTACCAAGCGGAAACATGCAGAACAGGAGATTGCGGCACAGGCAAGCCGGCTCGCCATCATCAACCGGATCATCTCCCTTTCGGAAACAACAAAAAATGCAGATGCCCTTATCCGGGAGACCGTAGAGACCATCCTTGAAACGCTCCGGTTCGAGAGCGGAGGACTGTACCTCATCGATTATGCGGATCGCACGGCACGGCTGGAGTACGGCAAAAACGCCCCGCACTCGCCCGGGGTCGATGTCCGGAAACTGCCGCTCGATACCCCGCCGTTTTCGGCAATCTGTAAAAACGAGGCGCAGTTTATCGATGAGCTTTCCGGCAGGGATCTCCCGGGTCTCCTTCCGGGAGGCCTGGTCTCGGTTGCATCGGTGCCGGTCACCTCCGGGGGAACGGTGATCGGCGCCATCACCGTGGGTTCCATAAAGCGTCATACGTTTACCGGGGACGAACAATCCCTGCTCCGTGCAATCGGCCAGCAGGTCGGAACTGCGCTTGAAAAAAGGCGGGCCGAGGAACGGATACGGAGGGAAGAGGAGAACCTCCACACCCTTTTTGATACGATCGACGACCTGGTGCTGATCCTCGATGCCAGCGGGAAAATTATCGGGATAAACAAAGCGATCGAACGGAAACTGGGATACACCCGTGAGGATCTCATCGGGGAGTCGATCCAAAAACTGCGGGGGCCGGAACCAAAGGACCGGATTACCGATGTTATCGAAGACCTGATGTCCTGCGGAATGGACACCTGTCCCCTCACGTTTTTTACCAAAAGCGGTATTGCAGTCGAAGTGGAATGCCAGGTGCGCAGGGGTACATGGAACGGCGAGACGGTCTTTTTTGGGATCTCCCGCGATATCACCGAGCGCCGGCAGTCGGAGGAGATGCTCCGCAACCGGACCGCGATTCTTGAAGCCGTCAGCTACGCAGCCGACCGGTTCCTCAAAGAACCGCTCCACGGCTCGACCTGGAGCGACGAGATCCCTTCGGTCATTGAAATCCTTGGGAAAGCCACCGGGGCGGGCCGTGTCTGTCTTTTCCAGAACCGCGTTCAACCGGGAAAAACCCCCCCGGAGGTCCGCATCAGTATGGCATTCGAATGGACCGCGCCCGGGTTTTATCCCCGGATCGACCGGCTAAACGTGCAGGATATCTCGTATAAGGAACTCTTCCCGGAAGTATACGGGAAGTTGTCGCGGGGGGAGCCGGCATTTCTTTCCGTGAGGGACCTGCCGTTTGTATCCGATGAATATGCGCAAAAGCACCAGAACCTTTCCCTCATTAACATCCCCATCATGGCCGAGTCGCACTGGTGGGGGGTTCTGACCATCGAGCAGGCGACCGAGGGCCATACCTGGTCCCAGGTCGAGATCGATGCACTCATGACGGCCGGGGAGATCCTCGGGGCCGCGATCCACCACCGCACACTCGTTGAAATCTACCAGAACCCGGTGGAGCATTCCCTCGGTCGGGATCTTTTTGCTCCGCGACGAGATCCTCGAATACGTCAACCCGCGGTTTGCCGAGATATTCGGGTATGTTCCCGCGGAGATCATAGGCCGGCCGTTCATCAGCAACCTGATCGATCCCAATGACCGCGAATTTGTGGAGACGCACCGGGTAAATAAAGTGGAAGGCCGCGAAGAATCTGCCCATTACATTGTCAACGGGATAAAAAAGGACGGTACCCGGATCGTGCTCGAACTCTACAGCAAAACCGTGGATTACCAGGGCGAGCGGGGAATCATCGGCACCATCATGGATATCACCAAGCGTACCCTCGCGGAGACCGCGCTCCACGAGAGCGAAGATATGTTCCGCAGCCTTGCGCAGATAGCCCCGGTCGGGATCTTCCTCGTCGACAGTCGGGGCCAGTATTTCTTTGTAAACGACCAGTGGTGCCGGATTATGGATATCACCGTCGATGAAGCTGCCGGTTCGGGATGGCTTTCGGCGATCCACCCTGACGACCGCGCAGCGGTCGGGGAGGAGTGGCAGTCCTTCCTGAGCAAAGGGGATGAGTTCACCACGGAACAGCGCCTTCTGCACAAGGATGGCACCATTACCTGGATACTTGTCCGGGCACTTGCCCGGCGGAACGCCGAAGGCCTTGCCAGCGGGTATGTCGGCACTATCGTGGATATTACGGAACGGAAAAAGTACGAGGAGACGCTCAAGGCCTCCCTGGAGGAGAAATCAATCCTCATTATGGAGATCCACCACCGGGTCAAAAACAACCTCCAGATCATCTCCGGTCTCATCCGTCTCCAGTCCCGGCAGATTACCAATCCCCAGGCATTGGATGCACTGCGGGAATGCGAGACCCGGGTGATCACGATGGCTCTCGTCCACGAGAGCCTGTACCAGTCCGGGAACCTCGCAAACATCAGTGCACGGCGGCACATCACCAACCTTGCAAACACCCTGTTAATGTCAGACGAGCGGGACGTGAAGGTAGCCATGGATGTCGACGTCGACGATATTCCCCTGGACATGAACACGGCAGTACCGGCGAGCCTCATCATCAACGAACTCGTGATAAACTCCCTCAAATACGCTTTTACCGGGCGCGAGAGCGGCACGATCCATATCGGGCTCCATAAGGATTCGGAGGGCTTTCTGGAGCTGACCGTAGCCGATAATGGTGTGGGCCTGCCGCCGGATCTCGATATCTCACGGACAACCAGCCTCGGCCTCAAGCTCGTTACGAGGCTTGCCCAGGACCAGCTCAAAGGGACGGTGAAAGTCCGATCCGATCACGGTACGGCATTTATCATGCGGTTCCCGCCCGGGCAGCCAAAGAGCATAAAGGGGGCTTAAACATGCCGGAGAAACGGATAATGATCGTCGAAGACGAGACCATCGTTGCCATGACTCTCGAAGACGCCCTGCACAACATGGGCTATGCGGTTGTCGGCCCGGTATCTACGGCGGACGAGGCCGTGAAGATGGCCGCGAGCGAACAGCCGGACCTGATCCTGATGGATATCCGTATCAAGGGGGAACGGGACGGGATCTCCGCAGCAGGAGGAGATCGGGGAGCAGTACCGCATCCCCATCGTGTTATCTCACGGCTCACGCCTGATGAAAAGACGCTGGAGCGGGCGATGAAGACACAGCCCTACGGGTACCTGATCAAACCGTTCAGGGACCGGGAACTCCATTCTACCATCGAGATTGCACTGTACAAGCACCGGCTCGTACGGCAGGGTGGCGGGAAGGATGCCCCCCATGTGCCCCCTGCACCGCTCCCTCAGGCTGCCGCACCGGCGGCCGTCCCGATGGCAGCCCGGCCCCGTGCCCCGGCAGAACCTGCCCCCTCCCCGGTAGTGTTCGAGAAGGCTATCCTCGATGTCATCGATATCCCGGTCTTTGTCATCGACAGCGGGATGCACCTGGTCTATTTCAACAACGCGCTCGAGCAGTTCTTTTCCCGGATGGGCTATCTCGCGGTCCAGGGAGATCGGACGGTCTTCGATCTTGCACCGCAGGAGTTCCTCGGCACTCCCCGGATGTACCGGGAGGTCTTCGAGACGCGGCGGATCAGCCGGATGGAAAAGACCCTTGTTGCCGGGGACCGGCAGGCGACGTATTCGGTTGTCCGCGTACCGCTCGTTTCGGGAGATACCGGTCCGGTTCGTGGCCGTGATCCTAAAGGACATCTCCAAAGAACAGAAGTACGAACAGAAACTGCACGACATCCATGAGAATTACGAGGGGCTGCTTGCACAGATGGGCAGGATCGCACAGATCTCGGGCGACGCAAAAGATCCCTCCCTTAAGGAAATTGCAAAGATCGTGAGCGAGATGGTAGTGACGATGACAAAGATCGACCCGCAGCGGCCGGATGCCCGGTAACAGGTGAGGGAAAAATGATGACAGGTCCCGACAGGCAATGGGCAGAAGAGAAGTACCATAGTTCCCTGTACGGAGGGGAATCATGAGCAAGATCCTGATTGTTGAAGACGAAGCAGTAACCGCAATGGAACTGGAAGAGACCCTCTCGCGGAGGGGATACGAGATTCGTGGGGACGGCGGCAAATGGTCCCGACGCCCTCCGCATCGCAAAAGAACGCTGGCCCGACCTGATTCTGATGGATATCCGGCTGCAGGGGCCGATGGACGGGATCGAGACAGCCGACCAGATCAATCTCTTTTACGAGATACCGGTCATTTTCCTGACTGCATATTCCGACGACCTGACAATTTCGCGGGTGATCAAGACCAAGTCGTACAGTTTCCTCCTCAAACCCTTCAACGAGAAGGAACTGGTCTCGAACATAGAGATGGCGATCAACAAGTACCGGATGTATGCACGTTCGACTGCCATCCAGCGGATCGTCACATCGATGTTCGATCTCGTTACCGATTGTATCGTGACAACCGATCCGGACGGGAAGATCCGTCGGGTCAACGCAACGCTCGAACGCCTGGCAGGAATCAGCCGCGACGACGTAACCGGTAAACCTCTCCGCGAGGCGCTCCCCATTACCTGTACAAGCTGGGATCAGCTGGACGAGCTGATCGAAAAGACCCGTACTGCGGGGGAAACGCTCGTCCGCTGGCCCTATCCCGTGGAGATCCGGCAGGCAAACGGCGAACCCGTGAGCATGAACCTCAATATCGAGCTCCTGGTGCTTGCCGACCGGACCCTCATCGAGATCCTCTATATCTTCTCGCGTCGGGAAAAACCGTGAACTATCCGGGACCTATTCCCGGATCATCGTGAGCAGCATCCTGAAGCGCTCGTGCGCAAAAACTGCGTGGGGCTTATTAGCCGGCAGGATGATCATCTCGCCGGCCGTTACCGTAAAGGGCGTACCGGCAATCTGTACTTCGGCGGCCCCGTCCGTTACCGTGAGTACCGCATCGAAGGGTGCGGTATGTTCCGAGAGTCCCTCCCCGGCATCGAAGGAAAATGCCGTGATCGTACCGGCTTTTTTAAAGACGATCATCCGGCTTGCGACCGTCCCGGGCTGGTAGGCAACCAGATCGTTAACGGCCAGTACTTTTTCTTTGAGGTCCTCGCGTGAATTTTCGGTCATGTGGAGACTCCGGAAGAATAGTATCTGTCCGATCCTGATAGATTTGTTTGTGCCGGTACAGGAAGACCGGTTGCTGGAAAGGCAGTTAGATCCCTATTGCTGTCACAAACGTTGTGGTTTTTTATTTAATCCCGTTAATTCATCTTTTAAGAATATGACCCAACCTGCAGTCCATGAGACTTGTCAGAAAAACCGTAATATACTCATTGATGTTCTTACCGGTATTATTGGCGCTGTTTGTCTCATTTTCACGTTCTTTTATTACCCGGTCGTGTGGACGCCGCTTGTCACATATAATCGGTTCCTGCTCATGATCCAGATCCCCCAGATGCTTCTTGCGGGCCTTTTTATCTTGTTACTATCAGGAGCATGTGCAATGAAATATGGCTGGCCGATGGTTTCTGGATCCCGCGATGCCATAAAACAGGGGCTCCTCACCGGTGTGGTAATGGGAATTGTCGTTGCACTCTTTATCGCGAATACCGGTGTCCTTTATGATAATCCCCCCTGGCCCATCATCGTCCGATGGTTTGCCCTTATGGTCGCAATCTGCATTTCGGGAACGGTCGTTGGGGCGTACCTGTTTTTCCGGTCGCAGATGATCGCAAACGAAACGGCATCCGAAAATCCGGGAAAAAAACAGGTTCCGTTCACTGTTACCCTGTTGGTTATCTGTATCGTTCTTACCCTCGTGCTTCCCCCGGCGATTGCCTTTGCCGGAACACGATCCGGGTTTATCGCAAATGATTGCAGTGAATGCCGCATCCACCAGAATGTGATAGCAGAACGATTGTCGAACCAGTCCATTCAAATTACCTATACCTCCAAAGTGCCATCCGTCCCCTGGGTCGGACCGTATGAACCGCCCGTCATCTCCATCAACGGAAACGATGTCAGCAGCCAGTCCGTGATCCTGCGGCAGGGAATTCCGTGCAGTATCGAACCTGCCGAAGGGCTGTCATACGATACAGAATCAATAGTTGTTCTGAATGGCCGGGCCGTATCCAGTGATGAAAACGGTTTGACACATGTGGTAGTGGTCAGCCGTAATGGCTCCCCTGCCGGTGTTACTCTTTACGATAATTCACTATGACCCGGAAAACCATTGACCCTCAGAAAAAGACCGGAACGGCTATTCATGAGTATGGATACATTTCGGGGGATTTACCAGCAACTCTCTGTCGGGGTTCCAAAATCGATATCGTTTCCGGAGGGGTATCCTTACCCGTGAAGGGTTGCAAGTGTTCCGTCCATTGCTCCCCGTCAAAAGATGCGGGTGACCGGAACAAAACGATGACAACGATACTTCCCCTTATCGGCTACATCGTCCTCCCCATCCTCGCGGCGCTGATCCTTATTTCGTGCATCGTCCCGCCCGGGATTGTTGGCGGACTCTTCAATACGACAGATTCGTGTCTGTACGTAAATCCATACCCGATACATGAGGAAGAGAATGTCACTGCCCGTTTTGTCGAAGTCAACCGGACCGGTCCCGATTCCGTCCTGATCGTCATGAGACCCGATCCCGGGACGGGACGCGGTACTCCAGTGGATCTCCATTACGACGGGGAGGATATCAGCACCCCGCAGCGTATCGTAGGACTCGGACTGGATATCCGGATGGAACCTTCAGACAGGTTGTTGTATTTGTCTGGCGATTCCGTGACACTCCGCGGTGCCGGTATGTACAGCAATGGGACACCGACAAAACGTCTGGTTGTTATCGATACCGATCCCGCAAATAAAACCGGGAGTACGATACTCTATTCCGGGTATATCTGAATGGGGACATGACCGGGTTGATGCCATTTCTGGAGAGGTTATTTCATTAGACCCATTCATATAATTTTTTTGAGGAGGGATTATGGGATTTTTGGGTGAGAATAACCGGTCGCTGTCGGCAGTTATCGTTTGGGGCGTATCCGGCGGTATCTGCTCGGGAGCGGTACACGGGATTTTGCAGTGGATATGGGAACATGTCCTCCAGAATACAGGATGCCTGTCTCCTGCATTATATTACACTCAGGAAGTCCTGCTGCTGGTACTGGTATTTGCCCTGTTCGGCTACTGCGCAGGGGAGGTGTTCAGTACAGGAAAAAAATTCGGGGAATTGATAGTCGGACTTGTGTCAGGGATCTGCACGGCGCTCGTCCTCATAGCGATCATCGCGTTTCTGGAGACCGTCTGGAATGCAGGACATTTTTCTTCCCTGCCGCTCCTTTTCGCGGAAATTTTCGTGGCATCCGTGGTCATACAGGTGCTTGCCGCATATTTCCATAAACCACGGAGCGGATCCGTTCCCGATAAAATGGCAATCCCGACAATATCTGCCCTGGCAGGACAATTGTATTCGTGTCGTTTTTTCATCGGTGTAATTCTCGCTGTCCTGCTTGTCCCCCCAACGCTATTGTATCTCGTGGATTCGCCCACCCCTTCGGACCAGTTCAGTTCGTGTTACGGAGTCAACGATTACGCACAAGCCTCCCGCACGGCTCCTGATTCCCTCCGTATTGTCATGCAGCCGGATTCCTGGGCGAAGCACAATTCGCTGCCCACGCTGAAAATTTTCGCTGATGACCGGGATGTCAGCAACCAGTCTCACATCTCGGAGGCAGGTCTTGACGCGGTCATCGATCCCCCAGATGGGCTCCTGTTTGCGAGGGGGGCATCGGTCACGCTTCAGGGAACAGCGGTGTCGGGAAACGGGACTGCTCCCGTTCATCTCGTGATCATTGCGACTTACCCAGACACGGGCCGCCGGGTGGTGATTGGGGAGCGGAACCTGTGATGAGCCCATTTACTGGTAATCCCTGACGACGCAGGAGACAATACCGTTTTTTGGACAGGATCGCTCTTATCACCCATAAGCGCCCACAATACTGCCGATGATCCTTGTCGACTGGCAGCTCCGGGACCGGATCGCCCGGGGCCACATTAAAATCGACCCGTACGACCCGGCCCTCATCCAGCCAAACTCTGTCGATATCCGGCTCGGGAACCACTTTGTCTGGTACGAGCCCGGGACTCAGGTAATCGACCCCGTACGACCGGTCGAGTGTGACTGCTGACGTGGGCGAGACGCACGCAGAGTCCTTTACCCTGAACCCGGGGCAGTTCGTCCTTGCCTGAGACCCTCGAATGCATCGGCCTCCCGGACAACATCGTGGCAACCATCGAGGGCAAGTCGAGCATCGCCCGCCTCGGCGTTACGCTCCACCAGACCGGGGGATGGATCGATGCCGGGTTTGCCGGGACTATTACCTTGGAGATGGCAAACGTGAACGCCCGGCCGGTCAAGGTCTACGCCGGTATGCCGATCGGCCAGCTGGTATTTTACACAACCGAACGGGCGGAAAACCCGTACGACAAGAAGGCCGATGCGAAATATCTCAACCAGCACCAGGCAACCCTCTCGCGGTATCACGAGAACCGGAAAAAGACCTGAGTTCCGGCCCGTGAGCGGCTCTTTTTTTTAAGATTCCGGGGGCAATGAGGGTATATACCTTAAGGATCCAATTTATACGAATAATCGTTCCGGTTTGGAGATGAAGCTATGCGACTTCTTCTGATACATTCGGATTACATCGAATACGAAGCCAAAAAGAAAACGAAGATGGCAGAGGAGGGAGCCGTTCTCGCTGACCGCGAAGAAGACGCGCTCACGGTATTCTCTGCTGTTGAGTCTGTCGACCAGGAAGACATCGAGGGCGTCGTCGCCCAGGCGGTCGAGGAAGTAAAGACCGCCGCCGGGCAGGTGCATGCGGACAAGATCGTCATCTACCCGTACTGCACACCTCTTCAAGCGACCTCGCACCCGCCGATGTCGCCATCCCGGCCTTAAATGCGCTCAAGGATGGCCTCACCGAAGAAGGGTTTAAGGTAAAGCGCGCCCCGTTCGGCTGGTACAAATCGTTCAAGATCTCCTGCAAGGGCCACCCGCTCTCCGAGCTCTCCAAGACCATCGTGCCCCGGTGGCGAAGAGGGTGAACTTGTCTCGAAAAAGAAGGGCAAGAAAGAGGCGACCCACGACTGGTTTGTCATGACCCCCGACGGGAAGACCCATGACTACCATGAGTATCTCGACGACACGCCGTTCGGCTGCCTGGTCAAAAAGGAACTGGGCGTTGCAGAACCGACCGGCGGCGAACCGGCCCACGTCGAACTGATGCGGTCAAAGGAGCTCGTCGACTACGAGCCTGCGAGCGATGTCGGCTGCCTGCGCTGGATGCCGAAAGGCAAGCTCGTCCGCGACCTCCTTGCCGATTACGTCCTTGCCCTCGTGCTCCCGTACGGCGCGACCCCGGTCGAGACCCCGGTTATGTACGACCTTGGCGACAAGGCGATCTGCGAGCACGCGGCCAAGTTCGGCGAGCGGCAGTACCGGTTCAAGAGCAACAACCGGAACATGATGCTCCGGTTTGCCGCATGCTTTGGCATGTTCTCGATCATGCGGGATCATGCACATCTCCAAGAATACTCTTCCCTTAAAGATGTACGAGCTCTCCACCTACTCCTTCCGGCACGAACAGAAGGGCGAGGTTATCGGGTTAAAGCGGCTCCGCTCCTTTACGATGCCCGACATGCACTCGCTCTGTACCGATATGCCCGAGGCAATGAAGTGCTTTGAAGAGCAGCTCGCCATCGGCTGGCAGACCGGCCGGGACTTCGAGACCAAGCTCGTTGCCGCATTCCGGTGCACCAAGAAGTTCTACGATGAGAACGAGGCATGGGTGAAAAAGATCGTCAAAGAGTCCGACTGCCCGATGCTCATCGAGGTCCTTTCCGAGCGCGTCCACTACTGGGAAGCAAAGATCGACCTCGCGGCCATCGACGGCCAGCACCGGCCCATCGAGAACCCGACCGTCCAGATCGATGTCGAGAGCTCCACCCGGTTTAATATCAAGTACTATAAGGAAGACGGCACCCCGGTCTACCCGCCGATCCTCCACTGCTCCCCGACGGGCAGTGTCGAGCGAGTGATCTGCGCAATCCTTGAGAACATCTCGACCCAGAAGGTACCCTCCCTGCCGACCTGGCTCTCGCCGGTCCAGGTCCGGGTCGTGCCGGTTACCGAGCGCCACACCGCGTATGCAAAGGAGATCTGCGATGCGATCAATGCCCAGAGCATTCGCTGCGATCTCGACGACCGCGACGAGAGCGTGGGCAAGAAAGTCCGCGAAGCCGGAATGGACTGGGTTCCCTACGTGATTGTTATCGGCGACGAAGAGATGGCAAGCAAGAAGCTCACCGTCACCATCCGCCGGAAATCTGAGCCGAACAAGCCGCACAAGGAACAGATGACCGCGGATGCCCTTATCGCAGCGGTCAAATCAGAGGTCGCGGGCAAACCGTTCCGCCCGCTCTATACCCCGCGCAAGCTCTCGCTCAAGGCGCGGTATATCTGAAACTTTTTTTTATTTCTCTCGTTTTTCCCGTGAAATTTCGGGAACACGGCCTGTACTATTGTCTTATCCTGTTGTCGTACCGTTTCCCTTTCCGTGCCGGTAAGATCGTCCGGGTTGCTCCCCGGCTGCGTGAGAAAAAGCGCTTACGGTGCCGTATCTATCCGCCACTTGCCCGGGGGAATGGCGATGGCAAACCTCGTGCCCTCCCCATATACCCCGGTCTCGTGGATCGTGATACCGGTAATTGCAAGGATGTCCCGGACCAGGAACAGGCCGAGGCCGGATGTCCGCGACGCTCCCGATGAGGTAGTAAAGCCGCGTTCGAATATGAGCTCCTTTTTGTCCTGCGGGATTCCTACGCCGTCGTCTTCATAGGTCAGGAGGCACCCGGTATCGGTGGGATTACCGTGTACCCTGATGTGCCGGACATGCACACCGTGACGCAGAGAGTTGTCGACAAGGTTGTAGAGCACCTTGGCAAACATCGGGTCGGCAAAGACGGCAAATCCGGGTGCGGGATCCTCAAAGGCGATTTCGGCGAGATCGAAACGGGACCGCACGTCTGCAAGTATGGGGCGGATCTCCTGCCAGACCGGTGCGGTTCCCCCGAGGGATTCGTAGTCCCGGGTGAAATCGATATGGTGGCGGATCGCCTCTGCCGATGTCTCCGCCTTATCGAGGTACCCGATCAGCTGCGGGTCGCGCAGAGACCCCCTGAGCAGGTCGAGATACCCGAAGACACCGCTCAGTTTGTTCTGGATGTCGTGCCGGGTGATGCTCGTGAGGATACCCAGCTTGTGGTTGGCATACGAAAGCGCTTCCGTTGCATGCACCCGATCGGTGATGTCGTATGCGTAAACCCGGACCGAGGTCTGCCCGGGGACCATGCAGATCGACTCGTGGAAGTATCTCTCGCGGATCTGCACGACCCGGCACGCCCGCACCGGTGATGTTGCCGCACCTGCCGGGACGACCTTGTCGAAGTCACCGGGCAGAAATACCGACGGGTCCGGGGGAAGACCCAGAGAGAGGAGCACGTTTGTCGTGGCCGGGTTCATATAACTGAAGGTCCGGTCCGGCCGGACTTCGAAGACCGGGTTGGGATTTAAGGCAGGGAACGCAGCAAGCCGGGCGATCTCCTGCTCCGACCGGTCTTCGCGTGAGGTGTCTTCGATCACCGCACATGCCTGCCGGATCCCCGGCAGCGGAACGGCGACAAGGGTGATTCGTGCCCTGGCCGCCGTACCGTCGGGCCTTGAAAATGTCCAGGGAAACACCCTTGACTTCCCATTATATACCGCGGAGAGGTTGTCCTGGATTGCCCTGGGGGAATCCGTACCGTCCGGCTGGGCGGCCGGGGAATAATCCGAAAGGGTATGACCGGCAATATCCGCAGGCGGGACGCCAAGGAGGCGCGCTGCTGCAGGATTTGCACCGGTGATACGGTCGTTCTCGATAAAGAGAATGCCTTCGCCTGCCCGTTCGAACGCGGCTGCATACCTCGTTTTTTCCTCTGCGAGCGCGATCTCTTCTTTTTTCTGCCCGTCAATGTCAAGGCAGATACAGGTGACGCCCCCGCCCGTGCCGTTCTCCCCGGTATCCGGGTACCGGATTTCCCTGACCCAACGGTACCCGCCCCCCGCAGAACGCAGGCGGTAATCGAAAGGTCCGGGCGCACCGGTCGTGTGGCCGTAAAGGGCAGTGCCGTATTTCTGTCGGTCGTCAGGGTGTATACCGTCCAGCCAGCCCTCCTCCTCCTCTGCTGCGGCAGAACGGCCGGTGAACGCGAGCCACGCCCGGTTGAAAACCATACCTGCACCCTCCGGGAGCACTCTCCGGACCGGGAAGGGCAGGCTGTCAAGGAACGCGTGGAGCGGCTCGGGGCTGTCGTTTTGCGCTGTTCGGGAGGTTTCTGCGCTGTCGATCTCCCGGAGCACGAGCGTATAGGACGGTTCGCCATTTCCGTTGCCAAACCGGCGTGCGGCTGCTTCTGCATCGAAAGGAGAGCCGTCTGCCCGGATAAGGCGCAGGATTCCTTGTGCCTGCCCGGTTTCGTTACATATCCGGATGAGCTCGACAAACCTCGGGTCCCCGCTGCCGCTCTCCGGGGCTAGGGAGAAGCCGGGTCCCTGCTGCAGAAAGAGCGTACAGGATGCCGGGTTTGCCCGGAGAACGTTTCCGCGTGCGCCCACGAGCAGGAGCGGCGCGTTGCAGGTCTCAAGGAACGCGTGGGAGCGGTCGTTCTCCTGCGTGAGCCGTGCAAACTCCGCAACCTGCGTGGTGCGGTCGGTGATAAAGACCGAGACGCACTGCCCGCCATCGGTTTCGTCGGTCATTGACTGCAAGAAGACCCCGACCGGGATTTCCGTTCCGTCCTTTGCACGCAGGACAGATTCAAACCGTCCGGGAACCTGCGTGGCAAGGACATGCCGGCATGCATCCGCTGCCGCATCCTTTGGAGAAAAGAGCCCGGTAAGGGGAAGTGCGAGCAGTTCCTCCTCGGTGTAACCAAGGAACCTGCAGAGCGCCGCGTTTACCGCCCCGGTCGTCCCGTCAGGAAAGATTACGGCAAAGGGAATCGATGCGGTTTCGAGTCCTTCGGCCAGGAACCGGGTCCGCTCCCAGCTTCCGTGCGAGCCCTTTCCCGCATGGCGCCGGAGGGTCTTTTTATCGAGAAGGTCAAGGGCAGAGGTGAGTGCCGAGCCAAGGAGCGCGAAACTGGTCGTCTTCGGCTTTCAAAAAAGCGTCCGGTTCATCAGAGCCGAGAGTAATGACGCCCACGACCTCGCCGTTGAGGCGGAACGGGATTGCGGCAAGCGAGCGTGCATGCCCCGTGGGATCTTCACCGGCAACAGTGTTGCCCGTGCGGATCGCATCCGCGGCTGGTCCCGCGCCGCTGTCGTGATCGCCGATTGTAAACCCCTCTTTTGGCAGGTCCCCGGTATCCCCAAAAGATGCCACCGGGCGGAGAATGCCGGCGGCATGGTCGAAAAGTCCTATCCAGGCCAGACTGACGCCTTCGGTCCCGGCTGCGAGCCGGCAGGTCTCTCTCAGGAAGTCCTCCAGGTGCCGTGCCTCCAGAGCAGCGGATCGCACTCCTTCGCCGATCGCATACAGGCGGTTCTGTGCCCGAATCCTCCGGGACAGCCTGCGTGCGGGCCGTAACCTCCTGCACGGTGCCGGCAATCCCCTGTATTGTTCCGGTATCGTCCCGTACCGGGGAGAAGACGACCCTGCACCACCCGTTCTTTCCCGTGGCCCGGTACTCGTAGGGCGTGTCCGGGATCACCGCGAATCTCCCCGGCAAGGGCACGCCCGGCTGCCGAATCCGGCCGGGTCTCCCCGGAAAACTGCAGAACTTCTGTGAGCAGTTTTCCGATCGCGTCTTTTGCGGGAATACCGCTGATATCCTCCATTGCCTCGTTCCATTCCGTTACGAGAAGGTCCGGGGTGCAGGCAATTACCCCGTCCCGGAGACCGGCAATGATACCCTTTGCCGTACGTGCTGCGGTCTGCTCCGCTTCCCGTTCGGCAACAAGGGCAGAGACATCGGCAAGCGTTATGGAGAACCGGCGCAGGCTCCCGTCGGGATCGCGGATCGCGGTCCCGTCAAACCGTACCATGACTTCCGCTTTTCCCGGAATGTCAAGGGAAAAGACCTTTCCCCGGACACCGCCCGATACGGCCAGTTCCACCAGCGCTGCATCGAACGCAGCCTGCCCGTCTGCGGTTATGTAATCCCGCAGGGGGGTTCCCACAGGGCCGTTCCTGTTTCCCTGCGAGCAGGGTCATGCCGGCCCGGTTGGCAGCAGTAATGGCTTCCCGCGGAAGAAAGGGTGAACCCGGCAACAGGCACCTCCTCGTACAGGTCGCTGTACTCGGCGGCCTTGTCTACCAGCCGCTGCGCTGACGTATTCTCGTCTGTGACGTCCCGGAACGTGACGCCAATCCACTGTCGGATCCCGCCAGTCGATCCGCTGTGCGGTACCGTGGATATCCCGGAACGTCCCGTCCCGGGTACGGAACCGGGTATCAAACACGCTCCGCCCGGTCTGTGGTACCTCATTAAGGATCCGTGAGAATTTCTGCGGGGCATCCGGGGCCTCCCAGTCCTGCGGCCCGGCTTTTTGCAAAATCATCGCGGGTATACCCGAGGATGCGGCAGGCTTCATCGTTATAATCTGTCGGGCTGCCGGTATCGGGATCGAGCGCAACAATCCCTTCGGCAGCCGTATCCATCAGGAGCCGGTGGAGGTGCTCCTTTCCCCGGATGTCCGCGTCCTCCATTTTCTTCGCGGATATCTCGGTGAGCGTGCCCATGATGCCGGTAACACTGCCGTTTTCAGTCCTTGACCGGCAGGATACCTGGATCCACCGGGTCTTCCCGGTCCGGTCCAGGACCCTGAACTCGCAGGGTTCCGTGATGCCAGCTTTTGTCGCGGCAAGGTGTCGGGCGACCTCAGGAATGTCTTCGGCCGCGACAAGGAGCGAGAGGTCCTTTTCCCGGTTATCTCCCGCGGATCGTAGCCAAGACGGACTGATGCCCGGGCTGATATACGTGATCGTACCTTCGGGGTCTGCGGTCCAGACGATCTCGTTTAAGTTTTCGATAAGTGCCCGGAAGTTCTCTTCAGAGCGCCGGAGCTCCTGTTCGCTTTTGCGTCGGGCAACTGCCGAACGGATCTTTGTTTCGAGTTCGGCAAACTGTGTCCGGGGAGACCCCCCTTTCTGGATATAGTAGTCCGCGCCGGCATTGAGCGCTTCGCCTGCGATCTCTTCGCCGCCCTTGCCGGTAAAGAGGATAAACGGCATGCCATTGCAGCGCGGGCGGAGGTACTTTAAAAGTTCGATGCCGTCCATCTCCGGCATCTGGTAATCGGAGATGAGTGCGTCAAAGTGCGATCCTTTGAGTTTTGTGACCGCCTCTTTTGCCGATGTCGCAGTGTCGACAGAAAATTCGCCGCCCCGTTCCATGAATATCTTGGTGACTTCAAGGAGAGCGGATTCGTCATCGACATACAGGACCGAGATCATGGCAGCCTCAAACGGAAGGAAGAGATCGGATTTTATTACATTTCCATCGTTGTTCAACCTAGATAATGCTGTATGTCCTTTCGGACGAACCGGAAAAGGTACGGCCGGTACGGGGAAGAATGCCGGAAATGCCGGCCAAAAAAAGGCGTTATGCGATAAACTGCCCGACCTTGGCCTTTAATTCATCGTAGGTGACCGGTTTCTGGAGGAATACCGAGCCGCGGATCGTTGATCTCTTTTACCCGCTCCTCTGCAAGCGGCGAAGCGGTAAAGAGGATAACCGGCGTCTCCCGCAGGTTGTACTCGTTCCGCAGCCGTTCGAGGAATTCCCAGCCCGACAGGGGCGACATCATGATATCGAGCAGGATAAGCGCGGGCGGTTCGGAGCGGACATAGGTCAGTGCGTCCAGTCCGTTCTGGATAAGCACCGGGTTGTATTCCATCTTTTTTAGCAGGATTCCCATAAGGTCGAGGATGGGCTGGTCGTCCTCCACGACCACGATCTTAAGTTTCAAATGAATTCACCTCTTGTCTCCTTTTTCCGGCGGCCGTATCTTCGGGATGTGGATGGTAAACGTGCTCCCGATGTTCACGATGCTTTCGACGCTGATGTATCCCCCGTGCAGCTGGACGTACTTCTTTGCGATGGCAAGCGACAGGCCCGGGCCGCTGCCGCCTTCTGCGGCCCTGACTTCGTTCTCCGGTTTGAATACTTCATCGAACTGTGCCTCGGTAAACCCGACGCCGTTGTCCTGAACGGCGAGCCGGTGGAAGGGAAGGGAGGGGGAACTGCGGTACGTGATCCAGATCTTTTTCTGGGGCTTGGAATAGGCGATACCGTTTGCGATCAGGACATCGATAACCCGCGAGAGTTTCTGGCGGTCTGCCTCGAACGTGATACCGGCAGGTATGTCGACGGCGATATCCGCCATGAGGGCATATCCCCCTGCAGCGATGACCGAGGTCACCATCTCCTTTACGGAAAAGACCGAGTAGTCCAGCCCGGTCTCCTCCTCTTCGAGCACGGAGAGTTCCAGCATGTGGTTGATGATCTGGCGCTCGCTGTCCACGCTCTTTGCGCACTGTTCGAGGATCTTCCGGGTCTCGTCGGTAACGCCAAAGGACTTTGGGTCCTGGAGGAGCAGGTTGAGGTAGCCGAGGACCGGCTGGAGCGGTGTCCTGAGCTCGTGGGCGACCGCACGCATCATCTCACGCCGCCGTTCCTTAGTCTGCTCCACCCTCTCGCGGTATTCCTCCCACTCGGTGTTGTCGATGATGTTGATGAGGCCGGCAGGATGGTTGTCCCGGACGATCGGGGTAAAGTAGAGCACGGCCCGCCGGACCTCGCCGCTCTTTGTTATGAGGCGGAACTCGGCGCGGTCGGCGGCCGGTGCCGCTGCCGCCCAGCGGCCCGCAAAGGCAGCGAACCGCTCCCGGTCTTCCGGCAGGATATTTTCCTGTAAGGTCCCTGCCTGCGCATTCATCCGGTTCGTATCCCGTGAGCTTTGAAAATTCCGGGTTGGCGAAACGGATGGTGGTGCCCTCCGTGATCACGATGCCGGTCGGGGAGCTCTCCGTCACCTGCCGGTACCGGGCGGAGCTGTCGGCGGCTTCCTTTCGTGCACGCTTTTCCGCATCGATATCGATAACCGAACAGCTGATGATCGTCTCGTCGATCCGGCTCCACGAGAGGTTTGCCCAGTGCGGCTCTTTTGCCTTTGTCGCAAAACAGGTCTCGAAGTTCCTGATATCCTCGCCCGATCCGAGGTTCTCGAAGAATTTCCGCTGGTATTCGCGGGAATAGAACAGGTCGGCAAAGGAGATCTGCGAGAGTTCGGCGGTCGTGTAGCCAAGAACGGTGGCAAGCTGCTGGTTGACCATGGTTATGGAAAACCGGTTCTTGTCAAAGAGTACGATCCCGAGAAGCGAATTCTCGAAGATACTCCGGTACCGGGCTTCGGAGATCCGGATCAGGTTCGTGAAATACGCGACCGCGAGAGCAACGCAGATAAAGAGGACCGCCTGCCCGGTTGCAGACCAGAGGGCAACAGCGTCGGGAAAGAAGGTCACGTAGACGAGGCACTCGTAGACGATCCCGCAGATCCCCGAAAGGACGATCCCCTTTTTCGGGTAAAAATAGGTTGTATAGAGAATGGGGAAATAGAAGAGCTGGGCGTACAGGATGCCGTCGTTTCTTGAAACGGTGACCGCTGCAATCAGGATCGCGCAGAGCGTAAGCGATGCGATGACAGAAAACCGTACGATGTCCGTCTGCGTGAACCGCATGCCCCGCAGCGAGAATTCCCGATCCATCTTACTGTGAATTAACTGTAGTACCGTATAAATCTGTCATTATTGTTCGGACAGATATTAACACAAAATGAACAAAAAGAGGAATAATGAAGCGGTTATGAGGCCAGCGGCCGGAGTTTTCCGATAACTGCCTGGACCTGTTCGACCGCGGTTCCGATATAGGCATCCGGGGACAAAAGGGCTGCGATCTCGGCCTGCGAACAGAACCGGATCACCTCGGGATCTTTTCCCAGCACTTCGGCAAGCGGACGGCCTTCGGCAAGGGCCTGCATGCTTGCTAGCCGGATGCGCTCGTGGGCGTCCTGCCGGTTCATGCCCCGGCGGGTGAGGTCGATCATCACTGACTCGGCCATGTTGATCCCGTGGAGGAATGCCAGGTTGCGCCGGATGGCGGCCCGGTTGATCACGAGATTGTCGAGCACGGTTGTCATGAGCCGGATGCAGTGGTCGGCAAGGATCGAAGCCTCGGGGAAGAGCACCCGCTCGCAGGAAGAGTTCGTGAGGTCGCGCTCGTCCCAGAGGGTGTTGTTCATGAGCGCCGGTTCGACTGCCGCCCGTACGATCCGGGCCAGGCCGCAGACCTGCTCGGACTTGATGGGGTTCCTCTTGTGCGGCATCGTGGAGGACCCGACCTGCTTTGCGCCAAACGCTTCTTCTACTTCCCCGATCTCGGTGCGCTGGAGGCTGCGGATCTCGACCCCGATCTTGTCGAGCGTTGTTGCCACGTTTGCAAGGAACATGAAGTATTCCGCGTACCGGTCCCGGGAGATGACCTGGTTGGAGACATCGACCGAAGAGAGTTTGAGGATCTCCATCATGGTCTTCTGGACGGCCATGCCTTTTGGGCCGATCGCGGCCTGTGTCCCGACCGCGCCGGTCATCTGGCCGACCGCGACCCGGGGGCGCAGCTGTTCGAGCCTTTCTATATGCCTGCCTACCTCGCTTGCCCAGATGGCAAACCGGAGGCCAGTAGGTTGTCGGCACTCCCTGCTGGCCGTGAGTCCTTCCCACCGCGACAAGCGTTGTCGGTCTCCCCTGCTCGTTTGATCAGTACCCCAAGGAGCCGGCGCAGTTTTGCATCGATCAGGTCGAGGGCCTGCGCGAGCTGGAGGCCGGTCGCCGTGTCGAGGATATCGTTTGAGGTAGCTCCGTAGTGCACCCACCGCCCGGACTCTCCCTGTTACTTCGGAGACGGCCTTGACGATTGCCATCATGTCGTGGCTGATCTCCGCTTCGATCTCCTTTGCCCGGCAAGCGAGGCTTTCTTTGCATTCTGCGCGATCTCGTCTGCCGCTGCCTGCGGGATAAGGCCGTGCGCTGCTTCGGCCTGCGCGAGTGCGACCTCTGCGGCAACAACGCAGGAAAACCGGTTCTCTTCGTCCCAGACGCTGCGCATCTCCGCTGTGCCGTACCGGAACTCGATCGGGTGGACTGCCATGCAGAACAGTTGGGTTGTGCGGGAATATAGCGGTTGAGGATCGAAAAGGAAACGCCAAGGGACCCCCACCCCCTCCCCCCTTCGGATCAAAAATCCCCAATACGGTTGTCACATAATTATGCGATATTCGCATGTACATGCGATTATCACATGTACATGTGACAAAAATCCGGCACGCCACGCCGGACGGCCCGGGCAAGGGGGGTGGGGGTACCCCTCCAGCAAAAAAGTCCGGCCCGGTCATTTTTCCTGTAAGGCAGGCCCCTGGCCCCCACCCCCCATCGGCTACTTTCGCCCCGCCCCACACTCATAAAAGATCCGGCCGCCAATCTATTCCCGGTAATGGACAGCTTCGATCCCTTCTTCCCGTACAGCGAGTACCGCCCGCACCAGCGCGAGATGCTCGCATTTGCCGCCACCGTCGCCCGCGAAGGCGGGATCGGCATGATCGATGCCCCGACCGGCAGCGGCAAGTCGAGCGTGGTTGCCGCGCTCCTCGGCGAGCGAAAAGGCCGCCGGATCGTCATTGCTGTCCGGACGGTCAGCCAGCTCACGACGTTTGTCCGGGAACTCGCGCTCGTAAAAAAGAAGCAGCCGACCTTAAAGACCGTGTATCTCGTCGGGAAAAAGAGCATGTGCCTGCCTCGGCGGCGAAGGGGACGTGTACCGGCGCTGCGAGGGAGTCAAGGCCCTCTCCTCGTCCCTCATGCGCGACCGGGCGGAGCGGGGTGCCACCAACCCCATCAAAGACCCCTTCATCGTCCAGCAGATCCGCAGGATGGACCGCGAACACCCGCTCCTCTGCCCGTATTTTATCGCAAGCCGCCAGTTCGTGCCCGGGGACACCGGGGGAGTGAAAATGGTGCCATCGGCAGCGGTGCGGTCGAAAGCCGAACGGGTGCTCGCCGACCCGGTCCGGCCCCAGGAGATGGCCGGGTTTGCCGGCGAGATATGCCCGTACGAGCTCGTGATGCACGCGGCAAAGAACGCGGACGTGATCATCCTCAACTACCACCACCTCTTCGACCAGGTGATCCGCGAGCAGCTCTACGCGAACCTCAACGTCGAGGCACAGGACGTGATGCTCTTGATCGACGAGGCGCACAACTGCGGGGACGCGATCCAGTCGATCGAGAGCATTGCGATCTCTTCCAAGGACGTGGAGCAGGCCACCCGCGAACTGATCGGCATGAAGAAGATGTACAAAGGGAGCCGACGCAGTCCGTCACGTCCTGCCCCGGCTCTCGGACTTCATTGCGGTCTCTGCAAACTCCCCCGAGCCCTGAGGACTGGTTCGACCCGGCGATCTTCGACCGGATGATTGTCAAAGGCTCGCTCTGGAAGGACATGGAAGACATTGTCGACGAGCTCATGGGCCTTGCCGAGTCCATCCGGGACCGCAACCAGAAATCGGGAGAGTTCCGCGAAACGGCGAATCGAGAAGCTCACGAACTTTTTGTACCGGCTCTCGCAGTCCTCCCGGAACCCCTGCCTACCTCACGGTATACAAAAAGTCCGAGGACGGGATCGTGCTCGAAGTCAGAAACATCGACCCGTCCGCACCGCTCACCGAGATCTGCTCTACGCACGCCTGCTGCATCATGATCTCGGGAACGCTCTCGCCGGTCGAGAGCTTCCGGCGCCTGTATTTCAACGACGCGAAGGTCGCGACCATGGCCTCTCCCCAACGCATTCCCGAAAGAGAACCGCCTCATCTGCTGCGCGACAGATATCACCACCGCCTACTCCCAGAGGCAGAGCGCCGAAAACTCCGAAAAGGTAGCGCAATATATCGAAGCCTTTGCGGCACAGAAGAGCAACCGGGCCGTCTATTTCCCCAGTTACCAGATCCTTGAGACCTACGCGGCGCTTGTCTCGCCCCGCCTGCGGCGCAGGAAGATCTACATTGAGCCCCGCGATGCGGCAAATGCCAGTGCCGCGCTCAACGAGTTCCTCTCGCTTCCCGCACAGGGAGAGTCGGGAATTCTCTTCGCGGTCTGCGGGGGGAAGTGGAGCGAGGGCCTCGATTACCGGGGCGAGATGCTTGCCGGGGCAATGGTTGTCGGCCTGCCGCTTGCGACCTTTTACCCGGGTGCGGAGGATGGTGATCGAGTACTTCCGGCGCAGGTACGGCGAGGAAGGGGAGTTCATCTGCTACACACTTCCCGCGATCAACAAGGCGCTCCAGGCGCTCGGGCGCGTCCTGCGCACACCCGAAGACCGCGGAGTACTGGTGTTCGGGGAGAAGCGGTTCCTCGAAAAGAGGGTGCACCAAGGCGCTTCCTGCCTGGATCCAGGATGAGATGGTGGAATGCGATCATGCAAAGTTCCGGGAGCTGGTGACAACATGGAAGTGACTGGGGGCTCGTGCCGGCTCGGACTCTGGCACGTCCACGTCTGGTGGGCCGGGGATACCATCCACCGGGTCAGGTTCTCGACAACCGGTCTCTCCGGCCCGGTGCCAGCCCCGATCCGGCAGTACTGTGCCGGCCGCTTGTCTGACCTCTCCGGGCTTGCCTCGATTGCCTGCGAAGGCGACACCCCCTCGGCCCGGATCTACCGGGCCGTCCGCGAAGTGCCCTACGGGAGCACCGCTACCTACGGCCAGATCGCGGCAATGATCGGCACTTCCCCGCGAGCGGTCGGGCAGGCCATGGCCCGCAACCCCACGCCGCTTGTCGTCCCCTGCCACCGGATCGTGGCAGCACACGGTATCGGCGGATTTTCGCCGGCCCTGGAGATCAAGGAACTGCTTCTTGGTATGGAAAAAAAGGGCATGAACAAGGAAAAGAAGGCCCGGCGGCAGCAGGAACAGGGATAACCAAGCACGCGGGACGGAAGTATCGGTATATCTAATTGCCATACGGGAGAATATATGTCCGTTTTTAGGTGCATGCTATGAAGGTTCTCGTGCTGGGAGCAGGAGCGGTCGGGCTTTCTGTCGCTGCAAAACTCTCCCGTGTCTGTGAAGTCCATGCGGTAGCACGGAAAAAGACCGCCGATGCCATACGGGCCGGCGGGTTTACGCTCACCGGTATCTGGGGAGAAGACACCTACCGGTTCAGCGTCTCGGACACCGTCCCCGCGGACGCCCGGTTCGATTATGCGATCGTTACTTCCAAGTCGAGGGACACCGATGCGATCTGCCGGGAGTTTGCTACAACCATCAAGGACACCGAAACGGTCAGCCTCCAGAACGGGATAGGAAACGAGGAGATCATCGGCAGGTATACCGACCGGGTGATCGGCGGGATGATCATCACCGGTTTCGAATGGGCCGGCGATGCGGCCGTTCACGTCTCGGTCGATGGCGGTATGGCAAAGCTCGGGAGGTTCCCGGCGGGCCTTGACGAACCGGTGAAGCGACTGGTCGCCCTCATGCAGGAGGCCGGGATCCGGGTTGAAGGCAGTCCCGCCGTGCGCTCGGACCTCTGGGGAAAGACCCTGTATAACTGTGCGCTCAACCCGCTCGGCGCAATCATGGGAGTCCCCTACGGGAAACTCGCCCATCCCGCGGCATGGAAGATCGTGGAATCGATCGTGAGGGAAGGATTTCTGGTCGTGGAAGCGGAAGGTGTCTCGCTTCCGTGGAAGACCGCAGACGAATACCTTGCGTTCCTGCACGATACCCAATTGCCGGCAACGGCCGGCCACCACTCTTCCATGCTCCAGGACCTCGGAAGAGGCCGGCCAACCGAGATCGACTTCTTAAACGGGGCTATCGTGACAAAAGGAGCCCTCCACAAGATCCCGACACCCGTGAACGCCTGCATTGTCAGCCTCATAAAGTTCCGCGAAACCCTCACGAACGGCGGAGTCCCTTAATGCGGTCCGCGGTCATTCTTGCCGGTGGCGAGGCGCGCCGGGCAAACGGCCGCGAAAAATATTTCTTTACCTGCGAGGGAAAGACCTTCATCGAACGGCTGGTGGAAACCCTGTCCGGTGTTGCCGACGAGATCGTGATCGTTGCCAGGAGTCCCGAGCAGTGCATCCGGTTCAAAGACCTCGGCAATATCTCCTGTACTTACGATATCCGCCAGGGGCTCGGGCCCATTGGCGGGCTCCACGCCGGAACTCTTGCCGTGCACGGGGATCAGGTCTTTGTTGCCGCCTGCGACATGCCGTTTGTCAACCCGGAGGTTGTCCGCTATCTCTTCGATGCCCTCGGGGAGTACGATGCCGCGATCCCCAACTGGAACGAGTGGATGTTCGAGCCACTCCACGCGGTGTACCGGAGGGATGCGCTGCTTTCTTATCTCGAAAGCCACACTTCTCTCTCGCTCCGCTCAATGGTTCAGACGCTCAACACCCGCTATATCCCGGTCGAAGACCTCCGCCGGCTGGACCCCGATCTCAGGACGTTTACCAACATCAACCAGCTCGACGAGCTCGACCGTATCAACCGGTGCCCGGCGCCGGATCGGTGACCCTTTGTGTCCCGGTTTAAGCCTGCTGTTTTGGTATTGCTTTTTGCTGATGCACGTCTTAATCTTCCCGGGGCAAAGCGGGTTCCTCTACCCTTATATGGGTTCAGGTTCACTCTAGAATATAGACCGGGAGGGATGTACCTGTCGTCTTTCCGGGGGAGTACTTGAGGAAAATGGGCGGGTTGCCGTGGGATCGTGAAGGGGTGCTGCGTCTCCTGATCGTTGCCATCGCGTCCGCGAGCGCTATATGCGGCACGGTCTTTTCCCTGGCCCACGGGGTATCGGCGGTCTTTGCCTTCCTGTATCTCCTCCCCATAATCTGCGCCGTCTATTTTTACCCGAAACGGGCCGTGCTCTTTACCCTCGGGCTGAGCCTTGTCTTCATCGTCCTCGTGTATTTCCTCGGAGGGCTGGACCACACGCTGATCGCGATCTCGACGGCCTGGTTTGCCATCTTTGTCACCCTTGCCGTAGTTGCATCGTCCTATGCAAACGGCATTGTCGAGGAAAAGGCACGGATCCGTTCCATCATGGAGAACACGCTGGACGGGATCTGCTGTATCGATCCCGCAACGCTCACGATCCGGGCCGTCAACCAGAAGTGCGCACAGGCCCTGCTTTTCTCCAGGAACGAGCTCAAAGGCGAACCGGTGGATAAGATCATTGCCGATACGGAAACGCTGCACCGGTTCATGGACGAAGCACGGGAGAAAAAGGGGAGTGCCCGGTGCGAGTGCCTCCTCCGGCAAAAAGACGGCGGCCTTATCCGGTCGGTCTGGACTCCCCTCTATATCGGGAAGGATGCCGTGCTCTGCTCGGTCGTCGACATAACCGATGCAACCGTTGCCGACGAGGAGATCCGCCAGACACTCGAAGACCTCGAACGGCAGGTGCGCGAACGGACGGCCCGGCTCGAACAGATGAATGTGGATTTGAAAAAGGAGATCATCGAACGCCGCAGAATCGGTGAAGCCCTCCTCTCAAAAAAGGAAAAGGACGATCCCGGAAAGGACGGGGGTAAAAGGCTATGACCGCAGCAATGTCCCCGGCCAAAAAAGAGCGGATCTACCGGGCGGCCATGATCGTCCTTACGATCGCAATCGCCCTTGCCTCGACCGTCTATTCCCTCTCTGTCGGGATCTACGAGGTCTTCCCGTTCATCTATTTCCTCCCCATCATCCTCTTTATCTATTTCTACCCGGAGCGGGGCGTGCTCTTCACGCTGGCTTTAAGTTCGGTGTACATAGTCCTCGTGTACGGGTACAGCGGCTTTGACCCGCAGGCAGTGGCGGTCTCAACGGCATGGTATGTCGTGTTTGTCACGATAGGCGTTGTGACATCGTCGTTTGCCGGGGGTCTTCGCGAAGAGGAGCGCAAATACCACTGCATCTTTGAGAATTCCCAGGCCGCGATCTTTACGTTCAGCCTCGACACCCTGCAGATCATCGAGTGCAACGGGAAGTGTGCGCAGATGCTCAAACTCGACCGTACAGTCCTTGCCGGCCAGCCGCTTTCACTCATTATTGCAAATGCCGCTGACCGTGACCGGCTTACGGGACAGCTTACCCGGGAGCAGAAGACCGGGGATACCGAAATGGTCTTTACGGCCCGCGACGGGACGCTCCGCCAGTTCCTGGTATCCGCATCCGCGACACCTGACCGTATTGCGATCTGTTCTGCAATCGACATCACCGCCCGCAAGATGGCCGAGCAGGTGATCGAGAAGGCAAAGGAAGATCTCGAACGCAGGGTGAACGAACGCACCGAGCAGCTCATGCATTCGAACGAGGAGCTCCTTGCCGAGATCCAGGAACGCAAGCGCTTTGAAGCGGCAATCCGGCTTGCAAACCGCAAATTCGCTACGCTCTCCGGGGTCACCCGCCACGATATCCTCAACCAGATCTCCGCGATGATGATGTACCTTGCCCTTGTCCGGGAAGCGGAATCGGATCCGGTTCTTGCCGGGTACCTGGCAAAGATGGACAATGTTCTCCGGATGGTCCAGAAACAGATCCGGTTCACGCGCGATTACCAGGCAATCGGGGAATCCGAACCGCGCTGGCAGGAGATCGGCCCGGTGATCCGCGAAGCGGCGGCGGGGATCAACCTCGGGAGTATTGCGCTCGATGTCCAGCCCGGGGGTGTGGAGGTATATGCGGATGCCGGGCTCCTGCGGGTCTTTGCGAACCTTATCGAAAACACCCTGACCCACGGGGAACATGCTACCCGGATCCGGTTTGCCTACGGGATTGCGGATCAGGATCTCGTCATCTCCTGCGAAGACGATGGTGTCGGTATCGACCCCAAGGCAAAGGGGAAGATCTTCCGGCGCGAGTACACGCGGAATACGGGATACGGACTCTTTTTGAGTACCGAGATCCTCGGGATCACCGGGATCTCCATGACCGAGACCGGCACGTTCGGGCAGGGTGTCCGGTTCGAGATCCGTGTCCCGAAAGGCGGGTTCCGGTTTACCGGGAACGGGACCCGGCCCCAAGACCTGCGGTAACTACTGCGCTCTCTTTACCAGCTAAAAAAAGAGCAGCCGAACGGGTTTTTCCCGGGTCAGATGTTTTTCCTGTTGCCGCAGGCGTCCCGCATGTAGTGGCCGAATTCGGTTTTCTTTAAGAGTTCGCCGTTAAAGACCGGGCCGTCGCGGCAGACCCGGAGGCCGTCGGGGTCGATGCAGCACGAACCGCAGACGCCGATCCCGCATTTCATGTACCGGTGGAGCGAGAACTCGGTCTTTCCTAAGCAGTCTTTTGCATCGAGCCGGGCGAGCACTGCCCGCATCATCGGCTCCGGGCCGCAGACCGCGATCCCGTCGTACGCGGCAAGGTTCACTTCCTCAAAGAGGTCGGTCACAAACCCGTGCACGCCCAGGCTCCCGTCGTCGGTGGCGATCAGTACGTCCGTGCTCTCGTCCAGCTGGTCGACAAAGAGGAGTTCGTTCTCCGTCCGTGCACCTAATAGCATCGTCATCACGCAGTCGGATCTGGCAAGCGGCAGGAGCGGCGCTGCCCCGACACCGCCGGCAATCGCAAGCATCTTCTCGCCTTTGGTAAACCCGTTCCCGAGCGGCCCCCGGATCCCGAGCTGTGCCCCGGGTGCCAGGGTAAACATCGCTTCTGTGGCATCGCCGACTTTCTGTACCGTGATGCTGTTTTTGGCAGAGAGCGCCATCGGGATCTCGTCGGTCTTTGGCACCCAGACCATTGCAAACTGTCCTGCGGTAAAGTCGAACTCCTTATCGAAAAAGAAGGTCTTTACCGAAGGCGATTCGGTTTTAATCTCCGTGATGGTTACCGGTACGGGCAGTTCTTCATCCATGTGCGCACCCCACGATCTCTTCCGGCGCTATGCCGTTTTTCGCATACAGCTCTTTTGCGATGATATCGAAGACTTCGATGTCCTGATGCACCGCGCTCCCGATCTCCACTGCCTGTGCCCCGGCCATCATCATCTCAATGACATTGTCGGCGGACGAGACCCCCCCGCAGCCGATAATGGGGATTTTGCACGACTCGTAAAGTTCGTACACGCACCGCACCGCAATGGGAAATACCGCTTTCCCGGAAAGTCCCCCGTACCGGTGCCCGAGGACCGGCTGCCTGAGAGCAGTCGAGATCCTCATTGCTTTTACCGTGTTTATCGCCACGATTGCCGATGCCCCGCCGCGCTCCGCCGCTTTCCCGATCGTGGAGATATCGGTCACGTTCGGCGTAAGTTTTACCCAGGTTGGCATCCCGAGCGTGCTCACTGCACGGGTACATGCCTCGACAAGGGCCGGGTCTACGCCGATTGCCGCCCCGTAGCCTTCCGCGTGAGGACAGGAGAGGTTGAGCTCGAAACCCGCGGCCTTTCCCTTAAACCACCCGGCAACCGTTGCAAATTCCTCCGGGTTCCCGCCAAAGATGCTCACGATCACCGGTTTTCCGTTAAGCGGGCCGAGCTCCCCGGTAAATTCCTGCGAGGGGTTGGGAAGGCCCATGGCATTTAAAAGCCCGTCATCAAGCACGGCAACGCAGGGTCCGGCATGTCCGCTCTTGGGTTCCGGTCCGATCGATTTTGTGACCACTCCCCCTGCGCCCGCATTCAGCATCCGCAAAAGCGAGGCCCCCGTTGTCCCGAGCACGCCGGCTGCGAGAAGGAGGTGATTGTTGAGTTTCACGCCCCCGACCGTAACCGGGCCCGATCTGAGCTGAACCATTTCATCACACAATGGTCGCCGGAAATAATAAAGGACATCTTTTTGGTACAGGGGCGGCTCTGGACGGTAGTCACTTAAGTTTTGGAAATGTATACCTAGTGTTACAGGAAAGACCATGACGCGTCTGGGGGTGATCGGTGTCGGGAGGATCGGCGGGGAGGTCGCGTACCTGGCGGCCCTGACCGGGATCGTTGACGAACTCGCCCTCTACGACCGCACCGAAAGCCTGCTCCGGGCGCAGGTGCTCGATATAGAACACACCGGCCTTCCCGTCGATATCCTCACTTCGCCCCGGGATATCCTGGATGCGGAGGTCTGTGTCTTTGCCGCCGGCCTGCCAAGGACGCCGGATATTCGGACCCGTGCCGACCTGCTCGCGGCAAACCTCCCGGTGACAAAACAGTGCGGAGCGCTTTTAAAAGATTATCCCGGCCTTCTTGTCACGGTGACAAACCCGATGGACGTGAATAACTACCTCCTTCACCGGCTCACCGGTATCCCAAAAGAGCGGTGCATCGGTTTTGGCGGCCAGCTGGACAGTGCGCGGTTTTTCCATGCCCTTGCCCGGCAGGGGATCGAGGGGCCGGCCGTTGTTCTCGGCGAGCATGGCGAGAACCAGGTGCCGGTCTTTTCCCGGCTTGGCGTAAAGGTTGCAGAGGAAAAACGTGACGAGATCCTCCGCGGGCTGCGGGGTGCAAGCATGGAAGTGATCCGCGGGAAGGGCGGGACCGTTTTTGGCCCGGCGTACCATATCGTAACGCTCGTGAAGATCCTGCTCTCCGGCACGCAGGAGACGGTTCCCTGTTCCGCAGTCCTCGATGGGGAATATGGCCTGGACGGCTGCTCTCTTGGCGTCCCGGTCCGGCTCGGGAGCGGGGGGATACAGGAGATCGAGCAGTGGGACCTCGATCTTGGGAAGCGGCGGCAATGGCCCGGGCAGGGACGTTTATTTCCGATCTCTGCCGGAAGGTGGTGACTTAAAAAACCATGCCAGCACAGGCGATACGGTCCGCAGAGACCCTTACCCTCCCGGCAACGGACGAAGAGACCAGCTCCGTGACGATCGCGATCAACCAGGTGGAGTACAGCAACGCCCCCGATGGCCCGGTCATCCACATCTTTGGCAGGGACGAGGGAGGAATGGCACACCGGATCGATGTGACCGGGTTCCTCCCGTATTTCTACGTGCCCGAGGAGCAGGTGGGCCAGGCAGTTCCTCCGAACGTGACGATCGAGCCCGATACGGTGTACCGTTCGATCCGCGGCGAAAAACTCCGGCGCCTCTACACGGTCCGGCCCGGCGATGTGAAAAATATCCGTGACCGGTACCGCCACTTCGAGGCCGACATCCCGTTCGCAACCCGTTTTATGATCGACTGCAGGCTTACCGGCGCCGTGACCGTACAGAAAAACCCGGCAGACTACCGGGCGATCGTCCCCGCCGAGTCGAACGCCCCGGCCCGGGTCTGCATGATCGATATCGAGTGCGAGGACGAGCGCGGGTTCCCGGACCCCCAGCGGGATTCCATCATCTGCATCACCTGCCACGATTCGTTCGACGACGATTATGTCACGTTCCTCTTTGGCGGATCGAACATGCCCGGGGAGATCACGGACAAGGTTGCAGGCCGGCGGACTTGTTAACGGCTGCTTTAAGACCGGCGCCCACACGATCTGCACGTATGCCGACGAGGTTGCAATGCTTAAGGCATTTGCAGTCCTACATTGCCGAGCGCGATCCGGATATCCTCTCCGGCTGGAACTTTGTCGAGTTCGATATCCCCTATATCATGAACCGCATGGAAAAGCTCGGCCTTTCCCCGGTGATGCTTGCCCGCCTTCCCGGCATGACCGAGAGAAATGCGCTCCGCGGCCGTGCCCTTTTCGATCTCCTCAGCGGCTACAAGAAGATGCATTCGACTTTAAAGGAGTCCTACCGTCTCGACGCGATAGCAGAAGAGGAAGTAGGCGAGCGCAAGGTGCGCTACACCGGCACGGTCTCCGATCTCTGGAAAAAGCAGCCGGCGCTTCTTGTCGAGTACAACTTCAAGGATGTCGAGCTCTGCGTTGCGATCGACAAAAAGGACAACATCGTCGGGTTCTACCGGGAGATCGCCCGGTACGTGGGCTGCCCGCTCGACAAGACCCTCAACTCCTCGAGCGTGATCGATGTCTACATCTTAAGAAAAGCCCACGGCAAGTACGTCCTCCCCTCCAAGGGATTTGCGAATGCCGAGGAGTTCGAGGGCGCTACCGTTTTCGAGCCGAGCAAAGGGGTCCGGGAGAACGTGATCGTGCTCGACTTAAAATCGCTCTACCCGATGGCGATGATGACGATCAATGCCTCGCCCGAGACAAAGGATCCGAACGGCGAGCTCGTTGCCCCGAACGGGATCCGGTTCAGGAAGCAGCCGGACGGGCTGACCCGGAGTATCCTCTCGGAACTCTTAAAGGAAGCGGGATGCAAGGAAGTACGCTCCGGCAACACCTTCCCGTACGGTTCGCCGCAGTACCGTCCTCTACGATATGCAGCAGAACGTGCTCAAGGTGATCATGAACACCGTATTACGGTGTCTCGGGCTTACACCCGGTTCCGGCTCTTCGACCGGGAGATCGGCGCTGCCGTGACCTCGGTCGGTCGGGCCATCATCGAGCACACCCGCCGCATCATTAGAAAAGCAGGGCTATAAGGTGATCTACGGCGACACGGATTCCTGCATGGTGCAGATCCCGCCGATGCCGCAGGAGAAGACGATCGAGACGGCGCGGATGCTCGAAAAAATGCTCAACGCGAGCTACCAGGACTTTGCGAAGAGCGAACTTCACGCAGACACCCATTACTTCTCGATCAAGTTCGAGAAAGATCTATGCCCGGTTTTTCCAGGCCGGGAAAAAGAAGCGCTATGCCGGCAGGCTCGTCTGGAAAGAGGGGAAAGATGCCGACCAGATCGATATCGTGGGTTTCGAGACAAAGAGGAGCGACACCCCGCAGATCACCAAAGCCGTCCAGGGAAAAGTGATGGAGATGATCCTTGCCGGTGTGGAATACCCCGAGATCAAGGCGTACCTCGGCGGGATCATAACAAAGTACCGGGCCGGGAAGTACTCGCTCGACGAGATCGGGATCCCCGGCGGGATCGGAAAGTCCCTGGACGATTACGAGACCGACGATGCGCAGGTGCGGGGCGCCCGCTACGCCAACAAGTACCTGCACACGGAGTTCGGCAAGGGCAGCAAGCCAAAGCGGATCTACTATCAAGGCAGTCACCGCAAAATACCCGAAGACCGATGTGCTCTGTTTCGAAGTATGCCGATCAGGTGCCAAAGGAATTTTTGCCCGACTGGGAGCTTATGCTTGAAAAGACCATCGAGCAGCCGATCTCCAGGATCATCGAAGCACTCGGCTGGACATGGAAGGACGTCGATCCCTCGCACACCACGCTCGCACAGTGGGGATTCGGATAAGCCGGCGGGACTCCCGTTTATTGTTTTTTTAGATGCGGCAGGTATGTCGTTGTGTGACTCTGCCTTTTTAAGGAATACCGGACGCGAAAAATCAAACCGGGACTGTTGTGGCGTTTATTCCCTGATCGCCGGGTTTTTTCGCGTTACCCGGGGAACGTCAACCAAAAAGTATTAATTGAGGTTTGTGCAATGAGGAATCATAAGCGGGGATATTCACGGGAAAAGCGAGAAGGCCGTTCCCCGGTTTTTTAACAAAGGCTGCGCAGGACCGGTCGTACATGAAGCTGGAGAAGAGATCCCTGTTTCCGGAACGCGAAGAAAGTCTCGTCGATCTCTGGCTCTTTATAATCGTCAACACGACAATTGTTGCGCTTTTGATCAATATTCTTGCCCTCCACTACGGTACTGCCGCCCGTTGCTACCAATCTCCTCTATATCCCGATCGTGATCGCTGCCTACTGGTATCCCCGGTGGGGCGTGATCTACGCAGTCGGAGTCGCTGCCTCTTATATCGGGATAGTCGCGCTCCTGACAAACGGTGCCGTCCAGGATCTTGCCGCTTCTGCAGTCACCTGTTTTGTCGTAATTGGCGTTGCGGCAGTCGTTTCGAGCCTTGCCACGCACATGCGCAAAAACGAGGTGAAGTACCGGGGGATCTTCAACCATTCCGAAGCCGGGATCGGCCTTGTGAGGGATTCCGACAGATCGGTTGTCGAAGTCAACAGGCGTTTTGCCGAAACGCTCGGGTATGCACCGGAAGAAGCAGTTGCCGTCCCGTTCGACCGGCTCTGGGCAGACCCCTCGGACCGCGAGCACTTCTTCTCCCTGTTATCGGGCCAGGGAAATGTCGAGAATCTCGAGACCCGGTTTATTACAAAATCTGCTTCGCCCCGGTGGGTCCTGCTCTCCGCCGGCCAACTGGCCGACGATCAGTTCGTCTGTACGGTCGTGGACATCACTGCGAGGAAACAGGCAGAAGAGGCATTAATTATCAAGGACCACGCGATCAGCTCGTCCATCAACGCGATCGCGATCATGAACCTCGATTATACCATCACCTATGTGAACTCGTCCCTCCATACCCTGATGGATTCAAAAGGAGCGGTGGATTTCACCGGAAAACCGATATGGGATTACGTGGCTTCGAAAGAGATTGCGGAGACCATTAAGGAAGCGCTGAAAAAGAAGGGGAGCTGGTTTGGCGAAATCTGCCTTTATAAAACAAACAAAAAACCGTTCTACGTCCTCCTCTGGATTAATCTCGTGAAAAACGAACGCGGCAGCCCGGTCTGTATCATGGCCTCCTTCATCGACATCACCGATAAAAAGCAGATGGAGGCGGTAAAGAGGCAGGCTCTCGAACAGATAGAAAAGAACATCGAACAGTTCGCGATCCTCGGCGACCATATACGAAACCCGCTTGCCGTGATCGTCGGGCTCTCCAGCCTTACTCCCGGCGATGTGACCGACAAGATCGTGCTGCAGGCAAAAGAGATCGACCGGATCGTTACCCAGCTCGACCAGGGCTGGATCGAGTCGGAGAAGGTCCGGGAGTTCATCAAGCGCTATTATCGTGTCGGCGTGCGCGACGGGGAGAATGCCGGTGTCCCCGCAGAGTTTCTGTCAAAATAGCCGGGCTCGCCGGGAGACTACGGGTGTTTCCCGCCCTCTTTTAACCGCTCGTTTAACTTTTTTATCTGATCGCGCAATGCAATTGCCCGCTCGAAATCGAGATTGTCCGCTGCGTCCCGCATCTGTTTTTCGAAGATCGATTATCACGTTCGGGGATCTCCGGCTTTCGGGGAGGATACTTGGTATCCTTTACCTCGACTTCCTTTTCTTTTACCGGCTTTACGATCGTCTGCGGGACGATATGATGTTCTTCGTTGTACGCTATCTGCAGCTCGCGCCGGCGCTGCGTCTCGGAGATTCGCAGCCTTCATCGAATCGGTGACCGAGTCCGCGTAGAGTACCTACCTTCGGCGTTCACGTTCCGTGCCGCCCTCCCGATGATCTGGATCAGGCTCCGGGCATCGCGGAGGAACCCTTCCTTGTCCGCATCGAGGATCCCGATGAACCCGACCTCGGGGATGTCGAGGCCCTCCCGCAGGAGGTTGATCCCGACGAGCACAGTCGAACTTGCCGAGCCGGAAGCTCGCGGATGATCTCGGTGCGTTCGAGCGTCTGGATCTCGGAATGGAGGTACCGGGTCCTGATGCCCCGGTCGGCAAGGTACTCGGAGAGCTCCTCGGCGAGCTTTTTTGTGAGCGTAGTCACGAGCACCCGGTCGCCACGTGCGATCGTCTTTTTGGTCTCTTCGATCACATCGAGCGTCTGTCCCTCGATGGGCCGGACCTCTACTGCCGGGTCGACAAGCCCGGTCGGGCGGATGATCTGCTCGACTACCTGCGCGGAGTGCTTCTGCTCGTACGGACCCGGCGTTGCCGAGACAAAGATCACCTGCGCATGTACTGCTCGAACTCGTGGAATTTCAGGGGGCGGTTGTCGAGCGCGGACGGGAGCCGGAAACCGTAATTCACCAGTGTCTCTTTTCGCGAACGGTCGCCATTGAACATCCCGTGGAGCTGCGGGATCGTCTGGTGGCTCTCGTCGATAATGATCAAAAAGTCTTCGGGGAAGTAATCGAGCAGGCAGTAGGGTTTCTCGCCGGCTTTCCTGCCATCAAAGTGCCGGGAATAGTTCTCGATCCCCTTGCAGGAGCCGGTCTCCTGGATCATTTCGAGATCGAAGTTCGTCCTCTGTTTTAACCGGTGCGCCTCGATAAGCCCGAGCGTGGGCAGCACTTCGTCGAGCTCTTCTTTTATGGATACAATCGCCGCTTTCTGGGCGCTCTCGGGAGTGACGAAGTGTCGGGCGGGGTACACGTAGAAGTACTTCATCTCCTCCTTTTTTGCCCCGGTGTTTTTGTCCACTTCGCGGATCCGTTCGATCTCGTCCCCGAAGAGCTCGATCCGGATGATATCGTTGAAGTACCCGGGCACGATATCGATGGTATCCCCCTTGACCCGGAACTTCCCGGGCCCAGAGCTCGATATCGTTTCGCTCGAACTGGATATCCAATAGCCGGCCTCAGGATCTCGTTTCGGGAGATCTTCTGGCCGACCGAGAGGTCAAAGCCCATGTTCCGGAAATTTTCCGGGTTGCCTAACCCAAAGATACAGGAGACCGAGGCGACCACGATCACGTCGCGCCGAAACGAGAGCGACGCGGTGGCCGAGAGCCGGAGCATCTCGATCTTGGGATTGATGGACGAGTCCTTTCTCTATGTACTGATCTTTTGCCGGGATGTAGGACTCGGGCTGGTAGTAGTCGTAGTAGGAGACGAAGTACTCGACCCGGTTTTTCGGGAAAAAGTCGCAGAACTCCTGGTAGAGCTGGGCGGCGAGCGTCTTGTTGTGGGCGATGACAAGCGTGGGCTTGTTTGCCGCTGCTATCACGTTTGCCATCGTAAAGGTCTTGCCGGAATCCGGTGACGCCAAGAAGCGTCTGGAACCGGGCATTGTCGGCAATCCCGTCGTTGAGTTTTGCTATCGCTTCCGGCTGGGACCCGGCGGGGGCAAACGCGGATACGAGTTCGAATCCTGTCACGGTGCTTAGAGATCCGGGGGGGATATTAAAAGAGATCGCGCTTGCGGCATGAAACTAAAACTACCGGTTAATAGTTGGTGACGATGAGCTCGTTTACCGCCCCGCGCCGGCCGCCTTTGCAGTTGATCATCCTTCGCGCCGGCACCCGCTCGATACGGTACCCGGCATAGAGATCTTCAAGGAACGAATCTTCGCTGCACTCAGACCGTGGATCGGAGTTGCTCAACATCACCATCGCCCCTTTGCGGTCGAGGGCCTTATAAAACCGTGCGAGCCGCTCCTGGTCGCGGTCGGAAAATCCGGCCCGGGAATAGGAGGTAAACGATGCCGTGGCGCTGAGCGGCCGGTAGGGCGGGTCGAGGTACACGAAGGTTTCGTCATCCACGTACTTCCGGCACACGGTAAAGTCCCCTCGAGAATCCGGGTTTTTTCAAGAAGATGAGATACCGCACGGAGATTGTCACAGTTCAGGATATCGGGGTTTTTTGTACCTGCCGAACGGGACATTGAACCGTCCCTTTTTATTGACCCGGAACAGGCCGTTGTAGCAGGTATGGTTGAGGAAGATGAGCTGTGCCACGTGCCGTATTTCTCCCGAGTCTGGCATGACCGATCCGATCGCAGTTTTCGTTTCGTTGAATGCGTCCCGCATCCGGTAGTAAAACACTTCCTTTTCCCGGTCGTCTTTTACCCGGAACGCGGAATCGATGCTCCCGAGTTCCGCGATCAGGTCGTCTGCCGCTTCCCTGATGACCCGGTATGCAAGGATGAGTTCGGGGTTGATATCGCAGATCGTGCTCTCTACGGCGGGGAAATGGTGGCGAAAATAAAAAAACATCGCCCCGCCCCCGACAAATGGCTCGACAAAACCGGTAATGTTCCGGTCCCCGGTCTTTTTTTTGGGCAGGCGGCCTCCAAACTCACAAAGAAGCTGCGACTTGCCTCCCGCCCATTTTAAAAACGGCCGTGCCGGTATGATCGGAATGAGAGGAAGTGCTGCCATATACCCGTCATATTTTAGGTATCTCATTACTCTGTTATGAATCCCCTCTCTGTCAGGGCGGAAATTTTAACAAAAAGGAATTGCGGAGGCGGTCCCGGTAACGGGCTGTCATCGGCGAAAAACGTTGCTGTTTTGACCGCAAGCCTCATAGTATGTCCGGTCGAATTTCTGTTTACAAGAGCCTGATTCCCATGAGCAAACGGTCGGTAATTTTTGTACTTGCTATCTTCATGCTTGCCGGTCTCTGCCTGCCCCCGGCCGGAGCTGCGGTCCCTTCCGCACAGGAAACCGGGCCGGTAGTGACTGTGCAGGAATTCAATGTGACCAATGCCTCGCTTGCGAATGCAACGATCCCGGAACAATATCTTGCAACGCCAACCCCGCTTGAAATCGGTGTCAGTACCAACGATACGAATCTTGGCGGCCCAAAAGGCGAGATGTCGGCAGTGCCCCGGACAATCGGATTTTCGATCACTCCCGGAACTCATTGCGGTAGTCATTATCGTGATTCTCGCGCTGGGGGCCGGCGCGTGGTATATCCTGAAACGGAAGCGGGAGATAAAGAAGGAAGAATAACGGCCCATGCTTTTTCCTGCATGACCTTTCCCGCACGAGTGGTTTTATAATGATTCCCCCCATTTTCAAAGAACGCCGGAACTACCTGATCGCCGGCCTTGTCGCATTTTTTGCCCTCTTTGCCCTCTGGCTGCGCCTGCTCCCCGGTCTCTCGACCGGGACCACGGACATCATGAGCATGGTGGCCATGGACGATCCATTCTATAACCTGCGGCAGGTCGAACTGATCCTCACCCATTTCCCGGGGTACGACTGGTTCGATCCGATGTCCTATTACCCGCACGGAACGGTGGTCTACTGGGGCCCGCTCTTCCCCACGATCATTGCCACGGGCTGCCTGATCACCGGGGCCGCCACGCGTCCTGAGATTATCGGGACTGCTCTCCTCGCCACCCCGCTTTTTGCCGCCGCGATTGTCGTGCTCATGTACTATGTGGGGCGGTACTTCGGCGACTGGAAGACCGGTATCCTGGCATCCGGTTTTACTGCAGCAGTCTCCGGGCAGTTTTATACCGTCTCCCTGTACGGGTATATCGATCACCATATTGCGGAGGTACTTTTTTCGACCCTGTTCTGCCTGCTGTACTGTTATGCCCTCGTATCGGCCCGTGACGCCGCAATCGATTTAAAACAGATCGCAGCGCAGAAAAAAGTCCTCTTTTTAGCGTTTGTCGCCGGTATCGGCTATCTCCTGGGCCTCTTTGTCATGCCGACCATGATCCTTTTGCGCTGATCGCGGGAGTGTACACGGTCGTGCAGTTCGTCATCGATGCGTACCGCGGGCATTCGGGGGAATATCTCCTCGTGGTCAACAGCATTGTCTTTGTCACGGCCTCCATCGGCCTGCTCACTTTCGGGATCAAGGATCCGGCACTGAACCTTTCGACTTATTCCATCGGGCATATCTATGCATATATCGGCCTTGTCGCAGGAACGGTCATTCTCTATCTCTTCTCCCGGTATTTTTCCGGGAAAAACCGGTGGTATTTCCCCGCCGCGCTTGCCGGGTGCGCTGCGGCCGGTGCTCTGATCCTCTACATCGCCGTCCCGCAGATCTACGGCCTGCTCATCGCATCGCTCTTTGCCTTTTTCGGCCAGGCACCGGTTACACAGACCGTTCTCGAGGCCCGGGGCTGGTCGCCTGGAGATGCCTGGAGTTCGTTCAATTACGGCCTGCTCCTCTTTGCCGGGGGATTTCTCGTCCTGGCCTGGAAAAATTTCAAAAATGTCCACCTGCATCAGATCTTTCTTCTTGCATGGTCTGCGGTGATCTTTTTTGCCACCTGGCAGCACGTGAGGTACGAGTATTACCTTGCCATAAACATCGCACTGCTCTCTGCTGTCGTTATGGGATTTGCTATAGAACAGGCATGGCCGGCAGTTCACCGGGCCATAGGTGCTGCCCGAAATTCACGGAATGCCGAATCAAAAGACAACACATCTCCGTTGGAAGGCCGGAAGAAACCGTCGAAAAAATCAAAAAAGGCTGCCGCAGGGACTGCCGCATCCGATTACCCGGTGCTCGGGTTCCTTGCCGTGGCGGTCCTTATCGCGGTTCTCTTTGTCGGCACTTCGGTCTCCGATATCTATGCCAGTGCATCCCTGGGGGGCATCCGGCTCGATCCCGACTGGGAGGAATCGCTTGTCTGGATGGGCAACAACACGCCGGATCCGGGCGTGCCGTACCTGGGGCCGTACGATCAAAAGACCTTTGCCTACCCTGAGCAGTCGTACGGCGTCATGTCGTGGTGGGACTACGGGCACATAATCACGTATATCGCAAAGAGGCTCCCGAATGCAAACCCGTTCCAGTCCGGGGTGTCCGGGCCTGACGGGGCGGCGGCGTTTTTTGTCACGACCTCCGAAGATACGGCAGATACGATCCGCGAACACGACGGGACCCGGTACGTTGTTACGGATATCCTGATGGATGTAAGCAAGTTCCCGGCAATGGCGACGTGGTATAACCAGACCCTTGCCGAAACGCCGTACATGCCTACGATGTACGTCCCGGACCAGTCGACAACCGGCAGGTACGAACCGGCGATGCTCTTTACCGGCGAATATTACCAGACCATGGTCTCCCGGCTCCACAACTTCGATGGTTCGATGACGAATGCATCCGGGTGCATCTATGTCGAATACGCCGACGGGAAAACCGCAAACGCGTCGCTGCCTGTCGTTACCGGGGCGGTCGAGATGGATAATTCCACCGCTGCGGTAGAACGGGCAGAGGAATACAACAGGAATGCCCCGGCCGGGTACCATGCCGGTGTTTTCGGGGTTTCGATCGCAAAACCTGCGGTGACCGTCCCTGCCCTCCGCCATTACCGGCTCGTTCACGAATCGCCGACCAATGTGTTCAGTTCCGGTACGCCCGATATAAAATACGTCAAGGTTTTGAATACGTCAATGGGGCGCATATTAAGGGGACCGGGGTCATCGAGCTGCCGCTCGTCACCAATACCGGCCGGAACTTCACGTACCGGCAGGAAAGTGTTGATGGCGAGTTTATCGTGCCCTATGTAACGAGCGGAAGCACCGGCGGGGTAACGGCAACCGGAAAATACCGGATCGCGGGCACCGGCAAAGAGTTCGCGGTGCCGGAAGAAGCCGTAGTACAGGGGCTGACGGTCGGGTAAGCCCGCAGTTTTCTTTTTTGCTCTACCGAACTCTTCCCCGGGGGAGAGAACGATGCCCTATATCGTTTACCAAACGAGAGGTTATGGTAACTATGGCCACCGACCGGATCCCCCTGGGGAGGTTCTCGCTTATCACCCGGCTCTCGCCAAAAGCGCTGCGGTACTATGACGAGCTGGGCCTCCTTGTCCCGGGTACGAAGGATATCTGTACCGGGTACCGTTATTACACGACTGCGCAGATCCCCCGCGGAGTCTCGATCAAGGCGTTGTGTACGCTCGGGTTTTCCCCAACTGAAATCGGGGATCTGCTCACTTTCCGGAACCGTGGTGAAGAAGCAGCAATCCAGCGGCTCTTTACCAAACGGCGCGGGGAGATCCGGTCCGAGGTCCGGCGGTTACAAGAGATCGAGGCGCTCCTCGTGCAGCAGGATGCGCCTCTGGAGGTATTGTACATGTCGTTATCAGAACCCGTAATAAAAGAACTTGCACCGATGCGTGTGATCGCGCTGCGGGGAACCGGGTCGTATGCCGAGACCATCTGCCGGCTCCTGGAGTCTCTCTGCAAAACGGTTGCGCTTCCCGAAAACATCCAGGCCGGCCTTAAGGTCACCGGCCCGGTCATGACCATCTACCATGACAACGAGTATAAGGAAAAAGACGCAGATATGGAGTGTGCGATTCCTGTTGCCGGAAAAGTGGCGGTAAAGGAAGAGGGAATGGAGGTCCGGACGCTTCCCGGCGGGACATGCCTCTCGCTCGTGTACAAGGGACCCCACGCAAATCTCCATGAGGCATGGAGCCGGGTCTTCTCGTTTGTCGAAGAAAAGCAGTATACGATTACCGGGCCGGGACGCGAGGTCTATTACAATGACCCGGTGCTCGTACCCGAGACCGAACTTTTAACCGAGCTCCAGCAACCAGTCGAGCGGGCCTGAAGGAAAATAAGAATTTTTTTTGAAAATTCTCAAAAATCTGTTTTTATTTTCCGGTGTGAGTTTCCCCGGCTCATCCTGTTATTCCCTTACGGGCCGGTTGTCAGTTCCAGTACCGTGCAACAAAGAGTTCGTGCCTGCGGACAACAGGGGTAAATAGCCAGAGCACGACCGGGACAATGACCAGTGTGACGATGATATTCCCGATACACCACCCGGAAAATACCAGAGTGAAATCGGCGGCCGTGACAAGACCTGCCTGGAAGAGGGTGAGCGTTCCGAGAATTCCCCCGGCCAGGTTGTTGAGGATAATCCCGAACAGGATAAGGACAAAAAAGATCGCGCCGGGTTTTAAGGGAGACATCGGCACGAGCAGCCGGAATGCGAACAGCGGAATGAGCACCTGCACGAGATCGGCAATGGACCAGACCAGGCTGACTTCAGGAGAAAGGCCGCTTAAGACGCCGGCCCCGAGCCAGCAGCCGGCATACGCGGCAACCGCCCCGTAGAGTCCGAACCAGAGCGTTGTGATGATCATCACGGCAACGACAATATAGAGAAACGATGTACCGGGACCCGTTGTGAAGGAAAATACCACGAACTTGGCAATAAGGGCATCAAGGCAGATGAGGAGAAAGAGCAGGGCGATCCGTACATAGAATGGAACGCGTGCTGCGCCATGTGCAGGAATGCCGGAACCGGTCTCTGTCATACAATCCGTAATGATAATATTACCCCGAACCGTATATGAGTCCACCGAAATCGCTTATAAAAAAAACGAAGTGATCGTACGACCTCCCAGAGCCTCCCTCACCGGATATATTCTGTCATCTGCCTTCCCCATATCCAGGCATTTCTGGTTGCGGTCGGTCTCCTTGTCGTCCTCCTGCCCTACTGGGGGCTTGCCGTCATGTGGTCGCGGGAAGTCCTGACCCGCCCGGACCAACAGTTTGCCTTTGCTACCACGACATTCCTCCTGGTCCTTGTGATCGCCGATGCCGCGTTTCTTACCCGGTATTATATGGTAAAGCAGAAGCAGGAACTTGCGCAGATGGCAAACAGCCTCCGGCTCAGCGAGGAGGCGCTCCGGATCACCAACAAAAAGCTCCACCTTCTGTCGAGCATTACCCGGCACGATATCAACAACCAGCTCACTGCCATGAGGATCTACCTGGATCTGTACCGGGAGGTCCATGACGAGCCTGAAAAGTATGATGAGTACCTGGCAAAGGGAAGGGAGATTACCGCAACAATCGAACGCCAGCTGGAATTTACCCGCCAGTACGAGGACCTGGGTGAGAAACAGCCGGTCTTCCAGGATCTCTCATCCTGCATAGCGAAAGCGGAAGCAGACCTCGATCTTGCCGGGACCAGCGTGAAGGTTACCGGGAATTCCCGGGTGAAGATCTTTGCCGATCTCCTTTTGGAGAAAGTACTCTTCAACCTGTTCGACAACTCCCTGCGGCACGGGGGTAACGGGATGAATGCTATCACGATCTCTGTTGCGGAGGACGCGGATCGGCTTTCTATTACGTTCGAGGATAACGGTTGCGGTATTGGGAGCGATAAAAAAGAGCGGATCTTTATGCAGGGTGTCGGAGAAAACAGCGGCTTTGGCCTCTTTTTGAGCCGGGAGATTCTGGGAATTACCGGGATCACCATCGCTGAAAACGGGACGCCGGGTAAAGGTGCCCGGTTCGTGATTGTGGTACCTGCCGGTGCGTACCGGTTCCCTGCAAAAGAGTAACCGCTGGTCTCCGTCATGGTGACGGTCAGATTTTAAGAGAAGGGATTTGTGGGATACCCAACGAGCCGGCCTGTTTTTTACGCCCGTCCCATTTTCTTAAGTCTCTCGCCAAGCACCGGCAAAAAGTCCTTCTTCCGCGACATGACCCCGTCAAGCCGTGCCGGGAGCTCCGGGCCATAGAGTGCGGAGAGTATTCCTGTATCCCCGGCACCGTACAGGTCGCTTGCGTTTTCCACAACATTGGTAAAGAGCGCAAACGCGAGATCGTTTCCCGTTGCCGCCCGGAGTTTTTCGAGCTCCTGATCGATTGCTGCGCTGCGTTCCCGGTTCCACGAGAATGCCGGCACCATCACCTGCGCAATGAGCACCTTCTTTCCCGAGAGCTCGAAGTCTTTTGTGTCGCGCTTGAGAAGCTCTGCGAGCGGGACACCTGCAAGGTCCATTCCTGCTTCGAGCAGGGCAACGCCGAGCTTCTCATAGTCTTCGCCCGCGATCTTTGCAAGGAACGCCACGGCTTTTTTATCCTGGTGGGTGGTTGTCGACATCCGCAGCACAAGCGTGTCGGAGAGGATGCCGCAGAGGAGCACGCCCGCAACTTCTTTTGACGGGACAAGGCCGGACTCCATGTACATCCGGGCAACGATGGTTGAGGTGGCACCCACCGGCTCGTTTTCGAACCGGATCGGCTTTAGGGTCGTGATCGCACCGAGCCGGTGGTGGTCGATGATCCCGATCACGTCGGCCTCTTCGATGCCCGGCACAGCCTGCGATGCCTCGTTGTGGTCGAGGAGGACGACCTGCCGGCGCACGTCGTCCAAGAGCGTAGTCCTTGTCAGGATCCCGAGCAGTTTTCCTTCGGGCGAGATCACGCACGCGGCCCGGAACTTCGAGCCGGCAACAACCTGCCGGGCCTTTGCAATGGTTGCCGAACAGGTGAGGATCGGAACGCTTGTTTCCATGCGCTCCTTTGCGGGGAGCGAGAGGTTGATCATCTTCCCGACCCCGAACGCGTCGAGGCCGGTGGAGAGGACCGAGACGCCCCGCTGCCGGGCGGCGGCCTTTACCCGCTCGCCGACCGGGGCGCCCTCCGCAATAATGAGGGCCGCAATCCCGGCCGAGACAAGGGCAAGCTGGGCCGGCTCGTTATCGCCCACGACCGCGATATCCTTTGCCGTCATCTTTGCGAGTGTTACGTGCAGCGCATCGATGGCGATATAGACCCGGCCTTCGAGCACCGGGTGGGCCGAGACCACGACCTCTGCCTGGAGCACCCGGGCGAGCGTCTCGACCGGCACCGGGTTCACCGCGAGCTCGGCTAAATGGAGCGTCTCGATGTATGCATTTGCAAGCGCGTGCTCGCCGATCATCCCGGTGGGTTTTCCCTCGCTATCCGTGATGACAACGTTGCGGAGCCCCTCCTTTGCCATGAGGGCCGCGACATCGTAGGTCGGGACGTTTTCCGACAGCGCAAAGACCGGCTTGTAGGTGATATCCGAGAGCCGGGGCTCGACCGATGCGACAAGGACCGGCTCTTTTGCACCAAAGTGTTCGAGCGCGAACCGTGACTCGGCGTTGAGCTCGCCACAGCGGGCGGCAACGTACCTGCCCGGTTCGGACCGGTTCTTAAAATCCGCGTATCCGATCGCGCTCGCGATGCTGTCCGTGTCGGGCTGGCGATGGCCGATACAGTAGACCTGGATCATAACAATTCCTGTTGGGTGTAGGATCGCCGGAATTTGCCCGGCCCGTTTTGCACTAACCCGTTGTATCCGGGATCAAATAAGGTACAGGCACTAGTACTGAAAAATCCTTCAGGTGGATCTGCCAGAGAGCAAAAAACGTATGACTGTTATTTTGGTCTTTTCCTGTGTCCGCATGAGGGTATCCGGCTCCCCGTGGGGATAACCAGTGTGTGTTAACTTTTTTTGTGAAATAAAAGTATCATTTATCGCAGGTGCAGGCAAAACCTGATCGGTCTGACGGTGATTTTTATTCCGCGTTTCGTAAATCCAGCCCGCCTGATGCCTCTGGTAAAGGCACAGGAGATCGTTCTCGCATCGTTTCCGGTCCCGGATAACCGGGAGACCGTCCCGGTTCCCGCAGCGGATGGCCGCGTCCTTGCCGGACCGGTCCGCTCGGACCGGACCTGTCCCCCCGTCCGTCTTGGCGGGCCGGATGGCATTGCCGTAAAAAGTACCGAAACAAGCGGCGCGGGGGAGAGCACGCCCATTGAGGTAGAAGCCCGCCGGGTCAATACAGGGATGCCGGTGCCGGAAGGGTACGATGCGGTTATCGCCATAGAAGAGGTTACACCGGTCTTGGAGAACCGGTACCGGATCCACACGGCAGTATCCCCCTTCCAGAATACCATTCCCCCGGGATCGGATGCCAAAAAAGGCGATCCCGTTTTTGCGTCCGGGCATATCCTCACCCCGCTCGATCTCGGTGCCCTGCTCACGTACGGGATTTCCCAGGTCGAAGTGAAAAAGTGGACCGTTGGCCTGATCGCGACCGGTGACGAAATTGTGTCCCCGGATACAACACCGGTCCCCGGCCAGATTGTCGATAGCAACTCTACCGTATTTTCCGCATTCCTGAAGCAGGCCGGAATTATCCCGGTTGTGTATCCAATTGTTCCGGACAACCGTGCTGCTATTGCAGAGGCTGTCCGGAAAGCCACAGGAGAATGCGACATGGTCCTTGTCTTTGGCGGTTCGTCTGCCGGGTCAAAGGATTTCACGGTCGATGCACTCGAAGAGTGCGGCGATCTTCTCTTTCACGGTGTTGCGATGGGCCCGGGAAAACCTGCAACGTTTGCCCGGGTAGCGGGAAAACCAGTAGTCGGGATGCCCGGGCCATCCATATCGTCACTAGCTGTGTTTTACGAACTGGTCCGTCCGCTGCTTATCCAATGGGGTGTACCGGTTCCACCGGATATGCTGGTGCGGGGGGTGCTGGCCCGGCCGGTTCCTCCCATGGGAGGATTTGATGTCTTCATGATGGTAACGGTGGAAAAAAAGGGAGATACCACCGTTATCGCACCGGTGCCACGGGGATTCGGGCAGATGATGTGTGTCAGGGCGGACGCAGTTCTCCATCGCACAGCCGGATCGCCCGCCAGGTCTGAAGGGGATGAGGTGGAAGTGCGGATGCTCCGGGTTATTCCGGATCTCTGATTTTTTTGGATAGTTTTTCTTTTTAGTACTGTTTTTGTTACGGTGTTCGGGTAATCACCGAATGCATTTAGCGTACTGACCATCATTACTTCTTCCTGTCTTATCGATCCGGCCTGGGATTTGCCGTTCCCTGTCCTGCCGCTCTGCCAAAAAGAAAACAATTATATTGCTTTATGGAAAACCGGATAGTGCGAAATCGAACTATTGCGAAAAAGAACTATTTCGGAACCGTACTATTACCATGACACACCTGTTACAATTTACCTGCAAAAAAAACGAGAGGGCACGAAGCCTGCTTGCGCTGTACGTGATCCACTCGCTCTCCAAAGGAGAAAAATCCGGGTACGATATCCTAAAAGAACTCGGGGAGCTCACGGAAGGCGCCTGGGTGCCAAGCAAGGGGACGCTGTACCCCCTGCTCCACCAGCTCGAAGAAGAAGGACAGATCGTCTCTGTTTCAGAGACAACCGGCGCCCGGGCCCGTGCCGTTTTTACGCTCACACCGGTCGGCAAAGAGACGCTCCGGCGTATCCGCGCCCACAGCAGCGAGCACCACAAAAAGATGGCGCAGTACCGCGAGGTGATCGCCGCCATCTTTGGCGATACCCTCCGCCCGGAGATGAACCTGTTCTTTGAGATTAAGATGGTCCTTGACGAAATGCCCAAGGAAAAAAAGCAAAAGGCAGCAGCAATCCTCCAGCGCTGCCTTGACGAATTACGCGAGGTGAAATGAGATGACGACCGCAGTGCAGGTCAGCGAGCTGACAAGAACTTTCGGTACTCTTACCGCAGTGGACCGGATCAGTTTTACGATCGAGCAGGGTGAGATCTTCGGGCTTTTGGGCCCGAACGGCGCCGGGAAGACGACAACGCTCTCCATGCTTGCAACCATGCTCGATCCGACTTCGGGCTCGGCCTGAGATCATGGGAGTCGATATCACAAAAGACCAGGACGGCGTTCGAAAATCCATAGGGATCGTCTTCCAGGACCAGAGCCTTGACGAGGAACTCACCGCGTGGGAAAACATGGACTTCCACGGTCGGCTCTACCGGATCCCCACAGCGGAGCGCGAGCGCCGTGCCGAGGAGCTCTTAAAACTCGTCGAGCTCTACGACCGGAAAGACGACATTGTCAAGACCTTCTCGGGCGGGATGCGCAGGCGCCTTGAAATCGCCCGCGGCCTTTTGCACCACCCGCAGGTATTGTTCCTTGACGAGCCCACGATCGGCCTTGACCCGCAGACCAGAAACCACCTCTGGAACTACATCGACAACCTGGCAAAAGAGAAAAACATCACGATCATTCTGACCACTCACTACATGGACGAGGCCGACCGGCTCTGCAACCGGATCGCGATCATCGACCACGGGAAGATCATTGCTCTGGACACGCCCGACCGGCTTAAGGACTCGCTCGGCGGCGACCTTGTCACCATCCGTTCCTCCGAAGCGGCACGGATCGCCCCGGCGCTCTCCGCCCCATGGATCAACCGGGTCGAGACGCGGGGAGATGAAGTGGTCATCAGCCTGCACCATGCAGAACAGCATTTGAGTGGGATCGTGACCCGGCTCAACGAAGAGAAGATCCCGATCGATGCGATCTCGGTCCATAAGCCCACGCTCGAAGACGTCTTCCTCTCATTTACGGGAAAATCGATCCGCGATGAAGAGCTCGACGGCAAGGACGCAATGCGGATGCACTTTCGGATGATGAGGCACTAATCATGGAGATCGTATACACTATCTGGCTGCGGAGCATGAAGCGGTACATCCGCTCGAAGAGCAGGATTGTAGGGAGCATTGCCATGCCGCTCTTTTTGCTCCTGTTCCTGGGTTTCGGCCTCAACTCGGTGGTCAGCACGAATTCGCTCGGGCAGGACTACATCCTCTTTTTAGCGCCCGGCATGATCGCGATGAGCGTGCTCTTTACCTCGATCTTTGCCGGTACGCAAATCATCTGGGACAAGCAGTTCGGGTTTCTAAAAGAGACGCTCGTTGCGCCGGTAACCCGCCTGGAGATCATGCTCGGCCAGACTGCGGGCGGGGCGACAACGGCCGTGATCCAGGGGATCATCCTCATGGTCTTTGCCGTGCTGCTTGGCCTCAAGGTCGCAAACCTTGCAGGGTTCCTAATTGCATTTGCCTTCATGGTCGTGATCGGGATCGCCTTTACCGCGTTCGGGATTGCGATCGCCTCACGGATGGAGGACATGACCGGCTTCCAGCTGATCATGAACTTTATCATCTTTCCCATCTTCGGGCTCTCGGGAGCGCTCTTCCCCATAAGCTCGCTGCCCGGCTGGATGACGGTGATCACCATGCTCGACCCGCTCACGTACGGGGTCGAGGGGATCCGCTACGGCCTGACCGGCGTTTCCCAGATAAATCCGCTTCTCTGCGGTGCGGTGATCGCCGGGTTTGCAGCGGTAATGACGGTTGCCGGGGCGTACCTGTTCCGGAAAATTTCGATATAATTTTTCTTTTTGGTCCGGTCGGCAAAAAAAAGATTTTTTTACAGAACAACTTCCCGGAACTGCTTTGCAAAGACCGAGCAGATCGGGCACTTGAACGGCGGCTTCCCGAACGCGATGTAACCGCAGACCGGGCAGACGTACACTTTCCCGGTGTCAAGGTCATGACCGGCCGAGACGGCATCAAGGGCTTCTTTATAGAGCGCGGCGTGGACTTCCTCAGCCTTTCCTGCATACGTAAAGATCTGTACCGCCGGCGTGTTCTTTTCCGCTACAGCACCGGCAAGGAAGGGCGGGTACATCTCCGTGTACTCGTAGGTCTCGCCTTTTATGCTCTCTTTTAAGTTATCTTTGGTGGGACCGGCCGTGCCGAGCAGGTCGAGGAGCCGCCGTGCATGGATCGCCTCGGCCTGGGAAGCAGCGGAGAAGAGGCGCGAGATAATGGGGTATCCCTCTTCTTTTGCCTGCATGGAAAATGCCGCGTACTTCCGGTTTGCCTGCGATTCGCCGGCAAAGGCTGCCTGTAAATTTTCGCGGGTTGTCATGCGAAAGAGTATGACGGGTCACAGTTCATAAACGTTCGGCATGGGGCAGCTCAGGATGCCGGCCCGGCTTTCCCCGGGAAAAAATGTGTCTTTGTTACTCCCTGTGGATCTTTACCAGCGTCAGGATGTTGCGGTGGTTCTGGTGCCGGCAGGTCACGATGTCGGCTGCCAGCCGGACAAATGCCATGCCCGGCTCTCCGGCTCTCCCGACCGGCTGTAGCGGGTTATACGGCGGAGCGGTATCGGAAATTTCCACGGTAACTTTCTCGGGCGTTCCCGTGCAGCGGACACCGATCTCCCCGGATCTCCCCCGGTACCCGTACCGGATCGCGTTTTCCATGCACTCCTTTACCGCACAAGAGAATTCCCGGATGGCAGCGGGAGAAAATTCCTGTGCGGCCATGACCTCCGCGAGATCGTCTGCAACCCGGGAGATCTCTTCGGTCTTTGCCGGCACGAGAATATCGAAATGGTTGATCCTTATCCCACCTTGATTACCATGAGCGTGATGTCGTCGTACTGCGGGGCGCTGCCGCTGAAGGTCTTCACGTCCGCGAGAATCGCATCGAGGATCTCGCCTGCTGCACGGCCGGCAGAAGAGGTAATGACCGCACGGAGCCGGTCCTCGCCGTACATTGCCCCCTGCTCGTTATTGGCCTCGGTAATCCCGTCCGTGTAGAGGACCAGCACATCGCCGGCGGCAAGCGGGAATTCCTTGGATGTGTAGGGGGAGTTCTCTTTTGCGCCAAGGGCCATGCCCATCCCCTCGATTTCGACACGCGAACCGTCAGCGGCACGGTACAGGATGGGCGGGTTGTGCCCGGCGTTCACGCAGGTGATCGTCTTTTTGTCGTGGTCGAGGATGCCATAAAAGAGCGTGACAAACATCCCCTGCGTTGCATCGGCTGCGATCAGGTTGTTTGCCTGGTAGATTGCCTGCGCCGGTTCGTCGCGGTGCCAGGTGGCGCTGACCCGGACAATGATCCGGGACAAGGCCATGAAGAGCGCCTGCGGGCACGCCCTTGCCGGAGACATCGGCGATCAGAATGCCCATCCGCTTGTTCCCGAGCGAAACGACCTCGAACGGGATCACATCGAAAAAGTCCCCACCGACCTCCTTTGCCATCACGCTTTTCCCGGCAACATCAAAGCCCTCGACTCTGGGGATGTTTTTCGGGAGGAAGCTCTGCTGGATCTCGGCGGCAATCGCAAGCTCCGTATTCTTCTTTGCCACATCCTTGACGAGCGTGTCGCGTTCTGCCTGCATTTTCCGTTCGTTTTCCAGGTTTTTTATGATGAACGCGAAGATCAGAACACCGATGGCGTTTGCAAGCACCATCGGGATCCAGATGGTTCTGACAAGGGCGAGGGCTGCGGAGAACGGCTGCGCGATAATGAGCGTTAAGAGCATGTGCAGGCTCTCCATGAGCACGGCAAAGGCAACCGGCAATGAGGATCGGGACGAATTTTTTCCTGTTCGCAAGCCAGATGATGCCGCCCAAAAGCCCGGCAAGGACCGTGGCGATAACGCAGGGGACGACCGTGAACCCGCCAAGGAGAAGCGCGGTAGGCTGCAGCCGATGAGCCCGGCAGCCGAGCCCGACCACCGGGCCGCCCACAAGGCCGCCGACCATGGGGCCGAGGTCGCGGACGTTGATGACCGCGCCCAGGATCTCGACTCCGCCCATCGTGCCGTAGATGGAAAGGGCGCCAAAGAAGACGATCAAAAAGATCTGGATCTTAATCGCGGGATGGCCTTCGAGTACGCTTACGAAGAATTTGCTCCGGGTCAGCAGGTATGCGGCGACAACGATCACGCACATCAGCTGGATCATTGCAAGGAAAAGGGAGAGGAATGAATCTGCCATGGGGGTGTTCCGTGCTAGTGGTGTTGGCGGGACGGGGATTTAAGGGGTGGGGATTGTATCCGGGCGGTTCCTTGTCCTGCGGCAGATGCTATTCTGTGAATCCGCTTTCTGCCATTTTCTTCGGGATCAAGGAACAGCGCCATCCCGGTTTTCATTCTCCGGAACCCCGTCTTTTCGTAGAACTTCTCTTTCCCGGGCGAGGCATAGAGAATTACGTTACAGTTTTTGACTTTTCCGAGCAGCGCCTTACTATGGCCGCACCGATTCCCCGGCCCTGGTATTCAGGAGCGATACGGCGATATCATAGAGTCCGGCCTGGTATGTCCCGTCAGAGATCACCCGCCCAAACCCGACAAGGCTGCTTGCCGTCAAACGTAAAGACGGCCGCATGGCTGTTCTCGAATGCCCTGCGATGGATTTCCGGCGTATAGTGCGACATGCCGCCGCTTTTGAGGATCCCGACAACAATCGGCCAGTCAGTTTCTTTACAGGAATCGCGCAGGGTAATTTTCACAAACACCGCCTCCTTGTATTATTAGCAGGTTCCGGCGTATATCCCAGATAGTAGTGGCGGTATCCCCGGGCCGGACATCCGTTTGATCCTCACCTTGCGATCCGGGACATCACCTCTTTTGGGGAACAGCACCAACCCTACTTCATGCAAACCCGCCGCGTCCTCGTCTTCGATCTCGACGGCACTATCAGCGACCCGGTGACCGGTATCTGCCGCAGCATGAACTACTCCCTTCGAGGCGTTTGGCTACCCGCCCTCACCGGGCAGGAGGTATCGCACTATATCGGCCCGCCCATCGAGTGCACGTTTCGGGAGATCACGGGCGAGACCTCGGACGAGCGCATTGCTGCGATGATCGCCCGGTTCCGGGAGCGGTACGGCCGGGCCGGCTATGCGGAGAACACGCTGTATCCCGGGATTTCTGAAACGATAACGGGGCTTTTTGATCGCGGGGTGGGGATGGGGATCTGTACCTCAAAGCGTGCCGATTTTGCGGAAAAGATCCTTGCAATGTTCGGGCTGCGGGACTGTTTTTCGTTTGTCAGCGGGGGCGATGTCGGGATCCGGAAGGCAGAGCAGCTCGGCGGACTTTTGCAATCCGGTGCGATCGACAAAACCGCGGTGATGATCGGCGACCGGTCCGTGGATATCCTTGCTGCCCGGGCAAACGGACTTGCATCAGTGGGCGTGCTCTGGGGCTACGGGAGCCGGGCGGAGCTGGAAAAAGCCGGGCCGGGGAAGATTCTTTGCCGGCCGGTGGAGATCGGGGAGCTGGCAGCCCTTTAGGCAGGAAGAGACTCTCCGGTCGGGCATAATTCCCCCCAGGGATTTGGATCCTTTTCCGGTTCATCCCGCAAAATCCCCCAAGGGAGTACGTAAAACCGGGCGGGAGAAAAACCGGCAAGGTTCCGGAAACAAATCGCGCAAAATTTACGGAAGTAAAGATTATCCTCCTAATATCCCGAGTGAAAAGATCTTTTCGGCCTGTCGCCAGTACACGAAATTCCCTTCCGGGTTTTTCCCGGGTCCGGGTTCAGGCCCAAGAGAGTATGTGCGGTAAAAACCGTAAAAATACTGTCATGAGTTTGCGCCCGGGGAATCTCCAAAAAAAACAGTATCCGCGATGAGACACATGGATAAAAAAAAGCAGGATATCTATGGAACGACCCCGGATCATAAATTCCTGATGCCCGGCGTGGCGCTCATTCTTTTGTGCATCTGTCTCATCGTTCCGGCCTTTGCACTCTCCAGTGACGATACCGAAAATGTTACCGCAAATACTACTACGCTCGACACACTCAACCAGGCGCCGTTCAACCCGGCATTTGTCAGTTATGTGGACGGGCTCCACCCGGTGGTAAAAACACTGCTGCGGTCGTCGTACGCGGTAACAACAACGGCAACGACAGCCCCGCAACATTCCCTTGGCCTGGTACCGTCCCCGGTATGGCGTCCCGAACTCAGTAACATCCCCATGACAGGATCCGGTACGGAAACGCGGTTATCCTCGTATTCAACCGGCTCCGGTATACCCTCGGATGCAATGAACGAAACAAAATTCGATCTCCGGAACTACGGGAAAGTAAGCCCGGTCAAAAACCAGGGCAACTTTGGCGCGTGCTGGGCATTTGCATCGCTTGCCTCCCTTGAATCCACGCTCATGCCCGTCACACCGACACCGGATTTTTCCGAGAAAAATCTTGCTAACCTGGCGGGGTTTGATTTCGCCATCCCGGCTGGCGGAGGGACAGGTGTGGATGGCCACAGGCATACCTGACGCGATGGAACGGGCCGGTCGATGAAGCAACGGATCCCTACCCGTCCGTATGCTGGACATCGTCCCGGACGTATCCCCCGGTAAAACACGTCCAGGACGTTGTCATTTTTCCCATCCGCACCGACCGGACCGATACGGAAAATATGAAATACGCACTGACCACGTGGGGAGCAGCGGCCACGGGATTTTTCTGGGACGATTCATTTTACAATGACACCTATGCGTCGTATTACGAACCCGCGACCGTATCGAATCCCGCGCAGGGTGGAGGACATTTCGTCACCATTGTCGGCTGGGACGACACCTATGCTGCAGGAAATTTCACCGATACCCCGGCCGGGCCCGGTGCATGGATTGTAAAAAACAGCTGGGGAACCGGCTGGGGCGACGGCGGCTACTTCTACGTGTCGTATTATGACAAGTATTTTGCTTCCGCCCTCGACTCCCGGACAGAATCGTATTACGACAGTGCCGTGATATTCGGCGAAGATACCTCCGATTACAATGCGATCTATTCCTACGACCGGCTGGGCGAGGTCACCGATTATTCCTATAATACCAACAAGACGGGATCGTTTGCCAGCGTGTTTACTGCAACAACGCCGGGCACGGTTTCTGCGGTCGGATTTTATACCGCCGATGTGAATGTGCCCTGTACCATTTCCGTGTACAAAAACCCGCCCTCCGGGCCGGACAGGCAATACCCCCGTTGCAGAGTTCGATACAACCCTCCCGTACATGGGATACAATACCGTAGATATCCCGGACGGGATGCGGGTCCCGGTAACTGACGGGGACCGGTTCTCGGTTGTGGTTACGGTAACAAACCCGACATACAATTACTATATCCCGGCGGAAATAAATCGTGCCAACTATACCAGCGGCATTGTATCGTCTGCCGGCCAGTCGTACGTCCTTGGCAGCAGCGGGTGGGTTGACTGGAAGACGGTTGTTACCGGGTGGGGTGTTAACAACAGCAATATCTGCCTAAAGGCATATACTACGGCACCGGCCGCACCGTCCGGGAACAGCGATGGCGGCACCGGTGGTCCCGGAGTCGGCGGTTCGACAGCCGCAACCGTCTCCGGTATTGTTGCAGGGCAGCCGGCAACCTTTTCCTTTAACCAGAATCCCGGAACAACCGCGCCGGTTGCGCTGGACACGGTACAGATCACCTTCTCACAGAGCCCGGGAACCGTTGATGTAACCGGCCTGCCGGTCGCGGACGGTGGTTCCCCGCCGGGTCAGACCGTTGTCGGGTATTTCCGGATAGAACCGGTGGGCGTCAACCAGAACGCTGTCAGCAGCGGCGTCATCACCTTCTCGGTAAGCCGGCAGTGGCTTCTCGACCATGATTACGATCCGGCAAACGTTGTCCTGATGCGGAACCACGACACGCAATGGACTGCCCTGCCGACAACGCAGTCAGGTCTGAACGGGGACACCGTATTCCTACCAGGCAACAACGCCGGGCTTTTCGTACTTTGCCGTTGTCGTTGAGTCTCCGGAACCGTCAGCAACGCGTACACCTGAGGTCACATCATCGTCTGCTTCCGGTACGACCCCGACAGTCCCGACAGAGACGACCGGATCTGCTGCGCTGCAGGAGACTCCTGCCGTCCGGCAGGCAGCGACCACGGCCCCGGTAACTGCTTGCAACAACCGAAATTCCTTCAGTTCCGAAAGCCCCGGCCGGCATTTCTGCATGGACCATTGCAGGAATTGTCTGCATCATGCTCGTGATTGCCGGGAGTGCATTTATTCTTCCGGCGCTGGTGGATCCGCAGGCAGAACCCGGCCCTGTTCCGGAAATATGACTGATGTTCCTGATTGGCCTGGAACAATCTCTCCTTTTTTCTGGAATGGATCCGGCGTCCCTTTTGGGAGAGGGACGATGAGATCCTGAAACGATCCTCAAAAACAGCTGTTACATCCGCCCGCTCCGCCGCAATCATCATATGCCCAGCAGAGCGGTTCTTCCTTCATGGTCTCCCTTGCAGATATCCGGGCAGCGGAAAAGAGGATTTCCGGGCATGTCATCCGCACGCCGCTCGTATTTTCCCCGTCCCTCTCTGCACGGACGGGAGCACGGGTTTATCTCAAGCTGGAGTCGCTCCAGAAGGCCGGGTCCTTCAAGGTCCGGGGCGCAACAAACAAGATCCTCGTCAATACCGCAGCCGCCCGGGAGCATGGCGTGGTAGCCGCATCTGCCGGCAACCATGCGCAGGGATGTGGCGGTGGCGGCCCATTCCGCCGGGGTCCGGGCAACGATCGTGATGCCGGTCTGGGCGTCCCTCGCAAAACAGGAAGCAACCCGGGCCTACGGTGCGGAGATCCTTCTCGAAGGCTCGTCGCTTGAGGAGAGCATTGTGCGGGCAGAGGCGCTGGCAGCAGGAAGGGCGGCTCTTTATTCACCCGTACGACGATGAGGAGGTTATTGCCGGGCAGGGCACCATCGGCACCGAGATCTTAGACGATCTCCCGGATGCCGGTATCATCATCGTGCCGGTGGGAGGCGGAGGGCTTGCCGCCGGGATTGCAAGCCGCAGCAAAGGCAATCAAACCCGGTATCCGCATCATCGGAGTGCAGGCCGCTGCGTGCCCGTCACTTTCCGCATCGGTTGCCGCAGGATCGCCCGTGCGGGTCGGGGCACAACCGACCATTGCCGACGGGATCCGGGTGGCAGAGACCGGCGCTCTGACGTTTCCTGTTCTCAGGGAACTCATCGACGATGTCGTGCTTGTTTCGGAGGAGGAGATCGCCGATGCGATGCTCCTTTTGCTCGAACGCAAGCACATCGTTGCCGAAGGCGCCGGGGCGGCCCCGCTTGCGGCGCTCCTTTCCGGCAGGGTGACGATCCCGCCGGGGAGCACGGTCGTTCCCGTGATAAGCGGCGGCAATGTCGATTCCCCCCAGCTCTTCCGGCTCGTCCGGCAGGCAATGGCCCGGCAGGGGCGGATCCTCCGGTTTTCCGTTCTGCTCGACGACCGGCCCGGGGCGCTTGCCGGGCTCATTTCTGTTATTGCGGGGCAGGGCGGTAATATTGTCTCCATCCACCATGCACAGGGCGAGGGCGATGTCCCGGTGATGATGGCCCGGGTGGAGATCGAGCTTGAGACCCGGGGTAAAGAACATGCCGGGGGAATTGAAGGTGCGGTGACAGAAGCCGGCTACCGAATGGATCGGGCTTAATGAAGTCCCGATAACCCGGGCGGGACCGGCATCACGGGCGATCGGTACCCCGACATTTTTTCATTCCCCGACTGGTGGTGTGCAGGAGCCAGTGATGGGAAAAGCCGGGACGAAACCGCCCCGTGGTGTCCCGTGTCTGCCTGCCGGTGATCCCTGCCAGCGTTCATGGAAAAAATATTTTCACTTATCGGCGTGTTTTTGCCCGATCGCGGATAACTGATAAGAGATCAACAGTTATTTTCCCTGTGGCCTGCACATAAATGAAAATCCTCCGATACTCATGAAACAGCTGACCGCCGAACTGCTCCTTGTCTTCACCGTATTTTTGTGGGGATCGTCGTACCTGTTCATGAAACAGGGGATGGAGACGTTTGCGCCTTTCAACCTTATCGCGCTCAGGTTCGGCATCGCCTTTCTTGTCGCGGCGCTGGTCTTCCGGGAAGTATTTCCCGGCATCCGCTTCCGTACGGTCTGGTGCGCCGCGGTGCTCGGGTTTATGGTCTTTTGCGGGTTCGCGTTCCTGCTCTCCGGGCTCAACGATGAATCCACGACCGGCGCGGGATTTTTGATCGGGACAACGGTTGTCATCGTCCCCATCATCGAGGCAATTTTCTGTTCCCGGATCCCCCGGCCCCCGGTCATTCTCGGGATTCGTCCTTGCCCTTGCCGGGATCTTCCTGCTCACTGCCGGCACGACATTTGTCCTCGACCTTGGCGCCCTGCTCTGCCTTGTCGGGGCGTTTTTCTGCGCATGCCAGATCATCCTTACCGCCCGGTACGTGAAGACCGAGCCGGCCATCCCCCTGTCAATCCTCCAGCTCGGGTTTGCCGGCCTGTTCGGCATGGTGTTTACGTTTCTTTTCGAGTCGCCGGTCCTTCCGACAACCGGGCATGGACTGGATGGTTATCCTGGAACTTGCCGTGCTCTGCAGCGCTGTCGGTTACGTGGCCCAGACAATCGTGCAGAAATATACTACGCCCGAGCGGACCGGTCTCATCTTCTCGCTTGAGTCCGTGTTTGCCGCGGTCTTTGGGTTTTTCGTGCTGCACGAGGTACTGCCGGTAACCGGGTATATCGGAACAATCCTGATCCTCTGCGGGGTCGTCATTGCCGTGCTGTACGACACCCCTGTCAATCCCACAGGTGCAGTCAGCCCCGAACGATCTGCACAGTGCGATCCAGGACACCCGGTAGCCGATCCCCAAAACAGGCCTTCTTTTCATTCCCGGAAGTGCAGGATGTGCAGGAGGCTTTGCCCGAAAATATCGGCCAATAGAACGCTGCTATTAGCTGCGGTTCCTGTCCGGCGTAAAAATGCCATTTTTCCCCCGAATTCGTGCGTGTTTTGCATGAATGAGTGCGTGTTTGACAGATGTCGGGGGTAATTTGGGTTCAATTCGGGCCCGGAAAAGGTTAAGTCGGAGGGGCAAGGTAGGGATATGCCGGGCTGCCCCTGAAAGCCCCGTATCTTCATTCTGTACGATCCACGTCCACATGCCCGTTTTAAAAAGATCGGCCATCCAAACGCTGCTATTTATTCCCCCACTTTTTACGACGGAAAAAGGCTTGATCGGACCCGAATTATTCCCTCTTTTTGGGGAATTATTACCTCACGGCCGGAAAAACAGGGCAATTCGGGTTCAGTTTGGGCCCGGAAAAGGATATGTCAGATCCGGGATCACAAGGTTATCTTTGCATACCCGGGTCCCGGGAGGTACGATTACCCACGCGAAAATACGACCTATACGAGCCCGGATTCCCGTTTTTGGATCCATTCTCATTTAGAAAAACCCCGCAAAATGCCCGGATTGGTTTCGCATGGGAAACCGCCATAAATCACGTTCCGTTTGTCGAAATATGCCCAATTTCGATGGCAGATAACCAGCTTTCCTGGCCGTTGGACCGCGGTTATTTTAGACACATCCAATCACCTTTGAGACCATGGGATCGGCTAAAAGAAGGCGGGTAGAGGTGATCGGCCGGAGGGAGGTAGTCCTCTGACGTGGGATTGTGGGGGGAGGAAATCTGGAGTGAATGTGGCCGGTCCACACAAGCTCCTTTATATTCTCCCAAATAAACACTGGAATGATACTGGCATGAATGCAATACCCCGAAAATATATCACGGATGCCAAAAACCAAAAACAAGCGGTGATTGTCGATCTGGAAACCTTCAACCGGATGGAATCCATCATCGAAGACAACGGACTTGCAAAATTTATGGAAGAGGCAGAGGAGGATGAGACTCTTTCTGTTCATGAAGCAAAGAAACTCTACCGCACATTAAAAAAGGATTGAAATGCCGGCGTGCGGATATAAGAAAATATTCTTAAAAGATCTCGCTGCAATACCCAAACGTCACCGTTCCCGGATAGAACGGCTGGTATTTGATCAGATTCCGGCATCAGAAAATATTTTTCATGATTTTGATATCCGGAAGATGAAAGGTTATGACAATTGTTATCGCATCCGGACCGGAATTTACCGGATCGGTTGTAAGATGTCATCTGACAGCGAGATTGTTTTCTTCCGGGTAAAGAGCCGGGAAGAGATCTACCGGGTTTTCCCGTAATTTTTTTGTATTCCTCTAAAAAAGAGATCTGCGGTGCCACTCTTTGTCATGGAGCAGCCCGGTCTGGACCTTCAGGTAAAAAAAGTTCCAGGATTTTTCAATACTCCCCGTACTTCTTCACCGCATCAATCAAGGCCTTCACATTCTCCGGCCTTGCATCGCCCGAGATACCGCCGTCCGCACCCGGGTAGATCATCATGCCGCCGTCCTTGCAATCGTTCAATAAAGACTTCATGTAATCGTCCACCTTCTGCGGTGTGCCACCGATCAGGAGCGAGTTTGGCGGGCCTGCAACCAGGATCACGTGGTCGCCGAGCACGTCCCGGACCTTCCGCGGATCGGTCTTGTCGAAGACCGCGACGATCTTCTTTTTCGGCAGTTCGAGAAGCGTATCGAGATGCGCATCGTGCCGGCCCTCAAAGAGGATGTACGGCGTCTGGCCCATGTCGATCGTTGCGTTCAGGACTTTCTTTAAGCTCGGCCAGTAGAACTCGTTGTAGATCTTCGGGTTGAGGTACTCGTTTAAGTGCAGCGGGAAGAAGCACTCCACAACGTTTGTCCCGAGCGCCTTTTTGACTTCGGGCGGGACCGCGCCGGTGAGCCGTGCCGACTCGATCAGCGGATCCACGAGCGCATCGGCCGCCTGCTTCACGAGATCCGGCCTGCGGTAGATATCGAGCACGATGTTTTTGATGTCCCGCAGGAAATCGCTCACCACATCGAGCGGCGCATAGCCCCACGATGTCGGGAAGGTGGGGATGCCCATCTTTCCCAGATCCCCGATAAGTGCTCCCGATGCAGCGCCGGCCTTTGCGATCTCTGCGCCATAGGCAAGCATCGCGGCGTTTGCCGCAGGCGAGCCGGGATCGGCAAGTGCCGGGCACATCCGGGGCAGCGCAACCCGGTTCAGGAAACCGGACGGATCGGCAATCAACTGGCCGAACTCATCCGGCTTCATGATCTCTTTACCTATAAACTGCGGGTGGGCATCGGCTTCGAGCTCGACCCCCGGCCACTTCGTGTACACGTCCTTTAGAACCGTGTGGTAGGGAGCCTGCATGAAGCGTGCGCCCGGTACAAGACCCGGCGCATTTTTCAAAAATGTCATGGACATGTTCGTCCCCTCAAGGCCGGTGAGGACCGTGAGGGAATCAAAGTCGAAGTCCTTTGCCACTTTTATCGCAGCATCGTGGTTCTTTGCCGGATTAAAGAAGATGTCCTTTGCGGTATACCCAGAATACCGGGCGTGGAACAGGGTCATCATCGCGGTGATCGGGACCCGGTCGGGCTCTTTGCCGGCAACCGCGGTTTCCAGCCGGGCGAGTTTTTCACGGTAGATTGCAGCGCCGTCCATATGCACTCACGCCCCCGCCATGGCCTTGATCTTACGGATGCCGATCGCCGCGTCGTCTGCCCAGTCGTCCGCACCGGTGTGCTCCTTTGCTTCTTCATCGCAGCGGCCGCCGCCGATGATGATCTTTACCTGATCGCGCAGGCCGGCTGCTTTTATCGCATCGACCGTCTTTTTCATCGATTCGATGGCTTCGGTTCAAAAGGCCGCTTAAGCTCACGACCACCGGATGGTTCTCCTGGATCGCCTTGACAAAGACCGCGGGCGGCTGGTCGACACCGACATCCACGACCGTGAACCCGTCTGCTTCGAGAAGCGCCGAGACAATGTTTTGCCGATATCGTGCACGTCCCCTTCGACCGTGCCCGACAAGGATCGTGCCCCGGCTGGCAACTTTGTGCTCGCCAAAAACCGGCTTTAAGAGAGCCATGGACTGCGAGAGGATCTCGCCGGCCATCATGAGGTCGGAGACAAAGTACCGGCCCTCCTTCGAAACGCTTGCCCTACGATATCGGTGGCCTTGCGGATATCTTCGAGGATCAACATCGGGTCTTCCTTTGCCGCGATCCGTGTTTTAAGGAGGTCGATACAGGTTGTCTCATCGAGATCGACAAGAGCGTTAACAAAAGTTTCTCGTACGTCTGTCATGGTACACCCCGTAAGAATGTGGGTTTTAACAATGCAATACTATGACCGGGGGTTATAATAGGTTTCGTACCGGGGCATTATCCTATTTGAGATTGGATGTTGTGTTTTGAAAATTTGGTTAAAATGCAATTGATCGGAAAATGATGTTATTGAAGTTTTTCATATCCTAATTTAATTAAAATCACCATGTGTCCGATCTACGTAAAATTATCTTTTAAGTACGCCCTCTATCATGATAACAGGACAAACCATTCATTCCTTGTCTAGCTTGATAGATTTTTTACAATCGCATTTTTGAATGAGTCCTAGATCGTCCTTATCAGAAATTAGTCGTTTTGGAATATTTTTGAACAGGGATTTCTCTAAAGGATTTAATCCGTAATTTTTTCGGATTTCATTTAATATTTTTCCATAATTTTTTAGTAACGCAAATCCCCCCTGTAGTAAAACCGGCGTCATAGTTAATTTTGGGTGGATCTGAGGGTAATCAGAACTTACTCTTTCACCATCATGAAAAACAAAGTCTGGCTTTGCAATCTCGGTATAGTTCCCATTTTTATCGATACTATACAGTTTAATAAATTCCTCTACCGGGAATCCATAAATATAGCGATTAATTGGGATTTCCTCTTCAATATTTATTGGATTGGGCTTGCTTTCGCCACACAATATTATGAGATCTTCAAGTTTAATATAATTTAATTCGATAATCACAGCACCGATAATATCTATTGCAGCTTCTTTCGGATCGACCACCATTAAGACAGGAGATATCCTGTTCTCAAGGGCTTTTCCGTTTTCTCCTCGTCCATTCCATTGTATTTTAAGGATATCTTCACCCAAGGGATGATAATTTACACCCATTCTAATTTCTTTTCTATTTTGAGGTAACGAGTATCCATTTTTTTCCCCATAATCATTTTCAGCCCAATATTGTATCCACATCTTTCTTTTTTCAATTGAATCACTATCCATTCGTTCATTTATATTTTCACTAAAATTTCCCCAATTTATCTTTTTAGCATCGGCAAAAAAACGTATCCATTTCGAATTCTTTTTATCCACAAGTAATATCTCTTCTGCAACTTCGGATAATATAAGTCGGCGGGGGTCAATCCAATCTCGAATAATGGTCGTTTCTGGGTCCTCATTTTTATTGGGACGATCCTCCACATTTGGCTGAGAGATTCCTGTTGCAGCAGTGAAAAAATCAGGATAATTTGGGGCGTTTTGATCACGCCTGATTACCAGAATCCACATTTTCCCGTTATGAATTATAATTGGGATGCCCCCTCCGGCTGAAAACCTTGCATCAGTTTCTACTTTCCAAATATCGTTATACGAATCCCGACATTTCAATAATTCAAATATATATTCACATGCGGGATGGGTAACTCCTGCATCATCAGAGAATTTTGCTAACAATTTTCTGTTTTTACGGGTTTTGGCAATAAAATACTTATTTTCAATTGTAATTTTTGCAGATAAATTTGCTGTATTATTCGGGTTTTCAAAAATGACCTTTGCCCTAGTGATTAAATCGGTGGCAGTTTCCAGATCATTTGCAGTGGGGTGATCAAGAGGTATATCCGGACAGGATATTGTTATTTTTTTCCCGGCCTTCGTATTTTTAAAAATTGGCCTTATTGCATATTTTGCTTCAACGTTAGGCTTTTTTCTCCTACTTTTACTATTCTTCATCGTAAGGGGCGTTTTTTCCGTCAGGGAAATTTTTTTTTGAGGTAACAATGTATCTTCAAAAGAAAAAGTTCCCTCCTGAAATTGCTCTTCGTAATTAGTTGCATATTTATCTATATTGAGACAAGTATTATTTTTTTTGCAAGACTTGTCTCGGATAAATGGAGAACAGTATTTGATATCCATATAAATATCATTTTTATATCTATTAAGGGCAGCTTTTTCAGAATCGTTTAATGGAGTAGTATTATCATATTTTATCCGTATTTTTCCATCATTAAAATTAATGTCCTGAACTATTTTATTTGTGTAGTGGGGAATGGAATTAAGAGATGGATAGATTTTGAGAAAATAATTGGCTATTTTTCGATTCACTGTATCTTCGGCAAAGTCCGTCGAAATAAATTTTTGAATTTTTTCAAGTAATTCGGCGTTCACATTACCCGTTTTAATTTGATCCACGAGGGACATTACGAACATATTATTTTTTGATAAACTCACAATTTGTCGAATTTGAGTGTTAATTTGGGTTATGACATTAATTCGTCCATCCTTATATCCTCTAATTTTTGATTGATCCAAACTATCTGCCAAACGTAAAATTGCTGACAAACATTGAGTTCTTATGGAAATATTATCATAGTTGGTTTCTTCAGGACAATCTTCTAATTTCCATTTAGATTGGTGAAATCTACATATTAATCCGATAATTTTCCTTAATCCTGGCTTTACTATTGCAACACCTGGATAAGCTGTCCCCTCTTCAGTTTTAATTTCGGCAGGATATTCAATAAAATATTCACTAATCAATGAATGATATGCTCGAATATGATCATCATCCGATCCCAAGATTAAATCGATATCCTCGGGATTAACTTTAAATTTTTCCAAAAAATGTCCAATAAATTTATTATCATCTGTGGATTCTTCGGCTCTTTCATAAATCGGAGCAAGACGCTTTGACATTCCAATATCATGTAACCAAATCGCACAAGATAGTGAATATTTTTCGTAATTATTAAAATCCTTTAGTAATGATTTATTGTCATAAACCATTCTGTTTACTATTATCCAGACATTACGGTGATGTGATACACCATGATCCACGTAATTTGTGATATGTTGGGGTGCATAGACATCATCAGTATCGTTGTTGTAAAATGTTAATATGTTTTTTAATTCATTTCTTAAATGATCATTAGATATAGATCCACATAAAGGGATTCGATCGAAATTATCTTTAAAGTTTAAATAAGGATGATTAGAATCTAAATGTGGCATATCTCAATCCAGATATAATTAATATTGTAATAATCAATACTTAAACTATCCTAATTTTACAGTATTTACAGTATATACTCCAAATCTTATTACATAAGGATCAAAAAAATTTTGAGAAGAACACTTCGAAGTATGGGAACGTACAGGATCTGTGTGTGAGTTAGGATAAACCATAAATGCGTAGTATTTCATATAAGAGATACCCGGGAAATAGTGAATGATAAAACTGGTTGTTTCCGATATTGATGGATGTCTATCCTCAGGAAAAGGTGAAGCCCTCAATCTAAACGCATTGGAGATAATCCAAAATTTCAATGATGAATCAAAAAACAAGGGATGTATTCCTCCGATTACTTTGTGCAGTGGAAGATCAGTGCCCTATGTTGAGGTAATGATGCAGGCTATCAAAGCGTATTATCCTGCAATTATCGAAAATGGTGTGGGCATCTATTTTCCAAGAACTGGGGAATGTCGAGTACATCCCTTGATCTCATCTAAGATATCTGAAATACAAGAGGTAATTATTCAGGCAAAACAGCTGATTTTTAATGAAATCATTCGTGACAGTACTGCGCGATTTGAATGGGGGAAGGAGTTTTCAATTAGCATCAACCCCCCATCGAACATGAAGATTGAAACATTATTTGACAATGTACGAAAAACCTTGTCCGATTTTGATAATACCTTAACCATATCCCATTCGGCAAGCGCTGTTGACATAACACCAAAAGGCATCGATAAATGGTCGGGTCTTCAATTTCTTTCTGATCAGATCTCCTTGAATTGCACAGATATCGTCGGTATTGGAGACTCCCAAGGGGATCTCTCTTTATTAAAAAATGTTGGATTATCCGCGGCTCCAAAAAATGCTACACCTGTTATCAAACATTATGTCGACTATTTATCGGAATATGAAGATGTTACCGGTGTTTGTGACATCATTAAGCATTGTATTACCTTAAACGAATCTAGAAAATTAGATGATTAATGAATATCGTATCTCTTTTATCAGATCACGTTCCTTTGTTGGGTATCATTTTCTGTTGAATCCACTGATTGGCTCATAAGATTTTTATTTCATATTTTTCACTAAAATATGACTAATCGACAAAATTCCAAAATTTTGGATTGCATAATTCACCAGAGAAGCATGACTTGCTCTTGTAAGTGTTTCATTATTTTTCGATAAAAATTGAATAATCCCTTCCCGTGATTCCGTAAATAACTGGATTTGGGAAAATTCCCATTCATCCACTCCATGCCTTCTGCGGACAATTGATGAGGGAATGTTAAGATGAACAACGACGAGTATTTCAGGTTTTCCCGAAGGATGAATTAGTGCTAGCCCATTTACCGTTATATCGGCAATTTCATATCGGCGAATCAATAATTCTTCATAGAGTTCTTTTTCAACGGTATTTAATAGTGTGTCCGGGGGATGGACGTATCCCCCGGGAAGTGTTTGGATTTTTTCTGGCTCGCTCACTACTTTTGAACTTCTCTTACCGAATAATATCTTATGATCTAGGGATACTGTAATTGAGGATATTGATAGAGGATTTGACATTTTTCTTTTAAAACTTGTCGAACTCCACTCTGGGTGACCAAAATTTGTTAAAAGATACTCTTTAAAATTTGTATGGCCCAAATTAAATACCACACCATTGGAAATCTCATATAAGGATAAATATCGGTATAATGGATGGTTTTCAATCACTTTGCCCGAACGAAGTTCCATCTGAAGGATTTTTTCACATTTTGCGATATCCGATTTTTCCAGCAAAATCGTATCATTTTCGTTGTAATTGAAATAGATGCTTGAGGGGGGGTATGGGCCAAAACTAATAAGATCATATTCCTTGAAAAAAAGCTTAGTTATCATTAAAAACCTATAACAGGATCTATCTCACAGATGATCAACCTTTCCAGACCCCAATATATCGCATTTTTTCATCACACATCTATATTTTGAGCATATGCCAGAGAATATATTTGGGTTGATTTCAGAAGGTAAACTAGGATCTATCTCTCTGTGAATTCATGAGTTTTCAAAATGAGTAAACAGATATTTGGGAAAGAGCCGCCCTATCAATAATCCCAAGATCTGATATTTTTATATTAACAATTTACATTGAATCTGCGAATGTCCGTCTCTATGGAGAGAGCATCATTTATTTCGAAGTTCGGGTAATCGCATGATAGATTGGGATCGATTTCAGGTATTCCCGGTTAAATGACTTCTCCACCGAGAGCTCCACGTACTGCACCCGTTTCAGCACGTCAACAATAGCCCTGCGTTCAGCGGACAGATAAAAGCGCCATCTTCGAACCGCCTACCGCGGTCTCCCCGGCAAGCACAACCCGTTCTTTTGGCACCTGCGGGAGGAGTTCGAGCGCCATGGCGTTTTCTATGTTGATGTGCGTGCCAAAGGAGCCGGCAAGGAATACCCGGTCGAGATTTTTCGGATCGATCCCGTACTTTTCGGCAAGGATCGTCCAGCCGGCCCGGAGCGATCCTTTGGCCAGCAAAAATTCGTTGATGTCCTTTTCCGTGATCGTGATGTCCCGGCCGGATTCGGTCTCGCTGCCCGGCGCCACAATAAAGACCGGCACCGCTCCGTCCGCCGTTTTGATCCGGGGATGGGAGAGATCGGTAAACTTGCCGTTCTTTGTTATGATCCCGGCCGAGTAGAGTTCGGCAACAAGATCGATGATCCCGCTCCCGCAGATCCCCTTAGGCTTTTTTCCTCCGATCGTGGTGTACGAGATCTCTCCGTTTTGGATTGCAAACGTCTCGATCGCCCCGCCCACCGCCTTTCATGCCGGAGCTGATCTGCGCTCCTTCAAACTGAGGGGCCGGAGGGAGCAGAGCAGACCACGATCCTCTCCGAGTTCCCGAGCATCAGCTCCGAGTTTGTCCCGATATCGATCACAAGGCTGCACTCGTTTCGCTCGTAGATCCGGGTGAGCATGAGGTCTGCGACCGCGTCCGAGCCCACGTAACCGGCAATGATCGGAAGGCTCGTGACCTTTCCCTCGGGGCAGATGAGAAGCCCGAGGTCCCGGGCGGGAACGCTGACCGGTGTTTTAACGGCCGGGAGAAACGGCGCAATCCCGATGTATTTCGTATCGATGCCGAGAAACAGGTGGTGCATCACGGTGTTCCCGTCAAAGACACACTCGTAGATCCGGTGCGCAGGAATGCCGGTGCTCTCGCACATACGGGCGAGAAGAGTATTGACCGTGCCGATTACGAGCGACCGGAGGATGCCGGTGTTCTCCGGCGCTTTTGCCGCAAACGTGATCCGCGAGACAATGTCTTCGCCGTACATCACCTGCGGGTTCTCGGCGTGCTCCTGTGCAACGGTCTTGCCGGTCGCGAGGTCGACCAGGTGGCAGATGATCTTCGATGATCCGACATCGATGGCAAGGCCGTACATCTCCGTGGTCGTATCGCCCGCCTCGACCGCGACCAGCTCGTTGTCCCGGAATGCAGCGGTCACCGTCCAGTCGCCGGCCCGGAGGATTGCGGGGAGCGTGGAAAGAACGGAGAGCGGGATTTTTGAGAGGTCGCGTCCGAGCGCTGCTGCGAGCCGTTCGAGATCGGGTGTGGTATCCTCAAGCGTTGGCCGCGGCAGGCTGCACCGGACTTTTGTCACCGCCGGTTCGAGTGCGGCATGGCCTTCAAGTGCAGTCCCCGAGATCTCCCGGGCCTCGTTCCGGCTTTCGGGAGGGACAAAGACGGTCGCTTTCCCGGCAAGCACCCGGGCCTGGCAGGCAAGCCGCATGCCTCCGGATATTTCCGCTGCGGTCAGGAGTTTCTCTTCCTTTTCCGTGACGGGCGAGATGGTGCCGTAGGATTTTGTGATCTGCACCCGGCACTTCCCGCAGACTCCCTTACCTCCGCACTCGCCCCGCAGCGCAATGCCGGCTCCTTGTGCAATTTCAAGGATCGATTTTGGCTCGTCCGTGACGGTCTTCCCGTCGGGCTCGAACGTAAGCGTGACCGTATCAGCCATGAAGTTCCCCGGCCTAGAGCGTAACGTATTCCTTCATCCGGTACGCGTAGCGGTACGAGGTGTCGATGGTAAAAACCGCGGGAACACGTACGCAGAGTCCTCGACCGGGCCATAGAGCAGGAAGTCCGAGCCGAGGATCACCGGCATCAGGTTTGCGACAACGTCCGCGGAGCGCACCGCCTCTTTCCCGAGCAGGTTTTTGACCCCCGACCAGGTCGAGATCGCGTTGTGGGCCGCACAACCGGTAGGGTACCCGAACCGGTTTTTTATCTCCAGCGCTGCTTTTGCCGATGGGGTGAGGCTCGGGACATCCATGACAAACGTATCGATGAGGACATTTGTGACCCCGAGGCTCTCAAGTTTTGGCGCGAGGTTCTCAACAACCGCAACCCGGTCGGTGCTGCTCGTGATCTTTTTCGTGTACGCCAGGAGGATCACGGATTTTGTCCCGTTTTCTTTTAGCGCCTCGTACTCCGCGTCCTTGTCTCGATCGAGACCGAGTTGTAGATGATCCGGTCTTTGAGGCCCGCCTCTTTTGCGTATTCGACTGCCGCTAATCTTCACGTCGACCCCGGGCGAATCGATCAAAAAAGGCTTCTCGCTTGCGCCCGCGACAAAGTCGATGTATTTTTTTATTGCCTCCGGGGTAGATCCCACGATATCGAGGAGTGCGGGATTGCCGGTCTTGTCCGAGAGTTCGGCCTGCTGTTTGATCAAAGCATCGGCCGCATCCTTATCGAAGATCCCGGCCCGCTCGTCGCTCACGATCTTGTGCCGGGAATAAAAGATGCTCCCGACAAGAACGGTCGGGACCTCGCCCGGCTGTCCGCCGATCGAAACCCCGCCGATCTGGTATTTTTTCTGCCCGGCTTTAAAGAAAAACATGGGAATGCACGCTTCCTGCTGCCGGTATTTCCGGTAGCCGGTTTCATTAGTTCTTCAGATTCCCTGTAACGTGATAAATATCTTCTGCCAGAGGCAAGCGGCCATAAAAGGACGAAGCAATATCCTGTAATTAGCAGGCAGATGTTTTTCTTATCCGCAAATATATGTATTTCCTCTCGTATATTCCAAGTGATCTCCGTGAAGTATGAGGACCGATTCAACAATACTTCTCTACGACATGAAACTCCCTCTGGAAGAGTCTATGAGGATGTGGCCCGTCGTTTGGCAGAATCTGCATACGATGACGAAGTTTTAACCCCGGAAGAGATCGTGGCAATGGAGGAAGGAATTGCTGATATCGGGGTCGGTCGCGTCCGCTCACTTCGGGATATTATGATGGACCTTGGTGATGATACACTAACCAAATCATAGATGTTGTAGTTTTGAGTACCCGATCAAGTGGTTTAGTAACGCTCTTGGGGGCTTCGCCCTCTGCCAGCGTGGGCATCCCCCATATAGCGATGATGATGTATTACCTGTACCAGGAGCCTTTGATCTCTTATTTTTGATTACAGGTAATACCGAGTGCATCGCAGACGCCCCCGCCCCTTGGGGGCAGGGGCTGGCGTAAGGGGGTTCGCATAGGAAAAAACAGAGAAGATCCTTTGGAATAAAAATTTATTTCCGGCGCCACAGCACCCCGGCTATCCCCGCAAGCCCGAGCGCTGTCATAACCAGAAAGGGCGGGAACCCGGCCGTCGGTGTCTCGGAAGCGGTTGCGTTCACCAGCGATCCCGCGGATGCGTTAAATCCCTGCTGGCCGGCAAGCCATTGTGTTGCATACGTAAGCTGCACGTCTTCGCCTGCCATTGCCCGGGCAACCGTGTCCCGGTCGAGCGGCACCCGGACGGTCGGGGCAACGCCGCCCGTAAGGGACGTGTTGCTGTCGAGCTGGATCCGGTAGTTCTCGTCAAGCGAGGCTCCCGCCGGGAAGAGGATGTAGATATCGAGCGGCATGATCGCCTGGAGCCCGTTTATCCCGAACGCCCCGTCCGATCCGTAAAAGGAGACGACCGCACCGCGGCCGGTTTTGGTGAGCATCATGGGCACAGCCTCACCGGAGCTGATCGTATCCGGCGAGACCATCATTGCGACCGGGCCATCGTACCGGACCCGCTGCGGATTTGACCATGTTGAGGTTACGGGCACGGTTCTGCCCGGGTCCCGGGGTCAGTACATGGTGGCGTGCTCGAAAAAGGCCGGCTGTTCCAGGTACCAGCCGGCGGCGCAGGCCGCCAAGGTTGTCCTCGCCGCCGCCGTTCCAGCGGAAATCGATAATAACGCCCGGGGAGTTGTTCGCATCGCTGACTGCATGCTGCCTTAAACGCCGTGTAGGCATCGTACGATTCCCCGAGATCCTGAATGTACGATAGCCCCCGGTAAGCTTCTGGGAGGTCACGGTCGCGTTCGCGATCTGCGGCGTGATGCCGTTCAAGGTATCTGCGGCCCGATATCGTTGATCTGCTTTCACAAAAAGAAACTGCTTCCTGATCAGACATGTCGTAGGAATCATTGTACGCCGGTCAGGTTTACCGACCCGGCTCTCGTATGCCGGGCCGCCGGTCAACGTCACGGCTGCAGCCGTTGTTCCCACCGGTGCCCGGGTCACAAGGCGCTGTCTGCTGGAGCCGGATCCCTTCGAGCGTTGAGGGCTTTTTTGTGACCCAGATGTAGGGCGTTGCATTGATGGCATCGTGGATCTCCTGCCCGTTCCACGCGGTCACCCGGTCGCCCGCAGGCAATGCCGGCTTCTCCGCTGCGCTCCCGTTTGCCACGTAACTGACGATCACGTCGCCCGAATCGATCTGCACGAGCGCGATCCCAAACCCCCCGCCAATGTCCGCGTCCTTTGCCCCGAAGTCCCCGGCATCGGGGAGCAGGTTCGCGTGCCCGTCGGGGATCGCATACAGGTAGCCCTTGAGCGCCCGGAGGTACGCGGCCCTTGTCCTGCGATTTTTCCGCAGCTGCCACAGCCGGTTCCCATGTCCGGTTGAGCGCATCGAAGTCAACGCCACGCCATTCGGTAAAGGCGTACCGCTCTTTCATGAGCCGGTTAAGCGAAACAAACGCCTCCGTCCACGAGAGGTTCCGGTAATCGGCGGCCGGTGTCATGTTTCCCGCAACCGATCCGAACGAAGCGGTCATCGCCTCGTTGTACGCAGTCTCGTTTCCTGCCTCGAAGAGGGCGCAGGGGTCGTCCCAGACCGTGCAGCCCGAACAGTTGACCGCTTCGGCAGCGGCCGGGGCAAGGAGGGTTGCGAGCAGGACAAGGAAGAGCACGAATGCGGCTGGTAATCTGATGGAAAATGCAGTGCGCAGGAACGGCAGGGAGCACATGCCCGGAAATTGGGTTGCCCGATGATTTAAGCGAACCGAAATGCCGCCGTAATCGGGCACGAAAAAAAGTTATCTGTTGATATGCACGACTTTTGCGGGGGGAAAGCCGTTGAAATACGTAGAAGATGCGATCGAGTACGCCCCGATATTTTCCGAATACACGAGGTCGCCGATCTCCAGTTCCGGGAGCTCGGCCGAGAGCGTGATCGTATCGAACGCATCGCAGGTCGGGCCAAAGACCGCCGATATCCGGGCCGGGCCCTCTTTGGTGAGGGAAAGCACCGGGTAGGTACAGTGGTCGAAGACCTGCCCCGAGTAGGTGTGGTACACGCCGTCGTTGATGTAGTAGCAGGGCTTGCCGTCGCGGTGGGCTTTTCCCACGACCTTTGCGACAAGCGTGCAGGCATTTGCCACAAGGAACCGGCCGGGCTCCGCGAGGATCTGCATGTCGGCCGGGAAGAGCCGGGCGATCTCGGAATTGAGTTTTTCTGCAAGATCGACAAGCGGGCGGACGTCCGGGTTATACCGGACCGGGAAACCCCCGCCGATATCGAGTATTCTGATCTTTTGCCCGAGCCGGTTCTCGCACTCCTCGATAATATTTGCCGAGATCTCCAAAGCGCCCACGTAGTTCTCGAAGTTCGTGCACTGGCTGCCCACGTGGAAGGAAAGGCCCTCGACCACGAGGCCGAGCTCAAAGGCCGCCTTGATGAGGTCTACTGCCTCGCCCGGGTCGGCACCGAACTTGGACGAGAGCTCAACCATGGAGCCGGTGTTTGGCACCCGGAGCCGGAGCACGAGGCCGGCCTGCGGGGCGTGGAGCCGGATCTTTTTTAACTCCTCGATGTTGTCGAAGGTGACAAGCGGCTTGTACTGGTTGAGCTCCTCTAAGGTCTCGATCGGTTTTATCGTGTTCGCGTAGATGATCCGGTCCCAGATGAAGTCCTGGCGCTCTTTTGCCGGCATGTCCCTGATAAACTCGTACACGATCATGAACTCGGGCATCGATGCCACGTCAAAACTCGACCCCTCGTCAAAGAGCGTCTTTACAATTGCCGGGTTCGAGTTTGCCTTTACCGCAAAATAGACCTGGATCTTTGGCAGGTATTTCTTGAATTCCCGGTAATTTTCCCGGATCTTTGCATGATCGATAATAAAAAGAGGTGTCCCGTGCTCACGGGCAAGCGCTTCCAAAAACTGACGACTTCCCCGGTCCTTCTGCGGGGCCGGGCGATCGTTTCCGCACAACGGTGTGGTGGTGGTCACGTCACTTCCTCGGATTCACTATTTGGTACAAGAGTGGTTCATCTGACAAATAAGAAGTTTTTGAATTGCCAGACATCCTCACGGTCGTAGTCGTTTTCCGGGTTCTCCTTGAAGTACACCGTCCGGTCCTTAAGCGGCGTCCAGTCCGAGGGGCCCGAGTAAAATTCGCCGAGGTACGGCTTTGCGATGTTTAACACGTACTCGTGGGGCAGGTCGTCGGGCAGGCAAAAGCCCATCTTCGGGTGCTCGATCATCCACATCACGGCCGAGACCACGCCGAGCGCGACCTGGATCGTGGTTGCGTTCTGGCCCGGCGCGAGCTTCTTTGATTCATCTATCGAGAGGATGCTCCCCGTCCACCAGGACTTGTACGGGTGGCCCATCAAAAGCGCGCCCAGGATATCCGCGCCGCTTGAGATCTCGCGGTCGGTCATGATCCGGGTCTTGGGCTGGAGCTCGTAGTTGCGGCCGCGCAGCTCGTGGAGCGATGCGATCGTTGCGTCGCAGGGAAGGTACGCGTAGTTCACAGGTCGGGCGGTAGATGGCTTTCCGTCTTTCCAGACCGTCCAGCGGTCGGAGATCCCGAACGCCTCGCCGTGCCGGATCACCATGCCCACGATCTCCTGCTCGGGCACCCATGAGCGGACCCAGGTGTTGATCCCCATGTGGGGCAGCATGATGGCATTTTTCGGCCCTTCGGGAGGCACCTGCGCATGGTCGGGGAGTTCCTTTTCGTGCGTGCCCCAGCCGATCTCGGCCGGTGCCGTGCCCTCTTCGAGCAGGCCCTCGATGCACCAGGTGCCGACAAACTCGTCCACCTTCTTTGGCATCCGGGAGATCTGCGTGTCGCGCTCGGAAGCAGTGGATCACCCTGATCCCGACTTCCATGGCAAGTTCGCCAAAGCGCTGCTCCTTTATGAGCTGTTCGAAACGTTTCGGGTCTGCTGCGAGATCGTCTGCGATCATCCGGTGTGCGATATCGACAAGGCCCTGCTTGGTCATGTGCGAGATAAGGCCCGGGTTTGCCCCGTGGTCGACCACGCAGGTAGTAGAACCCTTCCAGTCTTTGGTGAGCTCCCGGAGTTTCATCTGCCGGTAGTACAGGGATTTCTCGTACGGGCTTGCGGTATAACGTTCGCCTAAGCGGATCCCATGCCTCGACCGAAGTATTGACGTACAAAACATTGTGGTTATGGCACCACTGGACGATCTCGCCGGCATCGATGTTCCAGGCGAAGATCGATCAAGAGGCCGCCATCGGAAAGCGTCTCAGAGAGAACGCGTCGAGATTTTCCGGGGTTATCCGACGTTTTAAAAACCGGAGGCCCCGGCTGGTATACGCTTTGAGATCCTGCGCTTTATCTTTGAAATCGACAAGCGTGATGTTCTCAAGCGGTATATTGACATGCCGAACAAGGATGGGGAGCGTGCACTTGGACACCGCTCCGTAACCGATGATAAGTACTTTGTTTTTAAAGTCCATCCTATACCCTCCCGGGTTTTTCTCTATAATGTGTATTTTACGCAGTGTACAGTTATAAACTGGTGAGCATGACGGGCATTTCGGGGAGAATTTTTTCCTGAAACGCGCACGATCGCTGCTGCAAACTACCCCGTTTTCTTTGTTTTGTGCCAAAAATCACGATCCGGGAACAGATCGCAAGCGGTTAGGGATGGCGGTCTCTTCCTGCCTGTACGAAAAAAAGGAACCTTTTTTTGGTACCGGAAAGCATTCCCCGGTACGAAGGAATCTGCGTGAAAAAGATCGTTATCCGGGGCACCGAAAGGACCGCACAGGCACTTGCCGAATACCTAAAGGACAATCCCTGCCCGAACATCACCGACACCTGCATGACCGGCCCGACCGTCACAACCCTTTTTGTCCCGGACGAACTCTTCGACAGCGTGCTCTCGAAAGTAAAAGAGATGCCGGACATTTCCGCACACGAGAGCCTCATCGAAGTTTCGTCCCCGGATTTCGTGATCTCACCGGTCCTTGACGAAATCAGGGAACGGCTCGCAGAAAAACCAAAAGAGAAGCCAGGGGAGCGGCCCGTGATCGAGGACTTGCTCGAATCCGCGGAACGTCATACCGATCTCGACACGAGCAAGATAATCCTTGCCGCGATTGCCGGGGTAGTGGCCCTGATCGGGCTGTTTTTGAACAACGTGGGGATCGTTATCGGCGCCATGCTCATCTCGCCGCTGCTCGGTCCCATCTACGCGTTTGCGGTAAACACTGCGGTCGGCAATACCCGCAGCGTCATTAACTGCGTAAAGATCCTGTCCGTCCTTCTCGTCATGGTGATCGCGATCTCCTTTGCGGCCACGGTTCTGCTTTCCTTTGCAATCCCGCTTACTATCACGTCCGAGATCAGTTCGCGGCTCGATGCAAACCCGGTCTACATCCTCATGGCGTTCCTGCTCGGGTTTGCCACGATCTTCGCGCTCTCGGAAAAGATTCCCGAAGGCGTTGCCGGGGTCGCCGTTGCCGCCGCCCTCCTCCCCCCGGCCGTGGTCTTTGGGATTCTCGCTCTATCTCGTGCCCGCAGTCGGCCGTTGCCGCGCTCACGCTCACCCTCCAGAACGTTGTCGGCCTCCTTGCCGGGAGCATCGGCGCCGTTCTCATCTTGCGGATCCGGCCCCGGGGATTCTTTGCCCAGCTGACAGCGCAACGGGTCGTCCGCCGGGTTCTCTGGGTGCTCCTGATCCTGGTGCTGTTGATCCTCGTCCTTACGTTTGTCTCCCGCGGAACGTTCTTTGGGTAGGGCCGGCCGGGACAGCAATCCGATCCGGTTGGCCTTGCAATTCCGGATGCCGGAAAAAGAGCGTATTTATGTTTACGGGAGGGCATTATTACAAGTAAAAACCGTCAGGTGTTATCCATGTCAAAACGGGCAGTCGACCTGGTCTTTTCCGCGACCTATCTGTTAGTCGATCTCCGCATGATCCTGCGCGAGACGGCACCGAACACACGAATTATCCGATAAGCAGAGAGCAGAAGCGGCACGCCTGCTCGAAAACCTCGAGCGACAGGTGGGGTCGCTTAAAGCGGAGATGCTCAAATGAAGTGCGGGAACGGGATCGATGCAAGGCAGGTAAACGAACTCTCCATCAACATCGACCCGATCCAGGCCGGCGGGAAGCTCACGGGCGACTGCGATAAAAGCGATCATCGCGTACGGGGACGGCTACTCGGTCTGCGACAACTGCAGGAAACCCAACCGCCTCGACTGTATTGCAAAGCCGCCGATTGCGCAGTTCCATAAGGACGTTGCATCGTGGCTCAATATGGACGAAGCCCGGATGATGCCCGGGGCCCGGCGGGCGTTCCAGGCGGTAGCCCACACGTACGTGAAGCCCGGCGACCCGGTGCTCCTCACCGCGCTTTCGCACTACACCGAATTTTTAGCGGTCGAAGAGTCCGGCGGGGTCCCCTGCGAGATCCCTGCCGATGCAGACCATAAGATCACGCCCGAAGCCGCAGCGGCAAAGCTCGACGAGTAAAAAAGAAGTTCGGGAGGGCCCGGTGCTTGCCCTCATCGATCACGTGGACTACCAGTACGGGAACCTGCACGATTTTTTGGGATTGCAAAAGTTGCGCACGAGTCGGATGGTACCGGTCCTCTACAACGGGGCATATACGGTCGGGATCCTGCCGGTGGACGGGAAAGCGCTCGGTGCGGATTTCGTGGTGGGCTCGGGCCACAAGAGCATGGCGGCCCCGGCGCCGTCCGGTGTCCTTGCGGTTACTTCCGAACGTGCAAAGGAAGTTTTCCGGACAACGCAGATCGAAGGCGATGTCACGAAACGCCGGTTCGGGGTAAAGGAACCCGAGATGATGGGCTGCACGCTCATGGGCGCAACGCTTGTCGGGATGATGGCCTCGTTTCCCCACGTAAAGGAGAGGGTGAAGCACTTTGAAGCGGAGCTTGAAAACAACCGGGTCGTGATGGAGGCCCTGCTCTCGATTACGGGGACAAAGATCCTCTCCGAGTACCCGCGGAAGCACACGCTCACCCGGGTCGATACCCTCGGATCGTTTGACACGATTGCCGGGGACCACCCGAAAAAGGGATTCTACTTCTCGTCCTGCACTAAACGACAAGGGGATCTTCGGGATCATTCCCGGGCGCAACCCGGGTCTGGAAGTTCAACACCTACGGGATCACGGCAAAGCAGGCCCGGTACCTTGCCGATGCGTTTGTCGCAGTGGCAGAGGAGAACGGGCTGCCGGTAAAGAAGTGAAACCGGGGCCATAACCCCGCTTCCCCTCCCTGTCGGTGCTGTCCCGCAAATACCCTGTCTGTCATGGGGATTTTTTATCCGGTTCCCCATACAGTGCTGATTTAAGAAACGCGATTGCGCCATAGAGAATGGCGGGGACTACGAGCAGCCCGGTATCGGTGATGATGGTATTAATCATCATCTGCGGCCCGGCATCTCCCGCATAGGACCCGGTCGCCGCCGATTATGCCAAGCACGGCAAGGATAAAGAAGGTTGCAATACCGGCAAAGAGGATCGCGGCGTACTGCGATCTCTTCGTATACGATTTTTCAAAAAGCGGGAAGGAGACGAGCAGGAACGAGGCATATGCCAGAAATCCGGTGATCATCATGGGCAGCCAGTGCTGCTGGTACGATGCCGGTGTTTCGGGATGGCTGAAAAATACGAGTGAAACCGCAAAAGCGGCAACCGCGATAATAACCGGGACGAGCCAGCGGACCGGTTTTTGCGGGACCCGTTCGAGCACAAACCGGATCGCTGCCGCAAGGAGCCCGGCGGGAAGACCGATCGTCAGGGCAATGAAGACCGCCAGTATCAGGTTTCCCGGTCTCCAGGGCAATCATGGAAGGTACTTTTTTTATCCGTGCAGATAGTGTTTGCGATCCTCCCGCAGTGTTGCCGCTATCCCCGGGAGAGCCATGCGGAATTATTCCCGGCACCAATTTTTATCAACAAGCGCCGACCAAACGAGAGTATCGGATGCCATAAAAAACTGCCGGGAGGCCGGAACGCCGTCATGCTCAAAAAATGCAATCTCGCAAAAAAAGTGGACAAGAAAACGTTTGCAGAAAAGGCCGCCCCCCTGCAGGAGCGCCTCGGCGAACTCCAGCGGCAGCTGCGGGACGAAAAGATCCCCGTTGTTATCATTGTCGAAGGCTGGAACGCCTCCGGGATCACGATGTCGATCCAGGAACTGATACGGTTTTTGGACCCCCGGGGCTGCACGCTCTTTTCGATGGGATCACCATCCGTGGAAGAGAAGAGGCGGCCGCTCATGTGGCGGTTCTGGAACCGGATCCCGGCGGCAGGGAGGATCGGGATCTTTGCCCGGGGCTGGTACAGCCGGACGCTTGCCGAGGAGATCGCAGGACCCGGCTGGGAGGACAGGATGGACCGGGCCATCCTCTCCATCAACCGGTTCGAGCGTCAGCTTGCCGACTGACGGGACGATCATCATCAAGATCTTCCTTCACATCAGTAAAAAAGAGCAGAAAAAGCGGCTCCTTTCCCGGGAGAACGACCCGCTTGTCTCATGGATGATAACAAAGGGCGACTGGGACTTCCACAAGGAGTACGAGGCATATTACCCGGTCATCGATACGATCCTCAAAAAGACCAGTACCCCGTACGCCCCGTGGACGATCGTGGGGGCGACCGACCCGCAGTATACGCTCCTTTCCTGTTATACAACAGTGGTAAAGGACCATCGAAGCGGGCGAGAAAAAGATCCTTGAAGAGCGTCAGCACCCAAAGGAGGTTAGCCCAGGTCTTTTGTCCCGCCCATTGTCCCGGTTGTGCGGAGGGCCGGGGCACCCGATGCAGCCGGGAAAAAAGAGTACGAGGCCCGTGTCGCCGCTGCCCAGAAACGGATCCGCGAGCTCCAGTACCTTCTCTACAAGCGCTCGATCCCGCTCGCGGTTGTCTTTGAGGGCCGCGATGCGGCGGGAAAAGGCGGGACGATCGTGCGTCTGACCTCAGACCTCAACCCCGGGGATACAGCGTGATGCCTGTCGGGGTTCCAAACGACTACGAAAAGGAGCACCAGTATCTTTGGCGGTTCATCCGGAACTACCCGGAAGCCGGTCACACCACGATCTACGACCGGAGCTGGTACGGGCGGGTACTGGTCGAGCGGGTCGAAGGCTACTGCACGAAGACCGAATGGAAACGGGCGTATGCCGAGATAAACGAGATGGAGGCGGAGTTCATTGCCTGGGGCGGCGGCCTGTTAAAATTCTGGCTCGAAGTCAGCCCCGAGGAACAGCTCAAGCGGTTCCGCCAGCGCGAAACCGACCCTTTAAAACAGTGGAAGATCACGGACGAGGACTGGCGCAACCGGGAGAAGTGGGAAGAGTACGGCGTGGCAATCGATGAGATGTTTGCGCGGACGAGCACGAAGCATGCGCCGTGGACGGTGATCGAGTCCGATGACAAGTGGTACGCCCGGACAAAGACGCTGGAGACGGTTGTTGCGTACTGTGAGAAGTTGTTGGAATAACGGATTGGTGGAAAACTCTCAAAACGTGGATGGGAGAACCTTTTTTTTAGGATTGGGGAAAGGGGTAATTTTTTGAAGATTCATTGTGCCCTGTCAGAATTCTAAAACTCTTAAAAACGCTCTTGGGGGCTCCGGCAAGCAAGCCTCCGCCCCCGCCGCTGGGGCATCCCCCTATTGCGATGATGCTGTATTACCTGTATCCCTGAATTGTCCTGTGGATCGTTTTCGTGTACAGGTAATACCCACGGAATCGTTCGCGCCCCCGCCCCCTCGGGGGCTGGGATGGCGCAAGGGGGGCTGCATATAGTTTATGGGATTTCTGCGGAGAGCCGGTTATTGTATAGTGCAGAAAACCTGTAGGTCATTCTGTATTTACTGCTCCTTTTTTACAACCTTCCCGTTCTCCGCACTCACGTACTCAACGGAAGCGAGCACCGCATCGAGCAGCCCGGGGATATCCATCTTTTCCTCGGCTTCCCGCACGGCCTCTGCGGTTGCCGCGGTTGCCGGCATCTTTGGCACGGCACGGCAGGCAAGGTCGCCCTGTTTCCCGAGAAACGTCCCGATCTTTCGGGCAAGGTCCACGGTCTCCGATTTGTCGTATGTGACGAGCGGCCGCAGAACCGGAATGGTCGTGGCATCCGAGATCGCCGCGAGGTTTGCAAGCGTCTGGGACGCCACCTGCCCGAGGTTCTCCCCGGTGATGATTGCCAGTGCGCCCTCTTTCTCACAGAGCCGGGCGGTAAGCCGGAGCATGAAGCGTTTGCAGAGAACGCAGCGGAGCCGGGGCGGGATCTTCTTTATCTGCATGGCATCGTAGAACGTTTCGGCCGGTACGACTGTCATCTGCAGGGGCTGCTGCGGGCACCAGAGCGAGAGGCGGCAGAGGTTTTCCATAGCCGTTGCTTTTACATCGTTTCCCGCCCAGCGGCCACCGTCAACGTGCACGAAGGCGACCTCACAGCCGCGTTTCATCGCGAGCCACGCAGCGACCGGTGAATCGATACCGGAAGAGAGGAGAGCGAGCGCTTTTCCCTGCGAGCCCCACGGAAGGCCGCCCTGCCCCGGGAACCGTTCGTCGTACACGATCCCCCCGCATTCGCGCATCTCGACAAAGATTTCGTATGCCGGATGTGTGAGATCGACCGTGAGGCCGGGGATCGCATCGTAGATAGCCGAGCCCACGTACTCGCCGAGTTCCTGGCTGTTCATGCCGGTCTTGTACTGCCGTTTCCCCCGGACAGCGAACGTGCAGGGCGGGCGGAGGTGTTTTCTAGCAAGGGCAAGCGCAGCATCACGGACTGCGTCCGGTTCGGCGGCGACGAGCTGGCAGACGTTCGTGTCCACGACCCCAAAGACCCGCGAGACGATCCGTGCGGTCTCTTCGGCCCTGTCCGTGAAAATAAAGATCCTGCCCCGGGGGCTCTCGAAGCGCGAGTCAATGCCGGCGGCTTCGAGCGCCTGCCGGATGTTCCTCAACAGCAGGCCGATGAAATGGTATTTTACCGGGTCGCTCTTTAAGAAGAGCTCCCCGTACCGTACCATCACGACGGTTTCTTTACCTGTTTTTCCTGCTGTCATGGATGTACCCGGATACTTTCTTTGTCAACGATGATAACCGTTGGCGGTGTTTCACCGGAATCTCCGGGCGCTTTTAAGAGCTCCGTTTGAACGAATCGATCACAACCGTTGCCGGGTCTTTGTCGGTCACGTATACGAGCTCGATCTCGTTATCGGAGACGATGGTGCCAAAGTCATAGCCGGTATCGGACTGCACGACCGTAAAACTCTTTTTGTCGCTGCCAATTACGCCGGCGATAGACCGGGTCGTGGTACTGCCGTCTGCCTCCACGATTGACATGGTTCCGTTGAAGATCCGGCCCTGCTGCCCGGTAACCTGCAGGGTAAGGGTGTTGTTGCTGTCATAATAGCCGGTACCCTCGGAGTAGCCCTGCAGTGAGCCGACCCAGGAACCGGTAAGGTTTGTAGAGACCTCTGCAGCGGCAGGATGGGATGTTTCCGATGCGGTGCAGCCCGCACATACGACACATAACACTACGAGAAGAGGGATAAACAACAGTTTCATGCATATTTTTTGTCGCTGGTGAGATTTAAGGATGCGACAGACGGGCCTTGCGGTGCCGGTCCGGTTCTCTTGGTGTGGAAAAAACAGCCCGTCTTCCTCTCAATAACGAAATCCTTTAATCAGGAGAGAGAATAGTGTAATGAAATGGCGAAAAAGGCGAGCAAAAAGGTTGAAGAAGAGCCGTTGAAACTCTTCTATATCTTCTATAACCAGGAACGCTGGGACAACTGGTTAAAATCCTTAAGCGAAGCAAGTTTCGAGGTAGACCCGAAAAGCGACGAGATGCCCGAAGGATTCCGGGTGCTTGACAGTTTCTCGGTGGATATCACGCTTGCGGTGCTCAAGATCGTGAAACTCTACCAGAACAAGCGTTTCTCAAAAGAGGAATCGATCGACAAGATGGCACAGGTCGAAGCGATCGTGATGGCCGCCGCACCTGCGGGCGATCTCGAAGAGATCGTCGAGCTCCTGCAGCTCCCCAAACTCGTCCTCTTTGCATCCTGCCGCAAGTACCTTAACGGCGAATTTGACAAGGACATCAAGACGCTCGTGAAGAAGGGAAAGGGGCAGATCGAGAAGGATATGGAAGGTGCGCTTGAGACTGCCGCAAATATCGGCGCTGCCGTGATCGACGGGGCTGCGTGCTGCGGGAAGTACGTGAAAGACGATCTCGAAAACCCGACCCTCTTTGACGAATGGCTCATCGAGTGCGAGCGGATGTTCGAGGCGATGGGCTCGTTAAAGAACTTTGACGAGTCGACCGGAGAAGACGATTGATCGCCGACCGGGCCCGGTTCCGCCACGCAAAAAAGATCGAACGTCTTTGCGGCTACCGGGTCCCCGAGTTCGCCTTTTCCCCGGTGATGCTCGAAACCATCACCTCCCGTTTTAATTTTGATGCACTCGATTTTGCCATCCGCGACCAGCTCCTCCGGTTCTTCGATGATTTCCTGCGGTGCAAGTGCAAGAACTCTCCCTTGTGCGGCTGCCCCGAGAAGAAGTTTGCCAAAAAAGTGATCGAGCTGCGCGAGAACGGCCTCGACCACCGCCAGATCGCTGCTTATCTTTCGGACGAGTACGGGATCGTGATATTCCCGGCTGATATCCTCTCGTTTCTGGAAGAGTCCGTCCATGTTCTCGAAGCAATCGCGGATGTTTCGCGGCTGCAGGGTGAGGGCGAACTGGAGAGAAAGACCGTGGAGCATATCCGGCTGATTGAGAGATAGGTGGCCGGGATATTTTTACCCTGTAAAAATTTTCAATGGTGAATTGCCGCCTTTTAAAAAAAGTTACTTCTCTGGGTGTGGCAAAGCGAACACTTGCCCCCCTGCCCCCTCGCGCTCGACGGGTGGCACGGCCACACCCGTCTCGCCAGGGGGAGAACGTGAAAAAATTTCTGGAGATTAGAGTATCCGTAGGTAGGGAACCGGGATATGTTGGGATACCCCCAAAAGCCCCATATCTTCGTTCTGTACGATCCCTGTCCGCAGGCCCGTTCCCAAAAATTCCGGCTCCATGAACACTGCTATTAGCTGCTTTTTTGCTCCGACGTGAAAATGCCCTTCGGGCCGCGAATAACTGCTGGTTTTACCGGAATAAGTGCCTGTTTGACAGATATCGAGAGTAATCCGGGTTCATTTCGGACCCGGAAAAGGGCAGGTCAGATCGAAGGATCCGGTACTACCGTTATCGATCCGGGCCCCGGGAGGTACGATCCCCCATGCAAAAATACGCCCGATACGGCCCCGGATTCCCGTTTTCGGATCCATCCATATTTAGAAAGACCCCGCAAAACGTCCGGATTGTTTTCGTATGGAAAATTCCTCTAAATCATGCTCCGTTTGCCGAAATGCGCCTGCTTTCGATGCCAGATAACAGGGTCTAATCGCATTTGGACAGGGGCTCTTTTGGCCACATCCAATCACCCTTGCAACCATGAGATCGTCCGCAGGAACGCGGCTAAATATGCCTTTTGGATTTTGATGGCTCTCCGGCGTGAAATCCTGTGTGGGGGATGAAAAATGAGTAAAACCAGGCCGGTGGTTTTTCACGTCCCGGCCAAACCCCGGCTAAAAAAAAAGAAACGACCCCTGGGCTCTGTAGAAAACCGTAAGTGACATCCTGAATTTTGTTTGAGAGGGAACCACGGGTGCTCGCTTTCTTGCCGGGGCTCGCCCCGTGGAGCAAAACCGTGTACGGAAAGCACAATTGAAAAATTTTTATTCAGTGGGGGGTCACCCACTCAAATACTGTTTGGGGAAGGGGAGATAATTTCTACAGATCCGATCCCGGTCTCACTTGAGTTCCCGGTACTTCCGCAGCTCGCGCTCGCGGAGTTCGGCCCTGCGGATCTTTCCCGAGTGGGTCTTGGGGAGTTCGGTAACAAACTCGATCGCCCGCGGATACTTGTACGGCGCCGTAGTGCGTTTCACAAACGACTTGATCTCCTTTACCAGGGAATCCGATGGCGTGTAGCCCTTGTTGAGCACGACAAAAGCCTTCACGATCAGTCCACGGATCCGGTCCGGTGCCCCGACCACTGCCGCTTCCTGCACGGCCGGGTGCTCGATTAATGCGCTCTCGACTTCGAACGGCCCGATCCGGTAACCGGACGACTTGATCACGTCGTCGTCGCGGCCGATGAACCAGAAGAACCCGTCCTCGTCCCGGTATGCCTTGTCGCCGGTATAGTACCAGCCGTTCACAAACGATTTCTTGTTCTCCTCGGGATTGTCCACGTACTCCACGATCAGGCCCGGTGGCGGTGGCGTAACGGAGATTGCAATCCGTCCTTCTTCCCGGACACCGACCGGCTTCCCGTCTTCATCGTGGAGTTCCACGGTCCAGCCGGGCGACGGCTTGCCCATCGAACCGGGGCGTGCTTCGAGGCAGGGGAACGATGCGACACAGCAGCAGGTCTCGCTCTGGCCGTACCCTTCGCGGATGGTCAGTCCCGTCCCTTCCTTCCAGACCCGGATGACCTCGGGGTTGAGCGGCTCGCCGGCGCTCGTGCAGTGGCGTAAAGACGTGAGATCGAATTTCTTTAGGTCCGCGAGGATCAGCATCCGGTAGATCGTGGGCGGGCAGCAGAAGGTCGTGACCTGGTATTTTTCCAGGAGCGGCAAAAGCTCGGTTGCATTGAACTTCCCGTGGAAGTTGTAGACAAAGAGACATGCGCCTTCGATCCACTGGCCAAAGATCTTTCCCCATCCGCACTTTGCCCACCCGGTATCGGTGACCGTGAAGTGCAGGTCGTTCGATTTAAGGTCCTGCCAGAACCGGGCGGTAACGATCTGGCCGAGCGGGTGGGCGTGGTTGTGGAGCACCATCTTGGGCTCCGCGGCAGTCCCGGAGGTGAAATAGATAAGCATCGGATCGGTGCTTTTGGTCCGCTGCTCGTCCGGGATGCTTACGGACTTGTGGGAGACCGGCGCAGGGTAGAGCAGTTCGTAGGGCCAGCTCGCCCAGCCTTCGAGTTCCCCGTCCACGACAAACCGGCAGGTGAGCGTGGGGCATTCGTTGCAGATCTCCTCGATCTTCGAAGTAGTTTTCAAGATTGGTGATCACCATCTTGAACTCCCCCTGGTTCACCCGGTACTGGATATCCCGGGGGGTAAGCATGGTCGGGCAGGGGCAATAGACCGCGCCGAGCTTGATAAGGCCGACAACAAAGATCCACCACTCGGGGATCCGGGGCAGCATGATAAGTACCCGGTCGCCCTTGTTGATCCCGTACTTTAAGAGTACGTTTGCTGCCTGGTTGGAGAGGTTTGCCATATCGAGAAAACTGAATTTCTTCTCCTCTCCCTGCTGGTTTGTCCAGATCATCGCGAGCTTGTTGCGGTCCTTTTTCGCCCAGGCATCGACAACGTCGTACCCGAAGTTGAAGTACTCGGGCACATCGATCTTAAACGCCGCCTTTGTCTGTTCGTAATCCTCCATGTTATGCTGTTCCTGGCCCATAGAATCAGCCGGAGTATTAAACAGTATATCCATTTCAATGTTGTCCGCTTTCCCGTTGTTCCCGTCAGAGAATCCGGACGGAACATAAAGATTCTCCATTAGTATTATGATTCGACACACTGCATAGTATAGAGATGGCTGAAAAACGGTACGATTCACTGAAAATTGAGAATGTCGTAGCTTCGGGAGTGAATTGCCGAGTCTATTGACTTAAACGAGGTCTCCAGCAAGATCAAGAGCTGCGAGCTCAACACCAAACGATTCCCCGGTGCGGTCTACCGTATCGAGAACCCGAAGATTGCATCCCTGATCTTTTCCTCAGGGAAAGTTGTCCTGACCGGTATCCGTGACGACAAGGCGTTAAAGGACGGCCTTGCGATCATTATCAAGTCCTTAAAGGAAGCCGGTGTCGATACGCTTGACGTTCCCCGGGTCGCAGTTACCAATATCGTCTGTTCCTACGATATCGGGAAATACATCAACCTCAACAAGGTCGTTGTCACGCTCAACCTGGAAAACATCGAGTACGAACCCGAGCAGTTCCCGGGCCTCGTGTACCGCATCAAGGACCCGAAGATCGTGGCGCTCCTGTTCTCTTCAGGGAAGATCATCCTCACCGGCGGCAAGAACCTCGACGACATCAAGAAGGGTCTCGACTTCCTCGAACAGAAACTCGAAAGTATAATGTAAATTTGGATGCAGGCATCGTACCAGCATCGCATACTTTTTTTGTACATTATTTTTAAAACGGCCGGGAGGAACCACCGTTTCAGACAAAGATGCCCGGAAGCGTCCGGCATTATGCCCAGTACCGGTGCGTCTGGATGAACGTACGTTCGGCTTTTAAGATCTCGCGGTAGAACGCATCGCCGTCCGAGAGCGTGGCGAGGATCCGGGACGCGTTCTCGGGCCCTACGCCCCGCGCCGAGAGCGCAATAACCGCCTTTTTCCCGCTCGAAAGCACGATGTTTGCGTTCCGCATCAGGCGCTGTTCGAGAGCGCGTTCCTCCTCGTTTTTTTTCGTTTTCCGAATCACGGTATCGTACGCATCCGCCTCAGTAGGGCTTGAGCGCAGCGATCAGCCGGGCGCCGCACTTCGGGCACTGCGGCTGGTCGGGCACCCGGGAGACGACCGTTTTGCTCTTCCAGTCCCGGCAGTTCATGCAGGCAAGGACCACCTCGTCCTGTTCGAGCCGGCGTTTTAAGGTGGCAATCACGGCCTGGTCTGCGGTGGGCGGCGGGATCTGGTCGCGCGACGAGAGGATCCCGTCCGCGCCGATGATCGAGTGGGGCCGATGGCAACTTCGATCTCGTTTGCCTTTACCAGTCCCACGATCTGTGCGGCCGCATCGATGTCCATGTAACCGGACAAAAGTTCGCGGTAGGCCTCCTGCTGGACGACCGTGTTGTCGAAATAATCGAGCAGGCGCTGGATGCTGATCTTCTCGTAGTCTGCGTCCGGGTCAATCGCCCCGAACTTCTTTGCGATCTGCACCAGTTTCCACTTGAAAAGAGCCGTCCGCTTGAGCGCGAGTTTCAGGATTCCCGGCATGTGGGCGGGTTCGAGCGAGAGGAGGAAATCGCGGACAGTCGGCGGCGCGGATTGCGGAAGGGAGGCGCAGCAGGATCCGGTAGGCATCGAGTTCGATCCCGACCGTTGTCCCGAACCGGGCGGAGATGAGGATCGAGAGGCACCCGGCCCAGCGCCTCGTTTGCCTTGTGGCCGGCAGCAGACATTGCAGACAACGCCGTCGTCGATGTTCTCGAAGGTGATGAGCCGGTCGGTGGGGATTTTGCACCGGTTCTTCTCCATCTCGGAGAGGACATGGGCGGCAAACGCGATGCTCTCCTTTTCCGAAGTGTACTTGTTCGTGGTACGCTTCGCGCCGGATTGCGCCGACCTCGCGGGCAACGGCAAAGGGCACCGGGATCTGCTCGCCTTCCCACGAGGGGAGTTCGCCGATCGCTTTTTTTGCCGGTTCGACCGTGAGCCGGCCGTCATCGATGTCGAGCACGCGCCAGAGCTGGCCCTTGGTGATGAAGACCGCGCCGGTGTGCACCCAGCCGACCACGAACGATTCGTCCAGCGTCCCCACGGTCCGGCGCGAGACCATGTCGAAGATCGGGATCTTGCGCTCGTCGTGGATCATCGAGAGGTTGCCCGAGAGGTAGCGGCGGGCCCGGGCGGTGGTGATGATCCGGGTTCCATCGATCCGGATCACCCGGTGCTCTTCGAGCTGGGCGCAGACATCGTCAAGCAGTTTCCCGCACCCGGCAAAGAGCGACGAGCGTTCCACGATCGTCCGGACACGCGAACGATCGATCTCGCCGTACTCCACGGCAATGGCGGCAACCTGGTTGGCGAGCACATCGGCAGCGTTCGTGTCCGGGACCACCGGTTCGATCTCGTTTGCCTTTGCCCGCCGCGCAATCACGAGCGACTCAAGGAGATCGTCAAAACCCGTGGCGAGAATTGTTCCGCGCGAGATGGTGTTGAGCTGGTGGCCGGCCCGGCCGACACGTTGCACCAGCCGTGCAACTTCGCGCGGGGAGCCGAACTGGATCACGTGGTCCACCCGCCCGATATCGATCCCGAGCTCCATGGACGAGGTGCAGATGAGCGTTTTTATCTCGCCTTTCTTGAACCGCTCCTCGGCATCGATCCGGATCTCTTTTGAGAGCGAGCCGTGATGCACCTCAACGTCGCCCCGGGAGTAGAGCGCATGGCCGAGCGCTTCGGCGGTCACCCGGGTGTTGACGAAGACAAGGGTCGATCCCTCGTTCTTGAGCAGCCGTTCGAGCGCCTGTACCTGGTGCTTGAACACATCGCCGACAAACGAGACCGTGATCTCCAGCTGCTTTGCAACCGGTACCTGCACGATCTCGCAGGGCCGGGTCCCGCAGAGGAACGTGGCGATAGTTTCCGGGTTCCCGACCGTTGCGGAGAGCCCGATGCGCTGGAAATCGCCGGCATACTCCGCGAGCCGTTCAAGGGCTACCGCGAGCTGCGCCCCGCGCTTGCTTGCCGCCAGCTCGTGGATCTCGTCCACGATCACGAACTGCACGTGTTCGAGATGTTTCCGGAGACGCTTACCCATGAAGAGCGCCTGGAGCGTCTCCGGGGTCGTGATGAGGAGGTCCGGCGGGGAGAGCGCCTGTTTCCTGCGCTCCGCCATGGGCGTGTCCCCGTGACGGACACCTACGGTGAGGCCGAGCTCGCGGCACCACCACTCCATCCGCGAGAGGATGTCACGGTTGAGGGAACGTAAGGGCGTGATGTAGATCGCCCTGAAACCGCCGCCTGCGGGCATCTTGAGAAGCGCGTCAAAGACCGGGAACATCGCGCTCTCGGTCTTCCCGGTGCCGGTCGGTGCGATGAGAACGAGGTTCTTTTTTGCAAGGACAATCGGGATTGCCTGTTCCTGCGCCGGGGAGAGCCGGGTAAATCCCCGTTTCTTTATGCAGGCCCGGACCCGCGGGTCGAGCTGTTCGACGACCACGGTTAAAGCGCCTCCTCATCATCGTCATCGTCCAGCAGCAGCCCGAGCGGGCCAAGGTAGGTCCCGTCAGCGAGGATCACTTCGGCGCCATCAGGTTTCATGCAGCGCGAGATCGGCGAGAACGGGTCGCGGGCGATCTTTGCAAGATCGTAGCCGGCGAGTTCGTTGAACGCGGGCACGAACAGGGCCCGGACCGGCGGGGCATCGTCCCCGGAGGGTGCGAACCCGAGCGCTGCCGCATCGACCGGTACCCGCAGGTATGCCGGTGCCTGGAGAGCGCAGCCCACCTCGTCCCTGAGACTGACCTGCGGGTGGTGGTGGCCGGTGACGATGAGGTGGCCGGCAAGGGATGGCGACGGATACGTGTGCCCGTGGAGGTACGCGATGCCGTCGACAACCGCCCCCTCTTTTGGCTGGAGTTCTCCGGGCAGGAGGAACCGTTCGATGCCGATGTCGTGGTTTCCCGGGAAAACAAGGATCGGGATCTCCTTTCGGATCCTATCGAGGATCCCCGGGATCTCCGCCCACTCCTGCCGGGTAAGGGACGGGATGCTGTGCTTGACATCGCCCAGGAGGACGAGCCGGTCCGGGCGGGCAGCATCGATGGTTTTTAAGAGCCGGTCGAGCCGTTCCGCGCTGTGGCTCTTGAAATGCATCCCGTGCGCGGCAAGATCGGCTTCGATCCCGAAGTGGAGGTCGGCAACCACGAGCAGGCGCTCGGTGTTTTCAATAACAAGCGCCGGGCCGTCTTTGACAAACTCCATTCTCATAATGGTTTTACGTATCCTTTCTGGGGCTGGTAGCAGTCGTCGTTTTCCACCAGCGTCCGGATCGCGGCGATCACGGCGTCCTGCGTGCAGCCTTTTGCCCCGGCTTCTGCAACGACATCGTCGACAGACACGCCCCGCGGCCCGCTCTTTTCCTTTACGATCTCCATGATAAGCCCGGTGATATCGGCAGGGGCCTCCTGTGCCGGCGGTGCGGTACGGACTCCGGCAAGGGCAATCTCCACCATCGTTGTCATCTCCCGGATGCGCTCTTTTTTGAGGCAATAATGGCGGACAACCGTCCCGTCCCGCCCGTCTGCCTTCTTCCCATCGATTGCATCGAGCAGCAGGCCGAGGCGCGAGATCGTCATGTCGGCCGTTATTACGATCCAGCGGTCCCGCCCGGCCCGGTCGGATGCTGCGATATATTCCGGCCTGACAACCAGCCTCACACCCGCCGTTCTCTTTATCGTGAGATGGGCCGTTCCCGTGACAGCAATAAAGGAAGGGACCGGGAGCGCCCGGATCTGTTCGGCAAGTGCAGCTTTTCTCCCGCCGGAGACGAGCGTAAATGCACCAGGTAGGGATCGGCAAGCCGGCAATACAGCACATCGGCCGATTCGGACAACTTCGGTGAGCGCCCCGCAGAGGTACACGAGCCGGCACCATGCCCCGCCCGGGGTCACGACCCACGAGAGGTTCCCGTTCTCGTCCGGAACCGAGAGTGTCGATTGGGTTAAATCGCCGGCAAATACCCGCGCTGCACCTTCCATGATTGTGATCAATATTTGCAGAAGAGAGGTATTCAAGGTATAGGCAGTGATAATTCCGCCAGAGATTGCGAAATAAAAAAAGATTACGGGTGTTTCAGTGCCGGGTCGAGCGCGGTAGCATTGGCATAGGCAGCGTCGGCCTCTGCGGTTCTGTTGAGCGCGGTAAGGGCGTTACCCTTGTTGTAGTATGCAATGGATCGCAGGCTCGTCAGATTTCCCTGGGCATTGATAGCGAAATCCGCGGCGTCGAGCGCCTCGTTGTTCCGGCCCAGCATCACAAGGATTCCCGCCCGGTTCGACTGGATCAGGGGGGTAAGGGAACTAACGTTTAGCGCAAGTGCAGCGTCCGCCTTGTCAAGGGCTTCCTGGTAGTTCCCGGCATTTGCAAGGTCAACGCTCTGGGAGTACAGTGCGCCGGCTTTCGTGAAAGGATCCGAAGAATCTGTCGCCGTGCCGTTTTTCAAGAGCACGAATCCTGCAATGGCAGCGATTGCAATAACGATAACGACACCGATTACGATCAGCGTTTTCTTTGAGATCGTGGTCTTTTTCCGGTCGGCATCCCGGTTCTTTCCCGACTTATCACTCATCTGTAGTAAAAAAGGAGGATTAGGGGATTAATACTTCCGTCCCGCAAGCAGTGCGATGGCTGCAATCCCGAGGCCTGCAACGGTAATCCACGCCGGCAGCGGGGTAAAGGTGGTTTTTACCGGGGCCGTGGTTGCGGTCGCCTGCGTTTCCGTCTGCTGCTGTGTGGCAGTCGCGGTTGTTATGGTTGTGGCAGTCTCTGCCGGTGCCGTCAGGGAGGGAATGACGGTCGGAGTGGTGGTAAAGGCATCGGCAATGAACGTAACCTTCCTGTCTCCGCTCGTGACTGTACCGATCGCACCGGTTCCGGTATAACTCTCGCTCATGTGGTTAAGGTCCTGCGTTGCGGTAAAGGTGTACGTGCCGGTTAAATAGACCGCGCTGCCATCGGTACTCTTTGCATTCCGGTCCCACGCCGGCCCGTTTGCCCACGTGTAAGGGGAACTCTTGATGAACGGCGAGCTGTCGAACTTGAGGATCTGGGTGGTCGATGCGCCGATGTCACCGGTATAGATCTGGGGAAGATTTGTCCCGGAAGGCGACGTAAGTTTTACCGTATAAAACCCGTCGGAGGGATTGTAATCGGGACGCTTTGCATAATCCAGCGCCATGTACAGGTTCGTCTCGATCCGGTAGGTGATGTTTGCCGACATCGGGACAGACTGGCCGGTGATATCCTTGTCGCTGTCGACATCCCAGACCGAGAGGTTATACTCTGGCTCGTACAGGACAAAGACCGGGATATCCGGTTTCGTGTCATGGGTGTACCAGGTGCCGGTATATCCGGTAAACACGGCGGGGTCAAGCGTAAACGAGGTTGCACTTGTTCCCACATTCACGGTTTTTGTCGGCTCTCCGCTCCGGTCAGACCCCTGCGGCCACCAGGCAATCACGGTATGGCCGTTCATCCCGGACGAGATGTCGATATTGCGCTCGCCGATAAAGACCGGCGCCCCGGCGGCGACCTTCGAAAGGCTTGCCGAGACCGGGAGACCTGCGATAACCACAGACAGGAGAATGAGGACGGGAACCAGCCGGTTCAGTTTCATAGAGAATACTTTTTAAAAACGCTTATGATAAACAGTTATGACCTTCCAGAGATACCGGCTTTTTTACCCGAATCGCCTGTCTGGCTGAGTCCTTTGGAACCACAGACAAAGCAAGATAGTATAGGATGCATAACCTGATCAGTACGCTAACGGTAAGGGAGCGACAAGGCATGGACGAGACCCACACCATCTGGATTGAAAAATACCGGCCGGCAAGACTGGCGGATATTGTCGGCCAGGACGAGATTGTCGAACGGCTCTCGTCAGTACGTGAAGTCCGGCAACCTCCCCCACCTCCTCTTTACGGGAAGCGCCGGTGTCGGGAAGACCACGGCGGCAGTCACGCTTGCGCGGGAATTTTTTGGCGAATCGTGGCAGATGAACTTCCGTGAGCTCAATGCCTCCGACGAACGCGGGATCGACGTGGTCAGGAACCAGATAAAGGAGTTCGCCCGCACCCGCCCTGCGGAAGATGCGGTGTTTAAGATCCTATTCCTTGACGAGGCCGATGCGCTCACGACCGATGCGCAGGCAGCGCTGCGGAGGACGATGGAGAGCTACGCGAAGACCTGCCGCTTTATCCTTTCGTGCAACTACTCCTCGAAGATCATCGACCCGATCCAGAGCCGGTGCGCGATCTACCGGTTCCGCCCGCTTGCTGCGGACGCGGTAAAGACAGAGATCGGCCGGATTGCGGCAAAGGAGGGCCTGACCGTGACTCCCTGAAGCAATGGACGCAATGGTGTACATCGCACAGGGCGACATGCGCAAGGCCATCAACGCGCTCCAGGGCGCGGCGATCATCAGCGCGAAGATCGAGGCGCCGATGGTCTATGCGATCACCAGCAATGCACGGCCCGAGGAGATCAAGGAACTTCTCCGGGTCTCGCTTGCCGGTGATTTCGAAGGGGCTGAGTCCCTTCTCTCCCAGCTCCTCCACGAGCGGGGGATTAGCGCCAAACGAGCTGATCAACCAGTGCTACCGGGCGCTCACGAAGATGGAGATGGACCGGGCCTTAAAAGTGCAGCTGATCGATGCGCTCGGCGAGACGGACTTCCGGCTTTCCGAAGGGGCGGGAAGCGATATCCAGATGGAAGCGCTGATCGCCCGGTTCGTGCTCGCAAGCGCGGGTAAACGGTGAAACAGGAATGGACAGGGCACCCGAACTGCACGAAGGCGACCGGGCCGACGACTGGGGAAAGTTCCTCAAGAGCCGGTACAAAAAAGAGCTCGGCGAGCTCTCGCGCCTCTACCCCCACAAGCGCTCCCTTTTAATCGATTACCGTCAGGTGGAACGGTTCGGGAAGGCCGGCATTGCTCTTGCCGACGAACTTTTAGGAGAATCCCGGGAAAGGTGCTCGAAGATGTCTGGGACGCGATCAGGAACAACCAGCTGGTCCACACAAAAGACGGCAAAGAGCCCAAAGGCATCAACATCCGGTTCACGAACCTCCCGAAAAAGACCGCGATCCGGGAGATCCGGGCAAACGACATCAACCGGTTTATTTCGGTTGAAGGGATCCTCCGAAAGACCACGGAAGTCCGGCCCCGGATCGTAGAAGCGGTCTTCAAGTGCCCGGCCGGCCACTTCACCAAAAAGATCCAGAAGTACGGCTACGTTCATCGAGCCCGACGGCTGCGCAACGGACGGGTGCACGTTCAAGAAGCTGGAACTGATCCCCAAGCGCTCCACGTTTGTCGATTCCCAGAAACTCCGGGTGCAGGAGTCTCCTGAGGGCCTGCGCGGCGGCGAGCAGCCCCAGACGCTCGATATCGATGTGACCGACGACCTCACCGGCATAGTCTCCCCGGGCGATCCGGGTCGTGATAAACGGCATCCTCCGCTCCATGCAGCGGGTGGTCAGGGGCGAGAAGCACACGGTCTTTGACATCTTTTTAGGAATGCAACTCGATCGAGATTGCGGAAAAAGAGTTCGAGGAGGTCGAGATCGACGAGGCGGCCGAAGAAGCGATCAAAAAACTCTCCTGCGACCCGATGATCTACCGGATGTGCACCCACTCGATCGCCCCGACCATCTACGGGAACGACGATGTAAAGGAAGCGATCACCCTCCAGCTCTTCGGCGGGATTGCAAAGGAGATGCCGGACGGCAGCCACCTCCGCGGGGATATCCACGTGCTTTTGATCGGCGACCCGGGTATTGCAAAGAGCCAGCTGCTGCGCTACATCGTGAAGTGTTCGCCGCGTGCGATCTACACGAGCGGCCAGTCCTCGACATCAGCCGGTCTCACGGCAACCGCGGTCAAAGACGAGTTCGGCGAAGGGCGCTGGACGCTCGAAGCCGGCGCGCTCGTGCTTGCCGACATGGGGATTGCCGCAGTCGATGAGATGGACAAGATGCAGAAAGAGGACCGCTCGGCCCTCCACGAGGCAATGGAACAGCAGTCCATCAGCGTTGCAAAGGCCGGCATCACGGCAACACTCAAGTCCCGCTGTGCGCTTCTTGGCGCGGCAAACCCGAAGTACGGGCGCTTCGACATGTACGGCGACATCTCCGACCAGATCAACATGCCGCCCTCGCTTCCTCTCGCGTTTCGACCTGATCTTTATCATGACCGACCAGCCCGAGCAGAAGCGCGACCTTGCGATTGCCGAGCACTATAGTGAAAACCCACGGGGTCGGGGAACTGATCGTCCAGCACAAGAAGAACCCGATCCCCGGCGTCACGCAGGAGTTCATCGACCAGCAGTTAAAACCGGTCATGCCGGATATCGAGCCGTCCCTTTTCAGGAAATACGTTGCCTACTCCAAGCGCACCTGTTTTCCCATCCTCTCGGCCGAGGCAAAGGAGGCGCTCGTTGGGCTATTACCTCAGGCTGCGGGGGATCGCCGAACCAAACAAGGCGGTCCCGGTCACTGCCCGGCAGCTCGAAGCGCTCGTCAGGCTCGCCGAGGCGAGCGCCCGGATCCGGCTCTCGGACAAGATCGAGGCTTCGGATGCCGAGCGCGTGATCCACATCGTGGACGCCTGCCTGCGCCAGATTGCCTACGATGCAAAGACCGGGACCTTCGATATCGACAAGGTGGCGACCGGTATCTCGAAAGAGAAGCGCGATCTCGTCCGCTTCATCAAGGACGCCATCCGCGATATCGGCGGCGAAGGCCGGCGCGCAGCAATCGAGCAGGTGATAGAATCGGTCACCGGCAAGGGCTTCCCGCGCGACAAGGTGCGCGAGGGAATCGACATGCTGCTCCGGCACGGCGAGGCAATGGAGCCGAAACAGGGAATTATCCAGTTGATCTAGGGGGTGCAGGGATGGAAGGGACACAATCGTCAGGACCAAGCGATCGCGAACGCGCGATCTTCGAAGCCGCGATCAAGCTCGGGGCACTCTACCACCAGTGGGTGGGAACGCCCATCTCGCAGGAATCTGCGGCAAGCGTTGAATCGGCCATTGAAAAGGCCGTGATCCTCCAGCCGTTCGTCGAGGAGATCACGGTGAGGCTGGACAGGGCCCAAATGAAAAAGAATGTATTCGGGTACAGCGAACTTTCCGGACTCATGTTTGATGTGGAGATCGTGACCCGGGTGGGCTACTCCTACTGTCGGGCCGCTCTCACACCGGAAAACGGCTATCCCTTAATGAAGATCGTTGAATGCAATGAGATCTCGCCTCTTTCCGATCACTGACGATCATATCCACTTCGACCCGGTAAACGGGCGCGGCGTGGAAGCGGCAAAGGATTTCCTGCACGCGGGCGGGACGCACATGTTCCTTGTCTCGAAACCCTCGTGGTCGTTTGGGATCCAACCCGTATGCGGAGAAGACTACCGGAAAGTCTTTGACGAGACCCTCCGGGTAGCCGCGGCCATACGCGAGACCGGGCTCGTGGTCTTTCCCATCCTTGGCGTACACCCGGCCGAGATCACCCGGCTCTCCGAGCGCATGCCCTTAGCGGATGCCGCACGGGTCATGAAAGAGGGGCTCGACTGCGCCGCAGAATACGTGCGGGACGGCAGGGCAGTCGCGCTCAAGAGCGGGAGGCCCCATTACGAAGTTTCTCCCGAGATCTTTTCGGCATCGAACGAGGTCCTCTCCCATGCGCTCGAACTCGCTGCCGGGTGCCGCTGCGCCCTCCAGATCCACGCGGAGAGCGGGCCGTGCGCCGATGTGGTAGAGATGGCACAGGCTGCCGGGATGAACCCGGGCCGGGTGATCAAGCACTACGGGTCGCCGGATACCCCGCTCCACCCGTCGCTTGTCGCCCGCCACGAAGCGGTGCCGCTCATGGCAAAGGAACGCCGCCCGTTTACCATGGAGAGCGATTTCATGGACGAAAATTCCCGGCCCGGCGCGGTCACGGGCCCGAAGTCCGTTCCCCGGATCACAAAGAAGCTCTTTGAAGCCGGCGAGATCACCGAAGAGGACTGTTACCGGATCCACGGGGATACCGTGGAAAAAGTCTATGGCGTGAAGATATCGCTGTAATTTTCCTTTTTTATCCACGTCCTATCTTTTATCTGGTGCCCCCGCAAAGATTACCGGCAATGTACCTGAAAATCCACCGGTCGCCGGATATCGGCGACGTGGTCGCGGTCTGCGACCGCGAACTGCTCAATACCACGATAAAGCATGGCGAACTTTCGGTTACGGTAACCGAGGGGTTCTACGGCACCACCCTTGCCGACGAGGCGGCCGTATGCGAAGCGCTGCGGACCGGGGGCAATATCAACCTGATGGGCGAACGCTCTGTTGCCGTTGCGATAAAACTGGGGCTTATTTCCCGGGCCGACTGCATCATGATCGGCGATATCCCGCACGCCCAGATCTACCAGTTATGACATCCATTCAGGACCGGTTCTGCCCGAAATGCGGCGGCCCCTTAAATGCCGAAGGCCTCTGCGTGAGCTGCCGGATAAAAGAGACGGAGTGGGCGGTATGCGATGCACGGGTCACGAGCACCCACTGCCCGGGCTGCGGTGCGACAAAACAGGGAAACACCTGGACGGACACGGACCTTGAAAAAGACGACCTTGCCCCTGATCTTGCACGAAAAGCAGTGCATTTCCATCCCGATGTAAAAAAACGGGACATCCAGGTAGAGGTCCGTGACATCAGCCAGAACCGCTCCCGGGCAAGGCTTGCGATCACCGGGACGCTCTATGGCGAGCCCGTGGAAAAAACCTGCACGGTGGAACTTGCCTGGCACAAGGAGCAGTGCGACCGCTGCAACCGGATCACCGGCAGCTACTACGAGGGGATCGTGCAGGTGCGGGCGGAAGGGCGGACCATAAGCCCGTTTGAGATGCAGGCAGCGGCAAATATTGCCGAGCAGACGGAAAACTCGCTCCAGGAAGGCGGCGAGCGCCTTTCGTTTGTCTCGGACATGACCGAGAGCCGCGACGGTCTCGATATCACGGTGGGCTCGCAGCATATCGGCCTGTTGATCGTGCAGAATATCACCGGGGCTCTCGGCGGGCGCTACACCACGCACCCGAAGCTTGTCGGGGAGAAAAACGGGCGGCAGCTTTTCCGGATCACCTACCTTATCCGGCTCCCGAAATACCAGCGCCACGATGTGGTAAAACTCTCCCGCGGTTATGCCGAGGTGGAGCAGGAAGAATCCCACAACATCAAGGTCTTCGACCTCGATCAGGGCAGGAGCCGGGCGATACGGGAAGAGGAGATCCAAAAGAAGATCGGCAATGCCCGGAGCGCAGAGACCGCCCTAGTTGCGTATATCTCGGGAGGAATGATGGGAATTCTCGATCCTTTGTCCGGGGAGACAAAAGAGTGCCGGAACCTTCCGTGGCAGGGGGCAAGAGCCGGTGAGAATGTCAATGTGCTCCGCGACGGCGACACGTTCGTGGTCATGCGGTAATTACCAGGGACATATCCATGCGGGTCCGTGCGGTGAAAAAAGACGCCCTTTTTGCGGTGCGGGACGAGCCGTGGGTGGACCCGGACCGTCGGCCGTATGTGAAAGGCGATACCGCGTGGGTGCCGGTGCGCGAAGGCTTTTCTTCTGAATCCGAGATCCCGGACCGGCACGAGTATGCGGGCCGCGGCTATTTCATGCTCGGCGATGTCGCGGTTGTCCACGGCCCCCGGCCGGATCCTGATGAGGTGGCGGAGATCGTCCGGTTCCGCCGCCCGCGCGGGTTGGTCTGGATCGAGGCGCTCACGAACGTGACCCGAACCCCGGAGACCGAGATACTCTGGGGCGAATGCGGGGAGGTCTGCCACCGCGAGAGCGGGTATACCTATTACCTCGACCCGCAGAAGGTCATGTTCGCGCAGGGGAACCGGAACGAGAAGATGCGGATGGCCCGGCTCGTGTCCGCCGGCAAAAAACCGGAACGCGTTGCCGACATGTTTGCCGGCATCGGTTACTTCACGATCCCGATGGCGGGGAGCGGGGCAACGGTCCATGCAATGGAGATCAATCCCGTTGCCTTCGGGTACCTGAAACGAAATATTGCTGCGAACAATCTTGAGGGACGGGTCGTGGCGTCCTGCGGGGACTGCCGGAACCTCCTCTTTGGCGATTACGACCGGGTCGTGATGGGGCATTTCGATGCCGTGGAGATGCTCCCGGCGGTCTTCTCCCACGTCCACGCGGGCAGTATCCTCCACGTCCACAGCATCGGGGACCAGATGGAAAAGATCGAAGAAGCCCTCAAAGGCGCAGGTTTTTCTTTTAGCATCCAGGTACATAAGGTTAAGAAATACCGCCCGTACGCATGGCATGTCGTGCAGGACGTGACGCTTTCATGAAAGAAACCCTTGCCGGAAAAGAGATCGTGATCGGGGTAACGGGGAGCATCGCGGCCGTCGAGACGGTAAAACTGATCCATGCGCTGCGGAGGAAAGGCGCCACGGTCCGGCCGGTCATGAGCGCAGCAGCGCAGGGAATCATCCACCCGGATGCGCTCACGTACGCGAGCGGGAACGAGACCATCACCCGGCTCTCGGGACTCGTGGAGCACGTGACCCTCTGCGGCGACGGGGGGAGCGCCGCACTCCTCCTCATTGCCCCCTGCACGGCAAACACCATCGGAAAGATTGCCTGCGGGATCGATGATACCCCGGTCACGACCTGTGCGACAACGGCCCTTGGGAGCGGACTGCCGGTGATCGTTGTCCCCGCAATGCACCACAGCATGTACCGGCACCCTGCGGTTGTAAAAAATATCAAAACTCTCAAATCGTGGGGCGTGGAGGTTGCCGAACCCCGGATCGAGGAGGGAAAGGCAAAGATTGCCGGGACCGACGAGATCGTCCTCATGTGCGAGCGGGCGGTCTCAGGAAAACCCCTTAAAGGGAAGCGGGTGCTTATTACAAGCGGTCCCTGCCGTGAACCGGTGGACGACGTGCGGGTGCTCACGACCCGGTCGAGCGGGCAGATGGGGCAGGAGATCGCGCTCGAAGCCTACCGTCTCGGTGCCGATGTCACCATTGTCCACAACGGGACAATCCCTCTCGTGGAAAACACAGCTGTCGAAACCGCTGCCGACATGTCCCGTGCGATCGGCGCATACCTGAAAAAAACGATCCCCGACTTCTACATCGGCGCGGCGGCGGTCTCGGACTTTGCCCCAAAGAAAATTTCCGGGAAGATCCCGAGCGGAAAACCGGTTACGCTCGATCTCCGTCCTCTCCCGAAACTGCTCGACGGCGTCCTTAAGCACCGGGAGATCCGGGTGATTGCGTTTAAGATCGGAAGGGACCCCCTGGCGGAGGCGCAGGCCCTTCTTGCAAAGGGCGCGTGGATGGTGATGACCAACACGCCGGCAAGCATGGGCACGCCCGATGGTTCCTACCGTATTGTGACCGCAAAAGACAAAGCCGGAAAAGCCCTTGCCGGGACAAAAGAGGAGATCGCTGCCGCACTCTGGCACGAGATCCTGTCGGGTACCGGAATCACGAAAAAGAGCACAATTCCTAAAAAATCCCGCGTCAAACAGTAAGGAACAGGTACCTGGTGCGATGATACCGGCATCCGTTACGGCATACTGCCCCGGCCATATATCGGGTTATTTTAAGAGAGTGGACGGGAGGACTCCCGCGACAACCGGGAGCCTTGGCGCCGGCATTGTCATCAGCGAGGGCGTGACGTCGACCGTCCGGCCGGCCGATACGGTCTCGGTCATTGTCAGGATGCAGCCCGCGGGAGGCGCCCCGGTCGAGATCTCCCGCAGTTCCCCGCCGCTTGCATCAGCGCTCGACCGGCTGGGAGCATCGGTTGCGGTCGAGACCCTCTGCCGGCTTCCCATCAGCGCCGGGTTCGGGCTCTCGGCAGCAGCCCTGCTCTCCACGCTCACGGCCACCGACCGGCTCCTCGGTCTCGGCCTTGCCGCTGACGATATCGCAGAGATCGCCCATGAAACCGAGGTGAAGTTTAAGACCGGCCTCGGGGACGTTGCCGCGTGCCAGGGCGGCGGGCGGGTAGTGCGGACCGGCCCGGGCATCCACGGCACCATCCGCCGCAGTTTCGATCTCACAGAACCGATCAGTGCGGTCTGTTTCGGGCCGATCCATACGCCGGATGTGCTGGGGTCGCCCGAACAGATGGCCCGGGTGGCAGGGGCGTTCCCGGCAAAGCAGCCGGAAACCGCCGCAGAGTTCTTTTCCTGCTGCCGGGAATTTTCAGAAAAGAGCGGGCTTGAGACCGCGTCGGTGAAAAAAGTGCTTGCCGCATGCAACCGTAACAATATCCCGGCGGCCATGACCATGCTCGGCGACGGCGTCTTTGCGTACGGGGCCGGTGCCGCAGACGTGCTCCAACCGTTTGGCGAGGTGTACGGGATGCAGATGGCAAAATCCGGGACACAAATCCTTGAGGTGAAAAAATGATCCCCAAAGACCACCCGCGCTACAAGTCGCTTGTCACCCGCGAGCACCTGGCGGAGTGCGCCCGTACCGGGATCGTGTCCCTCGAAGGTCTCACCTCCCACGGGCGGGGCGAGGCGTTCGATTACCTTCTTGGGGAGAAGACAAGCGAGAGTGCGCTTTTGGCAGGAAAAGACTGCGGCGGCCCTGCTCCGCACCGCAAAACACCCGGTGCTCTCCGTGAACGGCAACACCGCGGCGCTTGCGGCACGCGAAATCGCGCTTCTCCAGAAGGCAAGCGGGGCGCTCGTAGAGGTCAACCTCTTCCACCGGACACCCGAACGGGTACAGCAGATCGAGACGGTTCTTCCGCGATGCCGGTGCGGACTGTTTTTTCCGGGAGAAGCCGAAGCGCCTCCTCCCGCTCTCCCACGACCGGGCCTTTCTGCCGGCGCGAGGGATGTTTGCTGCCGATGTCGTGCTTGTCCCGCTCGAAGACGGCGACCGCTGCGAGGTGCTCAGTAGGTATGGGAAAGAAGGTGATCGCGATCGACTTAAATCCCCTCTCGCGGACGGCAAAGACCGCGACCCTGACCGTGGTGGACGAGGTGACCCGGGCGCTTCCCGAAATTGCACAAGCCTGCACCGCGCTTTCGGACGGAAAATGCCGGAGCCTTGTTGCAGTAATGGACAACCGCGTCTTTTTACAGGAGGCAAAAGAGGAGATGGCACGGAGGCTTCTGCATGCTCTGGACTGAAAAATACCGCCCGACGGCCCTTTCCGACATCAAAGGCCAGGACCGGATCGTTGCTATCCTCTCATCCTGTGCAGCCGCAAAAACCCTTCCGCACCTGATGCTCACCGGCCCGCACGGGACCGGCAAGAGCGCGGCGATCCGCTGTTTTGCCCGCGAGCTGTACGGCGAAAACTATGAGACCAACACCACGGTCTTCCAGACCTCTGACGTCTTTTCCCAGGGAAAGAAACTGCTCGAAGAGGACGAGCGCTACGCGCACCTGTACCAGAAGGGCCAGAGCCTGATCGTGAACTTCAAGCATATCCTCAAGTGGTATGCCTCGATCCGCCCGCTCGACGCGGACTTCAAGCTGATGGTCTTTGAGGACGCGCACGCCCTCACCCGCGACGCGCAGCAGGGCCTGCGCCGGATCATGGAGCGGTACAGCAGCACCTGCCGGTTTGTCTTTACCACCACAAACCCGAGTGCGATCATCCCCGCCATCTCGTCGCGGTGCCTGCCCCTCTTCTTTGCGCCGATCCCCTCCGATCTCCTGATCGCGCAGTTGCAGGAGATCGGCAAAAAAGAGCAGGGCGGGGCTGCAGCCTCCTGCACGGACGACGACCTCGAATTGATCGCCGCGGCAGCAAAAGGGGACATGCGCCGGGCGCTCCTGATGCTCCAGGTGGCATCCGAGACCGGCTCGTGCCAAAACCTTGCCGCACTCTCGCAGCCCGAAACCGCAACAGTGGCAGCTTCGGCCCTGCGCCTGATCCAGTCGGGCGATATGAAGGGCGGTATCCGGCAGCTCGAATCGCTGATGATCGATTACGGCCTTTCGGGCCGCGAAGTGCTCGCTGAAATCCGCGAAGCCGCACACCGGGACTACAATGACCCGGCCCTTGCCCGGGCGCTGGCGGAAGCAGACGCGCGCCTCGGCCACGCGAACAGCGAGTACATCCAGATCGATGCGTTTGCCACGGGGATCCGGGAGATCTTTTCATGAGCGGGGTAAAAGTCGAGAAGATCCGGCAGCATTACGACGCGATCGCCGGCATCTACGACATCCATTACGACCGCCCGCGTGGCCGGTGCTACCATACCCATATCAGCACGCACGTAATGGATGCCCTCCCGAAAGGCGGCAGGCTCCTTGACATCGGCTGCGGGACCGGCCTCTTTGTCGAGAAATACGTAAAAAAAGGCGGGACTGCCGTCGGGATCGATATCAGCCGCAACATGATAAAAAAGGCCCGCGTCCGGTGCCCGGGCTCTCTTTTTACTCTCGGGACCGGTGACGGACTGCCGTTTTGCAGCGATTCGTTCGATGCTGTTTCCAGCCTGCTGGTCTTTACCTACCTCAAAGACCCCCAGGCCATGCTTGACGAAGCCTGCCGTGTCTTAAAACCCGGCGGATCGATCTCCATCTGCACGCTCGGTAAAAAACTCCTCACCTCGGGTATCCCGGCTATCTACCAGATAAGCGAAAAGATCCGGGTCAGCCACGTTGTCATGAAGGACTTCGGGGAACGGTACTATGACGAGAACGAGATGTACCGGATGTTTGCCGACGCCGGTTTTTACGATATCTCGGTCAGCTGGTGCTTCGTTTGCGCATATCGACATGATCGACCCGCTCTTTTCGCTTGCACAAAGGATGGAACCGTTCATCGAGCGCCGCATCCCCCAGCTTGCCTACAATATCTGCGTGGATGCGAAAAAACCGCGGGACTGACCGACTGGCCTCTCCCCAACATTTATCAGGCACACGGCAGAATTACATAAGGAGTTTTACAATATGGGTAAGACAGGAACAACCCTCTGGTCACAGGTCAAGGGAGTCAAGGGGCAGATCAGGCTGGTCCCGAAAAAAGAAGGCGAACGCAAGAGCCCGGGACCCAACCAGCGGTTCAAGTCCACTATCACGTTACGTAAAGTCGATCAGGCAGCAGCCGAAGAGCAGCAGCGCGGACGCGGCGGCGGCAGGCGCGGAGGTCGCGGCGGACGCGGTGGACGGCGCGGCGGCGACCGTTCCGGCGGCTCGGGCATGAACGAATCAACGGCAAGCCCGCTCATCCGCAGGCGCATGCGCCGGGCGAAAGTCTCTGCTCTCGGAGCAAAGGCAAAATCATCCAAATAATTTTTCCTCGTTGTGCCTGATCCGTGATCAGTAAAAAATGGGGCATACCCCCGCCCCACAGGCATTTTTTATAAAGAAAATTCATAAATCCGGGGGCTGTTTTACAGGGCGGTACAAAAAGCATAATTATCATCTATCCGTGACGACTATGGTGAATATGGATCTTCCAACCGCAGTAAAATCCTACCAGTTCGGCGAGCGGGCAAAGTCGGAACTCATCATCGTCTCCCAGCTCTGCCAGGCACTGACCGGTTTTGCCGATACCCAGAAGGGCGGCGGAAAAAAAGATGCTTCTTCTCCTCATGGAACAGGTCCGGTCCGAGCTCCTCTTTGCCGTCCACAACACCGGGGATAAGGAGTTCGAGCGGGCCGTGCAGTTCGTAAACGAAGCGATCTCGCTTGTGGAGAGCGACCAGCCGGACGAGGCCTCGCAGAAACTTGCCATGGCCATCAGTGCATCGACCACGCCGGCGCAGCTCGCGTGGCAGGAATTATCGGACCATGGACTTCTCTGAATTCTCCGCGTTTCTCCTGCGCCGCTGTTCGGTCCGGGAATACGAGCCGGAACCGCTGGCCGACGAAGACATTCACGCGATCATAGCATCCACCCGGTCGGCGCCGAGTGCCGGGAACCTCGAAGCATGGGATGTGGTCGTGGTAACCGACGAAGATGCCCGTCTTGCGCTTTCCGATGCAGCGTTCGGGCAGTCCCACGTGGCAGAGGCACCAGCGCTCTTTGTGGTCTGTGCAAATTACATCCGTTCGATGTCGCAGTACGGGGAACGCGGGATCCTCTATGCGGTCGAAGATGCGACCATCGCCTGCACCTACATGATGCTTGCCGCCCACGCCCGCGGGCTCTCGTCGTGCTGGACCGGGGCATTCGAAGAGGACGATGTGCGGGAAGTGCTCGGGCTCCCCGCCCACATCCGTCCGCTTGCAATACTGGCGGTGGGAAAAAGCCAGGCGCCGGTACAGCGGACGGAGCGCATGGACAGCGAAAACCACATCCATTACAATGAATGGTAAAAAACAGGGCAAACACCACAAACGAGGGAAAATAAATGACGGACTACCTGGTAACACTGGAATCTGCATGGTATATCAAGGAAGCAAAATCGCTTGACGATGCGATCGGGATTGCAATCAGCGAAGCAGGAAAGCGCCTCAATCCCTCGGCGAAGTTTGTCGAAGTCGAAGCGGGAATGCTCGCCTGCCCGTTCTGCGACCAGCCGCTTTCGAGCGCGATCGTTGTCGCGGATACGGCGCTCGTCGGCCTCATCCTCGAAATGAAAGTGTTCCGGGCCGAGTCAAAGGAGCACGCGGGCCGGATTGCAAAAGTCCGTTATCGGGAAAGCCCTCCGCGAAGTCCCGTTAAAGCTGCTGGACGTGGAAGAGATATGATCCACATCGTCGGGCACACCGCGGTCGACCACATCTCCCGCGTGCCCCATCTCCCCAAGGATAACCAGTCCACCTCGATAACCGGGCGCAGGATCTCGTATGGCGGCGGGGCGGCAAATATCGCGGCAGGGATCGCGGTCCTTGGCGAAGATGTCACCCTCCACTCGTGCGTTGGCGACGATTTTGCCGGCAGCGATTACGAGAAGTGGATGGACAAACTCGGCATCCGCCGGCAGTTCTTTACCGTGCCGGGCACGCACACTCCGACCGCGTTCATGTTCACCGACGATGCCGGCGACCAGATGACATTTTTTGAGTGGGGCGCCTCAAAGGCCTTTGCAACTTCAGAAGCCCCGGCCCTTCCCCTCGTCCACATGGCAACGGCCGATCCCGAGTTCAACTGCCGGGTGGCAGAAAAGAGCGAGTTTGTCTCGTTCGACCCGGGCCAGGACGTTTTCTGGTACTCAAAAGAAGCAGCTCGAATCCATCATCTCCCATTCCGACATCCTCTTTGCAAACAAGCACGAGGTAAAGAAGATGTGCGAGACGCTCGGCCTCACAAAAGAGGCGCTCATAAAGAGCGTGGGAATGGCAGGTCTTTACCATGAGCGGCGACGGGAGCATGCTGTATACGAAAGGCAGCGAACACTTCGTCCCGGCGAATCCCGGTCACGCTCTGCGATCCCACCGGCGCCGGCGACTCGTACCGGGCCGGCTTCCTCTCCGCGTACGTGCGGGGCTACGAACCCCTTACCTGCTGCCGGGTGGGAACGGTCACGGCTTCGTATGTGGTCGAACACGCCGGCTGCCAGACGCACCTGCCAGCGTGGGATCAGATGCTCGAACGCTACCGTCAGCATTTCGGAACGCTGGAAGAACCGGGGCCGCGGAGGTAAGCCATGAGCGGCAGAGCGTTCGGGATACCCGGTGACCGTGCGGTCACCGGTTCCGGGAAACGAGTGGGATCCGGCAGGGCCGGGTATCCCGTACGGGGGCGTTATCCCATGACCATGCCGGGGGATGTCAAACTCGGGCAGCTCACCAAGTACCTCTTCAGCGCCCCGTCGTGGCCGGTCTCCCTTCGTATCCTGATCGTCCTTGGCGTTGTCATCGACGGTGCCAGCTCCCGTATCTGGGAGCAGCTCCCGTTCTCGGGGACCATTGCGTTTACCTATCCTGCGATAGCGGCATTCATTCTCACCAAGCCGGTCATCGATTTCTCCGGCAAGACGATGACCTGGAACCGGTCGGCGCTCCTCGCGCTCTCCTGCACGGTCTTTGGCGTTATCATCACCTTTGCATCGATTGCCGGCGGGAATCCGCTACCTGCCGCTCTTTTACGGGATCTCGCTCGGGTTTGTCTTTGGCCTGCGCCTCTTTGTCCTTGTCGCGATCTCTGACTACCGCGTCCCCCGGATGATCCTGCCGGCGGTGACCCAGAGCGGTGTGGGCGTGATTGCCGGGTATTTCCTCTTCTCGCCCGGCTGGGCCGCCTTTGCCCTCCTCCTCCATGTCGTCTTCGGCCTCGGGTTTGCCATCCTTGTCTGGCTGATCGAACGCCCGCTCTACCGTGCGTTCCGCATCCGCGGCCTTGCATTCGTGAACGCGTTTGTGGCAAACATGACCGACGGCTCGAAAAAGGAGATGGAGGACTTCTTCCGGGAGATCGGGGAGGAGATCTACGTGCCGCAGGTCTGCCTCTTCTTTAAGCGGACGAACAAGCGGCCGGTCCTTTTCACGGTCCCGAACCTCCACCCGGGCCCCATGGGCGAGATCGGCGGCGGCAATCCTCCCGAAACTCATCCACGATAAGATGAGTGACGAGGAGACCCTCGTCCCCCACGGGTGCGCCTCGCACGACTTCAACCTTGTTTCGGAAACCGAGATCGAGAAGGTGATCGCGGCAATCAATGCGTCGAAGAAGGACTGCGCCTACGATCCCGGTGCAACGCCGTCAAAGACGCTTACCTGCGGGACGGTAAAGATCCTGTACCAGCGCTTTGGGAATTCCGTCCTGATGATCTCGACCCGGTCGCCGGAGATGACCGAGGACCTCGATTATTCCATCGGCCTTGCGATCATGGCAGAAGGCCACCGCTGGTTCCCGCACGTGGCATTTGTCGATGCGCACAACTGCATGACCGATCTCTCTTCGGCCGTTCTCCCGGCGACCCTGACGGCTACCGAGTACCAGAACGGTGCAAAAGAGGCCATGGAATCGTGCAGCACGGAAACACTCGCGCCTTTCCGGGTCGGGTATGCCCAAAAGCACCTGCCCTATACCCGCGACGAGGGTTTCGGGGATCTCGGCGTGCAGGTGATGGTCGTGGAAACCGCCGGGCAGAAGACCGCATACGTCCTCTTTGACGGGAACAACATGGCGGGAGGCGTCCGCGAGGCCCTGTGCAAAGGAGATCCGCACGCTGGTCGATGAGACCGAAGTGATGACCACCGATACCCATGTAGTAAACACGATCACCGGAAAGAACCCGGTCGGTCTGAACATCCCGGTAGAAAAATTTCTCCCGCTGGTGATGGACACTGTCCGCGAGGCCATCGCCGATCTGGACGGGGCCGAGTGCGCTGCAACTACGGCGCAGTGCGAACACGTGGTGGTCTTCGGGTCCAACCGGATCTCGCAGCTGGCAAGCACGGTAAACGCGATGCTGATCTTTGTGGCGCCGCTCTCGCTTGCCATGCTGCTCCTCGCGTTCCTGCTCTCGTTTGCGGCATACGTGCTGCTGGTGTAGAACCGGCGCAGGCGCCATCCGGTAATAATTTCTTTTCTTCAGGTAACCGGAGACCGAAGGCCCGGCACTCCGCCGCCATGCGCTTCGGCACAGCTGCTGATGGCAATATTATGATTGGGTGCTTTGCAATATTTCTTAAAAACTGGACAACGCACTTTGTGAAGTGGTCATCCCGACAGCGCTTGCGACATCCCTCGGCTGGCGATGCTGTTGTCTTACCTAAATTCCTGCTTTGGGAAATCTTTAAAAAAATAGGCTCTGTAGAAAACCGTAAGTGACCTCCTGAATTTTATTGCGAGGGGACCACGGGTGCTCGCCGCCTCGTCGGGGCTCGCCCCGTGGAGCAAATCCATGCACGGGAAGCACAATTGAAAAATTTTTATTTGGCGGGGGGGTCACCCTCGCAAATACGGTTTGTTTCAGGGGAAATGATTTCTTCAGAGCCAAAAAATAAAATAACGCTCTTTTAGGTCTCCGGCAAGCCTCCGCTCCCGCACGCTAGAGGCATCCCCCGCTTAGCGATGATGCTGTATTACCTGCATCCTTGAATTGCCCGACAGGTTGTTTTCGTGTACGGGTAATCTCCGGGCATCGCGTACGCCCCCGCCCCCTTTGGGGCAGAGCTGGCGCGAAGAGGGGGTAGCATCGTTAAAAGCGTTTTTTTCTCCAGAATGCAGGGTTATGGAAAATTTTGCACCCGGTTTTGCGCAGACACAGTTGTTTTTATAGTAGTATCCCGCATGATGGAATGGTGAGAACCATGAAGATCAGTGCACGAAACATGCTCAAAGGCACGGTAAAAGCGATCACCCCCGGAAGCGTCAACTCCGAAGTCGTTATCGAGCTCCCCGGCGGCCAGATCATTACCTCGATCATTACCAAGAAGTCCGTGGAATCTCTCGGGCTTGCTCCCGGCAAGGTGGCATACGCTGTCATCAAGTCGAGCGAAGTCATGGTCGCAGTAGACTAATCTTTTTTTATTTTGCTCCGGGGCATTTCCGGACGCAGCCACAATCCGAAGAACCGGAGAACTGCAGGTATCTTCGAATCGGATGAAACTCCGGATCCCGGTGAATTACCGGGGGATCCCCTGTAAAAGTCCCGGTAATTTTCAATAGTATTGCGTTCTTCGTTCCCTGCCAGCGGGAATTTTTATCTGGGGCCGGATGAAGACAGTAAGAGATACAACGGATCTTTTGTTTTTACCGGAGGTTTCCTCATGACCAGAACACTACGACCGATCATCCTTGCACTCGTCCTCCTCGCCGCATGTATCCCGCTCGCATCAGCCTGGACTGTGGAGAGTTTCACCATGAATCCTACGGGGCCGCTGCCCCAAAATGCCCCGGTAACGGTTTCGTTTACGGTTGACTTCCCGGCAGATGCTTCTGAAATGACATTTCCTGCCGGAAGCGATCTCATCCTGACCACCGGGCTTTTAAAACCCGCATGGACATACACCATCACCACCGGCGATGGCGGGTCGTCCACGACACCCGCGGTCTATAACCAGACCCTTGACCTGAACAGCCTTCTGTTGTCCTATAAGGGTCACGGCAGCGAGGTGATGAGCGTCACGCTCGCGGGAACTGCTCCTGCAGCAGCTGTGCCTGCGAATATCACGGTTCTCGATGTCCACGAAGTTGACAAGACGGGAACTGTTGTCACCGGTTCTGCATTCACCCGGGCTGAGGATATCTCGGACGCTGTCTGGACAACCTCCACGTCCCTGCCGACAACAGAACCGCCGAAGGCAGAGCAGCAGACCGGGTTATGGGACCAGATCGTCGGGATGTTCAAGAGCCTGTTCGGGATAACATCCTGATTTTTTTGCTGCTGAAGTGTTGCGGTATCTGGTTACTTTTTTCAGGAATCTTTCACGTTCGACCGGAAGGTAGATGGGGGATGGTAAACGTTTTGGAGGCCCCCTCCTGCCCGGTTTTTCCTTTCGTTGCGGACGTTACACAATTACAAAAAAAATATTCTCCTGCCGGATTCCGGTCAGGAGTTCTTTTTATTCAGGCAGGAACCGCTGTTTTCGAAGAGAGCGTGCATCGGGCCGGGCAATTCACATCCATCCCGTTTTCCTGCAGGGCCACAGTCACACTGCAGTAGATAGCATCCATGTTCCCCCGGAGTCCGCCCGTGGGAAACGGGACCATGGCGTGAATGACCGGGGAAAACTGCTGGTAATACCTGTCCGAAGATACATTCGGGAGGGAATAAAAGTCCTCCGATGCAGGCAGCAGGTACCGTGGCACGCGGACAGTATCATTGCCGGAATCAAGGGAGAGCGCGATGATCTCCTTTGTTTCCGGGCTGTTGTAGAAATTGATAAACCGGATCGCCTCGTCCATTTTTTCCGTGCCGGTATTGTTGTTCATCACAAAAGCCGTCGGCCCAGGCAAGGGAAGGATACGTACCCTTTCCATAGACCGTGCCGGAGATCGTGAGATTCGTATCGTACCTTCGGGAGAATCTTTGAGGATCCCGTACAGCATCTCGGAAAACCCGACATACCGGTCGGTCTTTCCCGAGACAAATTCAGAAAGACCGCCATCTTTTGCAGCATAATACCCGTCCAGGCACCGGTTCCTGCCGTCAGTACCGGTGCAGGCCAAAAGACGGGACGCGAGCACGTCAGTCACCTCCGGATCCGGGGATCCGTTCACTGCATCGCGGACAGCGCCATCCAGAAGGGCCGGGTCGGCACCATAGGTTGACGCGTAGGCAGACAGGTACAGGTCGGGCAGCGTCCCGTTGCCGCTAAAATCCCCGGATTCCGGTGCCGTGCCCGGGGGATTGCGGGTAAACGTAGTAATGCGCACAGAGCCAGGTCGGGACGAAAGTACACGCTGCCATCGACAGTCCCCGAGATCCTTATACGGGCTGACAACATCCTCCCGGGTCTCGTTGAGCATTCGGGCTGCATCGGGAGAGACCGGAACAAATGGCCGGATATACCCGTCCTCTATGAGATTGTCAAGCTCGGTCTGTTCGACTTCGACAATATCGGGTCCGCCCGGTCCAAAGACCTGGGGAAAAATTCCTGCTGTCGGAGAAATAGGTGCTGTACTCATCGGAGATGTAAATCTCCAGGTCGTCATCGGGATATAACTGGTGGTAGCGCTCTTTAATGAGGCGGATGGTCGTGGCGTGGTCATCGCCGTTCACATCCTCCAGGTACGGGTACAGGGCTACTTTAAGCACCGGGCGATCAGCGGTTGCATTTTTCTTTTCGGCGCCGGGGTTTTGTATGAGAACGATCCCTGCGAACAGCACGATACCGCAGAGGATAATTATGAGGGCCAGGTGAATCTTTTTCATGGTCTGTTTCGTTTCATTCGTATATCGATGTCGTTCTATTCTGATACCGGGAAATTTAAGCGTAACGGCAGGAAGACCGGCCGGGACGACTGAAAGTATTTGCGTGGACCAGTTGCGATCACGAGAGGCAAATGATTATTCCCCTCTTATAAGAAACACACAATAAAACGATACCGGGATTACAGGTACGTAGAGAAAACCCGGTATCGTGGCTTTCCTGGAGGAAACCGATGAGCACCAAAACATTACACCAGATCCAGCAGGAGGGTATCAGCGTCCTGGTCGAGAAACTCGGACCCGACGATGCCATCCGGTTCCTGGAGCATATCTGTGAACCGGGAAGCGGCGACTGGACAAAAGATCGTAAGGACAATCCTTGAAAAAGATCCGGACAAGATTGTCAAAAGCATTATGGCGCGGAGAAAAAAAGTCCCGGCTCCCTGAACAATCAGCCGGTTTTTTTCCGGTCCGGTTCCTTCGTTCCTTTTTTGTTCCATCCTCTTTGCTTATCTTCGCCTGACTCTTGAGGAGTCTGTTACCACGTGTATCGGCCGAGCCTAAACACGCACTCATCCATGCAAAACACGCATGAATTCAGGGGAAAAAGTGCATTTTTACGTCGGAGAAAACGCACCTGATAGCCGCGTTTTTTTGGCCGATCTCAGGGTCGCAAGGGCGGCCGTATGTGGCAAAAACACCTGCTGCTGCAAGCCTGTTGATGGCCGTTATCTGACATAGAAAGCGGGCGTATTTTGGCAAACAGGGGCCTGATTTGAGGGGGTATTTCCATGCGAACCCAAACGGGGCGTTTTTAGGGCATTTCCGGGAGGGGGCGGGATCGGGAAATGGGAATCCGGGACCGTATCGGGTTTGTTTGGGATACAGTCTGCCAGGCCGGATAGGCGCGGGCTATGCCAGAAAACAGAATGACCGATTGCAGGGATACGAGGGGAGGGGGTGTGATGCCACTGTTTACTTTCACGCCCTGCGGCATGCTATTAAAGCGATCCGGACTGGAAAGAAGCAGTGGACAGTCTGTGAGAGATATGCGATGGCTGCTTCGAACCGGAAACGAGATTTGCCCCGCCGGGTAGAGAGGACCCTTCCTGCGTCGGCATCCGACCAGGAAGATTTGCTTACAGATCTGCGGAATCTGATTACGGAAACACGGTCTGCGGTTGCGGTTACCGTCAATGCCGGTCTGACTCTGCTCTACTGGCGGGTGGGTGTGCGGATCCATCGGGAAATTCTCGGAGATGAACGTGCGGGGTACGGCGAGCAGATTGTGCACGCACTGAGTGCACAATTAAGACTTGAGTTTGGGGATGGATTTGGTACACGCAATCTTTTCAATATGATTCGTTTCGCGGAAGTTTTTCCTGACGAAAATGTCGTGAGATCCCTGATTTCCTCACTTAGCTGGACACACATCCGGCTGATTATCTATATCGACGACCCGCTCAAACGTGATTTTTATGCGGAGATGTGCCGGATCGAGCGATGGAGTACCCGGACATTGCAGCGGAAAGTTGATTCAATGCTTTTTGAAAGGACTGCACTTTCAAAGAAGCCGGAACTTCTCGCACGGCAGGAACTCTCCGCTCTTCGGACAGAGGATCGTATGACTCCGGATCTGGTCTTTCGCGATCCCTACTTCCTAGATTTCCTCGGGCTCAGGGAGGCCTATAGCGAAAACGATCTCGAAGCTGCAATACTGCGGGAGATGGAACGGTTCCTGCTTGAACTTGGCGTTGGGTTTACCTTTGTCGCCCGGCAGTACCGCATGGTGATTGGTAATGAGGATTTTTATCTCGACCTGCTCTTATTCCATCGGAAACTCCGTCGGCTGATTGCGATAGAATTAAAGATCGGGAATTTCAAGGCAGCATACAAAGGGCAGATGGAACTCTATCTCAGGTGGCTTGAGCAGCACGAGAAAGAAACATCTGAAGAACCGCCCCTCGGGTTGATTCTTTGTGCCGGTGCAGATCAGGAACAGATCCGTTTGTTGCAGCTGGATAAATCCGGCATTCACGTTTCCGGATATCTTACCGATCTCCCGCCACGCGAAGTGCTGGAACAGAAACTGAAAACTGCGGTGCAGGCTGCACGGGAGAGACTGGCGGTGCAGGGAGTAAAATTATGAAGGTATGGCAACGCAAACAAGGGTGATCGCATAGGAATTTGTGGTGATGAGCGCCGTGTGATTGTGCGGAACCTCCGGCGGAAACGTGCGTGCCGGAAACGGCCGTATGGGGGGAGGGGGTGAGGGGTACCCACCCACCCCCTTGTTGGCCGGAAATGGGGGGACACCCCCCCCACCCGGTTTTTTTAAGAAGCAGGGCACCCCCTCCCACCGGACAGTTTCGCCTCTTTTTCCCACCTTTGACACAATCTCACGTCGGAGAAATGCCAGATTTGGACCGACGCATTAGCCGCGTTCCTGCGGCCGATCGCAGGGTCGCAAGGGTGCCTGGATGTGGCAAAAAGATCCGCTGTCCAACCGCGATTACGGGCCGTTATTTGGCATCGAAAGTGAGCGTATTTCGGCAAACAGGGCACGATTCGGGGGTATTTTCCACGCGAACTGGAACGGGGCGGTTTGCGGGGTTTTTCGGGAAGGGGCGGGATCCGAAATTGGGAATCCGGGGCCGTATAGGGCGTATTTGGGATAGGGTCTGCCAGGCCGGATCGGTACGGCCAAGCCATCATCGCAAGAGCGTGGAGATCTTCTTTCATGTGGCGGTATTCTGTGAGCGGGTGAATAACTGCACTTTGTTATATCAGTTCATTTAGACTATCCGACTCAATGTTTCTTACAATTTTTTTTCATTTCGATTATTTTCATCAATCCTTTTTACTTTATCAACAAGTTCTTGAAATTTAAAATTTAGTTTATCTTCAGATATTTGTGTACCTTCTAATAAGATCTGATCTAATTCGTTTGAGGGAATATATTTTGCAATTAAAAATAATTCCCGATAGTGTTTTTCATCGTTACTTTTTTTACAAAGTTGTTCTTTTGTATAAATATGTTTTTCAGATTCCCAAATGCTTTTAAATTCATTAATATATTCATTTTGAGCCTTAAAATTTTTAATTTGAAACCATTTTGTTACAGTACCGGGTTTCTTAAATAAATACGGCCCCACCCATAGTTTATCATCTGTAATTATCACTGAATGTGCTGGTGCAAAATCATAGAACTTATATTGAAAAACACGGTCAAATTCAAGTAATCCCCTCTTAAATAATTTTTCAATAATAGTATCCATTACTTTCACTGTTTTTGCACATTCTAGTCTTAATCTATTGACCGGTTTTTTTTCGATTTTTGCTCTTTCACGAATTGCATCAGAATAAGGATCCAACAACAAAAATTGAAATGTTACTTTGTTGTAAATACGATCATAAACTCCATCTGAAGATAGATCTCCAGATGACAAACTATATTTTTTTAATATCGTATTAATTAGATAATCATCTTTGGTATAATGGAAGTCGTTGAGTGTTATTCCAAACATTTGAAGATTATCTTTGACGTGATTCAAATATTCCTGGGCTTTTGGGCGATCTTGTGTATAATCAGAGAACACATTGACTAGTAAATTTACCCCAATAGTCACTACAAGGGCAAAACAAAATTCCAATAATATTTTAGGCCACCAATCATTGACTAATAACACATTTAAACAAAACCAAAAAAATGCCAAGATTACGAATACCTTGAAGACAAGCCAATTTATTCTGCTTTGCAGCAAAATGGTAATTTTTTTCTTGCTTTCTTCGAAGAACCCCATTTTATCCTCGTAAAAAATTTAAAAATTCAGCATTGGCCTTTTCATCATCTATATTTTTTGGAGATCGCTTGAAATATTTTGTGCAAATTGGTGTAATTACGCCAGAATCCTTTCTATCCAATGCAACCTTCATCGCTCGAATAACATCAATCATCACACCTGCTGAATTGGGCGAGTCTTCTACACGTAACTCAACATTTATTGAAATTGGTCTTATGCCAAAATTCTTTCCTTCAAGATGGATCAGTGTCCGCTTAGCATCGCCAAAAATAGGTTCGTGTTCTTTTTTATATGATTTGATATCCACCGTAACTGGAATGGTATATGGAATAATGTTTTTTATTGCCTTATTTTTACAGATGATTTTTGTTTTTGCTCTTGATGTTTCGATAAGATTAAGAAAATCGGTATTTCCTCCTAAATTTGATTGGTGCGTCTCATCAATTTTACATCCGTTTTTTAAAAAAAGATCTACAAGTGATCTATGCAGTGTTGTTGCACCCAATTGAGATTTTATATCATCCCCTACGATAGGAAGTTCTGCTAGAGAAAATTTCCTCTCCCAACGTTTTGATGTGGCGAGAAATTCGGGAATTGCATTAATAAAACCGCATTGTGCTTTAATGGCTTGTCTAGCATAATATTCTGAAGCCTTTTTACTTCCTGTTGGAAGGAAATTAATTAAAATATCTACATCTTGTTCTTGGAGAATACTTGCAACATCAACATCCTTTTGATTATCATCTACAGGAATTACTTTTTTAAGATTTTCTCCAAGGCCGTCCAATAATGGGCCTTTTTGAACAATTGTTCCTTTTAAACGAACTTTACAAAATTGTTCAGCACAATTAGGACGTAAAAATATAGCTCTACTTAAATCGGTTCCAACTTTGTTTTTATCAACATCAAATGCTGCTACGCACACAATATCTCGAATTCGATATCCGCAGATAGTATTATGGATAATTCCCGGGACGAATCCTGACTTTTCATCAACAGTTCTATAATACTCAATTCCTTGAATTAATGAAGATGCACAATTACCAACACCGGCAATTGCAACTTTTATTTGGTTCATTCTACCTCAACAAAATTTCTCAGTTATGGGAAAAACTTTTTCCAATAGGAAATTATCAAAATTGCACCCCATGCAAGTGTAAATGATTGAGATATAAAAATTATCGTTTTTCGAGTAGAAATATATCCTTTAAATCCCCCCTTCGTAACTTCGATGTTCCATTTCTTATCGCTCTTCTCTAAAAATTGAGGGTGCGTTTTAAAAATATCCCCCTTTCCAATAATTCCTGTATTAATTTCGAGATCGTGCAATTTAAATTGCCACCACGATATCCACCAATCGCTACCAATAATCATAATATAAAAGAGGATGGATGAACATAGTCCCAGAAGTATGGCAATAATCAATACTTCGAAATATTCAGTAAACAAAATGGAATATGCATTACTTAAAAACGCGAATAGTAATCCTTCTACAGTTAACATTGCGGTTACTCTAGACCACATTAATTTATTGTCGAGATCTCGAAGTTGTAATAATTTTTCATAAGCAAATCGAGAGTCAGATTCCTGTGTAAATCTCGTCCTTCGTATCAAATTAATATTTTTATTTGGCTGTTTTATTTTATATGATTATCTTTTTTAATTGTTATTGATCCAAATCAACTCCCCCTACAAAATCCTCCAGCCTACTTCCCCTCTTTTGCCGCCTTCTCCCCCGCCATCACAATCAGCTTCCCGGCCAGCTCCTTAACCGCCTGCCACGCGGGACTGTCATCAGGAATCCGGGAAACCGGCGTTGCCGCAAGATCCGCCGCCTCAACCGCCGGGTCTTCCGGGATCACCGCGATCGGCTTCTCGTTCCCGATATCCACCGGGGCTGCGCCGGTCTTGTACCGGTTGAAGACAACATGAATCCTCTCCGGCTCAAGGCCGAGCTGGGTGGCGATCTCCCGGATCCGGGCAATCGTCCGCAGGCCCCGGGCCCCGGGGTCGCTCACGATCAGGAGCACGTCGGGCTTTCCTATCGTCCCCCGGCTGATGTGTTCCATGCCGGCCTCGGTATCGATCACAAGGAACTTGTAATCGCGTTCGAGCTGCTTCATGCACTCCGACAAGAGATCGTTTGCAAAACAGTAGCACCCGGTCCCCTCGGGCCGGCCCATGGCAACAAGGTCGAAACCGTTCGACTCGATCAGTGCCTTCCTGAACCGGAACCGGACATAAGTCGTGCCGGTTCATGCCCGGCGGGATGTTCCGGGTGAATGCCTCTTCCCGCATGCTCCCGAGCGTCTCCTTGACCGTAACCCCGAGCGCCTCGTGGAAGTTTGCGTTCGGATCGGCGTCAACGGCAAGGACCGGGGTCTGGCCGGCAGTAATAAAGGCACGGACCAGAAGGGAACTGACCGTAGTCTTGCCGGTCCCGCCTTTTCCTGAAAGCGCTATTGTAAACGGATGTTGTGCCATGATTTTCCTCTAGAGTAACAAATTATTGCGAAATGTTTACCTCGGCCCGGATCCTCCGCGAGATTTCCGCTGCCGCATGGTGGATGGCGTTTGCCCCGGCGACACCCGCGAAACGGACACCGCAGCTCGGGGTGATCAGGGACTGCGCATCGAAGAGCTCCGCCGGCACCTGCTTTGTGAGCTGGGTGCGGATATCGCGGTACTTTGCATAGAGCGAATCGACCGTCTCGGTTGCAAAGATCTTGTACTCGGCCGGCACGATCCCCCAGGCAACAACGCCGCCGCGTTCCATGTAGGCCCGGATCGCATCAGAATAGAGCAGGAACTCCTTTGCGGTCCCGTAGGCATCGAGCGAGATAACGGCCGGGTCGAGATTCATGACAAATTCCCAGTCGGTGTTCGAACAGCAGTGGACGCCAAGCCCGCCTTCGACAAGGGACGCGATGTCCTGCCAGCCGCTCTTTACGCTCTCCTTGTCGATGGGGACGACCGAGGACCCGAGCGATGCAAGGTAGGGCTCGTTTAAGACAACGAGCGTTTCCTTAACCCCCGTCCGTGCCCGCAACTCGTTCTCGCACCAGCGGGCCCGTAGCGCGATCATTTTAGAGAGCACATCGGCGAGCTGGGTGTCGTAGTAGATGGGCCGTTTCTCATAATCGACCACCTGCATCCCGAAGGTCACCGGCCCGGTCACCTGGCACTTGAGGACACGGACACCGCCCACCGGGCGTTTTGCCATCTCGAAAAAGCCGGACGCATAGTTCTCGTGGAGGGCGTAGCGGGCAAAGTTCTGCTCGACAAAGTCCATGTACACCTGCTCCATTGCCGCGGTGTTGTCCTTCGTGCTGTCGTACAGGAGCCGGCCCTCGCGGATGAAACCTCCCGGGAGCTGCTCGGAATCGCAAAAGACAATGCTTCGAGAAGTCCCCGGTTGGGGAGGGTCGGTACGTAAGGAATGTCCGGGAATGCCGCGAGCACATCGCTGCATGCCTGGACCGGGTCTGTGTGCGGAAGTCCGCCAACACCCGTTGACCGGGAATATGGCGGAGGAATCATCTTTGCCATTTAGTGTGCCTCCTTTCTCTCGCGGATGGATTCTAAAAGCGCCTGGACCCGCGGGAAGAGCGAGAGATCGGTGTGGGGCAAAAAGGCGCTTGAGGTGTACTCGTCCATGAACGAGGGCTCTGCATTGAGCTCGATATACGCAATCCTGCCTGCGATGCCGTCGAGCATCTTCCTCTTTCTCCGGTTGACGAGCGCGAGGTTTGCCCCGGCCACCGCACCGTTCCCGATATTTTTGATCCGTTCCAGATCGATCTCCGGGATGAGCCCGACAATGGTGGCGTTCTTCTTGTTGATGTAATTCCCGAATGCCCCGGCAAAATAGATGGTGCCGATATCGAGATGCGTGACGCCGGCCTCTTTCATTAAGGTCACGCAGGCCGCGTGGATGGACGCCTTGCTCATGATCAGGTTCTTGATGTCGTTCTCCGTGATCACGATGTCCTTCCCGATATCGGTCTCCTTTGCCCATGCAACGACATACTCCGGGAAATGAGCGCCGGCCCGGATCCGGGGATTTTTGATCTCCGTATTAATCCGCCCCGTGCGGTCGATTACTCCCGCAGAAAGGAGCTCGGCCAGCGTATCGATCAGGCCGGAACCCGTGATGCCGCGGGGTTTTACCCCGTTGATGGTAGAATACTTCGGGTCGAGCGTTACCGGATCGATGGCGATCTTCTCGATCGCCCCCGGGTTTGCCCGCATCCCGAAGAGCACCTCGCCGCCTTCGAGTGCCGGGCCTGCCGCCCCTGCGCACGAGAACATCCACTCCTTATTTCCCAGCACGACCTCGAAGTTTGTCCCGATATCCACGAGAAGCGAGATCTCCTCCTGGTCTCCCATGCCGCAGGCAAGGATGTCGGCAATGATGTCGCCGCCGATGAAATCGCTCACGGCCGGGAACGCAAAGAGGCCGCAGTTCTTGTTGCAGGTGATCCCGATCCGTGCGGCAGCGACAGAGAGCGCCCGCTGGACAACCGGCACGTAGGGCTCCTTGATGATATACGCCGGGTCGATCCCGAGGAGCATGTGGGTCATCACGGTGTTCCCGGCAACGACCACTTCGTAGATAGTCTTCCCGGTCGATCCCGGCGGTGTTTGAGGCCGAGGTCAGCGCCGTGTTGATGCTGTCAACAGCCAGGTCCTGGAGTTTTTCGATCCCGTTCTTCTGGGCATAGTTGACCCGGGCGAGGATATCTTCCCCGCAGCTGATCTGCCGGTTGTAGTTGGAAGCAACCGCCACGACTTTACCGGAGATGAGGTCCCAGAGATATGCGACCACCGTGGTCGAGCCGAGATCGACTGCCGCACCATAGAGCCTCTTTGAGGTATTGTTCTCCTGGAGGTCGATGAGGCGGTACCCGCCGGGAACGAGCGCGATGGTGCCCGTCACCTTCCAGTCGCTGTGCCGGAGTATGGCCGGGATCTCCCGCATCACTTCGAGGGGGGCGTACATCTTCTCGGCAACCGGGCCGCCCGTCTTCTGGATACCCCAGAGCAGGCGGGTGAGGTCGGGCGAGGGATCGGCCAGGGTTGGCGGCTGGAGTTCGACATAATATTTTTTCACGGACGGGTGGAACTCAATCTCGGTGTCCATGCCGTTCACGAGGATCTTCTGCTCCTGGATGAGCGTGCTCTCCGGGATGACAACCTGGAGGTCACCCTGGATGATCGTCTCGCAGGCAAGGCAGGCGCCCTTTGCAAGTTCCTCGTCAGAGAAAAACCGCCCGTATTTCTGGCGGTCGAACTCGACTTTCCCGGACTGGATGTACACTACGCACTTGCCGCACTTTCCCTGGCCGCCGCAGACCACGTTCATGTTGATGCCGGCCCTTTGCGCGGCATCGAGAACCGTTGTCCCGCGTTTTGCCTCGATCTTGCGGTAACTGGGAAGGAAGGTAACGGTGCGCATGGTTATGGTTTCCACTCCTGGTGAATGAACTCACCAATCTCGGCGGCATCGCGGGGGCCGACGAGCACTTTCCACCCGGTCGCTTCCTCAATCCTGCCCGAGAGCGGGGCGGCATAGCCCGGGATGATCAGTTTCTTGTGGGAGACTTCGTTCTCCACCGCCGAATTTCTTGAGCGCATCGCGGACAAGGCTCTCGTTGAGTTTCCCGGCTGCAACGGCCGTGAGGACCGAGAGCCCTTCGGTGTCGACAATGAGCATGAAGCAGGGAACGCGGGTGGATTCGAGGTATCCCTGGAGCGTGAAAAACGTCAGGGAGAAGTTCACCGTCATGAGCACCGGCGCATCTTTTCCCGGCGTCCCGACCCGGTACAGGCCCGGGTTCATCTGGATGGGCTTCTGCGGGTCGGTGTAGATGTTCTGTCGGAGCGTGAGCGCGGCCTTTGCCGAGGCAGGCGAGAGCGGGTGGCAGACAATGACCGAGGCGTACTTCACGATCCCAAGGGAAATCGCGGCGTCCTCGTCAGCGAATTTTGTTGCATCGAGGTACACCGGGAATCCGAGATCGGGCATAGCCCGGGTGATGGCAAGCTGCCGGATTGCCGTTGACCGCACCAGGAAATCCCCGAGCGTCTGCGGGGCGGGATCGACAAGCAGGTTTTTTACCCCTTCCGCCACGCAGTTTTTGGTAAGTTCCGCGAGGGCATCGAGCGTTGGCGCACGCACAACGAGCCGGCACCCGTGCTTTTTTGCTAATGGCACAGAGCGGTTTGTAGTTCTCCGGTGTCGCTGCACAGATCACCGGGTGGTAGGTCCCGCACAGGACAAGGGCAGCTTCGAGCGCCTCCGGGTTCTCCGAGACAAGGATCTCGGGAAGCCCCGCGGTCTTTTCCACTGCTGCAACAGCCTTTGCATACGCTTCGGCCGAACCGCTGGTGTTGACAATCGCCGTCCCGTTGAATTTCAGGTCGGCCCCGACCCGGGTCAGCGTCTCGTCCTTGACCCGTGCGGTCACTGCCGCGATCTCTGTCCTCGCTCTGGGTGTCGGAAACAGCAAACATGATGCCCGGCGGGTGGTAGAAGGTCTTGTCGTGGCGGTAGAGCACGAACTCCTCGCCGACCGAGTACGAGCGCTCGCCGACCCCGACCCCGACAAGCTTGATCGGCGGGCGGGTGGTTGCCCCGAGCACGTTCTTTGCATTGTCGTCGAGGTACGGGCAGAGCTCGACATCGGCCTTCCCGGCCGCGAGCTTCATCGCAAACGTCAGGCAGGTGGGATCGCCGCACTCCTTGCAGTTCTTTTTCGGGAGGAGCTTGTAGATATCGAGGGCTTTGAGTGCCATCTTACACCTCCGTGCGGGCAGAGAGCCCGGCAAATGCCGCTTTCAACCGTTTGACCGTCTCCGGGTGGCGGACGCAGACGATCTCCGCTCCTGCAACCGCTGCGGCAAGGCTTGTCGTAAATTCCCATTCTACCGCCATGCTGTCCCGGGCCGGCCCTTCCGCCTCCCGCACCTCTTTTATCGTGAGGGAATCCGTGGGTGCGCAGATCTGCGGCATTCGCAAGGTCAGTGTCGCCTTTCATGCCGAGAACCGGATCCGCTCCATTGCCGAGTATGAATACTCGAAACCGTACCCGAGCGCTCCCGTGTAAGGGGTCGATCACGATGTGATCGCGGGTGACTCCGATCTCCTTTAGGAGGATATTGAGCTGCTTTGCAAGGTTGATATCGATCGGCGACTGGGCAATAATAGAGTGGTTGTAAGCAAGAGCTGCAGCCGCAATGCTTCGGTACCGCCCGGCTTCTGCCGTCCCGAGCAGGAGTTTTTCTCCCTGCCCGGTCTCGCCGCATTTCAGGAAAACCTCGCTGTCGATCTTTGGCTCGTTGCTCCCCTCGATGAATCAGCGGAAGCGAGGTTGCGGCAAGGACAGGTCTCGACCGTTTTCCCTATTACCGGGAATAGTCGGAGAAGTCCCGCTGCTTGGTGCTCGTCAGGCAGAGCCGGACGAGATCGGCACCATAGGTGCTCTCCGCGGTTTTTGCCCATGCAGCCGGATCTTTTACCAGGTCGCCGCAGAAATCGTTGACAATCGGCGACCAGTAGCCGGGAATCGTCGCAGATCTCAAACGCGAATCAGCGGCGCGGGAAACGAGCGGTCCTTTTCCATAAACGGCAGGGTCGTTCCCCCGCCAATCGTGTAGGACTTCGACCGCGTGCCCCCATCGGTTTTCGTTGCGCCAAGGACGACTGTTCCCACCGTGCTTGTCCAGCCGAATTTCAGGTCAGGTTCCATGGTCGTGCCTCACATCAGGGGTTTCATGGCAAGCGCCGGATGGCCGACACGCGCAAGGTATTCTGTCAGGGCTTCGATGGTCCCGGCCGTAGTCTCATCGGCAATCTTGTCGAAAAGATCGGGATGCCCCTTGCTCTCCAGCAGCGGCACGAGCCGGGACTTGAGCTCTTCTTTGAGCTGCGCCGGCATCCAGACAAGCCGTTCAATCCCGCCCTCGCCCTGGAGGAACCGGTCCGAGAGGATGTAGTTCTTCGAGATCCCGGCAAAGCCCGGGGTCTGTGCACCGCCGCCGATTGTGCCGGCAAGCGTGGAAAAGGTCATGCCCGAGGGGGTCATTCCCTTGTATTCCCGGTTCACCACCATGATGCCGTTAACCTCGGGAAGCATCAGGGCTATTGCCTCGAAACACCCGCAGCAGGTCATGGGGACTTCCATACACGATAGAGCGAGCAGCGTTCGATCTCGCCGTGGCTCGCTTTCTTCACGAACCGGTTCACGCCTTCGAACTCGCCGTTCTGGGCGTTGATGAGCGCTCCTTTCTCCACCGGCTGGTTTGCACCGGATGGTGAGATCTCGTAGGCAATTTTCCCGTCCAGCCAGCTTATCGCCCCGCAGAGCGCCGGCCGCTCCGGGGTAATCACGCAGACGTGGTTTGGGGCAAACGTCTGGCAGAGCGTGCAGGAATAATAGGTATCGACATCGTTGTCCCGCATCCCCTTGATCCGGGCGTCCCGTTCCGCGTAGATCTCCTCTGCCTCTTTTTTTGCGGCAAGCACTTTCTCGGGATCGGTAATCAGCGTAACCGAGACCGCGTCGAGCAGCTGCGGGAAGTCCATACGGAACTTGCTCGCAAGGAGCTTGCCCAAGTGCTCGACCTTTACACCCTTCCCGTACGCCTCTTTTGAGATCCTGACCCAGATGAGATCCCTCTGTGCCACGTGCCATGAGCCTTCACCATAGTTGATGAAGTTGTGGATCCGGCGTTCGAGCACCGGCTCGTAGTCTTTCTTCATCGTTTTTCCGGCCACATCGATGATGATGCCGAGAGGATACGCGCCTCCTTCTTTCATGGAATCGATCTCGGGGCCGATCACTGTCACTTTCCCGTCTTCGACCTCGCCGGCATTTCTCATGCGCAGGAGCTCGAATGCCGGGGAACGGCCTCCGCCGAACTCGACCTGCATCTCCTCTTTTCGTATGCTCTTTCCCTCAAATGCCGGGGAGCAGCTCATCGGGATGGGGATTGCGGTCACCGTAACCCGAATGCCTTTTAGGTCCATGCCGGTCCGCACAACATCTTCGGGTTTCGACACTATCCAGTCGCCGCCCTCGTACCCGCCGAGCGTCAGGATCGGAAATCCCAGCACACGCATGCCGTCCACGAATGCGATGTCCTCGTCCGAGAGTCCGGGGAAGACGATCACGATCGCCTTTGCCCGCTCGGCAGCATAGGCAAGGAGCCGGTGGATATCACCCGGGGCAACGCCGCCAAACATCATCGCTACCCGGGCAACAATGTCTACGAAATGGACGGAATGGATGGGTTTTGACCCGAGAGGGATGAGCCGGTAATCGAGCCCGAGCTTTACTCCCGCTTCCGAAAGGGTCGGGATGACGCCGCCGGAGAGGAACGTAAGCATGTATTTTTCCTGCAGTTCGCGGCAGATGGCAGCGGCGCTTCTCGCATTTTTCGGCGAGCCCACAATCAGGGCCAGGCCAAGGATGCTGCCATCGACAAGGGAATACCCGAGTTTGCGGATCACGGTATCGCTGATAAATCCCGTATACGGCGCGGGTTCTTTCCCGGCCGCTGCCGTCTCTCCTGCAAGGATGCATTCTGCGGCAACCAGGGGATTATCTGCAGTTTTTGTCAAAACTTCCGCGGCAGCCTGCGGTGCGTGGACGGGGGTGCCGGTCAGTGCATAGGATACCGGGAGGTGATAGGCGGTATCTTCGTACGAAAATTCGCCGGATAATTTCGCTATTTTATTTTTCAGCTGCTCATTCCCGGTTTTTATGGCTAGCGTAACGTCGGACATATATCCCTTCAATGTATGGGTTACTGCGCCGCCATACATATAGTTTCGTTATCTGTGCAAAATGGGTCAAACTGTTGGATTACGCGAAATACGGGGCCGGTTTTAGGCAAAAACGCGGGAATTCTGGAGAACAATATTTATTCCTGTACATGAATATTCTCTTTAAGGTGAGGGAAAGAAATGCATTCGCATCAGGTCCCAAAAATCTTTTCCGGTATTCTGTTCCTGGTTTTGATCGCAGTATGTATGGTCCCGGTCTCGGCAGACAACGGGGCGGTTACGATTACCTACCGGGGGGCCGGGGGTTACTACGTTGGGGATACCATTGCCTTTGACGGGAAAAACACGTTCGGGAATACTACGGTTGTACGGATTACCGGCCCGGGACTGCCCGCGGAAGGCGTGCCGCCCTATAACCTTACCGGTACACCGGGAACAGGCAATACCGCAGTAGTTGACGACACCCACTCATGGGCATTCTACTGGGACATATCCCGTGCTGCCGGTGTCGACCACCTGTACACTGCAAAGTATACGCTTACCGCATATGATGCAGATCACCCGGATGTCACTGCAGTCTGTTGCGGTCATGCTCAAGAAACCCGAGTTCTATGTCTCGATGACGCCGAACCCGGCGACTCTGGACGATTATGTCACGATTATCGGGTACAGCGAGAAAGGAGCAGAGAACATCGAGATCGATGTGCTCGATGCACAGGGAAACAAAGTCCATACGTATCTCGCAGGCAACCGATGCAAGCGGGGACTTCAATTACGGGTTCCATGTGGATCTGGCCCCGGGCCAGTACACCGTGAATGTCGGCAGCCCGTCAATGACCCGGAGCAGCACAAAAGACCCTGATCGTTACGGCAGCAAAAACCAATACAACCGCATCCGAAGAGGGCAGCGAAATCGCGGTAGGCGAACAGTACGGTAACAACCACTACGACACCTGTCGGAATAACACCCGCTGAAACAACATCGACCCCTTCGGGATCCCTGGTTGTATCTTCAAAGCCTGTCGGTGCGTCCGTCTATCTCGATTCGGTACTGGTGGGAACGACCCCGCTGACCCTGAATGCGGTGAGCCCGGGTACACACACCGTGGAGATCCGGTCCCCGGGATACATGCCCTGTTCGATCGGTATCACGGTCTCTGAAGGAAAGGCCACGGAAATATCCCCGGAGATGGTAAAATCCCCGTCGAGCCTTCCCCTTTCCCCGCTCGCAGCAGTATTTGGTTGTATCATCGGTGCCCTGTGTATCATTGCTGTCCGCTCGCACAGGAAATAACCCGACACTTTTTTAGCATCTGATATGCGGACGGGCGGGGCCCATTTTCCCGGCCCGGCCATAAATTATAATGATCTTACATCCAATGCTGATCCTGCAATCGGGGCATGGAATCGTGAAAAAATTTGGATTTATTGCTCATATGCCGGATGAACCCGGTTCTCTGGAACGGGCAGCCAATATCATCAAAAAATACGATGGCAACATCAACCGCATCCAGTACGACCGGAGAATCGATCCCTGTACGGTCTTTTACGAAGTTACGGCATCGGAAGAAGCCTATGCCCGGATCACCGGCGACTTAAAAAGCGTGGGATACCTCCAGACATCGCTAAAACCCGTTAGTTTCCTGAAGTTTTTTGTCCACCTGCCCCACGTATCCGGATCGCTGAGCACTTTTCTGAAATATATCACGGTATCCGGGGCAAATATCGGGTATATCGACTTTGACGATTCGGGCAGGTACCCGGACCGGCTCACCGTCAGCCTGAATCTGGACAACCCGGCTGCGATCGAGCACCTTCTCGACGAGCTCAAGTCCCGCTACCAGCTCGAAATTCTCGAATACGATACAACGGGCAGGCACCTGGACGACACTATCTTTTACGTGCGGCTGGCACAGGAATTTCGGGACCTGATCGGGGCATCGGAGAACGAATTCATTCTCTCGTTTCTGGCCGACACCAACCATATCGCCCAGGAACTTACCAACCGGGGAAACGATCCCCGCAAAGTTTTCGACAGCGTTTTACAGACCGGGCGGACCCTTCGGGCAACAACCGGGGCCGGCTTTTATGCAGACATACAGAAACTTGCCATTACCGAAAAAACAACGGATACTGCTTC
>Ga0268359_12132_pt1 | contig 155493 bp, 165 predicted proteins | sample BioMet11_FD_194416 | JGI IMG/M metagenome (GOLD analysis project Ga0268359, IMG submission 194416) | Sewage microbial communities from Oakland, California, United States - Biofuel 11 (PacBio Assembly) | ecosystem: Engineered > Wastewater > Sewage > Unclassified | place: USA: California...
AAGACCACACGGTAGAACTCTGCGACCAGTCCTTGCCTCCATCGGCGGTGATTGAATGAACAAGTCACCTACAAGGAGCACCCGTGGATCGGTGGCGGGAACGCCGGCCCGAGTGTTGAGGTCATGATCGGGCGGCCTCGAAGTCGCAACGCTCGTATTCATGAGCCTCGGCCGCCAGAAGACAAACACCCCGGCTACAACCTCGACGGAACGAGGTATACCCGATAAAACTACGGATCGTCGATACCGGGTACGGCTCGAACGCCTGGTCTGGGCTTCGAAGGATCGCCCACTATCTACGATGCAGTCTTCCCGGAGATGGTGAGCCGGGTCATGAGTTTGCCCGGTCTCTCCACCCTGCTCGACAACAAGGACTACACGAAGATCCTTGCCCTGAATGCGAAGTTGCGGGCTCATGGATATCTCCGGCCCCAACCTGTTTCACCTCCGTAAAAGGTTGCCAGCCGCCATCGATATCTCGCCTGAGAAGCTCGACAAGATGATGACGCCGATCGAGAAGGTGTACGCGATGTGGACACACCCGCTGCCTCGCGTACATGCTCGGCGACTGCATCGTGCCCTCGAATGTCCGCGAAGGCTACCTCGCAAGGCTCGTCATCCGCCGGACCCTGCGGATGATGAACGATTTCAAGATGCAGGACTCCCTTGCCGACATTCATCGAAGAACAGATGAAGATCATCGGGATGGGCAAGTTCCAGCAGGACATTACCATCGTGCGCGAGATTGTCGACCGCGAAGTGGACAAGTACGCCGACACTCGAACGGGACACGGATCGTCCAGAAGGTTGCAAAGACCTACAAGGCAAAGAGCGAGCGCGTACCCCTGTCTGAGATCGTCACCCTGTATGATTCACACGGCATCCCGCCGGAGATGATCAAGGACATCGCCGCAAAGGAAGGTGCGGTCATTGACCTGCCGGATAACTTCTACTCCCAGATTGCCGACATGCATTCGGAGTCCAAGAAAGAGGGGCTGTGGACGCAACGGCACGTACGCCGAGCGCGCGCGCGTACAGGGACTGCCGCACCAAGAAACTTATACGAGCAGCCCGAGATCGAGTTCGAAGCGGTGTGCTCGATTTCTTCGAGGTTACGCGCATCCTCGATCAGACCCTTTTATCCCGAGGGCGGCGGCCAGCCGGCCGATACGGGAAGCCTTGTGGCCGAGAGCATGGCCCGGGTCGACAAGTGATCAACTCGGCGAGGTGATCCTCCACCACATCAGCGGGCGCCTCCAGCGTGGCGAAGCGGGTCAAGGGAATGGTCGATGAGGAGCGCAGGTTCTCGCTGATGCGCCACCACACGGCGACCCATATCCTCCTCCACGCATCGCAGGAGTGCTCGGCGCCCATATCCACCAGGCCGGGGCACAGAAAGGGGGCGGAGAGCTCACGTATCGATATCCGCCACTTCAAGCATATCACGCCCGACGAACTCCGCAGGATCGAGGTTGCGGCAAACCGGATGGTTATGGCAAACCAGCCGGTCGAGATCACGCCGTCGAGAACCGGACCAATGGCCGAGCAGGAGTATGGTTTCACCCTGTACCAGGGAGGTGTCCCGCAGGGGAAAGATATCCGTGTCGTAAAGGTTGCCGGCGATGTCGAAGCCTGCGCCGGGACGCACTGCCGGAGCACCGGGAGATCGGGGGCAATCAAGATCCTTCGTGTCGAGCATATCAGGACGGGATCGAGCGTATCGAGTTCGCGGCGGGGAATGCGGCGATCTTTTATATCCAGCACCTCGAAACAGCTCGCTACCTCTTCCGCAGATACCCTTTCTGTCCAGCTCGAAAACCTGCCGCCAACGGTCACCCGTTTCTTCTCCGAGTGGAAGGATCAGAAAAAGGAGATTGAGCGCCTGAGCCAGAAACTCGTGGAGCTGGAGGCTCAGACCATACAGCCCGAGACAATCGGGGGAATCCCGGTTATCGTGAAGCGCGTGGACCTTGCCCCCCGCGAGCTCTCAACGCTTGCGACCACCCTTTCTGCAAACGGGGGTGTCGTCCTCCTTGCCGCAGCCGGCGAAACCGCCCGCGTAGTCCTTTCATCGGGGGACAAGAGGGTAAACGCCGGTGAGATCATAGGCCAGGTGTGCAGCCTCCTTGGCGGCAAGGGCGGCGGGAAACTTTCGATGGCGCAGGGCGGCGGGCCGGAGCTCGAAAAACTCGACCTTGCCTTAAACGTCGGGCGTGAGCGCATCATTTCCGCACTTCAGAAGAGTTAGATCATGACCGGGAACGTGGTGGTCCTGGAACCGGGCGACGAACGAGCCCAGAAAATCGCAAAGGCGATGGCAAGCCAGACGGCTAACGACATCCTCACCCTCCTTGCCACGGGTGCAAAGAGCCTCACCGATATCACCGAGGAGCTCAAGCTCCCGCTGACCACCACGAAATATCATGCCGAGAACCTGCTCGACGCCGGGTTAATCACAGTAGCGGAGACCGAAATACAGCGTGAAGGGGACGTGAGGTAAAGATGTACGCGCTCACCGATCAGCTCCTGATCTGTTGCGCCAAAACAGACCAATATCCGGTCCCTTCTCCTGAAGTACGCATCGCTCTTTGGGATCGTCGTGGCAGGTACGCTTGCGGTCATCGGCCTTGCCCCCGCTCTTTGCCGGGCAGGTCTCCCTGTCCGAAGCATCTTCCACGATGATGACCCGGGCCCCGGCAACCGGAGGAGCAGAAAACCAGGTCTATGCGGCAAAAGCCGTTGCCGATACATGGGAGGTTCAAGGCCCCCTCCCCGGACCTTGCGCTTGCATTTTTCTGCGGCGGTGTATTTGTCATCTTTGTCCTGCTCTGCTACGAAGCATATCTCTGGAAAAAGCGCCGCTAATCCGGGTACAGTCTTTTTAAAAACCACTGGTTGGAAAACGGGATTTTATCCAGACGCATTCTCTCTTTTTTAGGATTGCGGGTATTCTATCTCTGAATTATTAGCGTCCGTAATCGGGCTGCGCAACGCATTTCTCAGCAGCAGATCCAATAGGTATCAGAATTTTTAAGAGTCCGAAAGGAATGCATTCCCGTTTGAAAAAGAGAACCTAAAAAAGGTATTGACGGTTATTCTCGTCCGGATTTCATCCGGAAGATAAGAAGTGCTGCAATCCCGATAGCTCCCATCACAATGACTGCGGGGAGCGGGGACTTTGTCGTGGTCGGGATAGGTGTCAGCGCCGCGGTCTTTGTCGTGGTCACCATCTTTGTGGTCACCGTGGTTACCGGTGCCGTGGTAACGGTTGTCGGGGCAGTGACCTGGAATGTTATGGTACCGATCTGGCCCTTGGCATCGGAGAAGGTAACCTTGTAGTTATCCGCCTGGGTCACCGGAACCGTCTGCGAGAAGGAACCGTCGCCGCTCTGGATCAGGTTCGTGGTCTTGATGTACTGCGGGCCCCAGATGTGCCCGGCGGATTCGCCCGTCAACCTGGAGCTGGATCCCCTCATTCCCGCCTTTCTTTAACGTCCCGGCAATAAAGAGCGCACTGGAAAGGTCCTGCGTCATCGGGGATGTGATCGTAAGTTCGCTTGAACGGTCGACAACGGTTACCAGTTCGCTCGATATTGAATCCGGATCTCATCGAGGGAACCGGCCCAGTCAAACTGGATCTCAATCTTGTACTGGCCGCCCTTCAGACCCGTAGTATCGAAAGAGCTTGTACTGCGTTGCCTGGCTGGGCTGGATGGTCATCGACTCGCGATCGATCTCGGTCGAAGTGTATTGGGACTGATAGAATACCAGATCGAAGCTGGTTCCTGCCGGGAAATCGGAATCTACCGCACACTTGATCATCTGGCCGACAGGTACAGAATCGGAACAGTTCAGGTACATGCCGTATGCTGATGCCGATCCCACGAGAGCGAGGGAGAGAAGGAGTATGAGTGGGAGAAACTTTTTCATGACTACAAAGTCGATTGCACGAAATTAAAAAGGTTCCCTATTTTGTTATCGGGTTATCCCGGCAGGAATACCCGGGTGCCGGCATACCTGCCTAGATGAGACCGACAAAATTTTTAAGGATTTTTAGTCCCGCAGCTCCGCTCTTCTCCGGGTGGAACTGGACGCCGTACACATTTCCTGAAAACACCGAGGAGGCAAAGGGGAGGATATATTCGGTCTCGGTGAGGGTGTATTCCGGGGTCGTCTCTGCATAATAGGAATGGACGAAGTACATGTACTGTTCCGCAGAAATGCCGGCAAAAGAGGGTTCTCCGGTTGCGCGAGCCGCACGGTGTTCCAGCCCATGTGGGGAACCTTTTTTCCCGGTTCCTGCGGGAACCGGCGCACGGACCCGGGAACAAAGCCGAGCCCCCGGTACGTGCCGTGTTCCTCGCTTGAGTCCATGAGCATCTGCATACCAAGGCAGATCCCAAGGAGGGGTACCTTGTCCCTGACCGCATCGCAGAGGGTATTTTTTACCGGGCCCAGCTGCTCCATTCCCTCGTGGAATGCGCCGACACCGGGCAGCACGATACAGTCGGCCGCTGCGATCTCCTCCGACACACCGGTTATGGTTGCCCGGGCACCGGCCGCTTCGAGCCCGCGCATAACGCTGCGCAGGTTCCCGAGACCATAGTCAATGATGACGACGTTTTTGTTGTGCATGTACTCCCTCCCGTATCCTCCAGGCCCCGCTTGCGATCCAGTCTTCTGGGAGGCCTTTCTCTTTTCGCCATGAATCGAGTTTTTCCTTCCAGGGTTGCCAGAGCCCGGGGAAGTCTGCCTCGATCATATGGATCAATGCCATATCACTGGACGGGCACATGAAACATCCGATCCGGTCCAGCCCGCGCTCGTAGAGGACGTTATACGGTGCCTTCTCCCGGAAGAGGTACAGCCAGACGTGGAGTGCGGTCCAGTCCTGGATCGGGGCAGCGGACACCTGGACTTTTACTGTCGGGTTCCTCCAGACCCGGTCGCTCTCTGCCCGGGCAAGGGACTCGTACCTGCGCTGGCCGATAAAGGAGAGGCACTCTCCCCAGCGGGTGCGGATGGTCTCTGCCACCGGCAGGAGCTTGCAGACACTGCAGCACCAGCGGGCGTTGACCGCGGGCGGCCCTTCCCGTTCGAGGGTTTTGTAGAATTTTTCCGAGGTATTTGTGCGGACTACTTCTGCACCGTATTTTTCCCGGACTGCCTCTACATTTTCACAGGTTTCGGGAAATTCAAGGCCGGTGTCGGCAAAGAGCAGGGGCACGTTCCCGAGCGCTTTCTGTACAACTAACAGTGTTGCAAGGCTGTCCTTTCCCCCGGAATACGAGATGGTCGGCTGGAGGGGATAGGCGGCAGATACGTCCTTTACGAAACGAATTGCGTCTGCTTCTGCCTGGTTAAGGATCTCTGCGTTGGCGTTTACCGCATCGTCCCAGGTTGCTGCTCCCGGCACGATGGTCGAGGCGACATTTCTCCGGGTACGTACGACCTGGCCTTTTTCCATGGCCCGCGCTTCCGTAGCATTCGCCTTTGCCCGGCCAACACCAATGCATTCGCCGCTTTCCGTGACAATGAAGACTTCGTCCCCTTCCCGCACCGAACCGTCGATGGCGATCATTCCCGGGCGGAGGAGGCTCATACTCTTGTCGCGGATGAACGGTGCAACGCCATCCTCAACGGTTACCACGCGCTTTGTGGGATGGAACAGGGCATAGGCCTCGGGACGGGGGATCGGTTCCCAGCGTCGCTCCTTTGGCAGGTAGCGTATGGAACCGGCATTTCCCCCGCCAATAATGATCTCTTCCATACGGTCGTCATCGGGGACCTTGTTTAAGAGAACCAGCTGGCCCGGGGCGATGAGCGGGGCACCGAAGTGCTCCCCGTAGATCCGGTTGATGAGGGCAATATCGTGGGGGAACGCCGGCCGTGCATCGCCCGGGGGGGTGAGCGGGACTTCCCGGGTTGCCTGTCCGCAGGCACAGGTCTTTCCCAATACCGGGACATGGCAGTGGTCGCACCACCGCAGCAGGATCTTCCCCAGGTATGTCGGGCGCATTCCTTCATCTGTTCGCAGCCGGAAAATAAAAAAGGTGGGCGCGTTTTTTATTCGCCGTGCCGCAAATCCGATGGCCTGACAGCAGGTCTGGCGAGCCTGCGGGAGGTATAATAAGGGCAGGTTCTCTATTGTTATAACGAGAAGAATCACGGCATTGCAGGAGGAACCGGTTAAAGGGGAAGTAGCCCCCTTGTGAGCCTGGCCCGTTCACGTGCAGCAGGTAGTCCCCGTTTCTCCCCTCATCCATAAGGATGCCGTGAAGGTGAATCGTATGACTATAGACATCTGGTTTGTCGCCGCACTCTGTCTTTTTGTCCTTGCATGCTGCGCTGTATTGCGGATCATTGCCTGCCATTCCCTGCCGGACCGCCTGCTTGCCGCCAATGTCGCAGCAACCCTTGGATGTGCCGGGGCGCTCTCCCTTACGGTCTCTGTCGGGGACCTGCTCGTCGCGGTGTTTGCCATAATTGTGGCCTGCATTGTTTTTGCCGTAACGATCCGTGTCTCTGAAATCCGGGCGGGTGATGCCCCATGATGGATCTCCTGATGGATATCCTCCTTACCATCCTGCTCCTTGCAGCCATCGGGTTTGGCGGGATCAGCCTGATGGGCCTGCTCATCTTTCCGGATATACGGAGCCGGTCTTTTACCGGCCTGCGGGCCGGCATCCTTTCAATCGCTCTTGTGACCGCAGCTGCGATCTTTTATGGCCTGTATTCGTGGGTCGTTACCGGTGGAATACAGTACCTTGTTTTTGTCCTTATCTCCGTCATTGCCTTCGGCATTGTAGTGGTTCTGGACAAAAAGGCGGCAGATACCGTCTGTGCGGGTGCCGGGTCTCCAGGTACCGCCAGACAAGAGCCCGGTAAAGAACAGGATAAAAAAGAGTAATCTTTCCTTTTTTACATCTGGCAGGATCGGTTTGTTTTTTTAGGATGTCCGGGAGAGATCAGGCGGCCTCTGCCACTTCGTCAGCATCTTCATCATCCGGCTCCAAAAAGCAGAGGACTGCTGCTGCTCCAAGGATAAGAATTGCCGGTGTGTACCAGTACAGGAGAAAGAGCGTCCCGGCAAGGGGAACGGACAGGGTAATCCATACCGCTGACGAAAGGAGCATCCACCCGGCAAAACGGGTCTCGGTGTTTGCGATTGCCGCACCCATCAGCCCGAGGCTGGAAAACAATGCCGCCTGCACACCGGAGAGCGTCATGTCGGCCGATCCCGAGACTGCTATTACGTAGATCGCAGTGACAATCCCCACAAATCCTCCGATAGCGCCGATAACGAACTGCCGTTTCATCAATACACGTTGGGACAATCCACACGTTTAAAGATTCCTTTTTATTTTTCCGGTATAATGCCGGAAAACCGATAAACCCCGGGCGATCCTATGACAATCCTGTTCCCCGAACGTCCGGACATATTCCCTTTCAGTAATTTTTCCCATTACTCCCGATACAGAAAAAAACCTTCATGATTAATCGTCTCTTTTTAAAATCGGGGCGTTCTACCGCAAGATATATCCCATGGGCCGCGTACATTCACGAATAACGACAGGAGGAGTCAGACCTTAAAAAGACACGAGCACTGTGTAACGGCACAAATGTACCGCAGGAGAACATGGTAAGGAACAGGTGATAAAAGTTCATCCATCCGAACATGTACCTGCCCGCTGGATCGGTGTTGACCTCAACACGACCGGGCATGCGGCCGTGGCAGCCGACCCGGAAAGCGGGAAAGTCCTGAAACTGGGAAAAAACGTACACTACGTCCGCAGCAACTCCATCAAAAACTGTACCAAACTCTATCGGGAAGGAAAACTCTGGAAACTTTCCCGCGACAAAAGCCGTGAACGCAAGGCGTTCAAGGCAGCAATCAACAAAATCTCCCGTCAGATCGTCTCCTTTGCAGAGACCCTCGGTTCGGGCATCAAGTTCGAAAAGCTCTTTTCCAGCCGGTACTCGCACTCCCGCGATCCCGCCGGGTTTGTGGAATTTTCGTTCGGGAACGGTTCGTTTCTCTCGCTCCAGCGTCTTGTCGAGAAACGTGCATTAAAACAGGGTATCCCCGTCATGTACGTTAACCCGGCCTATACCTCGAAGAGGTGCAGCCGGTGCGGCTCCATGGGGCGCCGGAGCAGGAAGCATTTCGAATGCCCGCACTGCGGGTTTGTCGCCCACGCCGATGTGAATGCCGCATTCAACATCGCGCTCACGTCCTGCCGCTTAAAACAGCCTTCGTTTTGGGACGAGGAGCTTGCCGAAGGGATACGGCTCACAAAAAAGCAGGTGCGCCAGCGTTCAAAGGATGATCGGGCAGTGCTGGATGGGCATATCCATGAGGTTGCGACCCAGGTTCCCTCCGGTAACCTGCTGGCCATTCTCGAATGGGGATAAAACCAGCTTTCTTCTTTTTGAGGGTGAGCGAGAAAGACGCCGGGATTTTTAGCTTTGGTATATCCTTTGGATGAGCCATCGTATCCCGCAAAGACGTTGTCACAGTGAGAAAGGATTTCTTTTTGGGGACTCAAACCAGATCCCCATATGTCAGAACAGAAAAATTGGATCTATACCCTTGCGGTCTTCAAACAGAAGTATGCCCGGGGGGCTTCCTGGACCCAGATCCTCATCAACTTCGGGATTATCACGGCAAATGCCAAACTGTTCGAGGATTTTTTCTATTACCACCTGGGACTGACCCTGCCGATGGTTATTGCCATCGCAATCCCCTGTTATATCGTCGGTTGTTACCTGATCGGGCATTTTGACGAGAAGGTCGGCTTCTGGCAGACGGAAAACAATCTCAGTTACCGGTTTACCCCCTACTCCGAAGAAATGCGCCAGGATATCCGCGAGATCAAAAAGAAACTGGAATAACCTTTTTTCACAAACGGTTCCCGCAAAAATGGATAAGGTGGGGACATCCATAGTACCCGGCAGAAAAGTTCCGGTGTGTTTGCATGCAGCTGAACGGGGAGACATTGCCCAGAGCCCTGGTGTTCCAGAGAAACGAGATCACCGAGTACCATATCTACTCGCGCATTGCGAAAAGAACCTCCGACTCACATAACCGCGAAGTCCTGGAACGGATTGCAAACGAAGAACTCCAGCACTATTCAATCTGGAAGCAGTATACCGGCCGGGATATAGCCCCGGATCTGCTCCGTATCTGGTTCTATACGTTTATTGCCCGGCTCCTGGGCCTCACCTTTGCGGTCAAACTGATGGAAGGAGTGGAGCAGGGGGCACAGGTGACCGACCGGGCCAATACGCTGGGGATTCCCGAGATGCCGGCAATACTTGAGGACGAGAGCCAGCACGAGCAGGAACTGATCGCGCTGATCGATGAAGAACGGCTGCGGTATGTCGGTTCGGTTGTCCTCGGTCTCAACGATGCGCTTGTCGAATTTACCGGGACGCTCGCCGGTCTTACCTTTGCGATCCAGAACTCCCAGATAATTGCGGTGGCCGGCCTTATCACCGGGGTCGCTGCATCGCTATCGATGGCTGCATCCGAATATCTCTCCCAGAGGTCCGATGCCACGGACGGGACCAGCCCCAAAAAGGCCGCAGTCTATACCGGCCTTACCTATATCGTCACGGTCTCCCTCCTTATCCTGCCATTCCTGGTATTGTCCAGCCCCTATATCGCGCTGGTCTGCACCCTTGCCGGTGCGGTCTGTGTGATCTTCTGCTTCACGTTCTATATCTCGGTTGCAAAAGATCTCCCGTTTTACAAGAGGTTTGCGGAAATGGCGGTTATCAGCCTCGGGATCGCGGCAATCTCGTTCGTGATTGGTCTGTTGATCCGGGTCCTGCTCAACGTGAACGTATAATCCCGTTCTCTCTTTTTCCTGCGATCCGGCTAAAAACCCATAACCTGAACATGGCCACAGCTGTACGCATGTTCCAGCCCGGTTTTTTTCTCGCGTGAAAAGAAAAAACCCAAATTTTTTTTGGCTTGAAAAAAAATTGCCGGCCCGGTCGATCCGGATTTAAAAAAAAATTCTGAAACGGCCAAAAAATTCACGTCGGAGCCAAAAAAGACGAGTTAGTTGTACATCCAACAGTTGGATAATTATCCAACTGTTGGTTAGTTAACTGACAACCTTTTTTCGCGCTGAAATTTTTTTTCGGAATTTTTCCGGTACGATCCCGGTATTTGCATCATTACGGTACCGATATTCCTCCGCGAAAGGTGGACATTTATAGGAATCCCCGCGAAAGAGAACATACCGGATCTCTGCCTTAACGGAAGATGGACATGAATTCCTTTAAACCACCAAAGATAACGTTCTCCATCAGGGCAAAGATCCTCGTCCTGTTTCTTGCACTCTCCGTGGCCGCTCTTGCAATTACCGGTTACTTTGCGTTCTCTGCAATCTCCGATGTTGGAACCTACGCACAGGAGAGCAGCCAGACGCTCGGTACCGGGGTGGTAAACGACAGCTCGGCAGCCCTCCTCACCCTTGCCGAGGATTACCTGGTCAGTACGGTTGACGACCAGGCCGCGATTGCAGATGTTGTTTTTGTGGATACCGACAGCGAGATGGACATCCTCTCCGCGCAGGTTGCCCAGTTCCAGCAAAATCCCCCGGTACAATCGCTTGTCCCGGTTTATCCTGAAGACAATCCCCCCGCCGATCCCGACAGCGGGGCGCTGCTTATCTTTGCGCCGACAGCGACAGTTACCCCGGACTCCCCGGAGGCAAAGACCCTTGCCGGCCTTGCCGGGGCACTCAAGGCGGTCTACCAGTCCGATTCCGATATGACCAGTATCTATATCGCCACCGATTCCGGCATGATGCTGATGTATCCGGGAAACGGGACGCTGCCAAAAAAGTTCGATCCCCGAACCCGGTCGTGGTACACACAGGCAGTAGCGCAGGATACCCGGGTATGGTCGGACCTGCCGTACGTAGATGCCGGCGAGAACGGGCTGACGATGACCTGTTCGCAGGCAGTGACCAGCCCGGCATACGGGCACTGGGTGATCGGTGCCGATATCTCCACGAGAACTATCGATGAAAATATTATAGGCCCGACATTCGGCGGGAAAGGATACGCGGTTCTCTTGAACCGGAACGGAAGTGTCATCAGCCGCCCCGGGATGTCTGCTGGCAATGTGCGGTGGAACGAACCGTTTTCCGGTGAAAACGCCTTTGGGACTTCCGATCCCGGCCTTGCCGCCCTTGCGGCAAACATGACCGCCGGCAGGAGCGGCATCGGGAAAGTCAGGTTCAATGAAAAAGAGGTGTATGTTGCATACGCACCGGTCAGTTCAATGGGCTGGAGCCTCGCCATCTCTGTTCCGGTCAGCGAGATCACACAGCCGGTCGAAAACTTTACCGGCAAGATAGACAGCGCGACAAAGGATACCGGCCAGCACATCACCACCCAGACCGACCGGCTCCTGACGGTGTTCGTGCTTCTGTTTATCGCCATCCTGCTATTCGTCTTTATCGTCTCGCTCCTGCTCAGTCGGATCATCACAAAACCGGTTGCAACACTCAAAGAGGGTGCGGGTGCGTTCGGGGAAGGGGACCTCACCTACCGGATCCGCATCAATTCCGGCGATGAGTTCGAAGACCTTGCCGGTTCGTTCAATGCAATGGCCGAAGAACTCCGGCAGAATATCGAGACCTTAAAAAAGACCACCGCGGAAAAGGAACGGTATGCAAAAGAGATGGAGATCGCCCGGGGGATCCAGACCAGTTTCCTCCCGGCATCAATGCCCGATCTGCCGGGATACGATATCTCCGCGGTCATGATCCCGGCTATGGAGGTGGGCGGGGATTTCTATGATGTAGTTCCGCTTGCAGGAGGACGCTGGGCATTTGTCATTGCCGATGTGTCCGGGAAAGGTGTTAGTGCAGCGCTCTTTATGGCAATGTCGAGGATGCTGCTCCGGGCGAATCTCGAAGGGGCAACGGACGCTGCGGCAGCGCTCAAAACGACAAACCGGATGATTGCGGCTAACGCCCCTTCGTCCATGTTCGTTACGGTTTTTGTGGCAGTTCTTGACCCGGTGCAGCGGACATTTGAATGCTTCAATGCAGGTCATAATCCGCCGCTCATTGTAAAAGGCAGTACCGGGGAGGCCGGGTATATGCATGCACAGGGCATTGCAATGGGAGTTATCCCGGAGATGGAAAGTTCCACAGAATGCATTGTGGCAGAACCGGGCGATCTCCTGATCCTCTATACCGATGGTGTAACGGAAGCGTTCGATGCCGGTTTCAATGCGTTTGGCGAAGAACGTCTCGCAGTGGTTGCTAAAAAAGCCCGGGACCTGCCGGCAGCAGCGATCCGCGACCGGATCATCGCCGCAATTCGGGAATTTGCCGATGGTGCCCCGCAGTCCGATGACATTACCCTTGTGGTGATCCGGATCGAATAACATCATGAATGCATTTCATCGGTGATATCCGGTCGTTATTTATCTCATTTTGGGAAAGAATGCGGGTAACGTAGTAACGGGTGGAATTTTCGGATTACAAAGCCGGGGAACCATGAGACCCCGTTGTGGGGTGAATCTTTAAGAAAAAGGAGGGTTTATTCCCCGTTTGAGCCCTGGTCACCGGAGTCTTCTGTTGACGGGGTGACCCAGACCTTCCAGCAGAATGCGGCGATGCATCCGACAACAAAAATGACGAGGAGAACCGCACTGAGGATGTTCTCGGCTATATCCATGCCGACCGGGATATTCATCCCCATCATGTTGTTGAACATGCCGATAAAAAGGGCGGCAACAAGGAACAGGATGAAACCGACAATAATTCCCAGGAACACCGCAGCTGCAATGCGCAGGACACCAGGAGTGCTCGTTTTTTCAGACATACAACATGCATTCTCAATCTGCCGATATAAACCCTTGGAACCGGTATTTTTGGGGATTTCCCTTGCCAAAACCACCGGTTTACCCGGTAAAAGCTTATGTTTATATTACGGCACTGGGTAAAGTTACAGCAAAGAGATGCCATGAAGAAAAATATTTTTTATCTGATCATTGGGTTTGTTGCGTTACTGCTCCTGGCAGTTTTCTGGTATTCTGTCGAAAATTTTACGCCCCTGTTTTCCATGGTCGCATTCATCGCCGGTGTGCTTGTCATATATGTGGCATACCGAAGGGTCGAGGATTATATCGAAGACGAACGGAGTGCACGGATCACGGAAAAAGCTGCACTGCGGACGTTTCAGGTATTCTGGGTCTGCTTCTGTACATTTTCGATCATGGCCGTCATGAACATGCTCTATATGCCGCGCATTTCCCGGGAACACTGGTTCGACCGCCAGTCCCTGCCGGTATCCCTGGAGATCATGTCGCCGAAAATGATCGGGTTTATCCAGCTGGGACTTCTCTGCCTGATGATCTTCCTGTACGTGGGATTCAGGTTCTATTACGCCAAAAAATACGGAGAATGGGAGACCGATGAAGAATAAGATCAAGGTATACCGGGCAATGCACGATCTCACGCAGGAAGATCTTGCCCGTGCAATCGGCGTAACCCGGCAGACGATCCTTGCAATAGAGAAGGGGAAATATGTCCCGTCGCTCGATCTTGCGTTCAGGATTTCCCGGCATTTCAAGGTAAATATCGAGGAAGTATTCTCCTATGATGAGAATACGCAGGCCGATGCGGGGAAATAAGACAGGCAGCCGGTTTGGCAGTCCGTAAATACCCGGCCATTCATTTTTCCCGAGTTCAGGGATCTGTTTTTCTCAAAACCGTGGATCCTTTTCTTCTTTTACTGACTTTTTTTGGGAAAGTCACTGCACGATCTCCTTCGGATGGCTATCCGGTATATCTGAAGAGCGTATGGGCACCCGCCAGGGTAAACCGTTGTGCGTGGGGAAAACCCGGCAACTCCGTGCTTACCTTTATCGGATTTACGGACTTACCAAAATACGTTCATCGGCATTTGTATCCCCAATGGGATGTCAGGGAGTGTGCGTGGTGGATCGTCCCGGCTTCTGTAAGGATCCTTCTTTAAAAAAAACAATCGTCACTGCGGATCGAGTCCGGTTCCGGTTAATACACCTTCCCTGCCGGCAGATCACCGAAGTTCCTGAGTACCGTTTTTCGGATATGCGGCGGAGCGACCGTGTCCTTGACATCGGTGCAAATGTCGGGGCGTTCTGTATACGGGCCGCACGTCTTTCATCGCAGGTAACCGCCGTGGAACCCCTGACAACCGGGCCGCTCAAAGAAAATATCCGGCTGAACAATGCAGAAGTCCGGGTAATCGAAGGAGCTCTTGGCGATGGAGCCGAATGCCTTGTTTCATGGGACGATCTTCACAGGAACGTGCCAACCCGGACCCTGGGACAACTTATCACCATGGCCGGAGGCTGTGATTTTTTAAAATGCGATTGCGAAGGTGCGGAATGGCAGATCCATCCGGAAGATCTTCTCGGGATCCGGAGGATCGAGATGGAACTGCACATTCCCCCGATTTGCCCGAAAATAAATCCCCTGTTGCTTGACGTTATCGGGGAACATTTACCTTTGCTATCGACCGATCCCCGGTTCATTCAGCGCTCGGGGTCATGGGTATCCTGCACGCGGTAAAAAAAGAGGTGCCTTAAAAAGGGAGAATATACTCATAGTAGCACTCTGGTTACCGACAGATATCTTCCCTTTTTTGGTATCTCGTGAACCAATCCGGCGGGAAAATATGCCGGGTTAATGAAGTTACTCTTCAATCTGGATCGTGGTCAGTTTGACCGATTCGACACCTTTCTGGGACATCAGGCGCTCTGCCAGTTCCTTTAATTGTGTACCCTCGCCGTGAACGAGGATTACTTCGAGGCAGCGGTTATGGGTCACGTGGGAGTGGAGCGAAGCCTTGATGATCTCGTGGTGGTCGTGCTGGATATCGGTGATTGTCGTGAGAAGGCCGCGCTGGTCGTGATCGTATACCATCGTGATTACGCCTTCGCGTTCTCCCTTGACATCTGCCATCCATTTGTAATACGTGATGTAAGTGCGTATGGCGTCGCGTATCCCCTCAGAACGCGAGGAATACCCCCGGGCGTTGATGATTTCGTCGAACTTGTCGAGGAGGTTTTTGGGAAGCGAGATCCCGATACGGGAGAGATCGTTTTCGAAGGTCATATTATCAGATTATCATTGCTGCTTGTTTTTTAAGGTTTTGAAAAACGGGGGGGTTGAGTAATACTTGGTGTGAGAATCTCATGCTGGCTGCATTTGGGTTTCGGAATAGAATCCGGTATGAATCCGTGGTTTGTTTCCAGAAAAAAGGGGTTATTGCGGGAAGATGGATCCCATTGCAATGGTTTTACCGGTGCGGGAATCGATTACCATCCAGGTGAGTTCCTTGTTTTTCCAGAAAATGACATTTCCGAACTGGATCCCGTCCTGATCATCGGTCTGTTTACCAGAGATAAAGAAGCGATCCCCTGCTCTTACGGTGGTTTCATTATATGACGGGCCCCTCTCACCAATAAGGGTGAAATTATTAATCCCGATATCCTGCCGGGTCAATTGTGTTTTATTCTCTGTTTCATCGGACCGAAGGACTATCTGGACAGAATTTAGCGAGAAGGGATCCCCTCCGGTATGATCGAAATAGATCCGGTAATAGTTTGTACCCTCCGTTACGTTTTTTTCCAAATGAGCAGGTACGCTTATGGAACTCTGCGGGGATTTTTCCCCGCTGTCGCTGAAACTTCCCGCAAACGCGCTTGCTATTGCTGCGATCATGACGGTTATTGCCAGCATGAGCATGACCCCGACAACCGGGGAAACTGCCCGGTCGCGCCCGTACGCTGCCATCAGCTGATCACCACGTCTTTGTCATAGATGATCTGACCGCTCGGGGTGTGGATGATTTTTACGGAGACCACTCCCCCCTGGACAAATTCATCCTCTCCAAAATTTACATTGGGGAATATCTGATCCATACCGGGGTTCTCTTTTAATTCAGGATCACCTAGATATGCATCCTCGCTATCGCAGGATTGTGCCGGGGTCACCAGAATGTCACCCGGCTTGAATGATGCTGATGCATTTCCAAACCAGTTTGCATGACTATCCGGATCCGTAAATCGACTGTCATCTTTAATGAAAAGTACTCCAATTGCGTAGTACCTGATGATTCCTTCACATCAACCGGTTTTTCACCCATAATCGATCCCCGGCTGATGTTACTTGATCCCGGGACTGAGTAATACGTTACAATCTGGAGGTCCTTCGTCTGGAGGACATTTCCTGAAATATGCCGGATGACCATCGCGGGTGTGGAAAAATCATCATACTGCTTATGCGCATAAATGCTGACGTCGAGAATGGCACTCGGGGCTTTTTTTTCGGTATTGGAAAAATTCCCGGCTGTTGCGCTCACGATCGCTGCAATCATGATGGTCACGGCTAACATGAGCATGACCCCTACCACCGGTGAAACCCCGGAGTATTTTGAATCCATCTGGCCTATTCCCTCTCGATTATCTATGTTTGACGGATTGCATAATTAAGATTTTCTTATTTGATCGTGTTATTCAGTATATGCGGAAAAATTTCTTGTGAATACTAAAAATCCAATAATTACTATTAACAGTTATTAAAAATTTGAGTTATTGTTTTAACCAAATTATTACAAAAAGAAAGTGATTTATTACGCTGCGCTGAAATATTGACCAGTCTAAAGCTGGCACATGGTGTATTCCGGATGACAGGTCCTGAATCGGCACATACAAAACACGAAGGTCTGCTACAGGCAGAAAAGGGAGTACAATCCGTGAATACTATCTCGCATGACAATGCAGTATCCGAAGTGGTCGGCGAAATGCTGATGATTGGTCTCGTGATCGTTCTTATCGGTGTGTTTGCCGCGGCATTAGGTAATTTTCTTCCGACAACCCGGGAACCGAGCGTTACGATCTTAATGACCAACGATACCCACAACCTCACTTTATGGCATAAAGGGGGGGACTGGGTGAAAAAGGAGGACCTGACGGTGGTCATCAGCAACGATACCCTGTCGCGGAAATATTGCTATAATAACACCCAGAGAAAGGACTGCTCTTCTGATTTTACAATGGTGGCTGACAACCCGCACACAACAGTTTTTGACTTGGGGAGTTACATCAACGTAACGTCCGGTTCTCTGAACGGGGATGAAACGATCTCGCTTGTCACACCTAATACACGTGTCTTTACCGGGAGAGTTGCTGTATGAAGACGGACGAAGCAGTTGCTCCGGTTATTGCTGCGATGCTCGTACTGGCGGTTATTGTTACTTTTTTTGCAGTCTGGAATGCAACGGCCATTCCCTCTATGAAGGCGCAGGCAGAGGTCACCCACCTGCAGGAGGTCGAATCCGGCATCCTCCAGTTCTCATCGGATATTGATACTGCCGCATCCACCACCTCCAGCATGACACTATCGGAAAGAATTCCCCTGGGTGGCGGGGATATCCTTTACAGTTCAACAAAATCGGGGGGAGTGCTTACCATTCATAACGGCAGCCTCTCTATGGTGATGGACATTTACAACACATCGGGTTCCGGAAATTATCAAAAACTGGATAATTCAAAATTCAGGCTGGTAAATTTTTCCTATCAGCCAAGCGGTAATTTCTGGCAGGATCAGGGATATGTCTGGTCACAGGGTTACGTAAATGTAACAAAAGGAACGCTTGCGACACCCCTTGAATTCAGCACGATGAATGCTGTGAACTATAATTTAACCGATGCACTTTTCAGCGCCAGCTCGGTTTCCAACGCGAGTAATCCTGCAGAATGTACGGTTCTTGTTCTCAAAGGAGTAAATCTCCGAACCGCAGAGGCGCGGGAATCGGTGAGCGGAAATGGTGCAGGTACCCTCAAACTGGTGAGTACTCAAAAAACGGATAAATTTTATAATATCACCCGGGTTAATGTGACGATCAGCAATAGTGAGCAATTGTCCGATTTTCAGGATGCGATGCGGAAATCCGTAAATGGCAGTCTTAACAAGAATGTATACTCACCACTCTGTGGAAATGTACTGTATAGCGATACCTACTCCACAAACAGTACGATCTCTCTAACGATCGCTTCAATCCCCAATGTCACTGTGATCCGACAGACTACGGATATCGTGTTGAGTGCACAATAAACAGCTATAATTTAACGGTATAGCCCCGCTTAACAAAACGATATCCATTGATTTGCATGCATCTGCATTGCTCATAATAAACTACTTATACTTACCATCCCCAGTTCCCCTTGGTGAGCACGATGAAGATCAGTGCACGTAACATCCTGAAAGGAAAAGTGAAGGCGATCACCCCGGGCAGCGTAAACTCCGAGGTTATCATTGAACTTCCCGGCGGACAGGTAATCACTTCGATCATTACGAAGAAATCCGTGGCATCGCTCGGCCTTGCAGTCGGTAAGGAAGCGTATGCCGTGATCAAGTCCAGCGAAGTGATGGTAGCGGTAGATTAATCCTATCGCATTTTTTTACACGGATCCCCGGATCCGTCTATTTCCTTATCTGCACAGTTCCCCATTCTGGCAATCTGTATGTTGGGTTCCAGAATCCCGGTAACCTGCTCTGTCCTTTCGGACAAACAGGTACTGTTTCTGATAACCGGAGAAGCCCACCAGGGGATCGGGATGGTTCATAAAGTCGTCTTCAAAATGCAGTGTGTCGATAATCCTGCTGGACTGGATAAAATCAAATCCCCGCGAAAAAAATGTATCCGGAATAAGGGAGGCACCCGGTCCCACGAGGCCGGTCAGCCGTGCATTTTTTGCATCTCCCAGACATTGTTCGAACGTGCCGTCAGCCAGTATCGATGAGGGTATGAGCACAACATCCGCATTCCCGAGGACTTCCTTTTGTTCTTCCGGTGTGTGATAGTGGATCCGGGTAGGACCGGTCGAGATCGTGTTGCCAACTTCAAGGCTGCAGGGAATCCGATCCTGGTCCGGTACGATAACATGGAGTTCGCGGCAGATCTCCCATAACCTGAGGCAGCCGATCCATGGCCCGGCAACAGCGACAATATCGTCCGGGCGGATCAGCCGGGAAAAAACCGGGTTATCGAGGATAAACGGGTCTCCGGCTCTCCAGCATTCCGCATGCCAGCCACTCCTTCGTATGGTGGGACATCCGAGGAATGGCTGGGACAGCGCACAGAGCGCGGCAAGTTTTACTGAAGAATCGAGTCGGGGGACTTAACGGAAGTTTCAGGTCGGGAAGGACAAGGAGCGGTATCCCGATCAGCGATTGCAGCTGCCGAAGGACCGGGGTGTCCGTGACGGGCATTTTTTCCGGGAAATTGCCATGACAGGGAGCAATGCCGCATTCGAGATTTGTGCCGGTTATCGCAATCCATCCTTTTCGGAGATATATCCGTCCTACCCTGCCGGGCTGTATCTGCCGTTCATTATATGCCTGCCGTAAGCGGTTGAGTGTTAGCTTCAAGTACCGGTAGAAGGCGGGAGGCCGGTTCCTGTACAGCAAATCGTACGTACGGAACGTCGTTCATGGGGGGTCATAGAGTTTTTCCTGCAAAAGATAAATAATTTTATTTAATCATCATTCAAAAGTTAAAGGGAAAATATTATATTGCTGCGGGACAAACGATGTATTGTCCCTTTGGAGAAGCACGCACCAAGCGGACACATGCACACAAACACAAGAATACGTGGAAGAAACATCAGAGCCTCGCTCGAAACGGCAATTGGTTTACCGTAATAAATACGACACAAATCGGGCCGCACAACCGACAAAATCAACCATGAGCACTGTCGCATCATCCTCAGATTGCGGCCCGGTGTCGGTTTCTCTTACTTAAGATGTAGTTTTGGCACAGTGGGGCCTGTTTGCCAGCGTGGTTTTGAACAGCCCGAAATCGTTTCATTGTTGTAATCTTGACGTAGGCATTCGGTTTCCTGATATGGGGTGTGTATGTAAATACTTCCAAGAGAACCGCTGCCCATGATTTGCCGGTAATGAAATCGGTTTATTAAAAAAACAGAAATCGGGATGGCAGTATTTTCCTGTGGGCAATTTCTATGATATTGTTCGTTAACCCGAAAGTAAACGAAAAAATGTTCAATAGAGTATCTGCACAGCGTTCAGGCTGCCCGGAATGGTTCTTGTAATCGGGAGGACTGCACCAACGGCAGGCTGGAAATTAATCGAGAATCTTGTATTGGGTGTTGCAGTGGAAGGTAGTCCCACCATGATAATCATCTGTGCATTGTTCTCAAGCATGGCGCCATTCGTCTCATTATTGATCTTTTGTCCGATACACCAGTACGTATTGTAGGTTGATACAGAATTCATCGGACACGTGCCACCATCAGTTCCGATTCCCCCGTATATCAGGTTTGGGTTGTGGCCTCCATTGTCATCTGTGTAAGATATTACCATTTGTGATACGTCCACAGGAGTCCCTCCTGCGGAAAGGGAAACGGTGGCATTAACATAGCTGAGGTAGTTATTGCTGGCACCGGTATCTTTCACCCCGTATACATTTCCGACCAGTTCCATACTTGAACTGGCCTGGGCGATACTAGAGTGGATGGTAGACTGTGCGGTCTGGGTGGTAAAGAACCCGGCGCCAAGGACCACATACGAAAATGTTGCAGCTACAACGACAAAAGCAATCAATACAATCGCTGCTTCAAGGCCGGTAAAACCCTCATCGCAGGCTGGAGCGTTTTTCATGGCGTTCGACACCTGTAGTTCTATTTATGTTATGTATACATTCCATAAATGATTTTTCCGGGAGTACTAAAACAGGTTGCATGTGCTTTTCGCTCCTTCTTGAAAATATAAGGACAGAGTCTTTTGCCCTGTTTTTGGCAGAGTGATTACTCTACGTGATCTTCGCCAGATGAATCAGAGGACTCTTTCCTGCTATGCTGGTACATCATCTGCCGGAACTGAAGCGTACAGGGGTTGATGGTATCTTTCTGCTTTCGGGCCTGTTCAATGAATGCTTCTGCTTCGCTGCCTTCTACTTCACAAAACGCAAACTCACCGTTCAGGAGGTCACGGACAAACTCCTCGTCCGGCTCCCAGTCATCCATAATCGGTACATAGCGCTCACAGGAACCCTCTGCAGCAATACGGAAAAGGCACACCCCCGGAGGATCAGCGGTCATAAAATATGCTGGATGGGGCGAGGCTTTCCGGAACGTAATGCCGCGATCGCCCGCGAACGATCCCGTATGAAGAATAGTTCCGGACAGGATCTCCTGCGGTATCCCTTCTTTATACGCTGCGCAGGCTAACCCCGATGGAGCGAGATGCCGGCAGACCTGGCACGATGGCGGCAGTCTTTTTGCAGACAGTGAAAAGTCCTCCTGTATAGTTGCACTATACCTTCAATCGGAAATAATCCTGATGATCCGGGTAGCGGGAGATAGTTCGTATCTTTCCAGAGATATCCTATTTGCCTGAAAAAAAAAGGGTAGCATTCCGGCGTTGTCACTGGCGCTCATTTTCCATTACAACGTAATAGGATTGTCCGGCACAGTTCCGGCATAACGCATGGCCATCTACGGTAACGTGTCGGTTGTCGGATACCTGTTCCCCACACCTGCTGCATATGGCTTTTCCTACCGGGAAACCCGGCAGGTCTTCTTTTGGGATTGTGAGCCGGACATGTTCGATTTTTAGGATTTCCGGTTCGGGAGCTTCAGACAGTACACGGATGACCTCCTTTGGCGGGAGTTTGTCATGCTCGGCCCGGTTTTTCTCATGGATTGATACCCGTACTGCATTCCCGTTCTGCGTATCCACAAACGTTGCGGCAAATTTCCCGTAATCCTTATACTTGAGGCTGCGGTGGCCCAGCGAACAGCCGGTGATTGCCTGGACGGCATCGGCACCGCAGCGATCGATCTCGATATAGACAATAAGGTTCTTGTTTTTTTCTTTCGGGTTCATGCCCAGTTCCCGCATGCCGGCAATGGTCAGCCGCGTCCCGAGAACAATGCCCGGGCAGACATGCCCGTGAAATTCTTTTGCTTTTGCAAACAGATCGTCGAATTCACTCATATCGTTCATCCTTCATAGTTTGGTGGTTCCCGTGCACTCAACAGGGCATTATACGATACATCTCACCGATTATCATAACATTATACCTGCATTCCACCAGATATGTGCACCGAGTGTGTCTCTCCCAAGGATCAGGCTGTTCTTCTCCTGTCGCATGACAGACTGGAGATAGTTCCTGACAATTTTTTTCTGCGCCGCAGTCGTACAATTCAGGCGCCGGGTAAATTCCTTTACGGCATCGTCAACGGTTGCATACACGGGTGCGGGGAATTTTGTCTCTACCTCTACATTTGCATAGATGCCCATTTCGCAGAGGACCTGCCAGAGCCAGTCTGCTGTCGGCTCTCCCGGAAATTCTCCGCCATGGAGTAATGGCCAGAGATCCCGGTTCACCTGCACCCATGCAGGGGATGTCATGAACCAGAAGAGATGGACTGTACCTGTACAACATGCCTGCATCCTGGCAAGTGCATCGCCAATGTCCATCATGGTCAGCGAATACGATGCAATGACAGCATCAAACGGTCCATCCAGTTCTTTTACAGTTACATCTTCCCAGCGTTTGGGAATGATCGTAATATCGGTAACCCCGCTTTCCTGCATATTCTCTTCAAGCGCTTTTCGCATGACCGGTGAGGGTTCGACCACGGTTACCCGGCAGCCGCGGCCGGCAAGCGGTACTGCATAGATTCCCGGACCGGCACCGATATCGAGGACGCGGCAGCCATCGGGAATATTCATTGCGTCCAGTCGTGCGGTGTCGCTTTGTTTCCGCTTGGCATGATCCTTCATATATACGGTCTGGATTCTCTTTTTGTCTGCCCAGAATTCTTTTGCATTCCCGTAGTTTGGCACGGCGCAGTGGGCGAGCTTCAGCTGACGCCAGCGTTCTCTCCAGAAAAACGGATCGGAGTAGAACTGCGTTGAATATACCCCATTATTCATATTTGTGAAACAGGAATGTGCGGTCATATTTACTTAATGTTTTAAATTTTCTTTATGTATTAATCAATACATTTTATCTTTGGGAAAACTGTGTTCATCTAACTTCCTACAGAGAACTTAAAACCCTGCGTACTGTGTTTTTCTCGCAACTGGGGAATTCATTGGATTATTGGATTTTCAGACGGGTGCTGCTTTACGTGGAATAGTAAAAAGAGAAAGTGTCTACCAATCCTCATCATCATCGGAGGGTGTAGTGGTAGTTCCCGCAGAACTTTTTTCCATTGCATCAAGGGGATTGGGTGACGTACCGGTGATGATCGCTACGGTTGTATCGAGATAGTTTCCCTCAATAGTTATCTGGAATTGTCCCTCTTTATAGACTGGGATATACCTGGGCCCTGGGTAAGAATCATACGGTTGGGTTTCTGAGCTGTCGTCACTGGTGACAGTACCGTAAAAATGGTAGTGCCCGATATCCGAGCTGTATTCCCTGCCATATCCATCTTGTGCAACGATCTGCTGGGTCTGATTATCCCGAACCGTAATTGTCATGTATGGCCGGTTGACCGGGACAAGAACAGTTCCCCGACAGGTGTCCGGATCCTTAAGGCAATCGTATTTTGGCTCAATTGTATACCGTACGTAAAGCGGCCCTTGGATAACGTTTACCAAAAGACCGTAGGCATTTCCCGTCAAAGTATAGGTTTTTGTGAACTCCGGCTGCCGGTACTGGAATGCGTACTGGGGAGTGGAATTGATCCGTACCCCATGAATAATCGGATAAGGATCCGGGGTCGTAAAGGGTGTAACCTCGCTGACGATCTCCGATTTTGCCGGAGTTATCACGGGAACCGGGAGGGGTGTAGGGATTGGTGCAGTAACGTCCGGTATTGCGGCTCCATTGTCTCTGGAATCCGTTGAATCCATTCCTGCCATAGATCCATCCTCCCCCATAAGGTGCTGGGCATTTTTTATGCACCCTGCGGAAGAAATTGACATGCCGAGCAGAAGAAGGAGTACGATAACGGTTATCTCGGAAAAATTCCCTTTTTTCGCGATCTCTTTGCCTTTGTTTTGCCGGTATCCCTGTGCCCTGTCTTTCATCTCTTCACCGTCATTCCGTCATGTCAGAGCACAAGAACCTGTGCTGCAGTGTGTGCATATGTGTCGGCCTGCCCGGGATAACTCATGCTGCCAAGGGGAAGTCCCGATGCGGTCAGATCCAGATAATAGTATTTCTTGCCATCCACAGGATAGTAATAGCCATTGCAGTTTTCGCATGCAATCCCTACCACAGCATGACCGGCGGAAGTTCCGCTGACCTGAGGTAATAATACGATTGCAACATCGTAGTTCATCTCCTTGAGGAGGGCAGCGGCAAGGATTGCATCGTCAATACAGTCGCCGTTTCCATCGGCCAGGGTCTCAACCGGGTACTTCCAGAAATCATTTGCTCCGGTAGTAGTCTGGCCGGTTGCCGGATCCGTGTGCAGTGCATAGGGGATGCCTTGGACAAATGCTGCCACATTCTGGTAATCATTGCGTGCTGCAAGGTTTTTGTTCCCGCTTGTATCCTTAAGTTGCCCGATCAAATCATGAAGATATACCTTGTCCTCTTCGCTGAGGGTATACCTTTTTAATGAGGTAATATTGGTAAAGTGCGGCTGATCCTTGTAGTGCGCATACAAACTTTCAGGAATCTGCAAGGTTATTGACTGGAAATGACCGCGTGCGTACCACTGATATGATTTCTCGATAACAGAACCGGTCGACTCACTCCCGGTCAAATTACTATCTGTACTCTGACTTTTATGGTAGACCTGCATAAACGGCTGGCTCGTGTCTGTCGGATCCTTTGTGAGCCCTGCATACGCCTCTCGTATCTCCCCTCCGTTAAGGGTAAATGTGATATTCTGCGATGTGTAATTGAGTTTCCGGAACTCCAGGGTATAATTCCCCGCGGGAATATTTTCAAAGGTGACCGGTGTCACTGTCTTGTAGGTGCCGTTTATGTATACCGATGCTCCTGTCGGGGCAGAATCTACAATAAGTGTCCCGTCATCAGGTATTTTTTCAAGGTCTGCCTGAACAAGGCTGGAACTTCCTCCTGCAATCTCCAGTGTCTGCGTATAATTCCAGTATCCGGGTTTTTGCACAAGGAGCTGGTGGTTTCCTGCCGACACCCTCAAAAGCATCGTGGGGGTTGTCCCGAATACTGCACCGTCAATGTATGATGTTGCATTATCCGGGACCGAAACAATACCGAGAAATCCGGTTTGTGGGAGTGGGATGAGGGATTCGTGGTATTCCGGGATCCTGCCGGGATCTGCTGTTATTGTGTCTGTATAATCCTCGTAGTTGGTTTTGCGGATGAGAACCGCATGGGGACCCGGTATGAGCGCATCGATAAGGATTGGCGTCTTTCCTTTCAGGACACCATCGATATACAGATTTCCCCCGGGAGGATCTGAAGTGATGTAAACCGTGCCCCGGTCATCCAGTCGCTGGAGATTTGCGATAACAACTTCGGGATTGCCTCGTTCAAGTGATTTTTCTGCAACAAAATCCGCATAGCCGTTTGCACTGACCAGAACCGTATGGTTGCCACAGGACAGTTCATAACCAGAGAGCGGTGTTACCCCAATCAGTGTCCCGTCGATGCTGACCGCAACACGGTCTGGGATTGACTGCACGGTCAGTACACAGGATGTAGTTTCTCCTGTTGCCTGGGCCCCCCCAAGCAGGAGAATACAGAGCAGGCAGATTGGGATATAAATCCTATTATTTCTCATTTTTTAGTTTCCTTTATGAGAGCAATATTCTATGTGGTTCTTATGGAATCGTTACGAGCTTGGGGTTAGGAAGGGCTGTTGCTTTTTTTGGCATCCCACCAGATGTGGGCCCCCAGTGCCGGAGCGTCCACGAAATATCCCCTACCACTTTTTTTGAGCGTCCGGGTGAAATTGTCCCGGAGAATCTCATCCTGCTCCGGTGTCGTGCAGTTCATCCGACCGTGGAATTCTTTTACCGCATCCTCGATTGTGGGATAGAGTGCAGGGTCGCAGCCGGGTTCGACAGCGAGGTTTGCATAGATCCCCATCTCGTACAGGGCCTGCCAGAGGCAATCAGCGGTCGGTTCGCCGCAGAATTCTGTGCCGTGGATCTGTTTCCAGACCCCTAGATTAACCTGTGCCCAGAGCGGCTGGGTCAAAAACCAGAATATATGAGCAGTGCCCCGGCAGCACTGCTGCATTTTTGCGACCGCTTCCCCAATATCGTTGACCATGAGACTGTAAGATGCAACAACGGTATCGTAAGGTTCTCCCAGTTCCTGAAGGGATACGTCTTCCCAGCGCTTCCGGATAATGGTAATTTCAGGAGTGTTTTGCTGCGCCCGGTATTCAAGGAGGGCACCTCCCATAACCGGCGATGGTTCGATTGCCGTAACCGTGCATCTTCGGGCAGCCAGCGGGACGCTTAAGGTGCCGGTGCCAGCACCGATGTCGAGCACACGCGATCCGTCTTTGATCCTCATACCGTTGATCCGGGCTTCGGCAAACTCCCGCCATTCGTTCAGGTTCCGGATGAAATGGCTTTTTATTGCTTTTTTATCGTTCCAGAAACTCTTTCCTTCGTCTTTCCGCGATTCGAGCAGGGCGAGACGCTGTGTTTTCCAGCGGTCGCGCCAGTATGTTCCCCCAGGTACCTTGGCGGGTGTCCCCGTACAGGGCGAATTAATGTCCGGAGCCATGTCTATCCTCTTATTTTAACTTGTGTAATTATTAAATACAATGATTGAACATATTTTTTTAATTCTTCCAATTCATTTCCCTTTTCAGTTTCAACGGTACGGTTTTGTATCTTTAAGGGATTCAATACGCCCGGTGATTCCCGTGAAGCATGGACGGGGCATCCCGGAGTGTTTCCGTGAGCGGGCTCACTTCCGCCGCACGTTTTTGTCCCAGACCATCATCCCTATATACCCGTCGGAACGCACCGGGACTTTGCCGTTAACCGATTTTTTTTGGAAATAGTTTCGGATTTTCTTTTGGATTGCCGCGGTGCACGGTTCTATCCTGTCGACGTACCGGATCGCCTGGTCGGCTGCCTCCCTCCATTCTACCTCTTTTCTCTGCCGGTGATGATGGATCCGGACCAGCGGCTGGTAACTGTTCAGGTACAGGTACATGAAATAATACAGGAACCATGGACCGCCCTCACGTTTGGGGGGAAAGTCCGGGCCGAGAATGTTTTTGTAGATCTCCTGAAGGGCCTTGTTTCTCCCAACGGGAAGGGACCCGCTGTAATAACAGTGGCTCCGGGAACATTCCGCGACCCGGTTGAAGGTTTCGAGATCTTTGACAGACGGAGTCATGGACGCAATCACAAGGTCAAACCGGTTCCGCAGTCCCAGTTCATCGATATCCGTGTCCCACCAGGAACACTCGATCGTCTCGATGGTATTTCCTTCGTCCTCTGCTTTCTCCCGTACATGCCGGAGAGCTTCTGACGATATGTCAAGGGCAGTTACTTTTGCGCCGGCCCGTGCAAGGGGAAGGGCAAGGGGACCCGGGCCGCACCCGACATCAAGGATACGGGCATTTCTAACGCCAAATCCTGAATCGCTGAGCAGGTCGAGAACTGCTTTGGCTCGGTTTTAGCCGCTTTCCTATACCCTTCAGATTCGGGTTTGTTTGGCCGCTCGGTTGTGCGCTCCTTTCCATGCCCCGGTTCCAGAGATCCTGCCGAACCGATTCCTCTGTACACACCGGTTCTCCGGCCCGGTCCATGCCCGGTAGCAGTCGGATCAGTTTTTGATATCCCTGTTCGGTTGTACCGTTTTTTCTTTTTGGGGTTGTTGTCCGAGGATCGTGTCACGGTACAACCGTCCGGGTGTCAAACAGCTCCGGACCGACCCGGGGCGCCTCTTGTGTCGTTCGTACTTTTCCTCGCGGTCTCAAGTGAGTAGTGGAAGTCGGATCCGGGTAGGAGGCAGTTTGCCACATCCATGAGCCCAATGCCCAGCTAACGGTACCGTCCCCGTGACCGCCATTGAGATGTACACCCGGCCGGTATTGAGGGCCCGCAGTGGATCCCGAGATCCCTGCAGGTGGCAGTAAAATCGGAATCCGTGGGATTGAACATGCCGGAGACAAGAATAACCTCGGGGTCTAGCCGGTTAAGCTCTTCAACGGTGTATTCGGCATTTTTGCTCTCCGTAAAGTTCTCTTCGCGGTTGATGCTGACACCCCCGGCAATCTCGACAAGTTCGTTGATGGGTTTTGTTGCGTATACCGGAAAGAGCGGATGGCCGAATGCCGTATAGACCCGGGGTTTACCGGTTGCCGGCGTTTTTTTCTGCACATCGTCTTTGACGCCAAGGACATACCGGCAGATCCGGTCTGCCGGATCTTCCCGGTGAACAAGAGTGGCCAGGTACCGGACCATGTCGAGCCAGGCCCCGATGCTGCCGGAGTGCGCGGAAAAATCGGTGAGGTACCCGTTGATGATCAGCATATTTGCAACCCGGTCGATCACTTTTTCATCGGTAACGCCGAGCGTGGCAAGGATGCCGCTCACTACCTGTGCCCCCATAATGGACCGGTAGCCCCCGAGCGTCTGGACCTCCCCTTCAAAGACCGGGTCGATTGTCCCTTTGTATGGGAACCGGTACCCACAGCTGCATGTCCCGTCCGAATGGGCAGGCAAGGGTCCGGGCAGCCATGGGTCCCGAAGAAGACCCGGTGGATGAGGACTTTGCCGCAGGCAGGGCAACGCGAATCGAGCTCGGCAGTCCCCGGGGTATTGAACAGGTAGACGTGATCGACATATTTTCGCAGGGCAGTACAGAGCGCCTCGCCCTGTGCCCGCATCGGTGCCATGGATTCGAGCGTTTCATGCGTTGCCATAAAGCGCATGACCTGGAACGGGATTGACGGCGAGATTGCACGGACGCGTTCTGCTGCCCCAATAACTTCCTGTTCCCTCCCGTTGATGTACATGACCGAGACCTCGACCGCCACACCGTTTTCGTACAGGGTTTTGAGGTTACGGTACACCGGGACGGCAGATCTTGCGCCGCATTCCCGGTAGCGTTCATCGGAAGAGCCCTTGAGGCCGATGTTGACAAAGTCAAGGTACGGGATCAGTGCCTGAAGCGTTTCCTGTGTCATGTAGCCATTGCTCGAGCACCCGACAAGGAGCCCGACCGCTTTTGCTGCTTTTGCGACGCGAAGGAACGTGGGAAACGAGACCGCGGGTTCGTTGAGGCAGAAGGTGATGCCCCGGCAGGAATACTCCCGGGCCGTGGTAAGGATCTCTTCGGGTGTGTGCGGGACAAGGACTTCCTGGAGGCTGCCGGGCCGGGTGGTCTGGAACTCCGAGATGCACCCGTTGCAGGCAAAGTTGCAGCCCACGGTGCTGATCAATAAAAATATCCCGTTCGGGCAGAAGTGGATCATCGGGATTGACTCAGCAGAGACCGGGTAGATGTTGAGGTACCGGTCCGGGTAGTTCTCCACAATTGTTCCCATGCTGTTCCGGTACATCCGACAGTACCCGTTTTGTCCTTCCTTAATATCGCAGGCCCTTTCGCAATAGTTGCATCTCATGGAAATTTTCCTTTCACGGGATCCGTTGTATCTGAAGGTCCCGGTCTTCTTATTGTGACGTGACAGACCGGTATGGTATTACTCCGATAATAAACCCGACAGATTTACTTTGTATTTTGTTAACATTTTTTAACTAACTCGGATTCATGTCAGGATTCATGGCGAAGAATTGTTATCGTCTCCGCTGATTATTTGAAGAAATATGCCCGGATCTTCCTTTGGCTATGGTCCTCTTCAGGGATCGAACCAAACCCTGTGAGGGGGAGACGGTCTCTGCGCTGAGTGTCCAGCTTACGTATTTTTGTATCCGGATTTGGTTATCCCGGTTGGATTCCGGTCCGACTGGAAAGGCTTCTCATTTTGTTTGCAAAATTTTCTTCATGTATCTGTTCAGTCGGGCATCCGGAGGGGTGGCGTGACCCGGGGCCGGCACCCGGTACGGGCCCTGGAGGAAGCAGAGCCGATTGCAAAAAAGCGCGGGCTTATTCAGTATTACGAGCGCGGCCCGGGGATGCTTGCCGATTTTTCTATTACCGTTCCCTCGTGCCTGGCTGCTGGTGAAGATCAAACGCATGCGCTACATCCGCTGTACCCCCTCAGTGGCTGGACCGGGAGGCATATGATGAGCTTGCCGGCCTGAAAATGTATCCCTCATCAGCGGAAATCTCGCGCGAGCTCTGGATCTGTTCTCCCGATTACTGCTGGCGGTTTTTTAAGGTTGGCGACCACCGGCCTGTGCGAGCTTGGCCGGTGACGGGGACAATCCTTTTACAGAAATCCCCGTGCCCAAAAAAGGAGGCAGTACAGGGGAGAGAACGGCAGGGAGCTGAGGGGATAGGCCAAAAAGAACCTGTCCCGGATTGAACAGTCCGATCTTCTTCCGTCGAAGGGGGGATCCTCCGGAAGAGTGCATCCTCCACTGCCACCTCTCTTTTTCATATCGGGCGTATTTTGGCAAACAGGGGTTAATTTGGAGTTTTTCCTTCTCGGTTATAATTTTACGGAAACCCGAAAAACTGCGGAATTCATACGGATTACCTGCGGAAATGGGAATTTTTTGTACAGTATAGACCCGGAATTTTTATTTTTATAACGGGAAGCCGAATCTGCGCTTGCCGGGGCATTTTATTGATACGAAATAATGCAGGATCTGACTGTTGGGTAACTCAGGCCACCAGGTATCCCCAATGCCCGGTTAAAAGCCACTTCCAGACCGGAGTTATAACAATCTTTTTTCCGGCAGTTTGCATTTCCTCCTCCTGATCGTATGTGAGGATTGTCCCTTCTGGCAGCCCGAAGGTTTCCATTGCTTCAATGAGTCCCCCGGATTCCCGTTCGCGGTTTTCTCCGGTTAGTTCGTAACAGACCTGGATTGCAGCGGTTACTTTTTTCCGGTCCCGGATTATAAAATCGCATTCCCGCGTTCCGGCAAAATAAGAAATTTCCCCGCCCGTTCTCATGAGTTCAATAAAGACAATGTTTTCAAGATACCGGCCTTTGTCCGGGGTAAGGGAGATGCTGTTCATAGCACATAACGCTTTATCGATGCTGTAGATTTTGCGGGGAGCACCGAGTTGCTTTTTTATTGAATAATCAAATCGCAGGAGTTCAAAGAAGAGGTAGGCATCACTCAGGTACGATATGTATTCTTTGACTGTGATTGCATTGGTGAGGCCGAGGCTTTTTTTCAACGAGTTATAGGTATAGGGGCGTGTCACGGTTGTGGCCAGGATCGCCACAAGTTCGCGGACAAGCTTCTGCCGGCGGAGGGAATAGCGTGCGATGATATCCCGGTACAGGATGTTATCGTACAGGGTTCGGAGGTAATCGGGGTCGTTGTTTTTGAGGTATTCCGGCATGCCGCCGCTTTCAACATACCCGCCGAATGCTCGGATCAGGGCTGCCTTCTCATCAGTAAGATACAGCGATTCTTTCCTGACCGCGATGTTCTGGAACATGATATATTCGGCAAAAGAGAAGGGATATATCTCAAAGAGTTTGTATCGCCCGGTAAGACGGGTGCCGAATTCGCGGCTGAGAATGGTTGCATTGGAGCCGGTAATGACAATTTTTTTGCCGTTGTCCTGAAGGCGGCGGACAAAGGTCTCGAACCGCTCAACGTTCTGGATCTCGTCAAAAAAATATGTTTTGGCCGGCCCGTATATTTCGACGAGGACTTCATCGAGTAAGGAGAAATCTTCTGCCCGAAACGCAAGCAGCCGCTCGTCTTCGAAATTAAAATAGCAGTATGTGTCTGTGGATTTCATGAGCTGCATCAGGAGCGTGGACTTTCCTGAGCGCCGGATCCCCGCAAGGATCAGCACACGGTTATCGCCCATGGCATCCCGGACCTGCGGGAATATGGTTCGTTTGACATAATCCCCGGGTTTTTCTATCCGGGTTTTTTGCCCGGTAACGAGATGCCGCAATACCTCCTTCGAAATCATACTAACTGGTAATTAGTAAAATATCATAAATGTTCTCATTGGCAGTTAGTATTTAGAAGGTGTATCCGAATTTCAGATATTCCTAACCAACCCGACAGGATGCCATGGAATGGGGGGGAAGATCCTTTGGAAGAGTGCATCCCCCATTACCTGCCTCCTTTTCAAATCGGGCGTATTTTGGCAAACCGGGGGTAATTTGGGGGTTTTGTGTTTTGGCCAGGATATTTCGGGAAGCCGAAAAACTGCGGAATTCGTACGGATTACCTGCGGAAAAGAGAAAAATCTGGGCTGTATTGCCCCGAATTCTGGTTTTTATGAGGAAGAGTCAAATTGCGCTAATATGTCCCTAACAAATCGGGGATCTGCCTGCTCTATAGGCTCTATTGGGATAAGTGAGAATACTTACCTCGTGTGGGCTGGCAAGGACAATCTCCAGTATATCTTCGATAAAGTGTCCACTATCTTTCTGTCGAAGTGTACAGTAATGATTGTCAGTGAAACGTACTGTTCTCTCTAGTTATTATATCCTGACCGGTGCAGGTGAGTTATTAAAATGAAAAAAAAGAAGGTTATGGTTTTTTACCCGCTGATGGTGACAACAGCCCGTGAAATTAATGCTCCGGAAGCCTTGTCGTTTACATCCATGTAGAACTGTTTCCCGATGTTGGCTTGGTTCACGAAGTTTAGTGCCCAGAAACTGTCGTCCGGTACGCTGAACGTCCAGTGACTACCATCATACGTATAATCCCCATGGGAGGAATAAACGGTTTTCTGGAAGATCCTTGGATCACAATTGGTGATGTTCACGTACCAACTGTCTCCCGGAGAGAACGCGGTGATGTTGTACCCGTCGATCTGTCCGGTTGTTGGGTTACGGAACGCAACCGGTTTTCCGGCCGAGTTTGTCACGTTTGCCATGTCCACGACATTGGTTGTGTATGATTCAAGGTTCGGACCAAACGAGGGGCCATTCTTGACCGTGATGGTAATACCGGCAGCCGGGAGCACATCGCCTCCTGCATGAATAAGCTCCAGACCAGATGTTGTACTGAATTGTCCCTGAATGGTTGCTGTGGGTGTTTTTGTCTGGCCTTTTGCCATGCCCCCCGCAAATCCACTTACAATTGCGGCTATGATAACGGTAACGACCAGCATCAGCATAACGCCGACAATCGGTGATACTGCATGTTCCTTGTATTGTTTCATCGTCTTATCCCTCCGTAACTGCAACATCTTTACTGAAGATGGCTGCACCGGTCGGTACGTAGATAACCTTCACATGTACGGTATCCCCGGCACGGAGCTGTTCCCAACCGCTGCCGAGTACAGCAATTGTGGGATCAACTTTACCGTTGGCATCGACCCAGTTGCCGCCGTCAGTGTAAGCATAGGGAGTCACACCGTTGTATCCGCCAGTATCAGCATTACCTGGTGCCCCGCCAAGTGCCATGCCTGATTTCGATCCATAGGGATAAACAAAGAGATTCACACCCGGCTGGAATGTATAGTGCCCGAACCAGCTGGCGTTGTTTGCCGAACTGAAACTGTTGGTAGGGTTTGTGTTGGTAATCCCGGTTCCTATAGCAAAAGGCGCGATAGCCTGTGTATGTGCGCTATTGCGCATTCCCGGGTTCAGATCAACATTGACGGTGTTTGGAAGCGAGGTGTTTCCCCCGGTAAGAATGGCCCCATTTGGTATCGCCGCCTGAGTATCGCTTAAATCGTCACTCTCATTGTTCTTCATCGTAGTGGTCCAACTGGTGACAAACTTTGTGTCTGCCGAATTTATCGGTTGGCTTACTCCAAGCACATTCGCTGTTAACCCGCTGCCGATATAACCCCCGGTGTTCGAAATCTTCACATCCATCGAGAGTGTTGGGGACTTTTGTTGTCCGCCAATCAGGCCCCCGGCAAACCCGCTCACAACCGCTGCGATGATGATGGTCACAACCAGCATTAGCATAACGCCAATCACTGGAGAAACCCCATCTTCGCCGTTTTTTCTTGCCATACGTTTCAGATAATGCATGTTCTTTCCTCTGGTACAGAAAATTGGCTTTGTGTGCAGTGGCGGATCGATTTCACTGGGATCAAACCACCATGCCATCATATTCATTATAAAAAACGGTATTTAACTATGATCATTTGATAATTAATGTAAGTTAAATTTATTACATTAATAATTATTTCCTGAAGTGTTGCTGATATTATTCCTGGCTGAAATGAGGCTCTGGATTTTTTTAAAAGAAATCATCCATGAACGCAGGATCAGGTAACGTCAGCTGTTTTGAAAATCACGTGTGAAATACCGGAAAAAAGTATGGAAAGCGGAAGGGTTTACTCTTACGCCTGCGTGCGGCTCGCAAGCAGTACCTGGCAGCTACCGCTTTTGCCGGCATTTCTGTCTGTGCGTAGTGTTTCACGCCCTTCTTTTTCGTAAGCCAGATGAGTTCGCCATCGCTGAATCCGAACGCGCTCATGGGGAGAATCCGGATATGCCCGGGAACTGACGATACGTTTGCATCCTTCGGGACAAGGAGGTATTGTCCTTTGAGTGCATGCCGGCCGGTATGCCCAGCCGCTATTCCTGCAAGTGCGGTGACCGAGGGCTCCTCGTCAAATGATACCGCAAGGGCGACCGTTTCCTTCTTCCCCCGTACGTCCCTGGTGAGAAGAAAGATCGTGTCGCGTGTCGCGGGCGACGGTGCCCTCTGGCATTCCCAGCCATCGAACGGGCTGAAACGTGCGCGGATCTCCTTATCGGTAAATGTCTGCATGATGTCCTGTGCGGATCCCATAGATATCAATCTGAAATAGTACCTGCACCCATATAAGTTTTGGTAATTTTGTTTGATATATCAAGTAAGTAAACAATTTTAAATTGACCCATTTTTGCCCTTTTCCCGGGCCAGTGAAACCCGGGAGAGAGTTCCGGTATTTCCCGGATATTCTCCAGACAATTCAGGTTCTTGTGGAACGGGTGAACGGTAAAATCCGGGAAAAACCTCTTTAAAGAAAGTAAACAATTTATGGTATACTATTTTCCAATATTAAAAAACAATTGTTAAATAACGTCGGGTTCGATTAATCACTGGATTTTAAAAAAAGTAAAAAGTCCCGGTGATTACCATGAAGATGACACTGCCGTCGGGATCACACAGCACCGCTCTTTTCTGTGTGCTGTGCGTATCTGCCCTCCTGATATTCTGTGCCGTTTCCGGCTGTACTTCCAGTACTGCACCGGAAAATGCAACCCTGACCCGTGTATCTGCCACGGACGTTATTATTCCGGTCGAAGATACCTCCTCAATCACGTACACCAGCAGCATGCAGAAAGGCGGAACGCCGACCGGTATCATGGAAGGCCTCGTTAGTCAAGGACCGGAACGGGAAATTTGACCCGGCCCTTGCAGAGAGCTGGAATGTTTCTGATGACGCACGGACCTGGACATTACATCTGGCAAAAAATGCCACATGGAATGATGGTGTCCCGTTCACCTGTGCCGATGTAAAATTCACCAACGATTACATGAAGAAAAACAATCTCACGATGGGCTACGTGTTAAAAGATGTTCAGTCCATTGACTGTCCAAACGACAACACGGCGGTCTTCCACTTAAAGACCTCGTACTCGTTCTTCCTTGACCAGATCTCGCGCCAGCCAGGGTCTTTCCATCTCCCCAAAACACATCTGGGAAAATGTGACCGATCCCCAACACTACCAGGACTCGCAGTTTATAGGAACCGGGCCTTTCGTATACGTACAGACCGCTCCGGGATATGTACAACTAAAACGCAACGACAACTATTATGGAAAAGTGCCCTGAGGTAACAGGGATTGTCTTAAAAACGATCTCCAATGCCGACAGTCAGGTACTGGCCCTGAAAAACGGCGAGATCGATGTTGTCACCGATCTCACTCCGGCGGTGGCACAGAGCCTTGTCGGTGATAAGAATATCTCGGTCTATTCGATCAACGACACCGGGGCTTACGAGGTTGCGTTCAACACGGCCCAGTACCCGGCAAACTATCTCTGCCTTCCGGCATGCCATGAGCCACGCGGTAGGACCGGGAGACCATTAGTTCTATCTTCGGTACCGGTCGTCCGACCGACACCACCTTTTTGAATCCCGAGTCTTGCCGGGGAATTACTGTAAACCCGGCCGATACCGGGATGTACGATTACAACCTGACAGAAGCGCAGGAGATGCTTGCAGCTGCCGGCTTTACCAAGAACAGTGACGGAAAACTGATCTGCCCTGATGGCAAACCGGTTTCCATCACCATCCCGCTGGGTTCCAAGGGAGGTTCCGGCAACCAGAAAGTGATTGCCGTCCTTAAAAATGACTGGGGAAGCCTTGGGATTCCCGTCACTACCGTTTCCTACGATGACCAGACCCAGTACCGCAAGGCAGTTAACCAGTACCCGGTCTTTATCGATGCCTTCCCGGTTACCCTGCATGACGATCCCGACGCATTGGGCAATTTTGCGGTTACTCCCTTTGCAGGAGACCAACTACTACAACTACAGCAACCTTGAGTACAACGCTCTTGGTCGCCGAGCTTCGCAATACCACCGATCCTGCTGAGATTATGAAGATCGGGTATCGGATGCAGGATATACTTGCGCAGGATGTTCCGACCGTTCCTGCTGTTACAACCGATACCCTTGTCGCGTACCGGAACGACCGTTTCACCGGCTGGGATGTTGGCCCGGGCTTCCATAGTATCACCGACCCAAGAGTTCTTGAAAACCTGACTCCCGTCCAGAGCACATAATTTTTTTAAAAGGGACTGCGATGCAGCTGCACGGGACGCTTCTTTGGAAACCGGAAATATCAACGGTTGACCCACGGTCACGCTGTTTTGTGGGCCGGTATGGGAAGCATCGCCCATCCGGCAGATTATACGGGAGATCCCTATGATAAGCAGGAGATACCTGCTGCTGCGTCTCTGTTACAGCGGCGCATCGTTTATCGTCTGCGTCACCATCACGTTTTTCCTCCTCCATCTCATGCCTGGGGATTATATCACAAACTATCTCCTCTCGCTTTCAAACACTCTCCCAAAAGAAGCCGTTGCCCAGTTCCGTGAACAGTTCGGCCTTAACCTCCCGATCACCCAGCAGTATGTCCTGTATCTTGAAAACATCCTCCACGGTCAGTGGGGGTACTCCTATGCATACGGCCAGCCGGTCCTCTCCATGATTTTTGATAAACTCTGCTGGTCCCTGGTGCTGCTTATACCGGCAACGATTCTCGGGATACTTATCGGGACGGTTATCGGTGCGTGGTCCGGCTGGAAATCGGGAGGGAAAAAAGACTTTGCCATCTTCAATATCATGATCGTGATCCGGGCGATTCCCGAATTCTGGTGGGCGATCATGGCGGTCATGATCTTTGCCTTTTATCCTCCAGTGGTTCCCGCTCGGAGGGTATGCAAGCTATAAGTGTCCTCTCCACCGGTCCTTGACTTCTTTGACTGTCCTCCATCATGCGATCCTCCCCATCATCCTTATGACGTTCTTTATCGCCACCGGGCAATTACTACGTGATGCGCAACTCCATGATCTGCGGTCATCGGGGAGGACTACATCACCACCGCACGGGCAAAAGGGCTTGATGAGCAGGACAATCCTCTGGCGTCATGCCCTGAAAAATGCCCTCCTTCCCATGATCACCATCACCACGTTCCAGTGTGCTGCGATCATCATGGGAAATATCTTTATCGAGACCGTTTTTTCCTGGCCGGGTATCGGGTACCTTACCACCCAGGCCCTTACGAACCGCGACCTGCCGCTCCTTGAAGGGATCTTCCTGTTGGATTCCCTCATCACTATTGGGGCGATGCTGGTCGCTGACGTTCTCTCATCGGCAATCGATCCGCGGATCAGGATAGGTATCGATGAGTAGGAAGATCGTCCTCTGGGTGAGCGTCGCAATCCTCGGCCTTTTTATTGCAGTTGCCCTTGCCGCCCCGCTTCTTGCTCCGGCCGGCCCGTATGCAATCACCGGCAAACCTCTCCAGGCCCCGGATAGCGATCATCTGTTCGGGACAAACGAAGTCGGGCAGGATATCTTTGCCCAGCTCGTGTACGGGGCACGGATCACGCTTCTCTTTGGTTTCTGCTCGGCCCTGCTTGCCGTAGTAATCAGCACGAGCGTTGGGATTATCATCGGGTATTATGGCGGTATTGTGGATGAAATTGTGTGCAGGGCCATTGACGTGGTCATGCCCATTCCGATGTTCGTTCTTTTAATCGCCCTTACCACGTTCTTTTCCCCGGGAGTCCTTCAGGTCAGCCTGCTTATGGGTCTTTTGGGCAGCGTCCATGGTATCCGGATCATGCGTTCGCAGGTACTTTCGGTTGCCCGGACCAGTTTTGTAGAAGGTGCAAAAGCAATTGGTGCCTCGGATTTCCATATCATGTTCCGACACATCCTCCCCAATGTCATGCCCCTAGTCATGGTAAAATTTGTCACTACTTCCCAGCACATGCTTGTCATGGGCGTTGGTTTAAGTTTCATTGGGATGTGGGATACTTCGACCGTGGACTGGGGGACGATGATCCAGAATGCGTACTCTGGCGGCGGTGTTGCCCTGGGACTCTGGTGGTGGATTTGCCGCCCGGTATTGCAGTCGTCGGCATCTCCCTTGCCCTTGCACTGATAGGGTATAGTTTCGAGGAGAAATTCAACCCCCGGGTGGGTGTGAACCGGATATGACCGAAACGAAGGATGGTGTGGCAGGGGTTCAGGAGCAGCCACAAAGCCCTCGGGCACTGCTCCATATTGACGGCCTCAAAGTTACCTTTTCCAGCCGGTCCGGCCCGGTCCGGGCAGTCGATAGCGTGGATCTTATCCTCCGTGAAGGCGAGAGGATCGGCCTGATTGGAGAATCCGGGAGCGGCAAGACCGTAACCGGTATGGCAATCCTTGGTCTTTTGCCGGTCAATGCAAAAATCCGCGGGACGATCCGGTATGGCGATCATGATCTCCTGACCGCGCCGGATCGCACACTCCAGCAGATTCGGGGAAACGAGATAGCGATGATCTCGCAGAACTCAGGCAATTCCCTTAACCCGGTGATGAAAATTGGCGACCAGATTGCCGAACCGCTCGTGATACACCGCCTCTGTCCTGTACCGGATGCACGCAGGGAAGCAATCCGGGTATTATCTGAACTGGGCTTTGATGACCCCGAACTGGCGGCGACCCGGTATCCCCATGAATTTTCCGGAGGTATGCGGGAACGCATCCTTATCGCGCTTGCCCTTGTCTGCCGTCCGCATCTGGTCATTGCGGACGAACCGACCGCAGGGCTCGATGCACAGGTCAGGGCTCGGATCCTCAAGCTGATACAGTCGCAAATCTCCGGTAACCGAACGCTCTTTCTCATCACCCACGATCTCGGTGCCGCTTCATTCCTTTGCGACAGGATTGCAGTCATGTATGCCGGCGAGGTCGTGGAATGCGGGCTGGCAAAAGAGGTGCTTTCCCTGCCTCTTCACCCGTACACTCAGGGCCTGATTGCATCGCTGCCATCTGCGGGCCTTCACCCGATTCCGGGCATGAGCCCGTCACCCGCCAGCCTGCCCCGGGGATGCAGGTTTTGCGAACGCTGTCCGGCAGCGCTTGACCGGTGCGACTGTGATCACCCGGATCTTTTTCTCACTGAATGCGGGCGGCAGGTCAGGTGTTTCCATTATGATTGAGCTTGAAGGAGTCTCAAAGATCTATTCGCGGGGCTTTATCCGTCGGGAACAGACCGTTGCTGTCGACAATGTTACTCTCTCGGTAAAAAAAGGTGAGTCGTTCGGGCTTGTCGGCGAGAGCGGTAGCGGAAAAGTCCACACTCGGGCGGCTCGCACTTCGGCTGATCGAACCGACCAGCGGAACAGTCCGGTTCGATGGGCGGGATCTCTCTTGCCTTTCCCGTTCGGAGTTGCGACGCACCCGACCCCGGATGCAGATCGTGTTCCAGGACCCGGACACCGCGCTCGATCCGAGGATGACCGTAAAGGACTGTATATCAGAGCCGATGAAGGTCTGGCGTCTTGCCATGCCTGCGGAGCAGAAGGAACGGGTCGTCGGATTAATGGATCTTGTGGGGCTCCAGCCGGATTTGATCGACCGCTATCCTTTCGAACTGTCGGGAGGCCAGAAACAGAGGGTGGCCCTTGCACGGGTCCTTGCCTTAAAACCGGATTTTATTGTTGCCGATGAACCCACCGCAGCGCTCGATCTTTCCGTGCAGGCCCAGATACTTACCCTGATAAAAAAGATCCGGAGATCGACCGGATCTTACGCTTCTCTTTATCTCGCACGATCTCCAGGTGATCGGGCAGATGAGCGATACCGTGGCCGTGATGCATAAAGGAAAGATCGTTGAACAGGGAAGGACGCGCGATGTCCTGGAAAATCCCCATGATACCTATACCCGTCACCTCGTCGAAGCGGCGTACGAAAGCAGTGCGTGGATGGGAAAAAACCGGTAATGTAAACTATTTATTGATCGATGTATATACTTTTAAATCGGTGCTATCATAAGCCGATAAATATCGTTATCTTAATTACTTAAATGGTACATTATTCATAATTATGTAATATCAAGTAAGAGCAATTTTGATTTATGGTTAAAAAACGATGTACTAAATCAATGTCAAAATTTTAATTTAAAGATTTTGTAAAGTATAACAACTGAACAAACTGCGAAGTAAAAACGAATAGTATTTTATCGGCCCACGCAGAATGTGTATATCTGCCGGATAACCATGCGTTTTAAGGGGAGAACTCAGGACGGCACTGATGGTTTCGATAGATAATCTATAATTTGTCGGGGGAAAACAGACTGATACTTATCTGGGGAATTATCGGGGTATTGATCATATGCCAGGGGAGCATTGCATCGCGCCTGTCCCGGGTTTTCAAAGGTAAAGATGCCGGGGTTACGCCTCATGAAGACCCGGTAATCCGCGCAACTCCCAAAAAGCAATTATCCGCTGTCGTGCCGGAGAGGTTACAGGCACCGTTACGGAAACTGATGTATGCGCTTACCCGTCCCGGGCAAACGGGCGAGGTCCTTTTTTATGGTGTGTTCTGTGTTGCCCTTGTAACCGGCACGCTTGTCCTGTTCGTGGATATGCCGGTCGTTCTTGTGATAGTCCTATCTGGCGTGTCCCTTGCAACCTTAATAACCGGAATAGCCGCAGCAAAGGTACGATTTTTTTCCCGCCCGGTTGTCCCGGCTGCCGAACCCCCGTCGGTAGCAGAACCGGTGCCGGAGAAAAAACCGTATGAAGAGTTTCGGCATGCAGAAGACACAGAAGAGGTCCCCCTTCAGCAGGAACAGGATAGTACGGAAAAGCCCGAACACGGCCTGCTTACGAAATACGCGGTTTCGCCTCCATATTCATCGGTCAAGATCATCCGTGTGGGTAATGCCGGATTTACCTATACGATCATCGAACCGCCGATTACCGCCCGTGAAAAGACCATTCTCCGGGAAACTTATGGGCGCCTGCGGGATGTGATCATCTACGACGATCCGGGAAATACCGTTGATAAACATATCAACCCGGAGACGATCTATCCTATCTTTCGCCAGTTCGATCCGATGCTCACCGATGAGCGACTGGGCATCCTGTACTATTATCTCAAACGCGATCTTTCCGGCTACGGGCCGCTCGATGTCCTGATGCACGATTCAGCAATCGAGGATATGAGCTGCAACGGCCAGGACCTGCCGGTTTTCATATTCCACCGCATCTATGGCAGCCTCCCGACAAGTATTGTTTTTGCCGAGAACGAACTCAACCAGTTTGTCTTAAAGCTCGCCCAGAAGGCCAACAAGCAGGTCTCGCTCTCGAACCCGATGGTCGATGCCACGCTCCCGGACTGGTGCACGTATCCAGCTCACGTACAGCGAGGTTGTCTCCACCAAGGGAAGTTCGTTTACCATACGGAAATTCCGCGAGGAGCCCATGACCCCGCTCGATCTCATCGGCCTGAAAACCTATGACTCTGAACTCCTTGCATTTCTCTGGCTCGCCATCGAGAATCATAAAAGCATGATTATTGCAGGAGGCACGGCAAGCGGCAAGACTTCGACCATGAACGCGGTCTCGCTCTTTATCCCGCAGAATGCAAAGATCGTATCGCTCGAGGATACCCGTGAAATCCAGCTCCCCCATAAGAACTGGCTGCCGACCCAGACCCGGGAACTCATTGCGAGCGGCGTCAAAGGGGACGATATCGATCTCTTCTCGCTTTTAAAAGCCTGCATGCGGCAGCGCCCCGAGTTTATCATTGTCGGGGAAGGTTCGGGGCCGGGAGGCGCAGACCCTGTTTCAGGCCATGAACACCGGCCATGCCACGCTATCGACCATCCACGCAGGGAGCGTCCAGGAAGCGGTTAACCGACTCACCCACGATCCGATCAACGTATCGCCGGTTATGTTCACAGCGCTCGATCTGATCGTCATTCAGTCGCTCTACTCGTTCGGGAACACAGCGTATCCGACGCTGTGTCTCCATCAACGAGATCGAAGGTGGACAAAAACGGGGAGATCCAGTCGACCCCTCTCTACGAATGGGAGATGGAGAGCGACAAGTTCCTCAAGAAAACTGAAAAATCCCGTGTGCTTGCCGATATCGCAGCACACCGCGGCTGGTCGGATGAGGAAGTCAAACGCAGCTCCAGAAACGGCAGGAGTTCTTTACCTGGGCCCTCGAAGTCCGGCCGCCGGATATCCAGGACCTTGCAAACGCAATCCATAACATGAGTGACTGACCATGAGGGCTCTCTCGTTTCCTCCGCTCGCCCGGCTGGAAGAGCGGATAGCCTCGTACGAGACAGTCTCGTTTGGCTGCAGACCTGCGAAAATCCCTCCGGGCCGCCCATATGCCGGTAACTCTTGAAAATTACCTGCATTCCATCCATCTCAACCTTGCCGCATCGCTTGCTATCTATTGCGTTCTTGTGATCTTTTTTTCAGTCTCCGGATTCACGCTCAACCTCGGGCCGTTCACGACAAGCGATCCGATTTTCTGGCTGTTGCTCTTTTGCGTTCTTGTCCCGGGCATTTACTGTAATCCAGATCTATCACCCGGCAATCGTGGCGCAGGGCCGCAAAAGCAAGATCGAACTCGATCTTCCGTACGCAATCTCCTTCATGCAGGCCCTTTCCACGACCATGCCCCCGTTCGAGATGATCCGCAAGGTCTACGAAGAACAGGACATGTTCGGGGAGGTCTCAAAGGAGTTCGGTGTGATTGTCCGGAACGTGGAAGTTTTTGGCGACGACCTGATCACGGCAATGCGGGATCTCCAGCATGTTACCCCTTCAAACAACCTGCGGGATTTCTTAAACGACCTGGGAATTGTCTTTGACAGCGGTGGCGATGTCTCTTCGTATCTTGCGGCAAAGACCGACTTTTACCGGGAACAGGCAAAGCGGGAACTGGAACTGGTCTTAAAGACTATCGAGATCATGGCCGAGGTATATGTCTCGGCATTTGTCGCAGGCCCGATCGCACTTATCATCATGATCGTGGCGCAGGGCATGACCAACCAGAGCAGCATGGACTGGGTTCTTCCACTGATGTATATCGCCATCCCGGCCGGCGCTATCGTGATGATCTGGCTGCTCTCCATCATGCTCCCTCCGGAAAACCTCGAAGTCACCCACAAGGAGATCGCGGAATACGATTTTGGCTCTTCGATCCCGGAAAAAGCTGCAGAGGATTCCCCGGAAAAGACCCGGGACGATGAAGCTTTTTTCAAACGGATCAAGGCACAGAAGGAACGGAACCGCATTTACAACATCATCCGCCACCCGCTCCGGGCATACATCACAACCTATGATTATGGCATTATCGCGGGAGGACTTATCGATGCTATCTTTGTCCTCTTCTGGATGACAGGTGTGTTCGATCCTCTCTTCCCGCACAACGTCTTTGAATCCGTAATCTGTCTGCTCATCATCGGCTTTATGGCACCGGTAGCGCTTGCTTACGAAGGCCGGCGCTGGTATGTCAGGAACGTCGAAGCGCACCTGCCGGAATTTTTGCGCGAACTTTCGGATATGAAAGATATCGGCCTGACCATCCAGGACGCCATCCATCGGATCTCGGGTGCAAAACTGGGATTGCTCAGTTCCGAGCTTTCCAGTGCATCCCGTGATATCAGTGCCGGGACCAACGTGAACGCAGCGCTGGTGCGTATGGAAGAGCGTATAGGCCTGGTCTCGGTCAAACGTGCGATCTCCCTTTTGGTCCGGGCAAGCGAGATCACCACGAACCTGCGCCAGATCTTCATGATCGCCATCTCCGATTTCGAACACTATCCTCAACTCAAGAGCGAGCGGGAGAACACGACCATCGTGTACGTGATGATCATCTACCTCTCGTTTGGGATCTACCTCTATACCGCCTTACCAGCTCAACGTGCCGTTCCTTGCGAGTTTCAAGGACCAGAACGTGACAATGGATATAGCGGGTAACACTACGGAGATGTTCCGGATCGGGATCATTCTTGGGGCGTTCTCCGGGATCATGGCCGGCCAGTTCTCTTCAAACAGTATCCTTGCCGGGTTCAAGCACAGCATCCTCCTGCTGCTCGCCGCGATGATCATGTTTGTCTTTTTCATTACGTGATGCAGGTTTTTTCAGCATCCCGTCTTCAGGGCATCACTCTTTTTTGTCGGTACTCTTTTCACCTGTCGGTAACTCCCGGGATGCAGGAAAAAAATCCTATAAAATACCCTGGGAAATTATTCTTTCTCTTTCACATTCCTGCGATTATTTTAACTGTGATTGATATAATCGATCAGACACAATCGTAAATACCAATACATTTTAACCACTGGATATCACACAATATCACAAACGTAATAATTCGGTTGCCCGTATTTTTGAGGATCGTATGATACCCGACTGGATGAAAGAATGCAATATCTCTCCCTGCCCCTGCTGCACGGTCGGCGTTGCCAAGAAGAAGAGTTTTGTCCAGAAGGCACTGTCCGATATCTTCCGGTTTTTTGAAGAGTGCCTGGTGAATGAAGAATATGCAAAACGAAAAGGCCTGCTCCAGAGCCTCGATCCCCGGGTAAAACTCATCTCGATTGTCGTGCTCATCTTTGGCATGGCCATGACCCACGACATACGGCTTCTCCTATTTGTCTATTTCCTGACCCTTGTCTGTGCATGGGCGAGCAAAATAGAACTTCGGTTCTTTATAACCCGCGTCTGGGTATTCATCCCGATATTTTCCGGGATCATCATGATCCCGATCCTCTTTTACGGGGTTATGCCCGGCACACCGTTAGTGACCAGCATCGGATCGGTCCAGCTGCCCCAGTACCTGTGGATAACTTCGCAGGGTCTGATGCTCGCCGCCGTGTTTATGATCCGTGTGGCAACCTGTGTCTCGGCGGCAGTCCTTTTGTTCCTCACAACTCCCCGCGATCTCATCTTCAAGTCGCTGCGTGCCCTCAAAGTGCCGAAAGTCTATGTCCTGACACTTGACATGTGCTACCGGTATATCTTCCTCTTTACCGATATGATCCGGGATTTTTACACCGCAAAAAAGAGCCGTTCGATCAAGACCTATGCCGCTTGGTGAAGAGCAGCGATGGGTCGGCGGACGGATCGGATACACGTTGGTAAAATCCATGAGCATGAGTGAAAAAGTCCACGGTGCAATGATATCCCGGGGCTTTAATGGCGATATCAAACTGCTGCACCGGTATTCGATACACCGCCGGGATTACGTGGCATGCGTCAGCGTTATTGCATTAAGCATCGTCCTGATGCTTGCATCGAGGAACCTGATAACATTTTAATGGAACCGGAGCACCGATAGTATGGTGGACTCGATTTTTGATCTGCGTAATGTTTCCTATACCTACCTGAGGCGGTTTGAAGCCCTCAAAGAGGTGAACCTGACCATCAATGCCGGGAGAGCAGGTTGCTATCCTCGGTGCAAACGGGAGCGGCAAATCGACGCTTCTTGCGATCCTCAACTGCCCTGAATTACCCTACCTCCGGAGAATTTTATGCGTTTGGGAACCCGGTAAAAGAAGAGCTGTTCGATACCCTTAGAGGATAACGAGTTCAACCGGTTCTTCCGGAAAAAAGTGGGGTTCTTGTTCCAGAACCCGGATGTCCAGCTCTTCTCTTCAACGGTCTACGATGAGATCGCGTTCGGGCCGCTCCAGCTTGACCTTCCCCCGGAAGATGTCAAAAAAAGAACCGAGGATATCATCAGCATGCTGGGGATCGAAAACCTTGCCGACCGTGCACCCCACATGTTAAGCGGCGGCGAGAAAAAGAAAGTCTGTATCGCGTCGATTTTATCCACGAATCCGGATGTCCTGCTGCTTGATGAACCTACGGGAGGTCTCGATCCCCGGAGCCAGATATGGCTTATCGAACTGATTCAGGATCTTGCCAAATCCGGTAAAACCATTATTACCGCCACTCACGATCTGGATATCGTCCAGCAGATCAGCAACCGGGCGATTGTTGTTGGCGAGGATCATACCATTAAGGCAGACACCGCCAGTGCATCGGTGATGAACGATCTGGACCTCCTGATGTCCACAAACCTGATCCACCGCCACATGCACCGCCATGGCAAACTCCTCCACGAGCATCTGCACGCCCATTCAAAGGAGCACGACCATATGCATGATGCAGCGGGCGGGGTTCAATCTGTTGAATAACGTTTCTGTATAAACCAGCTTTTTAGAAAATCCTCAATGAGACGCAGCTCTGGATACGTTCAAATGCACCGTGTGCCCCTGAAGGATCACTGAGATCGATCGGTCCGATCGTTTTTTTTAAAGAGTGGTATGTGGGGGGTAGGGGGTGGCCCATGATCCCCGATGGAGGGAGGGTCGGTCCGGCCAATGATGGTGATCGGTCGGACCGACCTGTCAATGAATTCGATCGGACAGATCCCATGTCTCGTCTGAACTTGCAGTGGAAAGAAGGTTTTGGTACTGGAACAGATAACGCCGCCCCGACCGATTGTTGAGATCGATCGGTCCGACCGGTTTTTCCGCGGAGTGACAAATGGGGGGAGAGGGGGTGACCGGTTTTTTATGATTTGGGCAGGGGTTTGATCTTTTATTGCATGTTGCCGGCCCGTGATCCCCTCAATTTTTGTTAATTATCAGGCACATTGCCCGGACTTTTTTGGAATTGTCCGGTCCGGAACATGTGGTTATAAAAAAACCATAACAGCGCGACCACGATTTTTTGAAAATCCGGAGCAACGCGATTACGGTTTTTAGAAAATCCTCCGCGACTCAATCACGGTTTTTCTGAAATCCTTAGTAACGCGATCGCGGTTTTTAAAAAAATCCGCGGCCCCGGACCCGGGCATTTCTCGTGAAAAATCGCACAACCCGAAAAGTCTCCGTCAGGAAACCTTGATGATTATTTGTGGGTCGGGTGTTTTGGAGGTGGACGCAATGCTGATCTTTTCTAAAAATTGCCGGTACCTGCATTGCGCTTTTTAAAAAATCCGGAGCAACGCGATCGGGAATTTTCGAAAAATCTCAGCTGCGAGATTGAAGTTTTTCAAAAATCCTCATTGACCCGGTCACGGTTTAAGAAAATCGCAGAAGGTCGCGCAAAGATCATTCCGGCCCTGCTTCGGAACGAATCTCGCGGGATCAGACCGTCCACCAGCCCCAGTATCGTCCGAGATTATAAAGGACGGTTATCGAAAGACAGAACCCGATGATGGCAATGTAAACCATGTTCCTGTTTTCACGGAAGATAGTAACGACTGTCTGGCACAGGTCGTATCCTTTCCGGATTACGGTCTTTTCCTGCGGTTTGATCTTTTTAGGCATAGAAAAACTCCGGTTTTATCTTCATGGGGAGGTCATCTGCAAACGTTTTTTTTGGAAAGTTGACCGGGGATTTGTCCTCTTTATCCCGTAAAACATACCGATTCTGCGAGAACAAACATCGTATTACTCTTACTTCACTTATAAAAAAAGAAGATTTTCCTGCTGAGGGGTTAGTCGGTCCTCTTGATGATGGCTTTTCCCACCAGGTATCCGACTCCGGCGCAGAGGAGAACCCCGATAATGGCAGAGACATAGTAGCCCGGTGCCTGGGTCGGGAGGGTATCATGGTCTCCACCGGCAAAATCATAATCCGGGCAGGATCGGGCTCCAGAGCGTTGAGAGCTGCTCCAGCCCGGCCGGGAACATACCCGATGGATTCCTGGAGCTCATCTGTGCCCCATTCACCAAAAGCCGTTCCTGTTGCAATCAGGCCGATGGGTACGATGATAACGAGTACTGCCATTGCGATGATAAGAACTTTAAGTGTCTTGTCCATTTTTCACACCACCGTTCAGGCTGTCGCCGCTCCTTTTCCGGCATCGGTCTTTTTCTCGTTTTCCTGTTTGTAATCAAAGATGATCTCCGGGCTGTTCCGTGCGATATAAGCAAAGGCAAGCGCGGTCACTATCGCCTCGACAAAGCTGAAGAAGACCATATGCTCGATTAACATCGCCGGGATTGTCACGTTCAGCCCATAAGGCATATACAATGGTACTCCCTCGGCTGTGTGTTCGAGAATCGGCTGCATACCCATCTCGAACCCGGCTACACCGGCGGCGACACTTAACCCGACATACCCGGCGATTGCTGCTGCTGCAATCCTGAGGTTTGACGTTATCGGGGAATTCCCGCTGATCAGTTTATAGGCATAATACCCGACAAACGGGAATCACGAACGCCCATATTGAAACAGTTTGCCCCGAATGCGGTAACCCCGCCGTCCCCGAACAGGAGGCACTGGATAAGAAGTGCAACCGATGTTGTCACGACCGCTGCCCAGGGACCAAGGATAATGGCCACAAGGGCACTCCCTACGGCATGCCCCGAACTGCCCCCGGGGACCGGGACATTGAACATCATAATGACAAAAGAGAATGCAGCTGCAAGGGCAAGATATGGTACCTGCCGGGATCGCAGGGATTTCTGCACCCAGTATCCGGCATACAGCCAGATCGGGATCATCACGATATACAGAAGGATAAAGGTAATTGGTCCAAGATATCCATCAGGAATATGCATGTTTTCACCGGAATAATCATAGCTGCGTTTTGTTATAAAAAACTGTCTATTTCGTAGCACAATCTTTGATTAATCTCCATAAATCCATGAAATTAATCGAAAGATCGCCTAAAGAAATTTCAACTACGGGGGATAGTGAAAAGGAGCCGTTTTTGGGATAGTCTTGTTGATATGAATGCGATTTATCGCCTGATTCTTAAGTATAATATGGTAATCGGTTGCAAGAGAAAATTGGGTGAATATTATTAAATCACAACATATTTTACCTACTTGGTGTTACAATAACCTGTAATTTTAAAAATTCAATGGAGATGGAGTCATGCATATTCCTGATGCATTCATACCGATCTGGCAGGGCGGGATCTACTGGATTATCGCCCTGGTGTTTGTGATACTTGCCTTACGATGGGCAAAGAATGAGATGAGCGAGGAGAAGCTTCCCCTTGTGGCAGTCCTTGCAGCGGGAATCTTCGCTACTCCAGTCATTCAATCCTGCCGGTTTCCATGGGAACAAGCGGTCACTTGGTAGGGGGAGCACTTGCCGCAATTATCCTCGGCTCGCCGTTTGCCGCAGGTCTTTATCCTGACGCTGGTGCTGATTGTTCAGGGTGTCCTGTTCGGTGACGGTGGAATCACGACAATGGGCGCAAACATCATTAACATGGGTGTGATTGGCGGATTTGTCGGGTTCTATTCATTCAAGGGCCTCATGAAGATGACAAAAAGCATGCCGGTCTCCGGGTTTATTGCAGCATGGCTTGCCTGCTTTATCCCGGCGTGCGCGTGTGCCATCGAGATGTTCATGGCCGGGACATTCCCGTTAAAAGAGGGGCTTATTGCGATGGGACTGTATCATGCGGCGATTGGTGTGATTGAAGGTGTCGTTACCGTTGCAGCAATCTACCTGATCACCAGTGTCCGTCCGGATCTTGTCGATAGCGGAGTGAAACCTGCTTCAGGAGGGGTAAAAACAGCATGATAGACAACAAGACATTCCTTATCGGAGGAATTATTGTCGCACTCCTTATTGGGGTTGTGGCAGTCTTCCTTGCATCCGGAGATCCGGACGGCCTCGAGAGTACGGCCCTGATCGTTCAGGGGGAAAAGACCCTTACCGGGGATACCCCGGCAGATGCCGAAATCCAGGAAGACCTGACCGGGAAATTCTCGTACGAGGCTCCAATGCCCGATTATGCCCTGGGTGATGAGATGGGATCGACAGGTGGTATTGTAGCCATTGTTGTCGGCACTCTGCTGGCCTTTGGCGTAGTGCTCGGGATCGCGTATGCGATCAAACTTGCCGGGAAACCGGTAAAACAGAACCAATAGACTTTTATTTTTTTCCGCGTATCCCCTATATTCATGCACCTTATCGAGACCCGAGATCTCTGTTATGTCTACCCGGGCAATGTCACCGCCCTTGACCACGTCAATTTCATCGCGCCGCGAAACGCCCGCATAGCTGTGATCGGTTCAAATGGTGCCGGGAAAAGTACGCTTTTCAAACATTTGAACGGTATATTTCAGCCGTCTTCAGGTTCGGTCCTGGTACGGGGAGAACCCATTACAAAAGAGAACCGCAAGGAGATCCGTAAATTCATCGGTCTCGTTTTCCAGAACCCGGACGACCAGATATTCTCCCCAACCGTCGAGCAGGACATTGCGTTCGGGCCGACCAACCTCGGGCTTGACGAGGAGACGATCAGCCATCGGGTTCACGAAGCATTAAGGGTCGTCGGTATTGAGTATCTCGCCAGCCGGGTCCCTCACCACTTGAGCGGTGGCGAGAAAAAGCGGGTTGCCATTGCCGGTGTGATCGCAATGGAACCGGAGGTACTTGTCCTTGACGAACCGACGGCAGGACTGGATCCCAAAGGTGTCGCCGATCTCAATGAATTTATTAACTCACTCTCTTCAAAATACGGAATGACGGTGATCTTTTCGACCCATGATGTCGCCCTTGGTTCCGGAGGTTGCCGATTTCATCTATGTAATGGATAAAGGCAGGATTATTGCCGCAGGGAACCGTTGAAGAGATATTCCTTCAGCCGGATATGCTGAAATCTGTCCGCCTCGATGTCCCGGTCCTCCCGCGTCTGCTCCGTTCGCTCCAGGAAAATGGCGTCGAAGTCTCGATGGCTTATACCTATGCTGATGCAGAAAACGCACTCCTCCGTGCATTTGGCAAACGATCATGATCGAGGAACTCTTCCAGATCGAACGCGATGCCTATAAGGACAGCATTATCCACCGGATCGATGCACGGGTAAAGATTGCGATCTGCTTTGCCGCGGTAATTGCCCTTGTAGCGGTCCCGTATTCCACAATGGTCTATACGGTCGGAGCTTTGTTCTTTTGTTTTTTTGTGCTTCTCTGGTGCTGTACGCGGCTTTCGTTTATGATATATCTCAAGCGGGTCTGTGCGATTGTCCCGCTCTGGGGTATTATCATTTTTTTCCAGATTTTCTTAAAAAACAAATATTATACGGAGTACGATGTCCTCTATTCCCTGCCGTTTGGGATCAATATCTATGTCCAGTCGGTCGAGTTCGCATTTATCCTGCTCGTGAAGTTTGTCATCTGTATCTCGTTTATCATCCTGCTCTCTTCGACAACCAAGATGCCCGATATGCTTGAGGGTGCCGCCCGGATGGGGCTTCCTGCGGAATTTGCTCTTGCGCTTGGCATGATGATCCGGTACCTTGTTTGTCTTTGGCTACATGTACCGGAAGATGAACGAAACTTTGCAGACGAAATGTTTCGATGCATTTGACCGGCACCTCTCATACCGGTACCGGCTCCGCCAGATTGGGTACCTGATAGGACCGATGTTCATCCGTTCATACGAGCAGGGAGAACGCGTCTATACAAGCATGCTCTGCCGGGGATATGGCAGGGACAGTTTCCTGTTTGTAAAAAAGAAACCTCTTGGCAGGGGCGATATGACCTTCCTCTGCACTTCGATGGCTGTTATTATTGTAATCCCCGTTACCATATGGCTGACTTCATTCAGAATTTTTTGAGTACATTTTTCCTGGACATTAGGAAAATCCGTCTGGCTGCAACAGGAAAAAGTACGGTTTTTTTTTAGGAAATTGTTTTTGAGATCTTTTAAAACAGGTATCCCGGATGAGACTCTCGCGGGATAAATCGTTATTGCCGCTCATGGAACCGATATCCGATCGGTCTGGCGACAATTCTCGTTTTTAATACCCTGATTTTTATAGACCTTAGTATGTTCATACAGTTTATTAATCATGATGAACCATGAAGTGGTAATTCTGTTCCTGTACTAAAAAGTCCGGGGATTGTTGGCAGGGGCAGATCGATCCACGTATTGTGGTTGTACCATGAACTCAGCAGAATTGCGCAAGTTCCTCGTGCCAGAACTTGTCTTTGGAGCCGGGGCCAGGCATCTGGCCGGCCGGTACGTGAAAAATTTTGGGTCGAACAAGGTACTGCTGGTCACGGATGATGGCATAAGAAAAACCGGCCTGGTTGACGAGGTCTGTGCAGATCTTGTCCAGGCCGGTATCAGCGTGGAGGTATTTTCTGATGTCATGTCCAATCCCCGTGCAGAGAATGTGATGCAGGGAGCGGATCGTTTCAGGACTGCCGGCTGTTCGGCCCTGGTCGCTGTCGGAGGCGGATCGGTCATTGACTGTGCAAAAGGCATCGGGATTGTATCATCGAATAACCTTCCCATCACGGAATTTGAAGGTGTAGACCGGGTAATCGTCCCCCCGCCGCCCCTGATCTGCATCCCGACAACCGCCGGATCGAGTGCGGATGTCTCGCAGTTCGCCATCATCAATGATTCAAAACGGAAAGTCAAGATTGCCATCATCTCAAAGACCCTTGTGCCCGATGTCGCGCTCATCGATCCGGAGACCCTCTTAACCCTTCCTTCCAGTCTTACCATTTACACCGGGCTTGATGTCCTGACCCATGCCATCGAAGCCTATGTATCCAATGCAAGTTCCCCCTTAACCGATCTCCATGCCCTGGAAGCAATACGGCTGGCTGTAAAGAATCTCGGGCCGGCAGTGAAATCGCCCCGGGACATTTCGTACCGCAGCGGGATGATGCTTGCAAGTCTCCACGCCGGTCTTGCCTTCTCCAATGCAAGCCTTGGCGCAGTCCATGCAATGGCCCACAGCCTCGGGGGGATACCTCGATCTCCCGCATGGGGAGTGTAATGCCCTGCTGCTGGATACCGTCATCCGGTACAATTATTCCTCTGTACCGAAACGGTACGACGATATTGGCGAGGCTATGGGATTTCCGGTAAAAACGGCAGCGCCGGATAAGCGGTGCGCGGTAATCTGTGACGGCATCCGTACCTTGCGGGAGTCCCTTGGCGTTACTGCCACACTCGGATCCCTTGGCGTGAAACGAGAGGTGATCCCGGTACTTGCAGAACACGCAATGCACGATGTCTGTATGGCCACCAACCCCCGGAACCCGAAAAAAGAAGAGATCGAGGCATTGTATGAATCCCTCCTCTGATCTGCCGCAGGACCGCGAAACGCTCCGGGAACGGATCATCGGGATGGGAGAGACTTCGGTTCACAAGAGTTATTACCCGCTTCTCCAGCAGCGTCTTGCCGAACTGGAGCGGTTCCGGGCGCTCATCGATGAAACCCACGATATGATCCTCGTGGTAAAAGCGCCGGAGAATACCTGCGTGGAAGTAAACCATGCAGGCAGCGTCCAGCTCGGGTACCCTCCCGCACGGCTCACGTGTATGGAGGTCTCTGCCCTTGTCGCACCGGAGAAACGCGAACGGTTCGTTGTGTTTTTGTCACGTGCTGCGGAAACCGGGGCACAGGAAAAGATTGAAACCACATTGTGTTCTGCACAGGGGCAGATGATCCCTGCGGAACTCTCCATCCATTTTGTGACGATCGATCAGCAGACTTACGGTGTGATTGTCGCCCGCGATATCAGCGAGCGGCTCCGGTACGAGCGGGCGCTCGTTGCAACCCAGAAAAAACTCAACCTGATCAATTCCCTGACACGGAACGATATCAAAAGCCAGGTTTTTATTATCCGGGCATATCTCGATGTGCTCAGGCAGATTGCACGGCATCCCGAAGAGGTAGCCATTCTCGAAAAGCTTTCTGTCACCACCAACGATATCCAGAACCATATCGACCTTGCCGAGAACTACCAGAAACTGGGTATCCACAATCCCAAGTGGCAGAACTTTTCCGAAGTACTGCTCTATGCGATTTCGCACCTGCCCCCTATCCCGGTCACCCGGCTTACCCGCATGGACCATCTCGAAATCCTTTCCGATCCATTGCTTGAAAAAGGCCTTACCCACTTAATGGAATTCGTGTATGCCCATGGAGGGATGGCTGTGCCGATCCTGATTTCCCATGCGGAAGAAGAAAACAGTCTTTCCATCACGTTTGAAAAAGCCGGGGCCGGGATTCCTGTGGATCAACGGAAATCGGTATTTGTCTGGGCACCGGCAAAGACTTCGGGGCCAAACCTGTTTTTTATTAAGGAAATTCTCGATATGACCGGGATCTCCATTGCAGAGACCGGCGATGCAGAAACACTTCGGTTCATCATCCGGGTCCCAAAAGACGGATAGCCGGTTCCGCACCTAGACAAGAGCCGGAAGGATTGTATCCAGACAGACGGCAATCCTGTTTTTATGGGATCGCAAGGGTTTTTCTGCCCAAAATCCAATATTTATTGTGATAAATTCAGGGAATTTTTTTAATGATTTTTTAAGGGAGGTTACCTTTGACTGATTCCTACGATGCATCCCACATCACGATACTTGAAGGGCTCACACCGGTTCGCGAGCGCCCTGCCATGTATATCGGGAGCACCGACACCCGGGGGCTCCACCACCTTGTGTACGAAGTCGTGGACAATTCGATCGATGAAGCACTTGCAGGCTTCTGTTCCTTAATCTCAGGTTGTTCATCAACGGCGACGGATCACTGTCGGTAGAAGATAACGGACGGGGTATCCCGGTCGACACGATGGAAAAGAACCACAAGAGTGCGCTCGAAGTGGTACTCACCGTCCTCCATGCCGGCGGAAAATTCGACAAGGCCACATACCAGGTTTCCGGTGGTCTCCATGGTGTCGGGGTATCCGTGGTCAATGCCCTTTCAACAAACCTTTCCGCCCGTGTCTATCGTAACGGAAATATCTACGAGATGCATTTTGCAAAGGGCATCCCTACGGGGACCGCTCACGCAGCGTGAGGAAACGCTTGCCGAAGCGGTGATCCGGTACCAGCAGTGGTACGGCGAGCCGGCTCCCTTTGTCCGGAGTACCGGAACGAACGGCGGACAGCAGAACCTGCCGGAAGCCGGCGATCCGTCCCAGGGCACGTCCGAAGATCGCGTGCGGTTCTTTGCGGAAACAGGTACGAAACTGACCGGGACACGGATTACCTTCAAGCCGGACCCGACCATCTTTGAAACAGGTCACGTTCGATTACGATATATTAGCGTCCCGGCTCCGCGAGCTTGCCTTTTTAAATGCCGGCCTTACTATCAGGATCACCGACGAGCGGACCGGCACCCGTGCTTCGTACTGCACGGGCGGGCTCTCGGAGTTCGTGAAATACTTTAAACGAAGGATCCGAATGCCTCCACGCGGTCCCGATAGATATCACCCAGAAAGATCCCGAGAACAAGGTGGAGATCGAGATCGCCCTCCAGTATACCACAGGATACGATGAAAAAACGTACTCCTATGTCAACAGCGTCAATACCCGTGAGGGAGGTACCCATCTCGAAGGGTTCCGGAGCGCGATTACCCGGGCCATCAACACCGTGGCAAAACGCAACAACCTCATAAAAGAGAATGCAACCCTCACGCTCCGCGGCGAGGACGTCCGCGAGGGACTGACCTCGGTGATCTCGGTCAAGATGGCAAATCCCCAGTTCGAGGGCCAGACCAAGATGCGCCTCGGGAACAGCAACATCAAGGGTATTGTGGATTCCCTCGTCTATGCGGCGCTCAACCAGTACTTCGATGAGAACCCGAAAGTGCTTGCCACAATTGTGGAAAAAGCTCTTTCTGCGGCAAAGGCCCGCGAGGCAGCACGGAACGCACGGGAACTTGCACGGCGCAAGAGTTCTCTTGAGAGCTCCGGCCTCCCGGGAAAACTTGCCGACTGCTCGGAACGGGATCCGGCAAAGAGCGAGATCTATATTGTGGAAGGGGATTCTGCAGGCGGCAGCGCAAAGCAGGGACGGGACAGGAAATTCCAGGCTATCCTCCCCTTAAGAGGCAAGATCCTCAACGTAGAAAAAGCCGGGGAGCACCAGATCTTAAAGAACGCCGAGATCCAGACACTCCTCTCCGCGATCGGGACCCGGCGTAGGTGACAAGTTCGATATCGAGCGGGCACGCTACCACCACATTGTCATCATGACCGATGCCGATGTGGACGGTGCGCATATCAGGACGCTCCTTTTAACCTTCTTTTACCGGTACATGCCTAAAGTCATCGAGGCAGGGTATGTGTATATTGCCCAGCCTCCCCTGTTCCGCGTTTCAAAAGGAAAGGAAGAGAAGTGGTTGTACAAGGAAGAGGAGATGAAGAAGGTCGCCGCTGCCATGGGCGATAAGGGCGTTTCAGTCCAGCGGTACAAGGGTCTGGGTGAGATGAACGCCCAGCAGCTCTGGGATACAACCATGTCTCCGGCGAACCGTATCTTCCTGCAGGTGACCATCGAGGATGCGATGGATGCAAACGAGATCTTCAAGACCCTGATGGGAAAAGACGTGGAAATCCGGAAGGATTTCATTATCCGTCATGCAAAGGAGGTGACGAACCTTGACATCTGATGAAAGAACCACCCGGCCGAAGAAGCCCCCGTAACCCACCGTGTCGAGCCGATCAGCATCGAGCACGAGATGAAGACGTCGTTTATCAACTACGCGATGTCGGTCATCATCAGCCGGGCAATCCCTGATGTCCGGGACGGCCTCAAACCGGTCCACCGCCGCTCGCTCTACGGCATGTGGGACATGGGAAACACATCCGACAAGCCCACCAAAAAGAGCGCAAGGGTAGTCGGTGACGTGATGGGTAAGTACCACCCGCACGGCGACTCATCCATCTACGATACCATCGTTAAGATGGCCCAGCCTTTCAGTTACCGCCACATGCTCGTGCAGGGGCAGGGTAACTTTGGATCCATCGATGGGGACTCCGCGGCAGCGAGCAGGTACACCGAAGTGCGGCTCTTCCCGTACGCAGGAAGCGCTCCTTGAAGATATCGACAAGGAAACCGTGGACTTTGTGCCAAACTACGATGAGTCGCTCAAGGAGCCGACCGTCCTTCCGGCCAAGATCCCGAACCTGCTCGTCAACGGTACCGATGGCATCGCGGTGGGTATGGCCACAAAGATGCCCCCGCACAATTTAAAAGAGGTCTGTGCGGCAGTTTCTGCCTACCTCGATAACCCGGAGGTTACGGTCGAAGACCTCATGCGGATCATGCCCGGCCCGGACTTCCCGACCGGCGGCATCATGATGGGCGTCGAGGGTGTGAAAAACATCTATGCCACCGGCCAGGGCCGGGTCATTGTCCGCGGTGTCGCGGAGATCGAGGAATCTGAGAGCGGCAACCGCGGCGACCGGATCATCGTCACCGAACTCCCGTACCAGGTGAACAAGGCCCAGTGGATCAGCAATATTGCCGAGATGGTCAAGGAAAAGAGGATCGATGGCATCACCGATATCCGCGACGAGTCCGACAAGGAGGGCATACGGGTTGTCTTCGAGCTCCGAAAGGGCACGATGGCACCGGTAATTTTAAACAACCTGTACAAGAACACGGCGCTCGAATCCAGTTTCTGGACATCAAACCTTGCGATCGTCGATGGCCAGCCCAAGATCCTCAACCTTCACGGCCTCCTTGGCCACTTTGTCCAGCACCGGATCGAAGTGATCCGGCGCCGTTCCGAATTCGATCTCAAAAAGGCACAGGAGCGTGTGCATCTTCTCGACGGGTTGCTCCTTGCACTCGCACGGATCGATGAAGTGATCGCCGCGATCCGGGGATCCGATACGGTGGACAATGCCCGGCTCACGCTCATCTCCCGCTTCGGGCTTGACGAACTCCAGGCAAATGCGATCCTCCAGATGCAGCTGCGCCGCCTCGCGGCTCTCGAACAACAGAAGATCACCGATGAGAAGGCGGGTCTCATGGCCGAGATCAACCGGCTTACCACCCTCCTCTCAAGCGAGGCAAACATCAAGGACGAGATCCGACGCGAAACCACCGAGATCTCAGAAAAGTTCGGGGACAAGAGAAGGACGCAGATCTCCAATGCGGCGGGCGACATCTCCACCGAAGACTTAATCGAGGACAAGACCGTCCTTGTCTCAATCACCACGGCCAATTACATCAAGCGTATCGATCTCGACACCTACCGCAAGCAGCGCCGGGGCGGCAAAGGCATCACCGGCATGACCACCAAGGAAGAGGACTTCGTGGATTCGGTCTTTGTTGCCGGCATGAAGGACTATCTCCTCTGCTTCACGAACCTCGGCCGGGTCTACTGGCTCAAGGTCTACGAGATCCCCGAAAGCTCGCGGGTGGCAAAGGGCAAGCCGATCGTGAACCTCTTAAACCTCCGGGAAGAAGTGGTCACTACCGTTATCCCCATTCGGGAATTCCGCGAGGACCGGTTCCTTCTCTTTGCAACAAAACTCGGGCAGGTCATAAAGATCCCGCAGACCGAGTTTTCCAACCCCCGTTCTGTGGGAACAAACGCCATCAAGTTACGGGAAGGCGACCAGCTCGTCGAAGTGATATCGACAAACGGTAATAACGAACTTGTACTTACCACCCGGTTTGGCCAGAGCCTGCGGTTCCATGAAGAGACCGTGCGGACTGTCAGAAGAAATGCATTCGGTGTGATAGGTATGAGACTGCGTGGCGGGGATACGGTCGTTGCCGTTACTCTCCTTGAAAAGGATCACCTGCTCACTATCTCCGATGTCGGTTTTGGGAAGCGCACCGATTTCGATGAGTTCCGCGGCCACGGGCGCGGTACAATGGGCGTCAGGAACATCTCGCTCGAACGTGATGCGGTCGTAATCATGTCGCGGGCGGTCTCGGATACCGATGAGATCGTGGTGATGACCGCAGCGGGCATTGTCATGCGTACCCGGGTAAGCGAGATCCGGATCATCGGGCGCGGCACCAAGGGCGTCCGGGTCGTGCGGCTTGACGAGAACGATAAAGTGGTCGGGGTTGCGATCGTGCAGCAGGAAGAGAACGGGGACGATACCGACAGTGCGCCCTCTCCTGATAACGGCAAGTCCCCGGAATAATCTTTTGTTTTTATTCTGATTTTGCTTATTTTTAGAAATCTATTTGAAGTGCCTGTATGTAGGATCGACTACGGTTTTTATGTCCCCGCCCCGCGAACAGGCAATCTCTGAATTATACGGAGAGGTACTTCTCGTTCTCCTTATCGGGATTGCTGTTTTTTTGATGTCGGGGTGTCCGGAGGGTTTGTGACAAACCTTCTCCAGAAACCGCCCATATTTGCCGTTGACGCCAGATCCGTCGAACTTGTACCGGGCAGGGATTGCGATCAGCCTCGTGCACGGGAACGGGGACCCGGTCGCACTTTCCGGTGCACCGGTACCAGGTTCACCGCCAGAAGTTATCTTCACTCTTGAATCACCCCTCCACGAGAAAATTGCGGTAATTCCTTCGGAGGTTATGAGCGGGCGTCCCTGGGCACCGGGAGGAACTGCGATCCTGTTCTACGAGGGTTCTTCATTTCGGGTTACCGACTATCCGCAGGCTCTGCTGGAGGGACATGGCGGAAATGCGATACGGAATATGCCCCCGGGTACCTGGCTGGTTTACATCACGGACAAGTCCACCCGGGTCGTGGTCGATTCGTTTTCCGTGACCGTGTAGGATACTCTTATTTTCCCTGACGGGAAACCGGGTTTTTGGGTTAGGAAATATGGCCATGTTTCGGAAAACACTTCAGATCGCTACCCGTAAGGAAGGAGAGATAGTCAACATCACCAGTCAGGTTGCGGCACTCGTCAGCGAGAGCGGGATAACGGAAGGGATCGTCCACCTCTTTGTGCAGCACTCGACAGCAGCACTGACCACAATAGAATACGAGCCCGGAGTGCTTGCCGATCTTTCCCGTGCCCTCTCTGTCTTTGCACCCGACTCAGCCGAATATGCCCATAATACGAAATGGGGGGACGGGAATGGCAGGTCGCACGTCAAGGCGGCGCTTGTCGGGCCATCCCTTACTGTTCCGGTAGCGGACGGGAAACCCTGCTGCGGGACCTGGCAGCAGATCGTCCTCCTTGAACTCGATGTAAATGCGGGAAGGGACCGGACGGTGATCTGCACGGTGATGGGTGATACATAATCGAAAGTATCCTCGGTTACGGGAGCACAAAATATTCCCTTTTGGCAGGCCCGACCGGGAATGGTACTAAGTAAGGAACTAAAAGAGAGTGAGCTGATTTTTAAGATCAAAAAATATCTTCATAAATTCATTTTTAAAATAGCATCCATTGAGAAGACAATATACCGCAAAAAGCAGTTATCAGATCTTCTCGTAGTATTTCATCGACCCGCAGGCACCACACTTCCCGTCCACGACCATGTAATCGGGAACGGTCTCACCGCAGGTAGGACAGGTCACCGGTTTCCAGGCTTCCTTGATCTTTACCGGCACCCGCACCGTTTCGTACGAAAGAAGGCCCCTGCCGGCTTTGAAGATCGTTTCCTGGAGTGCAACGCCCATCGTGTGCTTGTTGAATTCAGGGCTGTTGGAAAACCACTTGTCAATGACCGGGAACTTCTTGATCTTTTCCAGGTCGACATAGACCCGCACTGCATCGGCAGTCGGATTCTCCGAGACCCGGTTCACAGTGATGGCAAACCTCCCGATAGGAAGTACCTTGAGCCGGCCGTTGCCGGTCGTTATGTGGGCAATTACCTGCGGGGCATCGGGCAGGCACTTCGGGGTCTCGCTGACCGCAAAGAGTTTTTCGTCAGGAGTAGCATGCAGGAGGTCAAGGGCATAGTCCACCATGAACGCACCGATCAAAAGACCCGGTGCGGGCGAGGAATGGAAATTCGCACAGCGGAGGAGGTAGGTTCTCACGGGCTCTTTCACGCCGCAGGCATCTATCCGTTCGCCAAAACCCTGTTCGTCTGCACGATGGTGTCCCTTATCCATGGGAACCGGTATGTTTCCCGGAAATAAACATGTTGGTCTTTGTAATTCTCCAAAGATAATATTGGATATAAATGTGGGGGAAAAAAGAGTTTGAGTCAGATCCCGACTATTTATAAAAAGAGAAATGGTAACTATTCAATATTTTATCTGTTCAACTCATTCATTTATTATTTTAGTGGTCGATCACTCCCTTTGCCTCTTTTCGTAAGCGATGCCGGGTCGCCAATAGTTTTCTTCCGCAGTGTAGAGGCCTATAGAACCATCAGAGATCTATTACATAATGTTTATTATAACTGACACGATAGAATGCCGTATGCCCGAACTCAGGTTTGAGAATCCCCCGGGTGATCCGGGAGATTTGCCCACCGGCGAATCCAACCCCGATGTGGTGCGGTACATGAAGTGGCGGGAGAGCAGGAGGCCAAAGCTTACCTATACCTACCGGAGAGGGGTTACCTTGTCTCCGGAAGAGAAGCGCCAGATTGCATAAAACATCCCGATAGTTTTTCCCTGCCATTCACGCGGAAGGCCCGCAAGCGGATAAGAGAGCAAAATGCCCGCTTTGGCAGTACATCCGCCGTTCGGTACGCGGGCCCAGACTGGATTTCATTGTACAGAAAATCCTAAAATAACTCTCCGGAGGTTTGTCCACCTTCCAGATATCCGGGGAATATTCGTTTTTTGGTCTGTAGTTCCGGATTATCCAAAACAACTCCCCCGCCCGAAAGGCTACCGCGGTATCCTAAAAAACGGTTGTGCCCGTTCGGTTTCCGTGAGAGTGTCCCTTCCCATCGTTTCCCCGAAATGAGTGCTGTCTCTGGTACAGTCCCAAAACGAGGATCAGTCCCTCCGCATTGCCATCTCGACGGCAACCCGGAGCTGCCGGTCGTCAAACGGCTTGAGCAGGAAACCGTCGGGGACTGTCCTGCGTGCCTGTTCGAGGATTGTCGGCTCATCATGGCCGGTCATATAGATGAACGGGATATCGGTACAGTGGAGGAGGTAATCGCCAACACGCATTCCTTCGTTCTGGCCGTGAAGTTCGATATCGAGAGAGGCGACATCGGGATTCGTATCCCTGATACAGTCCACGGCCGCACCGGCATTATCCGCATGCCCGCAGACAGAAAAGCCGAGGCTTTTGAGACGGATATCCAGGAGTTCGGCAAGCTGGCTGTCGTCCTCCATGTAGAACACTTTCAGCGGCGTTTTCATATCTCCTGTTGGAGATAATGTATTTTATTATAAAATAAATTTTATGTTATTTTGGCCCGGCGGCAAAGCAATAACTTTTCATCCGGCAGCCACGGGTCTTTCACGGAAAAACCGCGGACATGAGATCCGGCGGAAAAAAAGCAGGGGGAAATGGTTTTAGAGCAGTCCCGGTGCCTTGACCCGGAACTTCTGCCAGAGCACGCGGCCCATGACACGGTAGGTAAAGTCCAGCTCGTCGAAACTGGGGATATCGTGTTCCTTTAACATCTCCCGGCCTATGTTGAGCGAGTCGCCGCCGAGCATGGTGACGATCACCCGGTTCTGGGTCTTCTCGGAGAACTTGAGGATCTGCCGGGCCAGCTGTTCCGAAGTCAGGACGAGGTTCGGGAAGTCCACGATAAATGCCATGTCCCAGAGGTCGCCGTGCTTTGTAAGGACCTCAAATGTCTTTTCGAAACGCTTCTCGGTTGCGTCGCCTAACAGATCGATCGGGTTGCCCTTGTTCCAGAACTCGGGCAGGAACTCGTTGAGCTCCTCGATGACTTCTTTCGGGAGGTCGATGAGCTCGATACCGTAGCGCTCCGCATAATCGGACGAGAGCACCGCAAACCCGCCGGCGTTCGTGATGACAACTGCACGCTTGCCGCGGGGATAGCGCTTCGGGTGGGCGAGCATCCGGGCCGCAAGGAACGCACCGGTCAGCGTGTGTACCGCAATTACGCCCGACTTTCCTGAACGCTTCCATGTACACCTCGTACGACCCGGAGAGCGAACCGGTGTGCGAGGATGCAGCGGCCGAACCTCTGCGGGAGGAGCCGGACTTGATGGCGATCACCGGCTTTGTCTTTGCTACATCGGCGACGACTTCCATGAATGCCTTGCCGTCATTGATCTGCTCGATGTACATGATGATGGCCTTGGTCTTGGGGTCTTTTTCCACGTAGCGGAGGTAATCGAGGAAGTCGAGGTCGCACTGGTTGCCTACCGAGATGACGTTCGAGAACCCGATGTTCTGCGCAAGGCTCCAGTCCACGACCGTGTTGATGATGGCGCCGCTCTGCGAGATGAACGCGATGTTGCCCGGTTTTGGGAGACTGGTGGACGTACGTTGTATCGATGCCGCGGGGCGGGACGATGATGCCAAGGCAGTTCGGGCCGATGAGCCGGATATTGTGGCCTTTTGCAATCTGGACGACCCGGTCCTCGAGGGCTTTACCTTCAGGTCCCATCTCCTTGAAACCTGCAGTAACGATGATAACCATCGGCACATGCTTTGCCCCGCACTCCTCGACGACAGCAGGCACATGGATTGCCGGGACGGTGATGACTGCCATGTCGACCGGCGCCGGAATCGCAGAAATGTTGGGATATGCCTTGAGCCCCTGGATCTCGGAAGCGCTTGTTATTGACCGGGTAGAGCTGGCCCGGGAAGTGGAGCAGGTTGTGCATAACCGCGTACCCCATCTTGCTTGAGTCCTGCGAAGCCCCGATCACCGCAATAGAGCGGGGATTAAAGTATTCTATCGGGACCGGGACCCGCTCCTTTGCCTCCCTTCTGGTGACGGTATCGGTCACGATCACGCGGGCGTCCACCGCACAGGCACCGGACTCATAGAGTCCTCAGCGGGTTGATATCGAACTCGACAATATTCTCGTTCTCATCGAAGAACCGGCAGACGTTTGCAATGATCTTCACGAGACCCTCTTCGTCACGGGGCTTCGAGCCACGGTATCCCTGCGATGAGCGGGTATGCATTGATCTCGTGGATCATCTGTCGGATCTCCTCTTCGGAAACCGGAAGGATCCGGAGCGTCACGTCTTTCATGAGCTCGACCATCGTGCCGCCCATGCCAAAAGTGATGACCTTGCCAAAGGCCGGGTCGGTCCTCCCGCCTATAATCAGTTCGAGGCCGGGCTCGGCCTGCTGCTCGACCATAACCCCTTCGATCTGCGCATCGGCATTGTAGGCCTTCGCGTTGTCGATGATCTTCGTGAACGCACCGAGGGCAGCCTTCTTGCTCCCGATACCTACCATCACACCGCCCGCGTCGCTCTTGTGGACGATCTGGGGCGAGATGATCTTCATGACAACCGGACAGCCCATCTTCTCGGCTGCATTTGCCGCATCCTCGCCGTTTTTCACGATCTGGTACTCGGGGACCGGGATCTCGTACTTCCGTAATATGTCATATCCTTCCGCTTCAGAGAGCATCTTCTGGGTCAAACAGTTCACCTCGTTACATGGAGTACTGACAGGATTTGTCCGCAGGTCTGCAGGATGCAGACGGGGAGCGGGGCATGCAGGAAAAACCGGTCCCGGAACGTTTGGGACTTTTGTGCATACCGGGTTCATATGATATAATAAGAAATTTGGCGATGCCTCATTTAAATGTACTGAATTGAAAGCAATGCGCGATATAAGGTAAACGGACGAAGATTCGGGCGTTTTTGGCAATTCTGACCGCAAAGATTAATTCCAATTCATCATTATTGATAATGTAGATTAGGAGCCAGAAAGGAGCACATCATGGACAAGAGCGCAGATTCCAAAGAGCATCCAAAGTACTTCACGCCGGACCCCTCCTACCGCGTGCACAGTTGGATGGGAGATTACACTTGGACATACAACGAGTTCGTCAAGGACCCGGAAAAGTTCTGGGACAACATCGCAAAGAAACTTCACTGGTTTAGTCCCTACGACAAGGTCTGCGAGTGGAACTACCCGTACGCGAAATGGTTTGTCAACGGCAAGACCAACATCACCTACAACTGCCTCGACCGGCACGTGCTCGGGGAACGGCGCAACAAGGTGGCGCTGATCTGGAAGGGCGAGCGGCCGGATGAAGAACGGGTCTTTACCTACCGGCAGCTCCTGCGCGAAGTCCAGAGGTTTGCAAACGGCTTAAAAAAACTCGGTGTCACCAAGGGCGACCGGGTCTGCATTTACATGCCGGTGATCCCGGAGCTCATCGTTACCATGCTTGCCTGCACCCGGATCGGGGCAGTCCACTCCGTGGTCTTTGGCGGTTACGGGGCGGCAGCGCTCAACCAGCGGATCGTGGGCGCCGGCGCGAAGATCGTGATTACGGCGGATATGGCAATCCGGCGGGGCAAGGCAATCCCGCTCATGCATGTCATCCAGGAAGCGATCATCAACGCACCGACCGTTGAGCACCTCATTATCCTGCGTCGGGAACAGCGCACGCCGGTCGAGCTCCACAGCGAGATGGAACTCGATTTCTACGAGGTAATGGCGGATACGGACGAGAACTGCCCGGCGGAAGTGATGGATGCAGAAGACCCGCTCTTTATTCTGTACACGAGCGGGACGACCGGCGCACCGAAGGGAATTGTCCATACCTGCGGTGGCTATATGGTCGGCGCCTATTACACGACAAAATATATCTTCGATGTCAAGGAGCACGATGTGTACTGGTGCACTGCCGATCCCGGCTGGATCACCGGCCACTCCTACGTTGTCTACGGCCCTCTTGCAGCAGGCGCGACCATTCTCCTTACCGAGAGTACGCCCGATTACCCGGACCCCGGGATCTGGTGGAAATATGTCGAAGAGTACGGTGTCAATATCATGTACACCGCTCCTACCGCGATCCGGATGTTCATGAAGCTCGGCCGCGAGTGGCCGGATAAATACAACTTAAATTCCCTGCGTGTGCTCGCCTCGGTCGGCGAACCGCTCAACCCGGAGGCGTTCGAGTGGTTCTACCATGTGATCGGCCGGGACAAATGTCCGATCGTGGATACCTGGTTCCAGACCGAGACCGGCATGCACATGATCACCACGGTACTTGGCGAACCGATGCGGCCGGGCTATGTCGGCAAGGCTATCCCCGGTGTCGTTGCCGATGTCGTGGACGAGAACGGAAAGAGCGTAGAGCCGGGGAAGCGGGGATTTCTCGCAATACGCCAGCCCTGGCCCGCCATGATGCGGACGATCTGGAACAACGACGAGCGGTACCGGAAGTACTGGGAGTCTATCCCCGGCTGTTACCAGGTGGGCGACCTTGCAATCCGGGACGAGGACGGCTATATCATGGTGATCGGGAGATCGGACGACCTCATCATCGTCTCGGGCCACAATATCGGGACTGCAGAGGTCGAGAGTGCGCTCGTATCCCACCAGGCAGTCGCCGAGGCTGCCGTGATCGGGAAGCCCGATCCGATGAAAGGCAACACGATCAAGGCATTTGTCACGCTCCGCGTAGGCCATACCCCGAGCGAGAAACTGAAAAACGAACTGATCTACCATGTGCGGATCACGCTCGGGCCGATTGCCATGCCATCCGAGATCGAGTTTGTCGACAATCTTCCCAAGACCCGGAGCGGCAAGATTGTCCGGCGCATTCTCAAGGCAAAGGAGATGGGAATGGATCCGGGCGACATCTCAACGCTCGACGACTAAAATTTTCAACCGGGATCTCCCGGTATCCTTTTTTTAATTGTTCTCCCGATGGCCGGTGTAGTATGGGACCGGTAATTTTTCCGCAAAATGGACTCTCAATTTTTGTTTTTTTTGGTCGCGGTATGGTCGGCCCGGGAGATGCCTGTCGGGGTAAGGAATGCCCTTTAACCAGATCCCGGATAACCCGATGGATTTTTATATCGTGCTTCCCTTTCTTTATATGCTTTATATAATGGGATGAATGGGGAAGGCACTTCCCGAAGAAACGGCGTTAAAAGTATCCTGATACGGGTGACAACTACCATGAAAGTCAATCCAGAGGATTCGCTCAAGATAGAAAACATTGTGGCTTCCGCGAAGGTGACGGACTACCTCGACCTCCCGGCGCTTGCCTCAAGGATCAAGGATGCGGAATACAACAAGAAACGGTTCCCCGGCGTGGTGTTGCGGATGCAGAACCCGAAGATTGCAGCGCTCGTCTTTGGTTCGGGAAAAGTCGTCCTGACCGGGGCAAAGAGCGTTGACAGTCTCTCCAAGGGCTTAAACATCCTTGGCAACCAGCTCAGGAGTTTCGACATCGACATCCCGAAGAAACTGACCTACAAGATCCAGAATATCGTGACCTCTGCCGATCTTGCAACAGCGATCAACCTCAACAAGATCGCCGTGGGATTTAATCTGGAGCGTATCGAGTACGAGCCCGAACAGTTCCCGGGCCTCGTGTACCGTCTGGAGAACCCCAAGGTCGTCGTCCTCCTCTTTGGGTCGGGAAAGCTGATTATTACCGGAGGCAAGGAACCCGAGGATGCGAAAAAGGCCGTCATCAAGATCCTTTCCGACCTGCGCAGCCTCGGCCTGATGTAATCTTTTTTCCGTATCTTCTGCCGGTATGAGTGGGAATGCCGCAACGGACTTTAATTTAAATCAATCTAAAATGACAATTATATTTTCTATCGGACGATGGATTATGATATATAAAATAATAGGTTATTGCCCGTCAATAATCACCCATAAATATCCAGATAAAGATAATTAGTAAAGAAAATCTGGAAAAAATATTGTGGATGTGTTGCATGAGAACGGAGAATGTAATGTATTTCACCGAGAAAGAGGAAGAATTTGCAAACCTCCTCATTGAAATCGGTACAAAAAAGAATGTGGCAAAGGTTCTGGTGTTCCTCGCAAATATTCCCGAGGCAACATCACGGGCTATCGAGCGCGGGACCGACTTGCGCCAGCCTGAAGTCAGCATTGCCATGCGATACCTGATGGACCAGGGCTGGATCTCAAGCCGCGAGAGCAAGGCGGAGAGCAAGGGCCGCCCGGTAAAAATCTACGAACTGGCAAAGCCCATCACCGAGATCATGGACAGCATCGAAAAAGAGAAGAAGAAAGAGGCGACCAACCAGCTCGCCATGATCCAGAAGTTACGGGACTACATCAGCTGATGTAAGGACCGAACACTTTTTTTCCGAACCGACAATTATTGTAGTATTTCCTACGAGTCTCGTAAAGAGGCCGCTTTCAACAACGCCCGGGATCACGGCTATTGCAGCTTCGAGTTCCCCGGGATTTGCGATCTCATCGAACTGGCAGTCCACGATAAAGTTCCCGTTGTCGGTGATGACCGGGCCATCCTTTTTTACGGCCTCGCGGATGAACGGCCGGCAAGCCGAGCCCGCGGAGCTGGGCCATGGCATTTGTTGTCGCAAAGGGGAGGGTTTCGACCGGGACGACACCGCCAAGCTTTGGGACCATCTTTGCCTCGTCCGCAACTACGATAAACTGGAAGGCCGCGGAGGCAACGCACTTTTCCCGGGTGAGCGCAGCGCCCCGACCCTTGATCATCCGGTGCTGCGGATCGATCTGGTCCGCTCCATCGATTGCAAGATCGAGGACCGGGTTGTCATCGAGAGTTGTTAAAGGGACACCGTACTCCCGTGCCCTTATTGCGGTCTGGTACGAGGTCGGGACACCGGATACCGAGAGCCCTTCCCGTATCTTTTCCGAGAGCGCTTCGATTGCGTAAAAAACCGTGGAGCCGGTCCCAAGGCCAATTACCATACCGTCTTCCACCATCTCCGCCGCCCGGTATCCTGCTGCCCTTTTTGCGGCGGCAATTGTGTCAGCTGTGCCTGCCATACTTAATGAAAGGATTCGGTGTTGGGATAATTAAACGTGGTGTGGGGAACTGAAACTTTCCGGTATAATGCATTTTACTATGATTTGCAGGATGAATAATCCTGAAACAGAACCGCGTAAATGAGAAATGCGATGCCTCCCCGCCTCAGGGCCCCTCGCGGGGCACGGCGGGGCAGATTACCGGATTTATGATATCCCCGTACTGCAGTTTTTCCACCTCTCTTCGCGGGTTGTTTGGGCTTCTTGCCGGGCCCCTCTGCCCAGGGGATTATCTGTCGGCTTATTTTAGGTAATTGCCCGCCGCGGGGGCGCCCCGTCGGGGGCGGCGGGAGCCATCGCTTTTTAGAGAATGCAGCAGGTAATCCCGATCGAGAACAATCCCTTGACAGGACAATCCAATAAAAAAGACAATCAAAAATAATCCGAGTATGTATTACTCCACAAAAACCCTCTTTATCTCCTCTTCCGCTTCGTACGCGGTACAATCAAGAGTGATCGGAGTAACCGAAATATTTCCTTTCCGAACCGCGTGCACATCGGTTCCCTCCTCTGCATCGTCAAGGAGCGGGCCGTTGATCCAGAAGTAAGGCCGGCCCCGGGGATCGAGCCGCTTTTCGACCCCGGTGTGGAAGAGCTTACGGGCGAGCTTTGTAACCTCGTACCCTCCGCGGACTTCCGAGGGAATGTTTACATTGATCACGTCCGCATGCGGGCAGAACCCGTTTTTCAGGACCCGGGTCACGACATCGCGCACTACCTTCTTTGCCTCGTCAAAACTTTGCGCCGACTGGCCCGGGTCGTCGAATTTGTCGCCCTGGTCCGCAACCTGGAGCGAGAACGCGATCCCCTTTGTCCCCTGGTTAGAGGCTTCGAGCGCCGCACCCATCGTGCCTGAAGTCATGATCGATTCGTACGAAAGGTTCTCCCCGATATTGATCCCGCTTACGACAAGCGTTGGTGCGAGTTTGAGTGCATAGAGCCCGATGATTACTGCATCGGTGGGTTTGCCTGCGACTGCCCACGCATGGACGCCGTTGATCTTAATCCGGTTTGCCCGGATCGGTTCGAAGATCGAGATCGAGCGCCCGACCGCGCTCTGCTGGGTTGCCGGAGCGACCACGGTCACGTCCGCTATCGGTGAGAGGGCTTCGTAGGCAGCCCATATGCCTAGGGAATTTACGCCGTCATCGTTCGTGAGCATGATCGCGGGTTTCATAGAACAGGTATACGTTTCGTGCTCTCCAGTAAATACCTCACCTATCCGGCCGGGTGCCAAAAGATAGGGTAATGTTATCGTGCAGGCAAATACTGTCCCTGCAATGAAAGTCCTGCTTGCCGAGTATACCGCTGCCCGCGATCCGGCGCTTGCGCCCGAGGGCAGGGCGATGCTCGATGTACTTACGAAAAGTTTTACTGCATGCGGTTACGAAGTCGTTCTCCCGGGCCCCGGGGATTTTTATGAGGAACTTGTCCGGCTTGCTTCGACATGCGACATGGGCCTTGTGATTGCACCCGACGCCCTGCTCTCCAGGTTTTCCCTGCCGATCGAACAGCACTGCCACACACTCGGCTGCGGCAGCATGAACGTAGCGGTCTGTGCAAACAAGCGTTCGACCGAAAAGATCCTCCGCGCCCATGGAGTCCCCGTCCCGCCACCGGCCCCTGCCGGTGGGAAGCATATCGTAAAACCGGTCACCGGTTGCGATGCACAGGGTGTGCGGCTGACAACGGATGCTCCCAAAAAGGACGAACTCGCGCAAGGCTATCTCGAAGGCGAACTCTACTCGGTCAGCCTTCTTGTGAACCGGGTAGTGGGCGAGGCCTGTCTGTACTTCTCCGGCAACCCGCCGGTCGTGCTCGCGATCAACCGGCAGGATGTTGTGGCAAACGATGACGGCACGTTCACATACCTCGGCGGCGAGACACCTATGCATCCGGCTCGCGAACAGGAGATTATAGAGACTGCAAAGAAGGCCGCTACTGTGCTCGGCTGCCAGGGATATTGCGGCATTGATGTGATTGTGGCAGACAAAGTCTATGTTCTCGATGTCAACCCGAGAATTACAACAAGCATTGTCGGGATCGCGGCCTGCATGGACGAAGAGATCGCGCAGCTCATTGTCAGCACATCTGAAGGTGTCGCACCAGAAGAAGTTCACTTCCACGGGAAAGTCCGGTTCGACCGGTTCGGGAAGGTTACACCGGTATGATCGGGATCGATGTCGGGGGCGCAAACCTCAAGGTGGTGGATAAATCCGGCGTCCATATTCATTACTGCCCGCTCTGGAGCGGAGCCCCCCTGTCAGAACTGCTCGGCCGGTATGCCGGCAGCGGGGACGAGGCCGCGGTCGTGATGAGCGGCGAGCTTGCGGACTGTTTTTCCAATAAACAGGAAGGCATCGCGTTCATTACTGCTGCCGTGAAAAAAGCATTTCCCCGGGCCCGGTTCTACGGCACCGATGCGAAGTTCCATGACGGCCCGGTGCCGGCTCTTGCCGCGGCAAACTGGCTTGCGTCCGCGGATTACCTGAGATCGAAATACCCGGATGCCGTTGTGCTCGATATCGGGAGCACGACCGCGGACATCATCCCGCTCAACCGGTTCTCTTCGCTTCTCGATCTTACCGATCTTCTCCGGCTCCAGAAAGGATACCTGGTCTATACCGGCATGCTCCGGACACCGGTTGCAACGCTGGTGTCGTCTGTGGACGTTCATAGCGTACCGACACCGGTCAGCTACCGAATATTTCGCAGCGAGCGCCGACGCCCATCTCGTACTCGGCCACATCGCGACCGGAACAGTACACCTGCGATGCACCGGACGGGAAGGAGAAGACCCGCGAAGCATCCGTGCGCCGGCTTGCCCGGGTGGTCTGCGCCGATCTCTCCGAGATCGGGGAGGAGGGGAGCGCTTGCAGTTGCCTCCGCGTTCTGGGACCGGCAGCGCACGATGATCCGGGACGCCGTGGCCCGGGTAAAAGAAGAGAGCGGATGCTTCATCGGTTATCGTAGCCGGGATCGGTGCCGCGATCTTTGCAAAAGAGTGCGGCGGGACGGATCTAACGCAGCACTCGGGCCGGCGGCCGATGCCCTGCCCGCGTACGCGGTCCGCGAGGTGGCAGTACGGACCCGTGGAAACTGAGCGCCTGCCTGCTCGCGGGATCAATTGCCGTTACGGCTGTGCTCTGGTACCTGCACGTGCCGTTCTTCTTTCTCTTTTTGTTCTTCCCGCTCGTCCCGTTCTTTCCCGGCGCCCGGTAAAGCGCTGCCCGGTCTGCGGATGGGAAACCACAGGCCGCGAGAACTTCTGCCCCTTCGATGGGAGTCCCCTCGCCGGCCCGGACTGCAAGGGAAGAGAGTGAGACAACCGAGAGCGGCACGCCAATCCCAAAGAGGTCGTTTGCCGGCACCGGGCGGGAATGGTCCTTGATGTAGAGCCGGCAGCTGCTCCGGTTCACGACAACTCCCATTGCGTCGAGGTATGCTGCGGTCCGGTTTGCCGGCATCGTTTTTGCAAGCGTGAGGCAGAGATCGATCACCGGGGAACCGATCCGTGTCCCCGGGTAGAACGGCTCGTCCGCATTGGAGATCCTGCCGCAGGCCCGGCAGGCAAACCGTTTGACCGTGACCCGGACCGGCCGCTCCTCTTCACCATCGCGGATGACGGCAAAGATCCTCTGTTTTGTATCGTAGCCCGAGACCGGCCCGCCGCAGGCCGGGCATGCGCCAAGCTCGCAGAACCGTGAACCGTCAACGGCAGCAAGGCCGCTCTGTACAATACTTGCAAGCATCGGGGGTATGCGGGGTGACTTCATTATCGGTGGATTGATGGGTATGATATATTGTGTCCGGCCGGCCCGGCCATTACAGGCCGTGTCCTTTTTGTCCGTGGATGTATGGACAGTCCCGGGTAATTAATGCGCTGCTGGCCTGAGGAATGTCCGGTAAGTATACGGAATTAATCGGGTTTTTCCGGCACCGCGATACGCATATATGCAACCATGGCAAACCCGATAAAGAACCGGAATCGTCAAAAATGGGGCACTGCGCGCCTGAAATACGATTGTCGTGCGGTCATTTTCTCATAAGTCCACGGTTTTCCGACGATATGCCGAAGAGAACCCTCATGGGTTTTGTCCAGGTCCGGACATTGGTGCCCCACAAATATTCATCAAAAATTCTTTACTTTTGATCAAGGTTAAATATATCCAGAACAGACTTTTTTTGTTCGAGGAAAGAATATGGAATTCACGTATGTACCAAGCACCTGTCCCTACTGCGGGACCGGATGCGGGATCAACCTTGTTGTAAAGGATGGCAAGGTTGCCGGGATCTCACCCTGGCACCGCAACCCGGTCAACGAGGGGAAGGTCTGTATCCGCGGGAACCGTTCCTATGAATTTGTCAACCACCCGGGCCGGCTTACCACCCCGCTCATCAAAAAAGACGGGAAGTTTGTCGAGGCCAGCTGGGAAGACGCATACAAGGAGATCGCGGCGAAACTCAAGAGTGCCAAGCCCGAGGAGATCGGCTGCGTTGCGTCCGCACGGACCTGCAACGAGGACAACTTTGTCTTTAAGAACTTCGCGGCAAACGTGCTCAAGACCGCAAACATCGACTACTGCGGCCGGCGCTGTAATGCCGACGCGGTCAGGGGCCTTGCCGATGCATTCGGCATCGGTGCAATGACCAACTCCATTGCCGATCTTGCCGAGGCAAAGGCAATCCTTGTGGTGGGCTCTAACCCGCTCGAAGAGAACCCGCTTGCCGGCCGTGCCGTGATCCGGGCAAAGAAGAACGGCGCAAAGATCATTGTCGTTGACGCAAAGAAGGGCGCAACCGCAAAGCTCGCCGACCTCTATGTTCCGGCAACCCCCGGCACCGAAGGTCGCATTCATGATGGGCCTTGCAAACGCCATTGTCGCGGCCGGAAAAGAGAACAAGGACTTCATTGCAAAGAGAACCGCCGGCTTTGACAAGTGCAAAGCAGCGGTTGCAGCATGCAGCCCCTCCGCTACCGCAGCAGCCTGCGGCATTGACGAATCAGTTGTCAAGCAGGCAGCCGAGATCTACACGGCCGCCGCTCCGGCAGCAGTCGTCACCTCGGCAGGAGCAGTCTCCGGCGACCTTGTCCGGGCATGTGCAAACCTCCAGCTCCTCACCGGCAATGCCGGTGTCGCAGGATCCGGTGTCACCCTCCTGCGCGGAAAGGCAAACGCACAGGGCGCAATGGATGTCGGCTGTGTCCCGCAGGCAAACGGCCTTGCGGTACCCGCCATGATCGAAGCGGCAGCAGCCGGCAAGATCAAGGCAATGTACATCATGGGCGAGAACCTCGCCGCGTACGGCGCATCCGTTTCCGAAGCACTCGGGAAACTCGACTTTTTGGTTGTCCAGGACCTGTTCCTGACCGAGACCGCAGAGAAGGCATCGGTTGTCCTTCCCTCGGCAGCATTTGCCGAGCGCGACGGCACCCAGACCAACAGCGAGCGCCGTGTCCAGAAAGTAAGAAAGGCAGTCGAACCGGTCGGGAGTAGCAAGGCCGACTGGCAGATCGTCTGCGAGCTCGCAAAGGCCATGGGCAGCGAGAAGGACTTCGCGTTCAAGGACTGCAGAAGCGATCTTTACCGAGATTACAAAGACCGTCCCGGCATACGCAGGCATCACGTATGCCGCGCTTGAACGGCCCGAGGCAGTCCAGTGGCCGGCAGCCGGCGGCAAGTTCGGGACAGCGTTCCTCTATGCCGACAAGTTTGCGACAAAGGATGGCAAGGGTGTCTTTGCCGCGGTCGAGTACAAGGCTCCGGAAGCAGCCGGCGGCGAATTCCCGTTCGCGGTCGAGGGCCAGTGGCCGATGGGCACGCTCTCCCTGCACACCGCTGAGATCCTCCGCGAGTTCCCCGAACCGGTTCGGCGTGATCAACAAGGCCGACGCAAAGGCGCTCGGCATCGCTGACGGTTCGAGTGTGAAAGTCACCGCAAAGTCCGGTGCATCCGTGCAGGTACGGGCAGAGGTAACTACCGACATCAAGCAGGGTGTTATCGCGGTTCCGGGAATGCACGGCTGCTGCCGTTGCAAAGGTTGAGAAAGTGTCAGGAGGGAACTAACCATGACAAAGAAAGGCGACATGCTCTACGCGTGGACCAACGATGCAGAGATCCAGAAGACTGCCGAGCTCGGTGGTGCGGTAACTACCCTCTGGAAGTACGCTCTTGAGTCAAAGACAGTCGATGCGGTCCTTGTCATCTCCAAAGGTAAAGACCTCTACGATGCAAAGCCGACCCTTGTGACCGACGCGGCCCAGCTCGCAAAGACCGCCGGTTCGCTCCACTGCGGTACCGTCCTCCTGCCCAAGCTCATCAAGAAGTATTTCAACGGCGCACGGGACATGAAGATCGGTGTCACGGTCAAGGGCTGCGATGCGATGGCGTTCTACGAACTTGCGAAGCGCAAGCAGATCAACCTCGACAACATCTACATGATCGGTGTCAACTGCGGTGGGTCGGTCAGCCCGGTCCTTGCCCGCAGGATGATTGCCGACAAGTACGGTGTCGACCCGGACAATGTCCACAAGGAAGAGATCGACAAGGGCCAGTTCATCATCGAGTACGAAGGCGGACACAAGGGCATCTCCGTTGACGAACTCGAAGAGCACGGCTACGGCCGCCGGACCAACTGCCGGCGCTGCAAGATGAAGATCCCGCGCCAGGCAGATCTTGCCTGCGGTAACTGGGGTGTTATCGGCCCGAAGGCCGGAAAGGCAACCTTTGTCGAGGTCTGCTCCGAGAAGGGCGCAAGCCTCATTGACGGCGCAGTGAAAAAAGGCATCCTTGCAACCGAGGCACCGAACCCGAAGGGCTTAGAGATCCGCGGAAAGGTCGAAGGCGCCATGTTCAAGCTCGGCGACAAGTGCCGGGCAAAGGACTTTGAAGGTCTTGGCGAGGGCAAGGACCGCTTAAAGAAGATCATGGAGGAGACGAGCCGCTGCATCAAGTGCTACTCGTGCATCTCCGCCTGCCCGATCTGTTACTGTGTCGACTGCACGACAAAGAACCCGGTCTACGTGAAGAACGGCGCAGTCCCGCCGGACTTCATGTTCCACCTCATCCGCTACGCACACATCGCTGATTCCTGTGTGAACTGCGGCCAGTGCGAGGAACTCTGCCCCGCAGAGATCCCGAACGCGCTCTTCATGCACGCCCAGCAGGTTGAACTCGAAAAGATGTTCGGCCACGTGCCGGGACGCGACATGGAACTGCCGCTCCACGCATTTGTCGAGGAGAGGGCAGAGCGTGCCCGTCTCGCAAACACCCACAGCGACATGATCTACGAGAACGTGTTCAACCCGGTCCCGAAGAAATAATTATACCTTTTTTCTTTTTTTTACCGGGAAGCCGGTGGGTTTGGTAAAAATGCGTTTTTGGGTTTGCCCTGCATAAAACAGGTAAAAATACGAGAATATATTCTCAATAAATTGCTGTTGTCGGTCTGCGTTGCATTTGTTACGTCGGGAATATGAAAAAGGGGGATAGCGAACACCCGCCCCCCTGCCCCCTCGCGCTCAACGGGTGGCACTGCCACACCCGTTTTGTCAGGGGGAGTACATAAAAAGGGGCTGATCGTTATCCTGACAATTTATGCCGGCACCATGATTGCGCAGCCCCAGCCGAGCCCGCGGTAGGTCTCGTACCCGGGCGTGCAGGCAAAAGCAACGAGGGTTTTTTTGCCGCCGACCCGTTCGATGGAAAATCCCTTCTCGCCGGCAAGCGCCTTTTTTATCCCGGTAATGGTCGAGACATCTTCCACGTGCTCTCCTTTCCCGTCGCTTGCAGCGATCACTTTCCCGCTGCTGTTGAAAAGAATGACCCGTGAGCCGGCCTTATCGTTCTCCAGAAGCCGGACATTTTTGACAATATACTCTGCCTGTTTCCAGTCAAATATCACGGCAAGGACGCCGGTGACCCGGCCGTTGGTCATGCCCCCTTCCCGTACCGCTGCAGCGTAGATAACGGCATTATCCTTCGTTAAGGTGCAGGGCCCGATGTCCTGCACGAAATATTCCAGACCGTTTGCCGTTGCAGCAGCTCCCGTGAACCAGGGCTCCGCTGAGACATTGTGTCCTTCCAGCGGGAACTGGCCGGGCCGTCCGTTCGCAATGATCCGGCCGTCTTTATCGGCAAGGACCAGCTCCTTGTAGATCGTGTAGTTTTTTAAGATAATGTCCATCCGTTTTACCGCAAGCCGGGCCCTTTCCTCACTGGTGTCGTCAGCACATGCTTCGACAAACGCGGATTCCGTTGCCCACCAGCGGACATCGGCCGTACGCTCGTACAGGTTGCGGTCCAGGATTTCGATCGCATTGAAGGCAAGGTCGCTCAACCGGTTCCCCCGGGCATTCAACTCGGCAGTTGCCATCTCGTGCTCTGTACCGCTGATCTCGCCGTCAAGCTTTTCCGCAGTCACCTGGATATCGTCGCTCAACCGTTTCATTTCTTCAGAGACTACCGCGAATCCCTTCCCGACATCCCCGGCCCGCGCAGCTTCGATGCGGGCATTTAACGAGAGCATCTTTACCGATGCGTTAATCTCACGGATGGCCGAAAGTCCGATTCTCATCTTGTTGATTGCTTCGCGGGAAAAATTATCTCCGCAGGTCTCTGACGGCGTCATCTAAGAAGCATATTTCCCCCGGGTAATTATAAAACTGCCTGTCTCTATAGTTCTTCATGATTTACCATTATAATTCGTATTTTCAAAATTGCCGTTTTTTAATGGTTTATCTGGTTAATTAAACCAGCCATAAAAACCCTTAAAAATTTGAATTATCTCTTTGTTATATAACTCACTAGTAAAATATAGAGATTATATCAGAGCCGGTGCAGTTCCCGGAGCCTGCCGACCCGTTCCCGAACCGCATCCGATGGGGCCGGTACCGGCTCCTGTTCCCGGTGTCCGGCCACTGCTTCGAGAATTGCCCGAACTGCCTCCGGGTGGGACTGCCCGTATCCGCCTTCGAGCACGAAGGCCGGAACGGTACCGGCATCGATCAGCATCCCGGCCAGGATCCCGTAATCTCCCGGTGCAAGGTTCATTCCCCCGGCCGGGTCGTCACGAAGGGCGTCCTGCCCGGCCGAGACAATCACGAGATCCGGGCCGAAGCGTTCGAGAGCGGGAAGGATGAGATCCGAAAAGACGCATGCATAATCCCCGAGCGTGCTCCCAAGCGGGAGCGGTGCGTTGAGCGTGTACCCTTTCCCGAGCCCGACCCCGCACTCGTCCGCATTTCCCGAGTGCGGGAAGATCCCTTCTGCATGGACCGAGCAGTAGAACACCCGGTTGTCCGCGTAAAAGATCTCCTGCGTCCCGTTCCCGTGGTGCACGTCCCAGTCCACGATTGCCACGCGGTCGACCGAAGTGAGGGCTTCTGCCGCTGCGATTGCTGCATTGTTCACAATGCAAAACCCCATTGCCCAGTCCGATGCCGCATGGTGGCCCGGGGGACGGACAAGCGCAAAGCAGCTCTCGCCGTCAAGGGCCCGGTGCGCCGCCGCGATTGCCGAACCGGCGGCAAAGGTTGCAACCTCGTACGACCGCAGCGTAAGATACGTGTTTGCGTCCAGAAATCCCGGGATATACAGGTTGCCGGAGAAATATCCTCCCGTACACCCGAACTCGTCTACCGTATCGTATGCGGAGCGGAGCGTACACTGCCGGTGCAGCCATGTGAGATAACCGGGCTGGTGCACCCGCAGCAGATCGATTTTATCCGCTGCGGCCGGGGCCGATACCGTAACACCAGCCGGAAGATCCCGGAGGACTGCGTCTATGCGATCCCAGCATTCGATATGGCCCGGGCGGTTGTGGTACTGGAAGACCGGCCCGGAAATGACGGAACACTTCATGGTAACCTGACTGGAGACGGATGACCGTGCAGTCAGGAGAATATCGGGCACGCCATAAGAAAGGCTTGCGGTTCAGTCCCGGGTCACCGGAACCGGGCATTATTTTTCGGTATATTCCAAAAAGGGAGAATCTGCTCTCGCTTTGCAGGATTTTTCCTGTTCGCAGTACGGACATACGGTCCGGCCGGTAATTCCCCGAACCCGTTTACTTTATGAAAAAGTAAAATACGGGCGTATTATTGCGTAACGGCAAAACGGGGCGCGCACCGTTCTTTTCCCGGCCGGACCGGTCCCTTAGGAGGTATGATCCGGCCCCGGTTTTCGTCGATCCACGCCGATCGTACCGCAGGATCCAAAAGCCCGTCCTGCCACCCGGTCCGTTTCCGTTCCGGCATCTGCCATGCAAATCCGATATCGCCTCTCCGGCGTGAACCTACCGGAAAGCATTTAGAAAGGATTAAGAGTGCAAAAAAAAATGATCCATTTGACCTATCTCGGGCAATGTTCGATTCTCTCTGTTGTAACACCAGATGCCCCCGGTTGCTTGAAATAGGTACCAAGTCGTTTCCAAAAAAGAGGTGTGTTAGAGAATGGTGTTTCATCCTCCGGTAGCCATCGTCGCAAAAGCCGGCGATGCCGGAAAATACAAGGTTGGCCTGCCCACCTGGAACATGCTCGTTCGCGGGTTCATGGCCGGGGCGTATATCGCAATGGGTGGTGCCCTTGCAACTGTGTGCAGCACGGGTATCCAGGCAAGCGATGCCGCATTGCGTTTTGGCACGGCAAGTGCAGGTTTTTCCCAGTTGATTCTCGGTGCGGTCTTCCCGGTCGGGCTTATTATCATCGTACTTACGGGAGCAGAACTCTTTACGGGCGATGCAATGCTCGCCCCGATGGCGGCATTCATCCACAAGGTGACCTGGGGACAGATCATCAACCTGTGGGTCTGGGTATATATCGGAAACCTTATCGGATCGATTGTCTGGGCTTACATCATGGCGTACGGGCCGTTTGTCTCATTTGACGCTGCCGGTACGGCCACAGCCACAGCATTTGGAACACGGGCGATGGCGATCGCCACGGCAAAAGTCAGTTATGTGGGAATGATGGGCATGTGGTCCGCGTTCCTCAAGGCGATTGCCTGTAACTGGCTTGTGAACCTCGCAATCCTGCTTGGTATCTGTGCCGACGACCTGATCGGCAAGTTCTTCGGGATCTGGTTCCCGATCATGGCCTTCGTTTCAAGCGGCTTTGAACACTGCGTCGCAAACATGTATTTCATCCCGGCTGGTATATTTACCGCGGGAGCGACAAATACCGCAACGACCGTTAACTGGATCAACATGTGGACGGCAAACATTATCCCGGTAACAATCGGTAACATCGTGGGCGGTCTGTTCTTTGTCGGTGTCGTTTACTGGGTTGCGTTCAGGAAAGAGATCGCAGCACTGAAGTAGACAGACATCCATATTCCTTTTTTACGATGAAGATCGGCAACATTGATGTGAAGATCTCGATTCTTGCAATCGGGGTCTTTGTGATATTCATGCTCATGCTGCTTACCGCAGCGGCGTACAGCCCGCTCGTGCGGTCGCAGCTGATCTGGATGATCCCGGCCCTGTTTTTGCTGCTGTTTATCCCCCTCACGCTCAATTACATGAGCCGGAGCCAGTATGCCGACCTAGCGCCGGTCTATGAAGCCGAGGCAAAGACCGTGCGGATCAAGCTCATCAACGAGAACATGATCGGAAAGCCGGTCCGGATTACCGGTGTTGTGGAGAAGATCCGGTTCCAGTTCCTCAACCGCCCGCAGTACATCGTTGCCGACCGGTCGGGCGAAATTTCCGTGAAAATGTTCACGAGTCCCGATGAGGAGATCCACGAGCACGATGTTGTCGAGGTAGTCGGGATGGTGATCCGCCGGTACATTGCGGCAGGCGATCCGGTGATCAACTGCGTCTCGATCAAAAAGGCAGAAAAGACTTCATCGTCCGCCCAGCAGAAATAGGTCTTTTATCGTACGGGGGTGCAGGCATGTCTTCCGATTGCAGTGCGGCAGCGCCGGGCCGGTCCCCGGCAGTTCTCGAATACGCCATACCCCTGTGCGGGTTTGGCGGCGCATTTTTAGGAATTCTCTCGTGGGCCGGCGGGGTTCCGGTCGATCTCCGGATCACGGCGGCAGGCTGCGTGATCGCGTCGGTTGTTCTCGCATATCTCGCGTGGATCCGGCCACGAAAGGATATCGTTTCGCTGACAACGCCGATCTATGCACTCATCTTCTTTGCCGTGCCGTTGAGCGAGCCGGTGGCAACCATCGTGCTCGAACTGCTCTACGCGGCAAGCCTCACGGCCCTGCTGGTGCGGCTGAAGTACCGGTTCGGGAGTGCGGAACCGCCGGGCCGGGCAGAGGCAGCCCTCCCGCCGGTGCTTGTCGGGTATGTCGAAAAGCTCCAGCCTGCCTGTGCCTGCCTTCCCCCGGCCGCGGCGCACTGCGCAGCCACGGCATTTTTGCGGTACACGGCCGGGGAGTATGGCGAAGTACGGCATGAGGCCGATGAAGGGATCCTCGCGCTCGACCGGTCAGGCTGTGCTTCGGCGTTTGTTACCGCCTTTGAGATCGTGCGGGAGCAGGCCGAGATCACGGAGAAATCCCGGCCCCGGCCGGAATGGTACCGGCATTTCGAACCCGCGGATGAACCGCTCCTTGCCCGGCCGCTGCCGGTTACAGAAAAAGGAGCGGACGGCTATGACCCGGGATACGATGCGGCGCTCGACAATGCCCTGCTCCTGCTCTTTGCCGGGGCATGGAATGCCGTGCCGGAAGACCGGAAATTCCTCCGGACTGCAACGGTGTGTGCGGCCCGGATCATCGGTGAGTAAACCCGGCAGGATCCGGGAAATGCTCCCGGATGACCCGGTTTTTTCCTGTTTTGCTTTTTTTAGACCGGTTCTTTCCGGTACAGGTACGCCATGATCAGCGGGGCGAGGATGTACACCGCGGGGCTCCAGCTGATGCCGGCAACGGCGATTGCGATCCCGGCAATGGAGAGCAGGGGAAATACCCAGCTCCAGGCAATCTCCCGGTCGATCCTGTCGATTGGAAGGCCGGGGAGAAGGACAGCACTGCGGTTCCGGAGATAATACCACTGGGCAATCGTGATAAGGCCGATCACAAAGATGTCGAGCTCAAAGATGATTGCGCCGAGCACATCGTAGGGATAATCGCCCGCGATATTGGTGGAGAAGGGAACAAGGCAGACGAACGCGAGCGAGGTCATCGTTGTGACAAGCAGGGTGCGGTTGAGGCCGGCCAGGTGGCGGAACTGCTGGTGGTGGAAGTACCAGAGGATGGCAAGAATCGTAAACGCAATAAAATAATGGAAAAGATCGGGAAGGACGCTTGTGATAATTTCATGGACCGGGCTCGCCACCCTGACACGCTCATACTTGCTCGGGACATCGATGGTGGTCACGAGCAGCGTCATGGAAAACGCATAGATCGCATCGATCAGGGTCGTGACCCGGTCCTTGGGGATAAGCGTGCCTGCAAAAGATACCGTTTCTGCCATGTTCCCCGGTCCCCCGTTTATGGTATTTCCTCTGTATGCTGTACTGGGGTTTAAAATCCGTGGATTTTCCGGTTTCCCGGACGCACTATCACTTACGCAGGAGTCCCGGTCTCGCGGAGAAGCCGGCAGATCTTTTCGGTAATGACGGGAAAAATGAGAGAAAAGCTGCCTTGTGTATTATCTCATCCAAATTTATTTAATAGAACAGAAATATTTAACAGATAAGAGAATGCCCGTACGTGGCAATATGCCGTATCCCGGTGTTTCTCTGTTCTGCAGATCATGACAAACAGGATCGATCGGTCGGGAACGCAGGAAAATCCCGATGCACATGGGAAACAGGATACCCGCGATTACTATCTCCGGCTCTTTGACGATTTCCCGAACCCCATCTGGCGTGCGGGCCTCGATGCAAAGTGCGACTATTTCAACCGGGCCTGGCTCGCATTTACCGGGCGGACCCTTGAACAGGAAAAGGGAGACGGCTGGGTGGAAGGCGTGCACCCGGAAGACCTCGACCGCTGCGTGGCCACCTACAGCAAAGCATTTCACGTACAGCAACCCTTCGAGATGGAATACCGGCTCCGGTTCCATGACGGCAGTTACCGCTGGCTCCTTGACACCGGCAAACCGTTCTACGATCCTTCCGGTACGTTTTCCGGATATATCGGCTCCTGTTACGATATCGACAACCGGAAACGGGCGGAGATTGCCCTTGCGGAGAGTGAAAAGCAATACCGCGAACTGGTGGAAAACTTAAGCGAGGTTATCGTCTCCCTCAACCGAAATGGCGAATTTATCTATGTCAGTCCGGTTGTTGAGCCGCTGTACGGATATGCCCCGGGCGATCTCATCGGGCAGCATTTCCTGCAGTTTATTCACCCGGATGATCGCGAACATGCAGTCCGCATATTCGGGCAGGAGCTTTCCGGGACCTATCCCACCGATGAGTTCAGGATCCTTTTAAAGGACAGTTCGATCCGGTGGTTTACCATTTCGCCCCGCCCCCTGTATCACGAGGGCCATGTCACCGGGTTTAATTACGTGCTGACCGACATAACGGAACGGAAACGGGCGGAAGTCGAAGAGCGGCTGACCCGCGAGAGGTTCGAGACGCTCGTGAAAGTTGCCGAAATGCAGGATGCAAGCGAGCAGGTAGTGTCCGAATTTGTCATGCAGGCCGCATGCCGGATGACCGAGAGTTCGCTTGCGTTCATCGGAACAATGACTCCCGATGAAACGGTGATGGATATTATTGCATGGTCTGCCACGGTCATGGAGGATTGCCGTGTGGCCTCCGCCCCCCTGCATTTCCCGGTAGAAAAAGCCGGTCTCTGGGCGGATGCCATCCGGGAGCACCGGCCAAAAATCGTAAACGATTATTCTGCGCCCCACTCCGGCAAGAAAGGAGTGCCAAAAGGGCATGTGAAGATTTCGCGGTTCCTGTCCCTGCCTGTCATTGAAAACGGCAAAGTCGTGATGCTTGCCGCGGTGGCAAACAAGCAGTCCCCGTACAACGATGCCGATGTGACCCGCCTCACCCTTTTAATGCAGGGCGTCTGGGGAAACATCCGGAAGCGGAGGGCAGAAGAGGCCCTGAAACAGAACGAAGCCCTGCTCAGCGAGATGGAAAAAACAGCGCAGATTGGCGGCTGGGAACTGGACGTGCAGACAAATGGCGTCTGCATGACCCCTGAAACCTACCGGATCAGCGAAACTCCAGAAAACGAACGGCTGGACATGGACCGGGCGGTGAAGCTCTTCGATCTTCCCGGCCGTACGCTCCTTGAGTCCGCACTGCAGCGCTGCGCAGAGAGCGGGGAACCATTCGACATCGAGCTCCCGTTCACGACCGCGAAGGGCCGGCATATCTGGACGCGGGCCATCGGGCGTGCGGTCCGGCAGGACAATAAAATAATCCGGCTTACCGGGACGGTACAGGATATCACCCCGCGTAAACGGGCAGAGGAAGCGCTGCGCCAGAGCGAAGAACGGTTCCGGACCTTAAGCGAAACATCCCAGACGGGGATCTATATTTTCCAGAATGGTACCATCCTCTATGTCAACCCCACGTTTGCACGGATTTACGGGTATACCCCCGAGGAGATGCTCGGAATGGATCCCCTGTCCCTTGTCACCCCGGAGGATCGGGCCTTTGTAAAGGAGAGGATGCAGGCCCGTCTTGACAAAAAAGAGAAGATCAGCGAGTATGAAAGCAGGATGGTGACAAAGGACCAACGGATCATCAATGTCCGTATCATGGGAGCAGTGATCCCGTTCCAGGGCCGGCCCGCAATTGCCGGCAACCTGCTGGATATCACGGAGCAGAAGCGTGCAGAGGAAGCCCTGAGGGAGAGCGAGGAACGGTACCGCATCCTGTTTGACGAATCGCCAATCTCCCTCTGGGAAGAAGATCTCTCGGATATCCGGTTCTGGCTGGATACGAAAAAAGAAGAAGGAGTAAACGATTTCCGGGCATACTTTGAGATGCACCCGGAGGATGTTCCCTCTTGTATCAGGATGGTAACGGTAACACGGATCAACCGTGCAACCGAGGCCCTGTTCGGTACTCATTCTCTTAAGGAATTTTCCGAAAGTCTCTCATCAGTTTTTACCCCGGAATCCTACAACTCCTTCCGGGAAGAACTTATTGCCATCGGTATGGGCAGGACCGCGTTTGAGGGCGAGGTTCCTCTCCAGGCCCTGTCGGGTGAAAAAAAGATCGCATTATTGAAAATGCTCGTGGTTCCCGGCTTTGAATCTACCCTCAGAAAAGTGTTCATATCGTTTATCGACATCACGGAACAAAAAAAAGTGGAAGACTCGCTTCGGCAGGCAAATAAGAAAATCACCATGCTCTCTTCCATCACGCGCCATGACATCAAGAACCAGCTCATGGGACTGCGTATTTTCCTTGAACTCACTAAGGAGAAGATCGATGACCCGGAGCTTCTCGACTTCCTAAAAAAAGAAAACGGCGCCGCAGATGCGATCGGCAGGCAGATCGAATTCACGAAATTTTATGAGGAGCTCGGTGTCAATGCCCCGGCATGGCAGGATATTCCCCGGATTATCGAGACGGCAAAATCCCAGCTGCCGCTGCCGGATACCATGGAAGTCGCTGTCGATCTTCCCCCGCTAAAAGTGTATGCCGACGGGCTGATTGAAAAAGTATTCTACAATCTCATGGAGAACACGCTCCGCCATGGGGAGCACGTTACCAGGATCCGGTTTTCCCTTTGCGAGACAGAGTATGGTGCGGAGATCGTGTACGAGGACAATGGCGTTGGTATTTCCCGGGAAGACAAGCAGCATCTTTTCCAGAAAGGGTTTGGGAAAAATACCGGCCTTGGCCTTTTCCTCTCGCGGGAGATCCTCGCTATTACCGGCCTGACGATCCAGGAATCCGGTGAGCCGGGGAAGGGTGTGCGGTTCGTGATTTCGGTGCCAAAGGAGGCATACCTGATCGGCGGAGCATAGTGCCCGTGCGCTTTTTTACTTACAGCGTTGGACGTCAGAGGTTATGAGAATCCCGTTGAGAGCCCTTCCCGCACGTCTTCTTTTTTCTCCTTGTTGAGTTCCGCGATGTAGGTCTCGTACTCGTGGATCCGGGTGCTGACCGGGAACGGGATGCCGATGGTCGAGAGGATTGCGTCGCCCTGGTCGAGCGTCTGGATCTCGATATCCATCTTGGTTAAGTCCTGCTTGGCGCTCCCCATGATGATCTCGCGGTCGCCCCGGTCGCCAAGGCCCATGATCACGAACGTGTTGATCTGGGCGAGCACTTTGGGATCCACATTCTTGGGCTGCTGGGTGATCACGCAGAGGCCCACGCCGAACTTGCGGCCCTCCATGGCGCACCCGGTCTACGTATAAAAAAGATAAATAATTCACCTTTCACAGTCAAGAGACGTACAGGAAATTTATCATTCGCAGTGTTTTCCCATGAAGATCCTCCATACCTCCGACTGGCACCTGGGCAGCTCGCTGTGCGGGCACAAACGGTATGAGGAGCTCGAAGATTTCCTTTCCTGGCTTGAAGAACTGGTAAAAAAAGAAGAGATCGATGCCGTGCTCGTCTCCGGTGATATCTTCGATACCGGCACGCCCGGCACCCGGGCAATGGAACTTTATTACCGGTTCCTCAACAGTATCACGGCCGTCCCGGGCCTCCAGGCAGTAGTTACGGCCGGCAACCACGATTCGCCATCGCTTATCGATGCCCCGCAGGCCCTCCTTAAACACCTGCGAATTCACGTTTTCGGGTCTGTCACGGATAATGTGGAAGATGAGATCGTGGAGATTGCGAGCCGGGACGGCAGTTCAGCGATTATAGTCTGCGCCGTCCCGTATCTCCGCGACCGCGATATCCGGCTTGCCGAGCCGGGCGAGAGCATTGAGGACAAGACCCGGAAACTGGAGGAAGGAGTCCAGGCACATTACCGCGAGGTTGCAAGGCTCGCGCAGGAAAAACAAAAAAGCCATGGGGGGAATGTCCCGATCGTTGCAATGGGCCACCTTTTTGTTTCCGGCGGAAAGACGGTCGATGGTGATGGCGTGCGGGAACTCTACGTGGGAAACCTCGCCCGGATCCGGGGGGAATCGCTCGCGGAAGGGATCGATTATTTTGCGCTCGGGCATCTCCATCTCCCGCAGAAAGTTGCCGGGAGAGAGACCATCCGGTACAGCGGATCGCCAATCCCGCTTGGCTTTGAGGATGCAAAGCGGCAAAAAGAGGTGGTGATCGTGGAGTTTGGTACCGGTGCACCACACGTTCGCACGGTTCCGGTCCCGAAGTTTAAGGAAATCCAAACGCTTTCAGGAGATCTTACGGAGATCGGGCACGAGATCGGAGCGCTGGTAAACCTGCACCGCCCGGTCTGGATCGAAGTGATCTTCTCTGACATCGGTTCGCCCTCAGCGGTACAGGCCCGGCTCCGCGAACTCACCGAAGGCAGCATGGTTGAGGTGCTCCGCGCCCGGCCTCTCGGGACGGAAACGTATGTCCTGTCCGCACAGGATGCCTGCGAAACGCTTGCCGATCTATCCGAGACCGAGGTCTTTAACCGTTGCATGGACGCTGCCCGCCTCACGGCAGAAGAACAAACCGAGCTTGCGGATGCCTTCTCCGAAATCCTCCAGGAGATCCGGGAAGAGGATACACCGGCCTGACCGGGAGGATTTTTTAAAATGCGTATCCGATCCCTGCGGTTCAAGAACATCAACTCCCTTGCCGGCGAGTGGAAGATCGATTTCTGCGATCCTGCATACGTATCGTCAGGGATCTTTGCCATTACCGGTCCCACCGGTGCCGGGAAGAGTACGATCCTCGATGCCCTCTCGCTTGCCCTCTACGGCCAGACGCCCCGGCTCGGGAAGATCACCAAAAACGCCGGGGAAGTTATGTCCCGCCAGACCGGCGAGTGCCTTGCCGAAGCTGAATTTAGTTCGGACAAGGGGACATTTCGCTGTACCTGGAGCCAGAAGCGTTCGCACAAAAAACCGGACGGAGAACTCCAGCCGCCAAAGCACGAGATAGCCGATGCAGCGACCAGTAAGGTCCTCGAATCGAAACTATCGGCAGTGCAGCAGAAGGTGGCGGATGTTACCGGCCTTGATTTTTCGCAGTTTACCCGGTCCATCCTTCTTGCGCAGGGTGAGTTCGGCACGTTCCTTGATGCGAAGGGAGACGAGCGTGCGCCGATCCTTGAAAAGATCACCGGCACCGAAATCTACGGAAAAATTTCGGAGAAAGTCCACGAGCGGTTCGGGAAGGAGAAGGCAGCGCTCGATGCGCTCGCAGAAAAAGCCGACACTATTGGAAAAATTTCTCCCGAACAGGCCGCGGCCTTAAAAAAAGAGCAAGCGCAGCACGAGAACGAGATCCGCGAAGTTTCGGGTCGCTGCAAAAAACGGGAGGATGCGGCAGCGTGGCTGGACGTCCTCGCAGCGCTCGAAAAGGAGATCGCGGGCCTTGAAGAACGGGCCCGGGCTCTCGCGGATCGTCGGGCTGCTGCGGAAAAGGATCTCGGGGCGCTTGCATCTGCCCGTAAAGCCCGCGACCTTGAAGGGATGTATTCGTCCCTTTCTGCCCTGCGGGAACAGCAGGAACGCGAGACTCAGGAGAAACATACGTGCGAAGGGAGTCTTGCGGGACTGTCCGCTGCATATACCGGCACGCTCGAAGCGTTTCGGCTGGCACAGGACCGGCGGGATAACGCCGCAGGCGATAACCAGCGGGAGGACGAGCTGTGCCGGCGGGTACGGGACCTCGATACGCGGATCCGTGCGAGCCGGGCCCAGTGCGATGAACGCACCCGCGAAAAACAGAGGCTCGAAAAGGATCGTGGGAAGTTGCAGGAGACGATCCGGTCTGCGGAAACAGAGGTAGAAGCGATCCGTGCGGAACATGCAAAAATCACCTGTTATCTTGACGAACATCCCCGTGATGAGAAACTGATCGCGTCCCTTTCGGGAATCGAGTCCGCTGCCCGGCAGATCCGGGCAACAGAAGACCTCTCGGAAAAGAAGCTGGCTGACCTCCGCAGCGTGGAGCAGACGCTTGCCGATGCCGAGCAGGTGGTTTTGCGCAGAAAGTCCGAACTGGACCGGGCCGCCGCCCGGGCAGAGGAGGCATGTGGAGTATCCGCCCGGATCGAAAAGGAACTTCTGGAGATTACGGGCGGCCGGGACAGTGCTGCACTTAGGTCTCCCGTTGATGAAGAGACTGATCGTGCGCACCGGCTTGAGGATCTTGGAAAACTGCTTAGACGGATTGCCGAAGAGGAGGCCGGGCAAAAGAAGCTGGCCGGCGATCTCGCGGCAGCCCGGGCCGGGCAAAAAAAGACCGGGGAGTCTCTTCTTGCGATCAGAAAAGATGCGGAGAGAGTGGCCGACCTTCTCAAAATCTCCGAAGAGAACCTTGTCTTCCAGGCCCGGATAAAAAGCCTCGAAGACGCACGCAGCACGCTTGAGGCGGGAAAGCCCTGCCCGCTCTGCGGTTCTACCGACCACCCGTGGTGCACGGGCGCTGCCCCGGTGCCAGGCGAAGCGGAAAAGAAACACGCGGCATACAAAAAGGAGAACGCGGCGCTCCAGGAAACGGTCAGGAAAAGCGAGGCGGAACTCGCGGGGATCGATGCCCGGATCCAGGCCGGCGAGGCAGCGCTGCGTGACCGCGAAGCACAGGCAAAAAAAGACCGGGCAGAACTGGCGGCCGGGTGCAGGTTGCTTGGCGTTGCGGCCGGGCCGGATCCCGGACCTGCCATTGCCGCTGCCGGTAAAGAGTGTGCCACCCGGCTTGAGCAGGCACGGACGATCCTTGCCCGGGCAGAGGAAAAGGAAAAGGCGTTTAAGAAGGCGGAGCAGGATGCAGCCCAGGCAAAAGATGGCCGTGCAGCGTTCCAGCGGGACTATGACAAGGCGTCCGGGTACCGGGACACAAAAATTGCCGAACGCGACCGGTTGAAGACCGAGATTGCCGCAGCCGGACAGGATCTCCAGCGGCAGAAGACGGCGCTCCTTGCGTCAGTACAGGAATACGATGTCATCGTCTTCAGCGTGCCCCGGATGACCGGGGAGATCCTGTCCGCGCTCACCAAACGCCGGGACGAGTATGTTGCCTATCGTGACCGCCGGCAGGAGTTACAGGAGAAACTCGGGCAGTGCACGGGCGGTCTCGACCGGGACCGGTCGCTTTTCTCTTCTACAGAAACAAGGCTTGCGGAACTCTCCGTTGTCCTTACCGGTATTGAAAAGGACTTCTCCGCTCTCACTACACAGCGGACGGAGCTCTACGGGGAAAAGGATCCGGGTGCTGAAGAGACCCGGGTTGCGGGGCTCTTAAAGGATGCGGAGACGGCCTTTGCCGCGGCGCTGGAAGCAAAGAATTCAGCAGACAGGCAGAAGGCCGGCTGTGAAGAGCAGATCCGGACTCTTACCGGAAAAATTGCCGCCCGGATCCCGGTCCTTACCGGGCGGGAACATGCATTTGCCGCTTCCTGTACAAAGGCCGGGTTCCCCGGCGAAGCGGAATTCCTGGCGGCCCGGCTCTCCCCGGCCCGGCTGGCAGGACTGGAGAGAATGGAAGCGGATCTCGTGCGCGAAGAGACGGAGACCGCTGCCGGCCTTCGGGAGCGAAAGGAAAAATTCGCAGCAGAACAAAAGCGGGCCCTGACCGCAGAAGACCGGGAAATCCTCGTGCAGGCAATCGGGAGCGACCGGAACCGGATCACTGCCCTCCAGATCGATCTCGGGCGGATCCGGACGCAGCTCGAACAGTACGACGGCCAGGTACAGCAGCAGCAGGTAATTGCGGAAGCGAGGGCAAAACAGCAAAAGGAGTTTGCGAAATGGGAGAAGCTCCATGCGCTCATCGGCTCTGCGGACGGGAAGAAGTTCCGGGTCTTTGCGCAGGGGCTGACATTCGAGACCCTTGTCGTGCAGGCCAACCGACACCTTCGGGCGATGAGCGACCGCTACCTCCTTGTCCGGGACAAGGCATCGCCACTCGATCTCGATATCGCGGACAACGACCAGGCCGGCGAGATACGCACGACAAAGAACCTGTCCGGGGGAGAGCGGTTCATCGTGAGCCTCGCGCTTGCCCTTGGGCTCTCGGGAATGGCCAGCCACAACATCAGGATCGATTCGCTCTTTTTAGACGAAGGGTTCGGGACGCTCGACCCGGAAACACTTGAAACGGCGCTCGAAACGCTCGCATCGCTGCGGCGCGAGGGAAAGATCATCGGGGTAATCTCGCACATCCCGTCGTTGAAGGAACGGATCCCGGTCCAGATACAGGTCGAAAAGATCGGCGGGGGAAGGAGCAGGATCTCCGGGCCGGGTTGTTCGGGGCCTGCGTAAACTTTTTTTTTTGTTCCCTGAGGGCTGTCTTTTTTTAAAACACGTTCCCCGCCCGGGCCGGATACAACAACACAGATTAGCACCGGTGACAGAGTATAGTCCGGAACAAACCCCTTGGATCCTGATGCCAGACACCATCCTCTTTCGCGGACTGCCCGGTGACGGGCTCGATATCTTTCTCCGGAACTACCGGGAGGCAGCAGCAGAAGATCCCTTTGCAGCCTGGCTTATCCTTCCCACAAAACGGCTCGTTACAAAAACCGTGCGCGAACTTGCCGGAGAACCGGGCTCAACGGTTCTCTCATCCCGTATCTGTACCCTGCAGGAGTTCTGCACGGAATATTTCCTGGCAAACCGCACGACAACCCGGCTGCTTGGCAGGGCCGAGTCCCGGCTCCTCCTCCAGCAGATCCTGCTCGCGAATAAAAAGGATCTCCTGCTCTTTTTTACCCGGGGAAATCCCTCGTCGGCAACACTCGAGAGCCTGCAGGAATTCATGCAGGTTGTCATAAGAAGGAAGATCGGGTATCCTTCCTGTCTTGGCGATCTCCAGAGTGAAAAGAGCAGGCAGATCGGGATGGTCCTTACAGCCTACCAGAAAATGCTCAAGGATCGGGATCTCGTTGACCCGGATACGGTTTTTGCCTGGACCCGCGACCATCTGGTATCCAACAATGTCCGGCCAAAGAAAGTGTTCGTATACGGGATCTATTCGCCGCTGCCGCTCGAAGAAGAACTCCTGTCGCTCCTCAAAAACGAGGCCCGGGAGTTTGTCGTTTTTCTCCCCACGGGATCCGATGAAAAGGTCTTTCGTGGCGGGAACGAATGGATCGGGACTCCCCGGAGAACAGAGGTCGTTCCCGTTTTGGATCCCGGTAAGGCCGGTGTTGCCGGTATTTTCTCTGAACATCCCGGGACGCTTGACGGATCGGGCATCCGCTGCGCAACCTTTGCAACACAATCCCGGGAGATCTCCCGGGTGGCAGAAGAGATCTGCCGGCTCCATGATCGCGGGATCCCGTTCTCCGATATCGCGGTCGGTTTCCCGGATGTGCGGGAGAACCTGGGACTTGTGCAGGATGTCTTTTCTGATTTTGCCATCCCGTGGAGCAGCGCGACCGGGATGCGCCTGAACCGGCTGCCGCTTGTCCAGGAATTCCTTGCCGTTCCCGGGGCAGTGTCACAGGAATTCTCCCGCGATGCAGTCCTCCGCGTTGTGCAGGGCCCACGCTACCAGTCCGCCCGTTCGGGAGCAGGCGGGTGCAGGGTTCCCGACCTCGATGTACGAGAGCTCGACCTGGTGTCGAGGTTTGCCCCGGTGGAGAAATGGGAAACCGGGTGGGAGCGGGGATTTGCGTACCTGGAAAAGCGGCTTTCTGAGCTCGAACTCCGGGGCGATCCCCTGCCGGTACAGAAAGAGGCGCTCGCCCGGGTAAAGACGGGGACTGCCGCATTGTTTCGCGCGCTTGCTCCCCTGCAGGGGACGCACGGGGTCCGGGAGTTTGTCCGCAATTACCGGGACCTTCTCGGCCGCTGGGGTTTTTTTACGCTCCTTCCGGCGCCCGATAAAAAAATTATGTCCGCTGAATACGGGGCGCAGGAAAAATTCCTTGCCTGCCTTGACCGCATTGAAAACCTTGCAGATACCCTTGCGCCCGGACCGGTAACCTGCGGCGAGTTTCTCCGGATCCTTTCCACGCTTGCCGGGGAGATCGATTTCCTCCCGGAAGATCCGGGAACCGGTGTGCAGGTGATCGGTCTCCGCGAAGCAGCAAACGACCGGTTCCCGTACCTGTTCCTTGCGGGGCTTACCGAAGGAAACCTGCCCCGGCTGACCACCCGCATCCCGTTTACGAGCCAGCTGGAAAATGCACGGATGGGAACCCGCAGCCTTGACGATGTGCTCCGTGAAGCCCGGTATTATTTTATCGCAGCGCTTCTTGCCGGAAAGCAGGCCGTGTACTTAAGCGCTGCACAATCGGACGGGGAAAACCCCCTCCTCTCCTCTGCATTCTTTGAACGGGTCAGGGCCCTGCAAGCGGAGGGGCCGTGGGCCGATACGGAGACCGAAGAGATCCGGCATTCAAAACGGGCCGATGCAGTCCGTGCGGGAAACGCTCTTGCTGCGCGGGACGTTCCCGCTGCGCTCCCTCATCTCTCTTCCGGACTGGTGCCCCGGGACATTGCAAAACGGGCGACGGTGGAAGAGTACGAGCGGGACGGCACCCGGACCTCCCCGTATGCCGGGTATCTTGCGGACGATCCGGCAATCCGTGCATATCTTTTTGATAAATTCGGGCCCGCCCATACCTATTCCCCGACCGTCCTTGAGACCTATGCCGCATGCCCCTTGTGTTTCTTTATCGAGAAAGTCCTCGAAGTCGAAGCGCTTCCGGAGATCGAACTGAACCTGTCGGCCCGGGACCGGGGGACGGCGGTGCACAATATCCTGAGCGCGTTTTACCGTGCGTGGAAAGGAGCGGGGAGGGGAAGGGTACATTTGTCCGAACTTGCAGAGGCCGGAGAGCTGATGAGCGGGATCGTTACTGCGGAACTCGGGCGGTACACGTTTATGAGCCCGGCCTGGGAGGCTACCTGCATCCAGATGACCGGCAGTCCCGCAACCGGCCCGGGGATCTTTACCCGGTTTTTGCACAAAGAGGCCAATGAGGAAGATTCGCCTCTTGTCCCGTCCTACTTTGAGTTCACGTTCGGGATGCGGCGGGACGAGAATGACGACCCTGCCTCGGTCCCGGATCCGGTTGCGATCATACCTGTGGGAGGGACAGAACCGGTCCGGATCAAGGGCCGGGTGGACCGGATCGATATCACGCCCGACGGGCGCTTTGCCATCTACGATTACAAGACCGGTTCGCAGATCGCCACCCGGAACGAGATCGCGTCCGGAAAAGCGCTCCAGATCCCGCTCTACCTGCTCGCGTACGAGCAGATCTCCCATAAACAGGGCGTCCTTGGCGGGTATTACCGGATCCGCCGCGAAGTTGAGGACCGGATTGTCCTCCTTGACGATGCCGGCCGGGATCTCGTTGTCTCCTCGAATCCCCGGGCGACAAAGGACTTCCGGGCCGCACTCCTTGCCTCCCTGAAATATTCCGCGGAATATATCCGGGGGATCCGGGCCGGGGAGTTCATGCTCCCGGCCGAAGAGAAATGCCAGAACCCGTACTGCGAATTTTCGACCATCTGCCGGTTCGATCCCTCCCGGCTCTTCTCGTCAACGGAGGGGACCTGAAATGGTATCGACAAAACGCCAGGACCTCGCGATCTCCACCCACGACCGGAGCATGGTCGTTACCGCGGGTGCCGGGACCGGGAAGACCTACGTGCTCGTGCGCAAATATATCGATCTCCTGGAAACCCGAAACGTCCGGGTCCCGGAGATCCTCGCGCTCACGTATACCGAGAAGGCGGCGGCCGAAATGAAAGAGAGGATCCGGGCTGAACTTTCCGCCCGGTCCGGCTCGTTCTGGGAGCGGGCAAACGAGGAGTTCCTTGTCGCGCCGGTCCAGACCTTCCACTCGTTCTGCGCCCAGATCCTCCGCGAGTTTCCCACCGAGGCCGGGCTCGAACCGGGCTTTGGCGTCCTCGACGAGCAGCAGATGGCCCGGATCCACGAGGAAGCGTTTGAAGCCCTTGTGACAACCCCGGGAAAAGGCCCGTCGCACGATGCACTGGTTCGCGTCCTTTCAATTATCGAATCAGGGACGCTCAAAGGAATGCTCCCTGCAATGTATGCGAAGCGCCGGGAGTACGGCGAGTTCTTTTCTGCGCTTGCAAAAAGCGAACCTGCGATCCTCTCTGCATGGCAGGAGAAGGTGCACGCGTTCCGCGACGAAGAGATCGCAGCGCTCCTTTCCGATCCGGAGTTTGCGGCGCTCATTGCAAAACTCACGGAATTTGCCATAGCATATGAGGGAGTAAACGACAGGGCCGCCCTGCACGCACAGGAGATCCGGCCGTTTTTAAAACTCCTGACACCGGCATCGGGGGCTTCCGCATTCTGCGAAGCGGTGGAGGGGATTCTCTCTAAAAAAATGGGGAACGTGGGGAGCAAAAAGAACTGGCAGGGAAACGATCTTGAGGAGTTTAAGGCGGCGCGGAAACGGCTGTTCTCGATTCTCGGACAAAAAGACTGGCTCTGCCGGCTCACGGTCGATCCCTCCGACCCCCTGGTCACCGGGTCTCTCCGGGTCCTGTCCGATCTCTCGTTTGTCTTTGCCCGGTACCGGGAACTCGTTTCCGATGCCAAATCTGCGTTGGGGGGGTCTGGACTTTTCAGATCTCATCCTGCACGCACAGGAACTTGTTACGGGCGACCACCCTCAGGTGGCAGCCCAGCTGGCCCGAAGGTTCCGGTACATTCTCGTGGACGAGTTCCAGGACACGGACCCCGCACAGTTCGGGATCGTCCTTGCCCTTGTGGGAAAACCCGGGCCGGAAACGGATTCGCTGTTTATTGTCGGGGACCCCAAGCAGTCGATCTACCTCTTCCGGGACGCGGACGTGACGCGCTTTAAGGAAGCGCAGACTATCATCGATACGAAATGCCAGGGAACGGTCGTAAACCTGGACACGAGTTTCAGGAGCACGGGCCAGGTGCTCGGCCTTGCAAACTTCCTCTTTAGCCGGCTATTTGCATCGGCAGAAAAACCCTGGGAGTTCGGGTACGAACCGGTGAACTGTTCCGAGGCCCGCCGGGACCATGCGGGTTCTGTGGAACTGGTGCTTGTCGGAAAAGAGGACACCGGCCCGGCAACGAAACGGGCCGGGGCGGCGATGGTGGCCCGCCGGATCCAGCGCCTTCTTGTCGCCCCGGCCGAAGTGTACGAAGAGGGCCCGGACCACGCGTTTGTAAAACGGCCCGCCCGGTACGGGGACATTGCGATCCTTCTCGAACAGCGCACGAACCTCTCGTATTACCTTGCGGCACTTTCGCAGTATGGCGTCCCGTACTATGTGCACGGCGGGACGGGCTTTTACGGGCGCCAGGAGATCTTCGACCTGTACAACATCGTTGGGTTCCTGGTAAACCGGCACGATGACGTGAGCCTTCTTGGGGCGCTCCGCTCCCCGTACTTCGGGCTCTCGGATACGGAGCTCTTCTACCTTGCCCGGAATTACTGCGGGACACTCTGGGAGAAACTGTGCCGGTCTGCGGAAGGGAAAACGTCCGGCCCGGTGGTGCGGGCGCGTGACCTCCTTTTATCGTGGCAGGAGTATGCGGGGAGGATCGGGGTCCTGGCGCTCCTCCGGAAGATCCTTTCGGATTCCGGAATGTATGCGGTGTACGGGGCGCTTCCCGAAGGCGTGCAGATGCTCGCAAATATCGAGAAGCTTGCCGGGATCGTCCGGAGCCGGGAGGAGAAGGGACCCTACGCGCTCTTTGATCTCACGGGCGATCTGCGGCGGTCGATGGAGGACGAGGAGCGGGAGGGCGAGGCGCCGCTCGATGCCCTTGCAGCACATGCAGTGAACATCATGACGGTCCACGCGGCAAAGGGCCTCGAATTCCCGATCGTTATCGTGCCCGATATGGGGACGGGGTTCCGGGAACGTTTTTCGCAGATCATGATCGGGGACGATACCCGGCTCGTGGGGATCCGGGTGCCCGACCCGAAGGACGATTATTCCCCGGCCGACAGCCCGGTACTTGCGGCCCTTCGCGAGATGCAGCGCGAGAAGGAGCGGGCCGAGAAGAAACGGCTCCTGTACGTTGCGCTGACCCGGGCCCGGGACCATCTGATCATGTGCGGGACGATGCCTGAAGACCTGTCGGTGCCGGCGGCGTTTGCGAAAACCCGGATCGAGTGGGTGACCTCAGCGCTCGGGATCACCCGGGAGGCAATTGCGGCAGGAGAACAGCGGCTCGATACCGGGAACGGGACTTCGCTTACGGTTAGGATCCTTTCAAAGCCCGAACAGATCCCGGCCGAAGTTTCGGAAAAGGTTGTCGGGCGGATCGATCTTTCGGAGGAATTTACCGGTGTGCACGGGACCCGGCCGGACCCGGTACCGGAACCGGAGGCCCGGCCGGCTCTTGTTACGGTCTCTGCATTTGAAAAAGAGAAACCGGGCGGGAAGGCCCCGGCCCGGGCGGCCCGCGAGTCCCGGTACCTGCCCGGGATTTCGGGGGAGCGGAAGGGAACGATCGTCCATGAAGTCCTCCGGGGCCGGGACATACGGACCGTGCTCGAAGAGTTCGGGGAATATTCGGACGAGAATGCCCGGCAGTGCAAAGAGATCCGGGAAAAATTCTTTTCGTCCGCTCTCATGAAGCGGGCGAAGCGTTCGTTTGCCGAGCTCGCGTTCGTGGTGACGTACGAAGGCCGGCAGATCTCCGGGAAGATCGACCGGCTCGCTGAACTTGATGACGGTTCGTGGGCCGTGATCGATTACAAGAGCGAGGCGGTGGGGCCGGAGGAGTATGCAGCGGTTGCGGAGGAGTACCGGGTCTCGATGGCGGTGTACTGCGAGGCGGCAAAGGGGCTGGTGGCCGGGAAAAAGGTGGCCGGGTTTTTGTGGTTACGGAGACCGGGACACTGTACTCACTGGAGGCAAAGTCCTCGCATATGTAAGGTTATAACCCTGCAGAAATGTCGTTTTGTGTAAGGTTACAATCCGACACGTTTTTACCGGGCTCTCATAGTATATACCCGGTTAAACCCATCGAATTCGATGGGATTGGGATCCGGTTTTCCCAAAATCTTCAGGTGCTGACCTGACGGGGCTGGCAAATAAGAATGTGTACAAAAGGAATGAAGAGTAACGGACCGGAGAAAAAAGGCGGACTGTTCACGGAGCCGGGACTTTTTTCTCCGCGCCATAATGCTTTTGACAATTTTATCCGGATCTTTTTCAAGGAGATTCTTCCGGTCTTTTGTCCAGTCGCCGCTTCCCGGTTCATAAATGTTGAGGAAACGTATGGCATCGTCAGGTTCGGGTTTCCCGAACCAGGATGTTCAGGCCCTCCTGCCGGGTCTGGTGTAATGTTTTGGTGCTCATCTGTTCTTCCCCCTCAGTGCTTGCGTGACCGACCGCATCTTTAAGGTACCGTGCCTGGGAGCTTGCAACACCGGAAATCTTTGCAGGGGAATGCGTGTAATGCATCCGTACCGGCTGTTTTCTTTTTGTGCGGATTTTTGTAAATTCTTCCGCGCCAATCATGGATTCGATGAGTGAGTTATCAAAATCCTCAAGCCGTTGTACAAGGGGAGATTCTTCATTGATGGAGTAGATCGGGGGTCCTTCCCTTTTTTTCTATCTTTATCATGCCCTGCTTTGCGAACTTCTTTAAGGCTTTTGCTATCGACTGCCGGGTCATCCCGATCTCATCGACAAGCTCGGTCATATCAAACCCAATCCCGTACATCGGCAGCAGGAACCCGAGGAGCCGGGTCTCGCAGGTATCCCCGAGTAATCCTTCGAACGGTAATTTCATCGCACTTCCCTCATCAGGGCAGATCTTTGTTGTGCGATCTATAAATTTGTTGTTAAAAAAAGTTAACAGAATCGGTTCTATCAGTCAAGGTGATGGACCCTGCCGCCACCGAGCGGAGTAACATTGAGACCAGTACTTGGCAAGGACGGAATAGGTATTTTGAGATCTGCGATGTAGTACTTGAGCTCATCTTTCCTGACTGCCGCAATAAAGCCGCGGTTGCCAAGGTTTGCGATGGCGGTGTCGAAATCATCCGTGTATTTTTTCCGCAGAATTCGTTTCAGCTTCTCGCTGTGATAACCGGCGCTGGCCCTGAAGTTCTTGTTACGGTAGAGGATATAGAGGATCTGGACCTCCATATCGGTCAGCTCGCCGGGCATGAGGAGTAGTATGTACCGATCTGATATATATGGGAATCATTATGAGAGAGACTCACGGGCAACAGATGCAACCGGCATCAAGGGGACCGAGGGTCGGGGATACCGGTGAATTTTTGCCGGTGAAGTCCTGAAAAAATTTGGCCTGTAGTTTTTCTAAATCCATCGAATTCGATGTGATTAAAATTCCGGGTAGCCTGGGATAAGGGATAAACTCTTTATCCGGGTAGACCCACAAAACCGGCCTTCTTTTCAATAGCACGTGCCGGAGCCCGTCCGGGAAAAGATCGGCCGCAGGAACGCTGCTATTAGGTGCGTTTTTGTTCCGACGTGAAAATGCCCCCCGGACCGCGAATTCGTGCGTGTTTTGCATGAATGAGTGCGTGTTAGGGCTCATCCGACCCCCTCCATCTCCGCCGCCTCCGTCGGAGAATCAGGTGCCGGAGATCGTATCTCCCGGACTGATCCCCTGCCGGATCCGGGACTCCCAATACAGGCCCTCATTTTTGCCATGTGCAGGGTATGTGCAGGTGCCCATCCCCGCTATTATCCTCCGCACAAACAAGCCCAAATACGCTTGGCCGGCCCGGGTCGTTTCACCGACGTAAGACCGGTTGTTTTTGGCATGACCGGGCCAGAAACTGACGTGGTTTTTTGCGAAACTGACATGTCTGATGGAGAAAATGGGGTGATCCGGGGCTTGTCAGGGCCCGGATTTTTAGTACTCTTTTACGGGTGATCGCATAGTCCTGAATCCGGTCCAGGCCCGGGGGCCCCCTATCGATCGTCCTTTCATTGGATCTCATGAAGCGGGCGAAGCGCTCGTTTGCCGAGCTGCCGTTTGTGATCCCGTGGGAAGAAAAACGCGTGACCGGGAAGATCGACCGGCTCGTGGAGCTCGATGACGGTTCGTGGGCCGTGATCGATTACAAGAGCGAGGCGGCGTCCGGGCCGGAGGGTTATGCAGCGATCGCGGAGGAGTACCGGAAATCGATGGCGATCTACTGCGAGGCGACACGACAGCTGGTGGCCGGGAAGAACGTGGCCGGGTTTTTGTATTTTGTGGAGACCGGGGAATTTCTGCCGATGAAATCGTGAACGGATTAGGATTTTTTTTCGGGCCCAAAGTAAATTTTTTAGAGCAATTCCTCTCCCGGATTAATACGATGGCCCTACAAAGTTATTGTGATAAATATGAGGGTTCAGCCGTTGACGGGAGAAAGGACCGACAGAAACCGGCTCTCTCATCCCCCCCATATATTAGTGCATTTTTCTTCTCGTTTTTTCCTCATCTTACCTGTCACAGGTCGCCGACCCGTCACGGGTTACTGACCTGTCACGGGTCAGGTGACCCGTATGAGGGACCCCTAAAACCAATCTCCAAAACCGCCCTTCTTTTCATTTCCCCGTGCTGGAGCCCATCCGGCCCTGAGAACTGCCTCCCAAAAGCGTACAAAAGCGTTTTGTACGTCCACGTAAAATGCCCGGATTGCCGTAAATCCCGATTATATGGCGATTTCAGAAAAAGTGTGTAAAACTGCACCCATTTTTGCACAAAATTCCGGAAAGTAAGGGTTTTGAGAGGTAATCCGGGGCCAGATCAGGCCCGGATTTACCCGGCAGATCTACGGTCTGTCAGGGTAGATCCTGATCCCGGTTCCAGGCCCCAAATCCAGACCTCAAAAAACCGTATCCCAACGAAGCCCGATTCAGCCCCGAATTGGCAATCCGGCGATCCCGTTTTTCGGTTCCACAGGAAATGGTGTCCACGCCCACGGAAAATTCGTTGGTTTGGGATTATTTTTCAAAACCGGGCAAAATTATGGCCACAAAAACCTGCAAAATAGCGGGCCTGTACTGGCCACGGTTTTCCGGAAGGGGGATTGGATGGGGCAGGGGCAAAGAAGGGCGATATTGGCTCCGGGATTTTTGGGGAGGGGATGCGGAGACCGTGTTCAAAGAATAGGGGGGAATTTTTCACTCTTTCAAGACCTGTTGAGAGCCAGATGATTTTATCAGCCCTTCAAAATTTTTTGGAGGATATTTCCTGAATTCCTCTTCACGTACCAATAACCATCGATAGGTAACTGAAGACTGAATTTTGTTGATATCCTTACACCATTGGTCTAACCGGGCAAGTTTTAATTCAACATCAACATCTTCGAGCCCTTTTGTCTCTACAACAAAAATCTCTTTTTCCGATTTTTTCACGATGAAATCCGGGTAATAGTTAGAGATATCGCCCTGGTGGTTCTGGTAATCTATCTTCAGGTTGACCGCGAAATAATTCTTGACATACGAGATAATATCATCGCAGTTCTCAAGGAAAGCAGCAAAATCCAGTTCTAGCTGGCTGTCTCCAATAATTTTGTTGAACACACTCTTTTTTGGCAGCAGGTATCCCTGATCTTTTGCCACGAATGGCCGGCACTGGCTGATCTTGATGTAATCCCGGATCTCTGCCTCTCCTCTCTCCCTAACGGTGAGTTCGTTAATTTTCGTTTTGAACGTTTCAATAATGGTCTTCGTGACTTCGATTTCAGAGAGGTTACGTAAGAGGTTCAGATCCTCTATTGAGACTTCGTGATCGAAGAGTCCGGTGCGGATGAACGTTTTGACTTTTCCATACAGAATATCATACCCGCTGACGAGCCGGAGTTCTCTCATAATAACCTGCGAGAAATAGCCGACAACGTTCTGGTAGTTTGCGACAATAGTGTTATCGAGCAGGGTTTTGTGGGTAATTTTTTCCGTGGTGATGTCCCGGAAAATGATCTCGCGCTGCTGTTCTTCCGTGAATTCTTTTACCGGGAATTTTTTGTTGCCAAACCGGGTGATATCGAGTTCAGAGAGATTTTTGTATTCCCGGAAAACTCTCGGCGAGAGAACCGGGATCTGGATATCAAGTCGATCAATATCTTTTTTCGTGTTTTCCCGGTCAACTTCAATCACGAGCGGAGCTTTGGGGGCCGTCCCTTCTCCCATCTTGCGCCGGTCAAGTTCGACACCTTCGTTCTTGATAGATTCAACAAAATCCATGAAGGCATCGGTACCGATCACGCTCACCATCTCTTCGAGATGTTCCTGACCCCGGTACATCAGCCTCAGGCCCCGGCCCAGTGTCTGCTCCGGCAAAATATTACTTTTCGAACTGTATGCACGCAGTCCTACGATGGTTGTGACGTTTTTCACATCCCAGCCTTCTTTCAGGACAAGGACGGATACGATTGCTTTGTACCGGTTATTGTCTGAGTCGACTTCATTGGCGGCTTTCCTGAGTTTGTCGAGTTCATCGTCCTTCTTGCCGGAACTTGATTCGGAGATGTACCCGTTATTCTTGGTATGGATGACGAGAACGGCACCGTTCAGCTCCGGATACCGGTTTTCCAGATAGGCTGCGACTTCATCACAGTTCTTGGTGTCATCGGTCATTACGAAGAGGACTGCTTTCTTCCCGAGTTTCTTGTGCTCATCGTAGACTTTTTTCCATTCGAGATAGCCAAGGTGGATGTAGTCTTCGTACTTTTCGGAGTACTTCGAGCTTTTCTTCTCGCTGAGTTTTGCCCTGCTCGCTGCATCGGGAAGGACCGGGTGCTTGACAATATTCTGGGAGATCGCTTCGACCAGCGGGTAATCAGATACGGTCTGGACAAAGATCGCCCCGTTCGTGTGACGCGGGGTTGCGGTGACATCGATCTGCATTGCAAGCCTGCTGTCTTTCTGGAGGAGCCGGTTGTGGATGTCCTGAATGGATTTGAACCACGCGAGTTTCTCGTCATGGACATGGTGCGCCTCATCGTTCATGACCAGCAGTTCGTCGATGTCCCGGACAATGTCGCCCAGATCGAGTTTTGAATCGGTGGTCGCGCCGACCGGTTTTTTCCCGAGGAAATATTCCATCGTGTCTTCATCATCGGACGAGGGTTCCCTGGTGTTGCTGTCATAAACCCGGTGAATATTTGTCAGGAAGATATTACCGGTCTTTCGGGTGATGTGAACATTGTCCTGGATGTGGAGCGTGAGCTGGAAGTCGTTTTTCCAGTCCTGCCCGGCATAGCCGTTATCCGGGAGGACAGGATCTTTGAAGAAAATTTTCAGGCCGTCGAAATCTGCCCGTATCCGGTCGAGTACAATGATGTTGGGAGTGATGATGAGGAAGTTCCGGGAGAGGGTGGAATCTTCTTCGTATGTTTTGTGGAAAAAACTCCACGCAAGGAGGAGGCCCAGTACTTTTGTCTTGCCGCTTCCAGTTGCCATCTTGATGACGTACCGGTTCCAAGACTCTTGAAATCTGCTTGCGGTAAGTATCCCGGAACTGTCGTACCGGAGAAGATCGTACTTGTCCTTGATCTTTGCGATCTCATAGAGGTAGATAATTGTCTCAACGGCTTCGCGCTGCGCGAAGTAATACCGGAACGGCGTTAAGGTTCCATCAGCCTGCTCTTCGTAGTGATCGGTTGCGAACCACCAGTTGAGGAGTGCGGCACTTGTTGCACTCGCACCTTCATACCCGCTGTCCCGCCAGGTCTTGACTTTCTTCCGGAGTTCGGCAACGAGCGGCGGAAGAAGTTTTTCCGCTCCCTGTGCCCGCAAGGTTTCATCGGCAGGGAACCACCGTATTGCCGGGTCGAGCACGACATAGGGATCGGCAGGGAAACCGGGATGGAGCGCCATGTTATTTTCCCCCGCTGATCAGTTTGACATTTTTGTCCTGCGTGAGCAGGGTCATCTGGTGGATGGCAATCACGTTCAGTTTTGCCAGCCGTTCGGCTTGTGGGAAATTTTCGCCGATGAAATGGGCGTTGAGGTTTTCAAGGTTGGAGAGGCAGACAAGCTGCGAGATGTCGGCAAAATCCCGGATGTTTCCTTTTTTATCCGGGTTGCTGTCCCGCCATTCCTTTGCGGTGAACCCGAAGAGCGCCATGTTGAGAAGATCGGCTTCGGATGCATACACCCGGTTGATCTGCGATTTTTTGAGTTCTACCGGAATCAGGTTCTCTTTGATCGCGTCCGTGTGGATCCGGTAGTTGATCTTTGCGAGATTACGTCGGATATCCCAGCCAAGAAGTTTGCGTTCATCATCCTTGAGCCGCTGGAATTCCTTGATGAGGTAGAGTTTGAATTCTACGGAGATCCACGAGGCGAACTCGAATGCAATATCCTTGTGGGCGAATGTGCCGCCATACCGTCCCGTTTTTGAGATAACCCCGATGGCATGGGTCTTTTCGATCCATTGTTTGGGCGTGAGGGTGAAACTGTTGAGTCCTGCCTGTTTTCTAATCCCGTCGAATTCGACGGGATTAAAATTCGGGTTGTTGAGCTGCTCCCAGATGCCGAGGAACTCGATGGTGTTGCGGTTCCGGATCCAGCTCCTGATAAGATCGTCCATGTTGTCGGCATTCTTATAGCGAGCAATGTCGGTGATGCAGATATAATCCTCATCGTTCTGAACGACAACGGTGACTTCCTTATTGAGGACATTGATCTTCGCCATTATTTGCTCCCAATATTCACATCGAGGATTTTCATGGTGTCGTTGCCGAAGATATCTACAACCTTGACGGCGATCTTCCTCCGGCCCGGCCGGCATTCTCGGTAGATGCTGGTAAGTTCAAGTGCCCGGTCTTTTCTCGTACGGAAGGACTGCCATTCGTTCTCAAAGATATAATCGCCGGACCAGGCCTCTTCATAATCGCCATCCGGGTTCTGGATGCGGATGAGCTCTTTCTTACTCTCGAAATCGAAATCCACGGACCAGTAATCGATCCAGTCTGTCCACGACTGCGTGAGTTTCTGCCGGTGGATTATGCTTTCCTTGTCCTTGAAAATCTTAATGATCTGGCCGTTTTCCACGACAAGTTTGCTTCCGGTCTTTTTGTCTTTGCTCAAGAGGGCTTCTGCATTTTCCACGGTGTCCTGGTTGTAGTGGACGGAAAAGTCGGAGAGCTCGATGGCAATGGAGTTGTCCTTGTAATGCGGAGTAACTTCGATGTAAGAAACATCGTGGAAGACCACCTGGTTCTTTTCAACGGCCCGCTTGTCAAAGACATCGCGGGGGATATACTTGAGCGCGAGATCGATGCCTTTGGTTTTTGCCTCTTCCTGCACCGCCGGGAAAAGTCCCATCTCGAACTCAAAGCCGAGGATATCCACCTTGGTGATATGTTTCTGCCGGCATTCCCCGATCACTTCCTCGACAAAGAGTCGGGTGACCGGGAGATTGACCGGGCCGACAGCAACGAGACGATTTGCTTTCTTTCCGTTGAACGTGGAGAAATTGCTGACCGGTTCTGCCCGGTAGGCCCGGAGGATGAGGCCAACAAATGCCTGTTCTTTTTGTTCGAGCTGTTTTCTTTTCTCTTCGTCACGGAGATTTTCATTGACGCCGATATAGTGCTGGCGTTCGTATTTGCCGAGGTTGAGGATCTCGAAGGCGCGGAAATCTTTCCCGGCATTTTTCAGTTTTCGCTGAACGCCGATCATCCTTTTTCTGGTGGTGTGGATCGCGAACTTGCCGAGATCGGAACCGATCCATTTCCGGCCAAGTTTCTCGGCAACGGCAAGGGTGGTGCCGGATCCGCAGAAGAAGTCGGCGATGAGATCGCCTTCATTAGAGGAGGCTGTGATTACCCGTTCCAAGAGTGCCTCGGGTTTTTGGGTAGGGTAATCAAGTCTTTCTTTAGATGATGATTGCAATGCTGAAATGTCTGTCCAAACAGTTCCAATTAAGGATCCTTTTGACTCATCAAGATATAACTTCGTAGCGGGACGTTTTGATTTATCATCAGGGTAGTATATTCGATTGGCTTGATCCAATTCTGCCATTTTCTCTTGAGAATACCGCCAACCAAATTTCGGCGGTTGAAAGCCCTTCCACACATAGATCATGTTTGGTCTAGGATGCGGGCTATCTATTGGTCCAAGCCGATAGCGACGACCCTCTGTATCTTTGAATCTATACCGTGTTTCGACATCTTCTTCACTCTGTTCTATGAATTGTGGATTCCAGATGAAATTTTCATCTTTAGAAAAGTGATATATTGTGTCGGCAATTGTGGCCCATGATGTTGCATCATTGTGTGTCCTCGTCCGTCGCCATGTGATCTCGTTGATAAATCGATCGTCTCCAAATATCTCATTCAAGACTAGCCGAATGAATGAATTTACACGCCAATCACAATGGACATAGATACTCCCATCTTCCGCAAGAAGATCCCTCATCAGCACAAGCCGCTCGTAGATCATCGAGATGAAGCTGTCCGCCCCCCGTCCCCACGTATCCCGATACGCAATTTCCTCCAGAATTCCTGGCTGTTTCGTGAGCGTCTCTTCTCCGATTTCAATGTTCATCGAGAAGTCCGCCCCGACATCGAACGGCGGGTCGATGTAGATTAATTTGATGCCGCCCTGTTTCTCGATCTCTTCCCGCAGCGGCCCATTTTTCAGACTGGAGAGGATCAGTTTATTGTCGCCCCAGATCAGCTTATTCGTCCAGCCCTTGATCTGGCGCCCCCGGTCATCGATATCAAAGAGCGTCTGCTGGATCTTCGTGTCCTTCTCCTTTCTTGGCTCATCGACCTGCTCGATCACCTGGAAAGGCAGGACAACATTGCAGACCTCATCGGTCTTCCCGTTCCAGACCAGTTCGACTTCGCGCTTGTCTCCGAATAATAAAAAGCGGTACGAATCCGGGAGCGGTTTTCCGGATTCGAGATACCGGTTGATGTCCCGGATTTCGTTATCGGTGAGTTTCATGGGGGTGTTCTCTTACGAGTCTATTGATTGATTTGACGAAAAGGGTTTTGAATGGGATTTGTCATTTATGAGAGAAGAAAACGAAGTTTGCGGTTCTCACGATACTGGAATATAAAACCCGGTTCGGTGAATTCCCAAACCATCAATCCTGTTGAGTGATTCTCTGAAAAATTTATTCCATACCTCAATCTCTTTTTTAGAATATCCTTGTTGTTGTTGTCGGGATAAATCAAAAGCGAACGCAGGTGCAAGGGGGGAACGGGGTTCATTTGTTAATTCGTCGATTAGTTGGATTCTTGTAGACGCAATAATTGAAATATAGTCAAAATTCTCATAAAAAGATATTGTGTTTTCCGGGAAATTTTCATCAAAATAACATTTCGAGATCACATTAAATTGTGGGAAGGCCATGTCCATCTCCCACAAAACACTAGGACTGTTTTTATTCATTTTTTGCAGAAACTGAAGACTCAATTCAGGACCTTTTACCAGATAATCAATTGTTGAGGCACCCCATATCAGATCAAAATACAGCCATTTCTGGATAAATTTTTCATCAAACTGTTTCGACACAATATAAATTTCAACGGTGTTGATGGGGCCTTTTACATCATCATCGAAATCAAAAATTACATGGTCATTTTTCTTTGTGTATGTTTTCGTACTTTTTTGGTTAATGGACAATTTTAACAAAGGAAGCGGGAATTCGGTGTTTACCTGAATGTCCGTTACTTTAGGAAAAGAGTACTGATAATTGATACATCCAAAGTCCTGACTTTTTTCATGAATGATGCCCGGCTTTAATTTACCCTTTGTTTTTGCAGAACTGTGGTAGGTAATCTCATTATGCGAACGATAATATTTCGGTTTTTGTAGCCCTAATGCCCAGTAATTAACTGCATACTCATTACCCAGCGTAGAGATCTTAAAATCAATGGTGGTTGGTACTTTTGTAGGTACTGGGATTATTCTCAATAAATCTTGATCGCCATTAATTATCGCAAATTTTAGCGATGACATTTATTAAAGCTCCAACGGGATTTTTCAATTTTATAACTATTTCATCATTTCATTAATACGGTGACCAGAAAAAGTTTTCAGAGAGGATTGACTAAAACCAACCTGGGTAAGCAAACAAAAAAATTCCGAGAGATGAGCCTTCCTCGCCCGTCTACTCCTTGATATCCCCACCGAGACGCTACATAATCATCGTCCCAGCCCAAACACTCCGAAAATCCCATTCAGCTTCTGCGGGTCTCCTATAAGATCTCCGGGGATCCTTCGACCCGGTGGAAAAATGGCCGCGGGTCGTCCAGCTCGCATGGTCGCTGTACTCCAGCGATGGCGAGCGTGAAAGACGGAACAGTTTCATCATTTACTCGGACGGACTTTTCCATTCCGATGGACTCTGCAAAGATTCACGGGAGCACGACCGAGCGGGCAAAAGCCGAGGGCGTGTCGCTCTACAAGGTGCTCCCGCAGTTCAATGCCGATGTGGAACGCGCGGAAACAGTCGTTGCGCATAACCTTGACTTCGATCTGCCGATTGTCTCAACGGAATTCCTGCGGTGCAGGCTTGAGACCGGTCTTTTGGGAAAACAATATTTCTGCACCATGAAAACTCCGCAGATTGTCTCTCTGTGTAAGCTTCCTTCAAAGTCCGGAAGAGGATACAAGTGGCCGACCTTAAACGAGCTGCACCTCCAGTTGTTTCAGGAAGAATTTTCCGACAGCCATAATGCCGGCGCCGATGTGGAAGCCTGTGCCAGATGTTATTTTGAATTAAGGAAGAGGAGGATTATCGGACAGGGCTAAAATTCTGCAAAAACGGGCGTTCTTCCACAAATCTTAATCTTACATAAAAAGTTAAAGTAGTGTAATTATTTTAGGACGACCTGTAATGGCAGAACTCCCGACAAAATACCCGTGGCTGGACATTGTCCGGTTTCATAAGGATTTTGTCCAGCTGGAGCAGGAGAACTTTTTCCAGATTCCGGTCCATCCCCCGGCCGGGAGACCGGATGCACTCAAGGCCTTTGTCTTTCCCGACACTGCCCGGGATTCCATCGACAGTCTCTGGATCGTTACGGATGATAAAAATGCCGGGGACGGGCTTCTTCTCGAAATAAAAAAAGGAAACGTCAAAGAAGGTTACATCGGTGGCCCGTGCTGGAACGGCCACTCGGAATCAGAAGGCAGATGGATCCCGTTCATCAGCCCGTTCCTCTATCAGCATGCCAAAGCCGAGTACGATCCGGAGAAAAAGGAATTCCTGTTTATACCTGATGAGGGCCGGTGGGAAATCTCTCCCGTGGTTTGTTCGCTGCTCGATAAGGATTTTGAATGCGTACCGGATGTTCCCTTGGAGGAACTACCGTTTACGCTCCTTGAATCAGCCCGACATAAATGCAGCGGGAACACCAAAGCCCTCTCAAAAAATCTTGTCGGTGCCATTACCGAAGCGCTCCCGCCCTTTGCCGGAAAATTCCGGGATCCGGACAATATCGCAGACAAATTAGCCGGCCCTAAAAGTCCGTGGATCTTTTTTGTCCCGCCTTCCGCTGAGCACTCTCAAGTTCGATATATACTGCCGGATTACCAAGCCCTCGAACAAAGGCTGGCACGTGATCCTTCCGACATCGGCGGCCTCAGGATCTTCGAATCTGATGTGAACGAATGGGTGGGGACCGGCCAAAAAAAAGATCTTGTCCCGGTCGTCCCGCTCAATGCCCCACAGGAGCGTGCAGTCCAGGAAATATTAGGAAACAAACCGGTCACCGTCATCAGTGGCCCGCCCGGCTGCGGGAAAAGCCAGGTCGTTGTCTCGCTGCTGGTCAATGCATGGAAAGAAGGAAAGACGGTCCTCTTTGCCAGTACCACAAAAGCCGCTGTCGATGTCGTGTACGACCGTCTCCGGGATTTCGAATGCGATTACCCGCTTGCCGTCCGGGCCGGGGCAAAGGACCGGAACACCATCGAATCCTCGCTTGAAAAACTCCGGTTTGTCACCCTGCAGGACCGGTATGTTTCCGGCCATGACCTCTCCCTCAAAAAACAGATCGATGAGCTAAGTGAAAAAAAGCAGGAATACCAGCAGTTCCTTGACAACAAAATCCCCCAGCGGATCACGCAGGCAAAACAGGCGGCTTCACGGTCATTCCTTGAATTTCGGGAAGTAACAGAAAAGATCGCCAAAAACCGGGAAAAATTCCAGATAGAAACCGGCAGTCTGGGGTACTCCGTTCCCATCGACCGGTTCAAAGACGAGGTCTGCGAACCAATCCGGCGCTGGTGGGATGAAAAAGGGAACTGCCAAAAAACGATCGGACGCGATGACGAGCAGCGGGAAGAATATGTAAAGAAGATCGCTGAATGCGAACGCGAGCGGGACCGGTTGCTTGGCGAACGGGGATGTGGCAATCTTTCACCAGACGGATATTCATGGCTTGTTACCGGTCCCGGCCCGGACCGGTTTGAAAAATGGCTTGACGATTACCGGGCCCTCCTTAATTCCGATATCGAACAGTATTATGCATCCGATCCCGGTGAAACCTATAAAAAATGGTCGTCGGAATCCGATGCCCGTACCTGGGTGGCGACATCGGAGAACCTTCTTTTGAGGATCAATAACCTCGTGAGCGTCAACAGGGAAAAATTTTCCCGGTATACGGCGCTTAAAGAGCAGTACGATAAAGCACGGACAGATCTGCTCGGCGCCGGGCTTTCCCCGGATATACCGTTTGCCCGGCCGACGCTTGTTTCCTGGAAACAATCCTATTCCTCCCTGCTCTCCATTCCCGACGGCATCCTTTCGTTTATGAAAAAACGGTCTGCCGAAAAAGGGCTGCGTGAAATCGAACATACCCTCCAGACCTACTACCCGTCAGAGGTCTGGGCAGTCTTCTCCCGCGATCCAGCCGCCGGGCGAAAGACGCTCAACGGTTTTATCGATATCACCATTCGGTGGATGGAGGTCTCGGAAAAATGGGAAGCCTCACCGGATCGTCAGCAGATCGAGAACGAACTCCGAAATATATCAGAGCTCAAAAACGGTCTGCATCTCCAGAACTTCATGATCAATTACCAGGACGATTTCTCGTTTGTCGAGATCGCACGCCGGATCCGCGACCTCGAACCCGATGCCCGCAAGGCTGTGGAAACCTGGTGCGTCCAGACAAAGAAAGATGAATTCCTGCACTCCCTGCGGATGCTCATCCTCCAGTTCGATCGTTTACAATAAGTTCGCCACTGGTCAAGGCATGGAGCGAACACGAAGGTGCAGAACTTGCCGGCATTTTCCAGGCCTTAAAAGAGCAGCCTGCATTTGAACTGATCACACGGTCCTGGAACTACTGCTCGGCCGACCGTTTCACCCGGCTGCTCTCGGGCTGGAAACGATCGCGTGAACTGCAAACAAGCATTGACGAATATGCACGCCTTTGCGGGAACATCCCGTCAAAACAAAAAAGAATTACCGGCTGGTGGGCGCAGCGCCCGGCAATCTGTGTCATCGAAAATGGCGATTCAACATCGCTCCCTCAGGAGAATACTGTCATTTTCCGGCATCTTGAGGCCTGTGAGGATCTCAAAGCACGGTGGAACGAGAACTGCCGGACGGAGTTGCACGAACTGGAAAAACTACAGAAAGACTCCTTTGACCGGGCACTTCGGGACATGAAAATTTCTTCCGACAATATTCCCCGTTCGTTACGTGACCCGGCCCTCGATTCGCTGTTTGCATCCATCCTTAACCAGTCCATGTCGGCGCCGGTCTGGCTTTCGGATGACGACAACCGGCTCTTTGACCGGTTCGACCCGGCACGGATCCAGGCAAGCCTCAATTCTGTTAATTCGCAGCTTGCCGATCTCTCGTTTAAACTTGCAAAGGAATGTTACCTCAAACGGATCGCGGAGGGCTCGTATATCCTTGAATCCGTTGACAAACTCCGTCGGCAATTCACGCGGTCGTCATCGTTTTCCGCCCGGGGCTTTCCGAGGGAGACTTACCTGAACGCGTTAAAGGCGATCCCGGTCTGGGTCACCAATGCACACCAGACCCAGTCGTTTCCTATGGAACCGGATCTCTTCGATATCCTTGTTATCGATGAGGCTTCGCAGTGTACGCTCACCAATATCCTGCCGCTCATCTACCGTGCAAAGTCCCTTGCCGTGATCGGCGATCCAAACCAGCTGCCGGCAATTTTCAAGGATATCTCCCCTGGAAAAGAATCTGCCATTGCAGCAAAACACGGAATCACCGGATGCGCAGACCGCTTCGGCCACCGGAACAACACCCTGTTCCAGCTGGGTCTTATGTTTCTGCCCGGCGGAAGGAAAAATATGGTAAACCTGATCGAGCATTACCGCAGCCATCCGCTCATCATCGGTTTTTCCAATCTCTACATCTACCAGATGCACCTGACCCTAAAGAAAAAAATACGCCTCACCAACAGTGCATGCTCTGTCTCGGGTGTTTTCGGGCTTGATGTTTCCGGGGAGTGCTTCCGGGGCGGCAGAGGCCAGTCATGGGTGAATCCAAAAGAGGCCCAGGCGATCTGTGATATTATCAAAAGTATCCGGTCCGATGATACATTTTTTGGAAAAACAATCGGTATCGTGACACAGTTCCGGGGACAAAAAGAAAAGATCGAAGAACTCCTGTCCATGCAGGGACTCTTTTCAAAAGATATCCTTGTCGGAACGGTGGATACCTTCCAGGGAAACGAAAAGGACATCATGTTCTTCTCCCCGGTCCTTTCAAAAGGAATCGGTGAACCCGCCGCCCGCTGGTCCGATGACAAAAACCGAATCAATGTAGCTCTCACACGGGCCCGGGAACTGATGATTGTTGTCGGGGATTTTGCCTATTGCCGGAAGATGGATGCGATCTTAAGGAATCTGATCGAATATGTCGATACCATCTCCCTGTTAAGAAAGACAAGTGCTGCCGAACTCGAATTGTTCAGCCTTTTAATTACTGAAGGTAACGCTCTCAAACTCAGGCAGGATAACCTGCCCCGCGTTCACCAGAGAATCGGCAGTATCGAAGTTGATTTCGTTCTCCGGAACCCGGAAAAAGGTGTTGCTCTAATCATTGAGGTTGACGGGGACCAGCATTATTATGCAGAGATTAACGGGACCCGGTGCCAGGTGGAGTATGAAGGCATACGAAAATGCGTGAACTATTCCGGGAAAAAACTGTACGTGAATTCTTTTAAGGATGAAGAATTTGTGAATCTTAACAACCGTTCTTACCGGGTCACAACAACAAGTGAATCGGTACAGTCCGATATAAGCCGCGATGATTTCTTAAAAACGCAAGGCTACAAGATTCTCCGGATTCCGGCAAAAGATATCTTTGAAAAACCGGATGTCGTGATGCAGGAGATTGGCAGGAGCCTGGAAATATTGGAAAAATAATAACAGGATATCCGTTGAGATTCACAAGATCTATCTTTAAAAAAACCCGTCGAAATCAACGGGATTAAACATCATTCTCACAGGATATACCAATTATTGTCTGTCAGCCTCCGGACAAACCTCCGCGAACTTACAACTCATACACTCCCTCGCCGCAGGCCGGGCCGGAAAATCTGCAAACTCATACGAAGCATTCATCGCTGCAAACTCCCGAGCGATCCCCTATAGTTGCGTTGCCATTCCTTTACGTTTTTACTCTGCGCCGCCAGCCGCACCCGTGCAGCCTGCACCGCAGCTTTCAGTTTTTGTTCCAGCACTTCGCGGGGCGGGAGATCGGTAAGATACCCGGAAACGTGAAATGGTAATGCAACCCGATCTTATTAGAAAACTGTTTGGCCGAAATTTGTCGCAGACAAATAACCGGGCCACCGCCTCGCGACCCCGTTGGTGTGACGGATGGCCGGTACGCCGGCCCCATATCCCGGTCTTATGACAATAAACTCTGGCAGCCTCGCTTCTTAACCGGCCCGATCGCGATCCAGCCTCCGCATGATCTCCCTCTCCCGCTCAATCTCTGCAACAAGTTCCTGCTCGCTCGGGAGATAGAGGGTATACCGGGATGCAAAGAGCTGGCGGCTGTCATTGAGAACTGAATAACGGACAACGGTCTCGTCTTTTTCCGTACACAGGATGATGCCGATGGTCGGATTATCTCCTTCCGGTTTTACCCGGTCTTCAAAAAGACGCACATACATATCCATCTGCCCGATGTCCTGGTGAGTCAGCTTCCCGGCCTTCAGATCGATGAGGACGAAACATTTCAGGATATAATGATAGAACACGAGGTCGATATAGAATTCCGAGGTTTCCGTACTGATCCGGTATTGTCGCCCGACAAACGAGAACCCTTTCCCCAGCTCCATGAGAAAGTCCCGGAGTTTATCGATAAGGGCCTGCTCAAGTTCATGCTCAAGGTACGATGCAGAAGAAGGAATATGCAGGAACTCCAGGACATACGGGTCCCGGATGAATTCATCCGGTGATTGGGGCCCCTCACTCCTTTTTTTTAAAACGGCGGGTTTTTCGATCTTCCGGTCCTGGCTTTTCAACAACCGTTCATAGGAGAGTGAATCGATCTGCCGCTCAAGAGTCCGCACACTCCAGTTCTGTCCGATCGCATCGCGCATATAATGACGACGGGCCAGGGGATTTTCCACCCGCATCAGGAGCCGGTAATGCGACCAGCTTAATCCGCTACACACTGTGTAGCCAATCTCATCTTCAGGAATGTCTCCTTCGCAATACCCTTTTGGAAAAACAAGATAGAACTGGCGGAAGTTCTTGAGATTTACCACAGAGAAACCACGGCCGAATTCACCGGTCAGACGGAGCGCAAGATCTTCAAGAAGATGCGTCCCATACCCTGCCCGGCTTTTTCCGGCCTGTTCTTCTTCTACGATTAATCGCCCTATGTTCCAGTAAGCTTCGACCATCGCGTGGTTTACGGACCGGTACGCCTGTGTCCGGGCATGGCGAATAATATCCCGGAGAGCGTGATACAGCTGGTCCGTGACTGCGGGGCTGGATATCATGAAATCAGATCCTTAGTATCCCTGTGAACGAATTGTCCTCATATAACGCGGGGCGTGCGCCGGGAAAGTGAAGAGACCAGAGAAAATGATCGGGGATTATGGACGTTTTTACCGGGGTCTGGCTGGAAAAAATTTCCCGGCTCTGATAAAAAAATTGTGAAAATACGGGTATTCCAAAAAACATTGTGAAGAAATATCTTATAATCCTCCAAACCCCCCACCCCAAATACCCTCCCCTACAAAATAACCCTGATGCTCCTCTTCCTAGACACCGAAACCACCGGCCTCCCAAAATATTCCGCAACCAACCCTGTTGAAAAATGGCCCCGGGTCGTCCAGCTCGCATGGTCGCTGTACTCCAGCGATGGCGAGCGTGAAAGCCGGAACAGTTTCATCATTTACTCGGACGGACTTTTCCATCCCTATGGACTCTGCCAGGATTCACGGGATCACGACTGAGCGGGCAAAGACCGAAGGCGTGTCGCTCTATAAAGTGCTCCCGCAGTTCAATGCCGACATTGAGAAAGCGGAAACGGTCGTTGCCCATAATCTCGATTTTGACCTGCCGATTGTCACGACCGAATTCTTGCGGTGCAGACTTGAGTCCGGGCTCGGGGAAAACAATATTTCTGCACCATGAAAACCCCCCAGATCGTCTCACTGTGCAAACTTCCCTCAAAGTCCGGAAGAGGATACAAGTGGCCGACCTTAAACGAGCCGCACCTCAAGTTGTTCCAGGAAGAATTTACCGACAGCCATAACGCCGGTGCCGATGTGGAGGCCTGTGCGAGATGTTATTTTGAATTAAAAAAGAGGGGGATTATCCACTAGGGATCCCCGGAATTCCGGCCCGGGAAAACTCTCCCGCCGGTTCTCTGCAGCTCCCCCTTTTGTGCCAGTCCGGTAACTCCGGGTATCGGGTTCAATCGCAATTATTATTGGGTGGAGACTGCCCGTATGGTACAAGGGGTTTTAAAGGGAAGCGCGATCACGTATGACGGCAATTAAAACAAGCGCGGTGTATAAAAAAGGTACACTGGTTCTGGACGATCCGGTGAACCTGCCGGAACAGGCAAGAGTGAAAGTGGTTATCCGGAAAAAATTTTCAGCATTTGTAAAAAAATTCGGGGAGCCTGAAGCAAAGGAAGATACGGATCAGATCCTACTTGCAACCCGGAGAAGAAGCAGGGATGCATAATTTTACCTCCTTGAGTGCTGGATACCTCTGTTATCATAAAAGCACTTTTCTCACCTTCACTCCGACAGGCAGGGACTACCTATTCCCGGGAAGTAACCCCTCACAAGACCTGCGCAGCATTCCTTGCCGCACTTGATGAAAAAGGAATAGAGGGGATGATTCCCCAATGCGGGATTGTTGAGATCGCTGCAGTATCGAGCAGACTCGCGGATGCACGTGCAGCAGAGGAAATCTGTAATGAAGTTGAAATGAGTTACCAGCTTGTTCCGGAAGAACAGATTATCCGGACCGCAACAAAGATCGCACGTGAGGATGGCTGTCCCGGGTTCGATACCTATTTTCTTGCGCTCGCAGAACAGAATGCAATTCCCCTTTTTACGGACGATGCCGGCTTATTCCACATCTGCCAGAGGAGATCCGTAACCGCGAGTCTGATGCGCGATCTCGATTTGGGATCTGTGCTGCCTTGAACCGGGCAACCTGCACCGCAGCTTTCAGCTTTTAATTGTGCACTCGTGCGTGCAGATTATCCGGGACATCTCATTGTTCACGGATCCCAAACATTTGTTCATAATATGTGAACCGTGGATTTCGGGCCTGTGAACAAACGACCGCTTGGATTGGCTCATTAACTCTCCGCGAGGGTTATTCTTCACGGAGTTTTGCTGGAATCTTTCTGTCGACCTTTTTCACAATCCCGCGGATGGTAAAATCGCTTACCCGGATTATGCAGGAAAAACATCGGGAGCCGAAGCCCGGATCCGTGACGAAATGCGAGATTCCCGCATCTGGATACAAAATGTATTCAATTGAGTAAAAAATGTATTCAGTGACTCAAACATTCGGCCCGTTTTTTTCATCAGCTAACCGGTCACGGCTCAGGAAACCCGTATGGGGATCCCTAAAACCGACCCCCAAAACCGCCCTTCTTTTCAGTCCGGGCGTCCCGGAGCCCATCCGGGAAAAGATCGGCCCTCCAAACGCTGCTATTTATTCCCCTATTTCTCCGACGTGAAAAGGCCCATTTTACCCTGAATTAGTCCCCCTTTTTTAGGAATTATTGCCTCAAAAGGGCCTTTTGAGGATCCCCCGATCCAGCATCTCCGTCGGAGAATCCCGATAAGGAAACCTGAGGTGATCCTGCCCCCTCCATTCATCCGGATCCCACAACAGGTAGAAAAACCGTATCCCAAATACGCCCGATACGGGCCCGGATCCCGGATTTCAGGATCCCGCCCCTCCCGGAAAACCCTGTAAAACGCCCCGTTTGGGTTCGCGTGGAAAATACCCTCAAATCAGGCCCGGTTTTCCGAAATACGCCCGATTTCGATGCCAGATAACGACCATTAACGGGCCTTCAGCAGGGGGTATTTTTGCCATATCCAGTCACCCCTGTGACCCCGGGATCGGCCAAAAGAACGCGGCTATTTTGTGCGTTTTTTTTCCGACGTGAAAATGCATTCCGGAACACGAATTCCGGTTGGTGGTGTAGGAAATGATTGGATCCAGATGATTTACGGGAATATTCCGATTTAAAAAAAGCAATTTTTTGGGGCAGTATTTTTTGCCAACGCATGATCCGGACGTTATTTTCCGGCTCGGCAACCGGGCCGGACTTCATCATGAGCAATATATGCGTACTCGTACTGCCACGGGCACCGGATCCCGGTCCGGTGTTTCGGAAAAGTCCTGGCATTGGTTGTGACAATGAAAGGGTAAAAACCTCACTTATCGGCGCCATATGTCCGATCGCATGTTTACGCCCGTATCCCGAGCATATCCTCCGCGGACTCTTTCATGTACCGGTACGCATTGTCCACGCCCAGGTTGTAAAATTCCGGTGCCAGCTTTTCTATAATAAAATCGAGGACCATGCCTGCCGCAAGATCGCCGATCTCTTCTTCCCGTTCGGTTAAAAAATACGCTTTGATCTCAGCGATCATCTCTGCTTTCCGCTCCTTTGAAAGTTGTATGGGACTTTCCTTTCGCATACCGGATCAGCTCCAGAGAGATATATAAAACCCGGGGCTGATAAAATCCGGTGCCCTTTTCAGATCCATGAGAAATCGGTTATATCCAGACACGGAAACAAAGAGATAGAGAAAAATACTCTGAAACCTATCGGGCATGAGCCCGTGCAGCAGTATCCCGGTTTACCCCGACGGTTGGGGGGCCTGGCAGTGACCGGACAATGAGGTGATGACTTTTGACAGGAGACAGGAAAGATCCCTACCGCCAGTTCCGGTTCCGTATTGAGATAGGCGGGACCGCCCGGGCCGGGTTCCAGAAGGTTACGTTTTTTGATGCGGCCGCCGCCGTAACAGAATTCCCTGAAGAAAGCAGGTTTAAGGCATTACAAAAATTACCCGGGCTTGACCGGCACGCAAACATCTCTCTTATGCAGGGTATCACGGATTCGCTGGATCTCTATGACTGGCATAAACAAGCGACCGAGTCCGGTGCCGCCGCGAAAAAGAATATGTCGATCATCCAGACCGATGAGGCAGGGGCGGAGACGGCACGGTGGGAGATCGTGAATGCATGGCCGGTAAAATATATTCATTCGGGCTTCAGTGCCAAAGAAAATGAAGTTGCAATCGATGCCATGGAGATCGTCTGCGAAGGATACACCCGGGTAAGGTAAGGCCCGGCAGGAATTCCCGTTATCATTCTGTTCCCCGGGCCGGTTTTTCCCCGGTCATTAAAAAAACCGTAAACGTCCGCACGCCTCCGTCCGGCCCGGGCTTTTGCACGATCGCTGCCGTCCGGTTCCGGACATTGACAAACCCTGCGGCCTCGAATGATTTTCTCATGAGGTACCGGTCGAAACCGAAATGGAAGACGCCCTCGTTTGACTCGTGAAACCTTCCCTCATCGGAATCGAGGTCCGCAATGGCGATCTTCCCGCCCGGTTTGAGGATGCCAAAGATCCGTCCGATGAGACGGTCGGTGTCTTTGATGTGGTGGAAGGTCATGCTGCTCGCCGCAAGATCGAACGGCCCGGGGAGATCGTCTTTTTCCAGATCCACGCACCGGGTGCGGACATTGGTAATGCCCTGTGCCGCGATCTTTTTTTCCAGTTCGGCGAGCATGCCCGGCGAGCTGTCGATGGCTGTAACCGAGCCGGCATGCGGCTGGAGGGCAAGCGTCACAAGGCCCGTCCCGGACCCGAGCTCCAGCACATCCGTATCCGGTCCCGGGCGAAGTGTCCCGAGGATTGCCCGTGCCACATCGTTTGCCATCCGGACCCGGTGGGTTTTTGCGTCCCAGGTTGCCGCTGCGGTGTTGAAATCTCGTTTTTCGCCGGCCATATGTGACCGGAAGATACGTGCGGGAAACAAAAATACCCTGTGGAGCGGAGAGCCGGCGGGCCTGTCCTGTAGTCCGGGAAAACCGGGACGCGTTTTTTCCCGCAGGTCCATCCCACCGCAAGCCCCATCATGCCTCCCGCGAAATCAATCTCATCAGCACATGCGGATCGCCACCCCCACGTCAACACTCCGCGACTGGAGCACAGAGGATGCAGCGCGTATCGTGAAGTACGCGGACAATCCCCGGATCGCCTGCCACCTCCGCGACGCATTCCCCTCGCCGTACACGAAGGAGGATGCGGACCGGTTCATTGCGCTCGCCACCGGCCCGGGCCGACACCTGTACCTGGCGATCGATATTGGCGGCGAAGCAGTGGGCGGGATCGGCATCTCCCCGCTCGAAGACGTGAGGCGCCGGACCGCGGAGATCGGCTACTGGCTCGCGGAACCGTTCTGGGGCCGGGGGATCGCAACCGATGCCGTCCGTGCCCTCGTCCCGGTTGCGTTCGATCGGATGGGGATGGTCCGGATCGAAGCCGGGATACATTCGGATAACCCGGCATCCATGCGGGTGCTGGAGAAATGCGGTTTTACCCGGGAGGCCGTCCACAAGAAGGCGATCACGAAGAACGGGCGGCTTCTCGATGAAGTCGTGTACGTGCGGTTCGCAGAAGAGGAGTAATTTTTCACCCGGAATTATCCGGTTAGCCCGGCGTGTGCGCCGACAGGCACCGGCCCGGAAGTATTCCCGGGAGAGTATCGTGAATTTTTTTTAAGGATTGCCTTTCCCATTTTTTCCTGAACGTGTTGAAATTTACCGGGCGCTTTGTATTCCCTAAAAAAATATCCCGTTTTCATAGCAAGCGGGAATTAATTTGTTAATAATTAACTGGATGCAATATCTGCCAACTGCTGTTTCAATTCAGGAATACGTTGTCTTGTGGAATTAACCTGTTCGCGCATGTCGTCAAAAAGGTCATGTAACATAGTAGCCCGGTTCTCTTCCAATGCCGTATCGTTTGGATCTCTCTCAACCATCTTGTCATAGTACATGTAGATCTGTCGTTCTGTTTCTGCGGTCAGCACATCCTGATAAAATATCGAGAGACTGGAGGATAAAGCCGGACTAAATTTATTGATATCCTGCCTGTTTGAGTAATACATGCCCCAGTCCGGGTAAAGCGGAGTAATCCAGACGAAAGTCTCGTTAAAAAACGGGGAATCGGGATTACTATAATCCATGGTCGGGTCGTTTAGAGAATTTTCAAACAGGGATTCCTGGAGTTCGACATAGTCTATGTCATAATAAAATTCATTTGCCAGATGTTTTTGTTCATTTTTTGTATTTTGGGCTGAAGTATACTGGAACGTCAGATAACTCACACATACCGGAAGAATTATTCCCGAGATGAACAATGCGATTAATGCCTTGTGGGGAATTTTTGCGAGAAATCCCTCTGATGCAGCTTGTTTGTCCTGTGATTTGCGAAGAAAATGCCGTTTCTTTGGACGGTTCGTTGTTATAGTAAATTTTTTTCTATTTGCCATATGTGGATAATTTGTTTTTTTACGTTTAAGGCATATATTTTTTTAGAATTGATCCTGTTTTATGAGAACCAGATTGGTTTGTTTTTACGGTTGTTCTTTGATCCGGCTTAACCGGTGAATTACGAAAAGGACAATGGGGATGCCGATACCGAGCCAGAAATCCAGCAGGTATGTCAGCGTCCCGGAAAATGTGGGGATAATATGCGGCATGAACAGGACCGGCCCGAAAAGGTAGGCAAAATAGAGGATAACACAGGCTGTAATGAGTTCGATTTTTTCCCGGTATTTCAGCGCCAGCAGGGCAAGAAGGAGCGCAACAAAACCCTTGCAGAACAGGGAGATCCCCGCCGGCAGGCCGTCAAGTTTTATCCCCATGAACCGGTCTTCCCAGTTGATAATGAACACAAAAAAGGACATCAGCGCCGAAAGCAGGGTGATTATCACGATATAATTTGCGAGGACTGCATCGACAATATTGAAAATTTTTCCCTTTTCCACGATACACACCGTTTTTTTTATTTTTGTTTTTCCCCGGATAGAGTTATGAGGTACTTTCTGTCGCCCGTGGCGTTACCGTATCTTTTACGATATCGGACTGTACCATCCCCATCGAAAGGACCCGGCAGGGGATCTGTTCGAAACCATAGTCCTTTCCTTTTGCAGCAATACGGGCGTACATCTCGTCCATCAGGGTCCGGTTTACCGGCCAGCCCTGGTAGTAAATGATCTCGATGGTACCGGATGGCTCCTGCATGAGTCCAATCACCGGTCCTTCCGGATACAGGTAGGGTTCCATATCCTCCCGGATGGCATCGGTAACGGAGCCGGGATTGCCCGAGGTGAAGTTTATGCTTTCATTCCCGGGAGTCCGGTTCTGGTTCCCGTACGTGGCAATGACATTGTCCCCATCATAGAGCGAACTGTCTGCATCCAGAGCGCTTTCAAAACCGGCGGGAGCAGGCGGCGTGACTGTTATTTCGGGCAGAGCCGGGCCGGTCCCGCGATCCGATCCATGAGAGGGATCGAATGTCCCGGCGGGAATTATGTACAGGTTCGATACGCTGTGCATGCCGATCAGTACCAGGATCCCGATAACGATGACTGCGCCGATTGCCAGAAATGCTGCCTGCCGTTTTGCCACCATAGTCCTTGTCCCGTGAGTGTCCCGGACATACAGGGGAAAAATCCCGGGTTTTGTTTTTTATTTTCTCCCCACCAGTTGTCTGCAAAATTCGTTAACCTGCTATGAACGCCGTACCTTTTTCCGGCTGTGAATATGTTGAACGCGATATATATTCGATCTGGCCCGGATGTCTACCGGTCAGGGAAATCCAAAGGCAGGACTGGCATCAAGAATGCCCGGGCAAATTATCTCGAAAAACAGCACACACGCTTACGAACTACTTCCTCTTCGCAGTTTCGGTTTACCGGAATATTTGGGTAACTTCTATTATCCCCCGCTTCCAATACCCGGTCACCATGACCCTCACGGACTCCCAGAAAGCTGAAGTAAAAACAACCATGGAAACCTATGCAGCCGCCTACAAAAACAAGGACATTCTCGGTCTCCTTGCCGTATTCTCTCCCGAAATCTGCGGATTCGGGAGCGGCCCGGACGAGGTCGTGACCGGGAGAGATTCCTTTGCCCGGCAGGTCCAGCGCGATATGAGCCAGGCCACGGTAAACGGTGTCGTATTCACGGACACGCAGATCTTTGGCGACGGCCGGGTTGCATGGCTGATGACAAAATCCGCGATCAGCTTCTCACTGCCTGGTGAAAAGATGCAGACCGTTAGCGGGCCGGTCCACCATGGTGATGAGAAACACCGGGAGCCGGTGGCAGATCGAGCAGATCCATTTCTCCCTGCCCTATGGCGGGCAAGCAGGCGGGCCAGTCGTTCCCGGGTGCGTGAACGTTCCCGTCACGTTTTCCCTTCCCGCATATCCTACCTTTTTTTGCCTGATGATACATACCTGATAAGGTAAGGTGTTTTGGTGCAGCAGGCCGCCACATTCTCGCAAAAAATCCGGAACGTGTTCACGTTCGAACGAACCTTCATTCTCATCCTGCTCCTTGCAATATTTTTACGGTTCTGGACGCTGGACCTCAAGCTCTTCCACCACGACGAGGCGATCCATTCCTGGTTCTCCTATACCCTCATGACCTCCGGGGCCTGGCAGTACGACCCCAGCTACCACGGCCCGTTCCTCTACTATGTCACGGCCGGCATGTTCACAGGCCTTTGGCGCCTCGGACCTCGTTGCCCGGATCCTCCCGGCAGTATTCGGTACGCTGCTTGTCCCGCTCGTGTACTGCATCTACCGGCTCGGCTATATCACCAAAGCCCAGACGCTCCTTGTCGCGCTCTTTTTAGCCATCTCGCCGGACATGGTCTACTTCTCCCGGTTCCTGCGGCACGATATCTTCATGCTCTTTTTCACGATGCTGCTCCTCGTTGCCATCCTCTATTACTTTGAACGGGGCCAGAGCCGGTACATTATTGTCGGCGCCATTGCAGCGGCAGGGGCACTCTGCTGCAAGGAGGAAATGCCGGTCATCCTGTTGATCTTTGCTGCCTTCTTCCTCGTTCTTATCTGGAAAAAGCAGGTCACGCTTCCGGTGAAATGGAAGTACGACCTCCTGATGGGCCTGCTCCTTGTCACGGCCCTCATGGTCGCGCTCTATTCTGCGTTCGGCAACCACCCGGAGACGCTTGTCGGCCAGAACTTCCAGGTCAACACCACCGGTTGGTACCAGGCCGTAGACCACTGGGTGTCAATGCACGAACAACAGCGGCTCGGCGGCCCGTTCTATTTCTATATCCCGCTCTTCCTCCTGTACGAGCTGCCGATCTTTCTCCTTGCCATGCTCGGGACCGTCCAGTTCCTGGTAAAAGACGTGAGCTTTGGTCTTGTCGCAGCCCGGGTCAAGAACTGGATCCGGACGCGCCACGCCACCCTTCCGGTCGGCGACCTTGCGGCAGTCAGCATAAAGCAGATGGGATCCTCGCGGGCCCTTCCCGACAAATCGGATATCTTCTTCCGGTTCTGTATCTTCTGGATGATCCTTACCATGGCGTTCTACGCGTACGTGGGCGAAAAAGTCCCGTGGCTTTTGATCCACCAGCTGCTCCCCATGTGTTTTGTCGCCACGTACAAACTCAACTGGCAGAAGATCGCATTCGCGCTCATCGGCTGTATCTTTCTGGCCCTCATGACCTGGCACGTGGCCTTTGTGCCGGCCGACATCAGCGAACCCATCATCCAGGTCCAGAACTCCGAGGAGCTGCGACCGGTCATGGGTATCATCGACAATTCGAGTCACGTGGTCCTTGCATCGAAGGACTTAAACTCCGGGTTCTGGCCGCTGCCATGGTATTATCGGGGCGATCGCTGGAACAAGTTCACGTTCTATGGCGAGAAAGGGGAGATTGCGACCTTAACAGAGAACAATCCGGATACAATCATCCTCCACGATACGGAAAGTTACGATGAGATCCCCGGCTACGACAAGACCACGTACAAGCTCAACTACTGGTTCTCGTTCTACGATAACGACGACCGGCTCTTCGATTACTACATGCACCGCGACGGTACGCTTGGGAGCACCAATCTCGATGTCTTTACCCGGCAGAAGAGTGTATCCGGGACTGCCTGAAATTTTTTTAAAAAAACAGATCGGTATATCAGAAATACCGGCAAAAACCGGATAAAAAATTATTTTGTCAGGGACTTTCCCAGTTCCTCGGCTTTCTTGATCGTTTCCGGGTATTTTGCGAGGTCCCGGGGCCCCATGCACTGGTTCTGCCAGATAAAGCCGCCATCGACACAGCCAAGGTACCCGAACGTTGCCTTGATGTATGCGTTCAGCGGTGCGAGGGCTTCGGGCGGCATCCCGCCGAACGTGAGCGCGAGCACGATCTTCTTTCCCTTCGGCATATCGGTGGTAAAGTCCGGTTTCAGGTGTGCATAGAACCGGTCGAGGAAGGGATATGCCTGGGCGTTTAAGCGGCCCCAGTATACGGGCGAACCAAAGACGATCGCGTCGGCTTTTGCCATCTTCTCCCAGAGACTTTCCATGTCGTCATCGATGATGCACTCGCCTTTCTCCTTGCAGGAGTTGCAGCCGGTACAGGGAGCGATGTCGAGATCGCAGATCCGCACGAGCTCGGTCTTTGCCCCGGCTTTTTTTGCCCCGGCAAGAACGTGTTCTGTAAGCGACTGGCTGTTTGCCCCTTTGCGCGGGCTTGTTGCAATACCAAGGATTTTCATGAAGTGAGAGATACCGCTGGCGGGAATATATGCTTTCTTCTTTTCCGGGTAATGTGGTTCGGTGATTTTGGGAATTATTCTTCGCACGAAAACTCGATCTCGTCTCCCATGTGCTCGGACCCCCATTCGCAGAGTTCGTCAAGGATCGGGATAAGCGACGCTCCTTTTTCCGTAAGCGAATATTCTACCTTTGGCGGGACCTGCGGGTACACCTTCCGGGTGACAAGTCCGTCGCGTTCCAGCTCGCGGAGTTCCTTGGTGAGCATCCGTGGCGTAATCCGGGGCTCAACCTTTTCCACGATCTGGCTGAACCGCAGCGTCCCTTCTTTGAGCTGGTAGATCACCAGAGGTTTCCATTTGCCTCCGATCACGTCAAGCGTCGCCTCGATCGGCCAGCTGTACTTGAATTTCCTTGCCGTTTTTTTCATTAGTATCAAACCTGTGAGTATGTTACATAATTGTTTGTTCTGCCTATTTATGAACTACATCCAAAATGAATACTAAAGATGTCCGTATGGGTTCCGCCCCGGAACCGCGACAGGGTATATGCAAGGGTCGGATCAGATTCACTGCTGAAACCGGGCGATGCCGGATTGCGGAACCGGTGAGCGATGAAGAATACACGCATCTCTTATCGTAAGGAAAGAGAGCAAACCATGAAAAAGAACGTTATTATTATTTCAGCGAGTCCGCGAAGACACGGGAATTCCGATCTTTTGTGCGACCGGTTTATGGATGGAGCAAAAGAAGCGGGCAACAATGCAGAGAAAATTTTCCTGCGGGACAAAACGATCAACTACTGCCTTGCCTGCGACAGCTGTAAGAAAAACGGCGGCACGTGTGTCCATGACGACGACATGGCCGGAATTCTTGACAAGATTATTGCGGCCGATGTGCTTGTCCTTGCTACCCCGGTGTATTTCTACACCATGGATGCGCAGATGAAGACGGTAATCGACCGGACGTATGCAAAATATCCCGGGCTTGGGACAAAGGACGTTTATTTCATTGTCACGGCAGCAGATACGAACAAAAATGCGCTGGAACGGACAATCGAAGAGTTCCGTGGATTTACTTCCTGTTACTCCGGTTTTACCGAGAAAGGGATTATTTACGGGACCGGGGCCTGGAAAATCGGGGACATCCAAGGGAGCACTGCGATGGACGAGGCGTATGTAATGGGAAAGGGAGTGTAACCGGATGACAAAATCCCGGTCGGTCCCGTCTTCATTGCAGACGGGAAAATCGACATTTTAAAAGATAAAAGGATTTAACGGGGAATTTTCCACTACTGAACGGAACGAATTAAAAAAAGAGGGAAACGAGGATGCTGTACAGGAAAATGCCAAAGACCGGGGACGAGCTTTCTATCCTCGGGTTCGGCTGCATGCGCCTGCCGGTGAAAGCTGATTTCTTGATCGATGAGGAGCGGGCGACACGACAGCTGCGCTACGCCATCGACCATGGCGTCAATTACGTGGATACGGCCTGGCCGTACCACATGGGACAGAGCGAGCCGTTTGTCGGCCGGGCGCTTGCGGACGGGTATCGCGAAAAAGTAAGGATCGCAACAAAACTTCCCTCATGGCTGATCGAATCAAGGGAGGACATGGACAAATATCTCAATGCCCAGCTTGAAAAACTCCGGACGGATCATATCGATTATTACCTTGTCCATGCCCTGGTCGGGGATCTCTGGGACAAGGTCGAAGGGCTTGGCATTGCGGATTTCCTCAACCGGGCCAAAGCCGATGGCCGGATCAGAAACGCCGGGTTCTCATTCCACGGGGCCGGGGAGGACTTTGCCCGGATCGTAGACGCGTACCCGTGGGACTTCTGCCAGATCCAGTATAATTTCCTTGACCAGAAGAACCAGGCCGGGACAAAGGGTCTCGAATACGCAGCAAAAAAAGGTCTCGGTGTCGTCATCATGGAGCCTCTCCGGGGCGGGAACCTGACCCGGAACGTGCCAGCGGCCGTTCAGGCGATCTGGGATGAGGCAGAAACAAAACGGACGCCGGCAGAATGGGCTCTCCGCTGGATCTGGAACCATCCTGAAGTAACGGTCGTCCTCTCCGGAATGAGCGAGGAGGCGCATATAGATGAGAACCTCCGGATCGCGAGTGAGGCCCTGCCCCGTTCGCTCACCAAAGAAGAACTCTCGCTCATAACCCGAGTGGAAACAAAGTATCGCGACATTTTGAAAGTGGGCTGTACCGGCTGCCGGTACTGCATGCCCTGTCCCTCGGGCGTCAATATTCCGCTCTGCTTCGAGGAGTACAACAACCTTTACCTTGTCCCGAATGCAGAGGAAGAGAAGTTCATGTACGCTGCGCGGGTTGGTGGCGCGGTCGGTACCGGGGAACCCCGAGTTTGCATCCCAGTGCGTGCAGTGCCGGGAGTGCATGGACAAGTGCCCCCAGCACCTTGAGATCCCGGACCTGCTCGAAGCCGTTGTCAGGGAACTTGAAGGGCCCGGCTTTACCGAGCGGGTGGCTGCAGCCCGGCAGCTCTTCAAGAGCATCTGACCGACAAAACGTGGATAATTTTTTTAGGTAATTGTAAAATATCCGCCCCCAGAAATAAAAGATGGGGCAGATGGATTTACCAGAACTAATCAAAACCTGCAAGACAGAAGAGCGGGCATTTAACTATCTCCTCAAAGAACTTCAGGAAACAAAAGGGATACGATGTCCGTCGTGTGGCAGCCCCGATTATTACCAGATGAACCGGAAGCGACTGCGGTGTAAAAGCTGTCGAAGAGATTATTCCCCGTTTTCCGGAACACCGATATCCGGATTGAAAATCTCCGTTGTCACCTTACTTCTTCTCATAAAATTGTTTGAACTGGAAATCAGTGCCAGGAAAGCAAGTACTCAACTTGAAATCAGTTATCCAACGACCCTCAAGGCATTTGAGTTATTTCGACGATCAATTGCCTGTCATCTCGCCGAGAATGACAATCTCCTGAAAGGAGAGATTGAAGCCGATGAATCCTACTTCGGTGGAAGGCGAAAGGGAAACCGAGGCCGAGGAGCGGGCCACAAGACCATTGTCTTCGGGATCCTGGAGAGGGGTGGAATGGTTTCCGTCAGCATTCTCACGAATGTAAAAGCAGAGGCCCTCATGAATGAAACGGTCAGGAAAGTCCGGAGAGGATCTATCGTTTATACCGACAAATGGCGTGGATATGATTCTCTCATGTTCTGTGGATACCGGCATCTCAATATTGACCATCGGTACAAATTCAAGCAAGGGAAAGTCTACATCAATGGGATCGAAGGATTCTGGTCTTTTGCCAAAGAACGTCTGATGAAACACCATGGTATCTCGAAAGAGAAGTTCCTCTATTACATCAAGGAAATGGAATGGAGATACAACAATAGAGAAAAAGGGTTATTTGTCGACTTGATTCATATCATTTTAGGGGCTGATCTTTGATAATTACCTTTTTTTAAATATTTTTAGTATCCCGGCAGACTGGGAATTTTTTTTCGTTCCTGCCGGTTACTCCCGCTCGCAGAAGTGCCCGAGCGCCAGGTGATTCTTTGCAAAGATCTCGCAGGCAAGGCAAAAGCAGCGCTGTTCTTTTATCTGCGTTGCATTCGATCTTCCGCGTGCGCAGAAGAGGTTGTCCGGCTGGTGGGACCCCAGGCAGTTTTTCTTGTAGTTCGGGCATATGCCGCAGTACTTCATACAGATCTGCCGGTTCTCATCGGTATCTTCAACGGTAACCGTGCCGATTGTCATAATCTCCGGATCGTACGGCCACAAATAAGAGGTTTCTCATGGCGGATCCAAAACGCCCGGGAACCGGATGGAAATTTCCCCATTCGGGTCGCAGGCATTCACGGATTATCCGGCTGTTCCTTTACCCCCGCTTTCGGGTGCCAATACTGAAATACGCGGGACGGCATAAGCTCCGGTCTGTCGGCTAATCATCCCCCGGTTTTCGCTTTGGGCTTCTCAGGAAACAGGACTTACTGCCGCTATGATGTGTATCAAAACCTGCGGGATGATGAAAACAACAAAAGAAAAAGAAAATTACTGCGGCTGGTTACCGCCGCACTCTTTCTGGGGTTATACCCTCACACCGTTCCAGTAATCGGTGGTGGTATTGATTGTGCCTGCAGCGTCAGAGTCGTTCGCCCACTTGCCGGTAAACGAGTTCCCGTCTGTGGAAAGGGTCAGGATAAGCGCACCGCTGTAGGTGGTGTCGGGATCAGTCTCCTTCCACGAGCCGGTAAGGATATTGCCTGCAACCGTGCCCTTGACCGAGCCGGTAACATTGGCATAGGAATAGGTCCCGGCAACAGAGGCATTGTCCTGCACGAGCGTCATTGCGGTGACAAGGGGTGTATCGTTCCCGGACTTCCAGGTCGTGTTCCAGTCACCGGCAAAGTTCGGGGCTGCTGCGGCAGCAGCTGCAGTTACGTTCGGCTGGGCAGTTGTCTCTGCAGCCGCTGCGGTCGTGGCCGCGGCAGTAACTTCAGTTGTTGCAGTTGAAGTGACGTTATCTGCACTGCCGGTGGACGATGTGCATCCGGCAACGGCGATCATAACAATGCAGGCGATGCCTGCAAGAACCATGAGCACTGTCTGTTTCATAATCAGATCCCCGTCATATTTGTAACTGAAACTAATTAACACTACTGAATTGGACCGACGAACCGGCTGAAAATTTGTGGGGAACAAAAAAAGCGTAGCAGGTCAGGCTGTTTTTGATACAGCCTGCGGTTGGGGGATCCCGAGATACGTGTACAGCGGTCCCACCCCGGGTTCGTGGCCAAGGAAGTTTGTGAGGAGTACTGTCCCGTCCTCCATATTGCCCCGGGACAGGACATCGTTCCTGAACCGCATCCCGGTTGTCGTGTTTGTCATGCCCTCATGTTCGAACGTATCGAGAACATTGAGCGCATAGACTTTACTCCAGAGATAGCCGTAGTACCCGGCATCGTACCCTCCCATAAGATGACTGAACGATGCGGGCTGGTGGGTACCGGTAACTGCCGGTCTGCCCTTGATCTCATAGTAGGTTTCGTTCCAGATCTGTGTCACGTTCACCGGCCCGGTTGCCGTGTGGAACCGCATGTCTTCGAGCGCATACGCAAGCTGGCTGCTGTACTGGATCCCGAGCCCTTCACTGCGGGAGGCAATCGCCCGGCGGGCAAGATCCGGAGGGATCGTTTCAGAAGCATTTGTGTACCGTCCGGAGAGCGATTCGAGTACGGCCGGATCGTTCACCCATTCTTCCATGGTCTGCGATGGCGTCTCAACAAAGTCCCACGATACGCTTGTCCCGGAAAGTGTTCCGTACGGGGCGGTGGTAAAAATATCGTGCATTGCATGGCCGGTCTCGTGGAAGAGCGACTCCATGTCGTACATGGAGAGAAGCGATGGCGTACCGTTTGCAGGCGCCGGGCAGTTTGCGACAACGGCCACGACCGGGACCGGGTACACACTATCCTTTACCCGTCCCTTGATGAGCGTGGATTCCATGAACGAACTGTACTTGCCGTCCCGCGGGTAGAGGTCAAGGTAGAGGTAGCCCACGGTCGCATTGTCAGTGGTGTTTGTCACACGATAGAGCCGGACATCGGGAGACCAGACCGGGGCATTTTGCACTTCTTCGAACCTGACTCCATAGAGCATGCCAAAGACCTCAAACATTTTCGGCACGAACGTGTCGGCCGGGAAATATGTCCTGAACTCCTCCTCGTCATAATCGTACTGTTGTTTTTTCTGGATATTTTCAAGATATGTAACGTCCCAGGGATCGACCGTCGCCGCTGACGGGGCCAGCTCTTTTTTAACACGTAAGAGCCCGGCCATCTCTTCCTTGTTCTTTTCTATGAGCGGGGTTTTGAGTGCATCCAAAAATGCCATCACGTTTGAGGTATTCTTTGCTGTTCTCCCATCGAGCTGGTAGTCTGCCCATGTTGTATAGCCGAGTTTATGGGCAATCTCTTCGCGGAGCACGATCGCTTCTTCAAGAAGCCGGGTGTTTGTTTCACCCTGCACGTCAAGGTCGGCGGCATACATCCGTTCCCGGCTCTGGTTGTTCGTTGCGTAGGTCATCACTGCGATGTAATCCGGGTATTTTGTGGTGACAAGGTACGAGCCGTTCGGGGCGCGGCCAAACGTGGCAAGCGAAGAGGCCGGGACGCCCGCAAGTTCGTCGCTGGTAAATGCAAGGGTCGTGTTGTCGCTGTTGAGGTTTGCCGAGAATTCCGATTCAAGTCCGGTCAGGTTCCGTTTCAGGCCAACGACCGCATCAAGCTCTTCCTGAGGGAGCATAAGCCCGTTGTGTTCGAACTCCTGAATCGTGACATTGTAGAGCCGAGACTCATCTGTATTCCGGGGCACCTGGCTTTTGAGGACCTCGTAGAGATCTTTTCGTGAGTACACCGAATCGGAGAAGATGGTTGTGGACTCTTCGGCTTCCATGCCCTCATTTGCAATGACCGGGTCCGGGAAGACGTACCCCATCAGCGAAGGCGTAAAGGTAGCGTCGGCATAGTCCGTCATTATCCGGTCGAATGCGACAAACGTGTTGTCGAATGTCCGCTTCTCCGGCGGGATCGCAACGATTGCAGCAAGCGAGGCGTTTGCCGTTTCTGTTGCATTCTCACAGATCCGGGGGATCTCCCCGGGCGTGTAGTTGCCGGTTGTAAGGCAGGTTTTCGCTGCCGACAGGTGATGCGGCAGGGGTACTGTCCTGCTGCAGGCAGCCGGTGCTTAAGGAGAGGATAAGTGCCAGGGCCAGGACCCCGGCGATTATAGTATATTGCGGAACCGGACGGATAATCTTCATAGAACAGCACGTATATCTGCACCGGTCCTGTTAAACCCGTACTATTTTTTGCGGGGACTTTTTATGGTCGGCCCCGGTTCAAAAGTCCTGCAAAAAATGAAAACCTGTTTTTTTACACGAACAAAAAAATCCTGTTTTTGCTTTTTTTTCGGTATTTTATTATCTCCAACAAAAGACACGTGTATACCATGAAGGGTTTTTTTGTTTTTCTTTTGGCGTTGTTTATCGTCATTGTTGTTGCAGGTTGTTCGACCACAGCCCCACCGGAAACTTCGGTCCCCGATCTCACCGGGACCTGGACCGGATCCATGACCGGGTATATCAATGGCACCGGGTACGTCTCGTTTCCCAACGATACCATGACCATGGTCGTGGAGAACCAGACCGGGCGGATCTTCTGGGGCACCATGCAGTTTACCGAGGATAACACGCCCCATGCCGTACGGTTTGCCGGTGCCATTAGCCGTGACGGGAAGTCGTTTACGCTGACAAACGGGGATGGTGGATACGATACGGACTGTACTATCGTCTCAGCAAATGAGATCGAACTGGTGTATACGACCGATACTCCGCCGTTTATTGTCACCATCGACTCGCTGAAGCGGACGTGACAACCTTTTTTTTGGCGATTGCTTAATTAAGACCACTATCTTCGATCGATTGGCAGTTCCTTTGGATTGGATTGCGATGGAGCCACGGGTGCTCGCCTTCTTGTCGGGGCTCGCCCCGTGGAGCAATGCGGTTGACTGGGATCTTTATCAGTATTATCAGAATCGGGATTACCGGTAATGCGGAGGAATCGCATGCGCCCCCGTCCCGTCGGGGGCGGGCTGGCGCAAGGGGGGCGAGTCGCTCAGGAATAGAAATTTCCTCCAGAGTATAAGGATTGACGGGTGGCTCGTATTAAGCAATCACCTTTTTTTATTTTCCAAAAGACCCGGGCGTTTTTTGGTGTTTTCACTTTGGCTCACGGTTGCGTACAAAGCGCACAGAACCGTTCGACCACCGCATCGTTTCTGACCTCAGGGTGGAACATGACACCAAAGACCGGCCGGTCCGGGTGCCGGAAGGCCTGCACGCAGGTATCCGAGACCGCGGTTGTGATCCACCCGGCCGGTGGTTCGCAGGAAAACAAGTGAACTTCGTACGCGGTAAATTTTCGGGGTTCGCCAAGGATGGGATCCGCCTGTGTTACCAGAACTTCCGTCATGCCGATCTCCTCAACAGGCCGGAGACTGCCCCCGAAGACAAGGCAAAGAGCTTCCATCCCGGCGCAGATCCCAAGCACCGGGCATTTCGTATCACGGAGCCATGCAAGGTCCTGTAACCTTTCTGTGAATGTGTTGTCCTTAAGCGCTGTCCCGCAGAGAATAATCCCGTCCGAATCAGCGATCCCTGATGGAGGAATCTCTGAAAAATGAACTTCCTGCCATTTGTACCCGGCAGATGAAACGATCCGGGTGACCGGGGCTACGTACTCGTCCCGGGAGAGCGAGCCGGCTTTCCACGACAGATCCGCGAGGAGGATCATTTCGGCACCAGCTCCGCACGGGATATTCTCAGGACGCCCCGGTAGTTCGCGTATTCTGTTTCCGATTCACGGATTACGATCCGCTGCCGGAAGAACGGTGCATCGAGCACGAGCGTCTCGTACTCGCCACCTTCCCCGGTCAGCGTGATCCGGTCGGAGTATACATACCGGCGGAGATCTGCAAGTGCTTCACGGCCGATTGCCCGGCCCAGCCAGTCCCGGGTAAACGGGGCGGAAAAAACACCGGTGACAATCACCGAGAAACCGGATGAGATGAGATGCTCCATGTACGCCTCCGGGTCCGTGTACCAGAGCGGGTTGAAGCACCAGAGCCCGAGGTCACGGCAGATCCGCTGGACACGTGTTGCCTGGTACACCGACATCAGGGCACCGGTCACCACGCCTTCTATCCCGTACTGTTCCACCGCGAGACGGATGGCTCGCGAGAGATCGGCGAGCTCTTCTTCCTCAATTCCTTCGGTCTCAACGTTCACAAGCGGGATACCCGCCGCCTCAGCCTGAAGCGGGACAAGGTGGATATCCGGGGTATGGAACATGTAGCTCGCATCGTTTTTCGAGCGGATTGAGATGAGGCAGGCTACCTCCTCTTTTTCCCGTGCCAGGCTGCACGCGAACCACGAGTCCTTGCCTCCCGAGCAGAGCACGCCCAGTTTCATCCCGGTATACTCGGCAGTCAAGCCACATGAACCTCTCCATGAAGAGCAGGTGCCGGATCTGATGAGTCATTTTCCCTGCTGAAACGGTGAACGGGATTTTGTGCAGAATAAAAAAGAATAATCTGGTAGCCTCTGGAAGGACAGGGTAATGGTCGTCACACCTTCCGTGACCAATTACGAGAATTTTCCCCAGTCCCGGGGAACCGACCATCTGGTTTTCCCGTGTACGTGTTTTTCAGGCTCGAATGTTTCATCGAGCACGGTGAGATCGAGCAGCTGCGAAGGGAGGATCATGAACGGGTGCTCGCCGGTCGGGCTCGACAGGTCGCGGAAGTGGTAGCGGTCCGCCCCGTCATGTGGCCGGCCGCTCGGCCCGTAATCGAGCGGCACGCAGGTACGCTTAATCGTTCCCTTGTCATCAGTGCGTGCGGTCACAGCCACAAGTTTCTTTTCATGGATCGCCCGGATAAAATCGCTCTGGAAGCTCATGATCTTCCCTTCCCGTGAAAGGATATAAGGGATCGCACCGTGCATAAAACCCGGCTCATGGGGCAGGGATTACGGGCTATCTCTTACAGAAACCCGTTTACCGGTTTTCGGAAGACGGGGAACGGAACCGGCCTTCCCCGGTTTTCGGGTCCGTTACCAGTACCGGCAGACCGGTTATGCAAAGAGTTCTTTTAAAGAGATCCGGCACTGCCCGAGTTTCCCGTCAAAGTTCGAGGCACCGATATAGCGGACCTTCCCGGTTGCTGCTGCTGCCCGGATCCCTTCCCGCATTGCGCCGGCAACGACGGTTTCATCAAATCCGTTGATCACGATCTCGTACAGCGCGTTCACGCCTTCGGGAACGAGCGAATCCGGGATCTTTTCTTTGAGTACCGGGCACCAGCGGTGGTTCGTGCTCGCCGGCATCGGGAACCGGTAGTTTTTGCATCCGACTTTGGAGCCGCTCCCGACAATGCCGCCGGCAAAACTCATGATAATCCCGGGTGTCCCGGCAATCGTTTTCGCTGCCGCTTCAGCGCCGGCAAGCGCCGCGGCCCGGTTTTCTGCCATCACAAGGAAGTTCCCGCCGGCAATTCCTTTCACAAGGCCGAACCGCTCCTCGCCCGTGTACCATCCTTCCATCACCGGGATCTTCCAGCACTTCCGGTTCCCGACAATGCATCCTCTCCTCGTACCGGTCGCCAAAGTAGTGCATCCGGGTATAGAACCGGTCTTTTGCGTCAGGGAGGCCGTCAAATGCGGAAGCAGTGGGAGTCGGGAGGATGCACTGGCTGATCCGGGCTGTGACCGAGGCTTTCATCGATTTTTTTTCCGTGCAGATGAGGATTGAATACCCGGGCCGCCCGTCCGGGGTCTCGGAGGGGGAAAGCGGCTGCTCGATCCCCGCCTCGCAGGGACAGTAGATCTTCGAAGTCGCAAAACCCGTTGCCTCGGTTGCAGCAGCAAGGGCCCATTCCGGGGTATCGGCAGTCACGAGGACCCTGGAAATCCAGACCGGGAACGCCTCGGCAAACGTATCGAGGATTATTACTCCGTCAGGCTCCATGGCGTTTCCCACTGCCATCGTATACAACCCCGTCTTCTGTCACGATCAGGTCCATCCGGACATCGTTTGGATCGATCGGAAGCCCGTCCATTTCCTGACAGCCAAATGCAATGCCGATCTTCGTGAGGTCCTGGGTTCTTTTCGAGGAACCGGTCGTAATACCCGGCCCCGTACCCGATCCTCCCGCCGGCCCGGTCGAAACCGAGCATCGGGAGGATGATGGTGTCGACATCCTGCGGCTTTGCCGGGATCTCGTTTCCTATCGGTTCCGGCACGCCAAAGGTGCTGGGCACGAGCACCGGACATGTTGCGGATGTACGAGAGCCGGAGGCTGACAGTCTTCTTTCTGGAATGATCGGGACAATCACGGGATTTTTTTGTTCGAACAGGGCTTCGATCAGCGGTCGGGTATTGACCTCCTTTTCCTTGGAGGTAAATACCATCACCGTCTCCCCCTCGGCGATCAAAAGCATGAGGTGCCGGGCGATAAGTCCGCTCTTTTCTGCCCGCTCCTCCGGCGTCATTGCATCTTTTCTTTTCCGCAGGATGTCACGCACTCTGGCTTTCTCTTCGCTCATGGCCAGTAGTGGGAAGGAGGCATATTTATGGGTTTAGATGCTTTTTAAAAAAGCCGCATTACCCAAGAAGGAAAACAAAGACGATAAGGTACAGGGTAATGGTGATTGCGGGGATAATCCGGATCGACCAGAAATTGATCTCTCTGACTTTTTCTGTCTCGCCGGTATCCGTATATTTCAGGATCAGGATGCCCGAGATCAGCACCATCACCAGTGTTGCATACGTGATAATCATAAAATATCCAGGAATGTAGCGTAGGCAACAAGCGGGATGTCGTCGGCAATCCGCCAGTGGATGAGCACGGCTGCAAGGAACATCGAGGCGTTCAGGCCAAGGCGGGCTGCAGTCTTCATCAGGAGCGATGAAAGGGAGACAATCACGATGAGCAGGATCGGAAGGAAGAACTTTAAGACCGTGGACGTTGCGTCGCGGGCGATCCCGTAATCGAATACTGCACGCGAATAGGGCGTTTCCCCACTGAGGTACGCCCGGTGAGTAACATACGCGTCCGTACCGTTGATTGACCAGCCCGGAAGGTCGGCTTCCGGATCGAGACCGGTATTTTCTGAGTCGATCGCAAGAATCATACGGCTCTCATTCTCGAATTTTGGTTCGATCTTTACCGAAAGGATGTGCCGGTCAAAAGGATACCGGGTGAGATCCGGTTCGGTTGTCAGGACCGCGATGATCCGGTATTCTTTTTCTGTGGGGGTATCGCGGGTCGTACTGACTGAGGAGATAACACCGTTCATCAGTTCGATATCGTCGATTGAGACCGGAGTGTCCGAGGCAAGCGTCAGATAAAAATCCGCACTAACCGTACCGGCGCCTACATCAACCCGGTTGAAGTCGACCATATAAACGCCGATCTTCACGGTTTCGTTTGCGGGAGCGGACGGCTGTGCAGCAGCGGCATAGGAAGGCAGGAGCACGAGAAGGAGTAGGACAAGGAAAAATGACCGCAGCCCGGATCGATCCATCAGTAATGAATGATATCGTGAATATTTAATTCACACGTTTTTTTTAGAAATCCGAAAGGGATACAGCCCTGTGGGTATCCTGACGGGGCCAATCTTTTTTATTGCCCCGTGGATTTCGGCACAGGAATCAGTTATTCATGGCACCTTCAATCCGGTCGCCGATGAACGTCCCAGCCATGAAGATAACGACATAGATAAGAATTTCCACAATAACCCCGAGCGGGCCAAAATATCCAAATGCCGAACCGGCCGTAGCAGGCGAGAGGATGTACATTGCGAGAACAAAGACGACACCGGCAGCGATCCCGGCAATTGCCCCGTTCCGGAGAATGCCCATATAGTCCTCTTTTCCCCGGTGAAAAAATCCAAAAGCGATACCGATCACGAGATCGAGCAATTCGAACAGCACAGGAATTACCTTATGGTAGTGTAATGCCCACTGCCTTAATAGGTTCCCGTATTAGTTTGAGATAAGTAACGGGGTTCTGGCAGGGACACTCGTTTATTAAAAAGAGATTCTCCGGATATTCCTGCGACTTGTGTATTATTGTGGCATACAAAGATGTATCCGATTCATCAGTCTGTATCAGGAAAGCCCCGGTACTGGTCCCGTGCGAGCCCTTTACAGCGGTTGAAATACGTCTCTCCCCAGATCCAGGGCTGGTAGTTCCAGCACATCTCGGGTTTTACCCGGTGGATCCCGCAGATATACCGCTTTTTTGAGATCCGTTTCAAAAACGGGCAGACCGTAACATACTCCCCGGTTTCCGGATGGCGCATCTCGAAAAAAACCACGCTCCCGAGATCTTCAGCCAGGAGTCTGGTACACTTGACCGGCGGCTGGTCTTCCATGAATGCAACAAACCAGGAAAGAATATCGGTCCGGCCTTCTTGTATCCAGGCATAGACATTTTCCGGGGTCGGTGCGATACCAGGACCGAAGATCCGGCAGCAGAGTCCGCACTGCCGGCAGGGCTCGTTATCGGGTAGGGGATCTGCCATAGGCATTTATTTGCCGGCATCCGGGATAATACCTGTTGGCATAACGTGAAGGATCCCGGGATCGGCCGAGGTTTGTTGATATTTCATGGATAAAAAAACCAGACTGTTCCGATCCGGAAATACAGCGGTATATCCTCCCATTTCGATAATGATGTAGTCTGACATTCTGCGAAAGTACCGTTGACACAAGAACAGGTTCGCTCTTTCAACACAGGTTTCAGATTAAAAAAAAGCGAAGATGAGAAAATCCTTCAATCAGGTAACAGAAAGTCCGCCGGTACGCACTCCAAAGGAACCATCAGGGTTGGTCACCTTGACATCCCAGGTTCCGGAATACACCGGCTGGTTGATATTGGCGGTAATTGTTGTACCAGCAGTGCTTACCTGAGGATTGTAGACATAGATTGTGTTATACCCGCTCCGGGAGAGTGTTACCTGAAGGCCTGTACCTGTTTGCACCGCCTTGCTAGTAACGATGGTCAGTGTTCCCATCCAACCCGTTGTCCCGCCAACTGCCAGTGGGGACGCTGTTACGCTTGTGATGGTGAATGAGGATCCTGCAACTGTTGTTGCTGTAGTAGTAGTCGAACCTGACGATGTGGATGCGTGGATGGTGAAATAATTCGAATATGTTACAGACTGGCCGTCAGGGTTTGTGATCACGATGTTCCATGTTCCGGATGAAGTATCAGAGGGGATGGTAAAAGCACAGGTCATGTGCGATGTGGAGACAAGAGAAACACTCGTTGCGTTGATACTGGTGCTGCCGGACTTTGTCAGCTGGACGCTTGCCCCGCTCTGGAAACCGCTGCCAACAAGATCGGTGATCGAAACCGTAGTCCCTGCGTTCCCTTCATCGGGAATCATGTCCTTAAATGTGGGTTTCGGCGCAGTTGTTGTTGCCGTGGTACTTACCGTTGCAGTGGTTGTTTTGGCTGCAGTTGAGGCCGTCGTGGCTGAAGCGACTGCTGCGCTCTTAATCGTTACTGCGGAGACCGAGACCGAAGTTACCTTAACCGGGTACATCTTCTCGACCGATGCCCGTTCTGATGTCGTGGTATCCGAGTTCATGCGGTAGCCCCATGTACCGTCAGTATTCTGGTACACGAAGGCCCGCGTATACGTATCGGCTGCCGGGTCGTAACTGATGATCAGCCAGGCAGTGCCGGACGATGCCGAGGCGCTTTTTACAATATCTCCGGCAGAATAAAGGGCAGCTGCAGTTGTACTCGTTACCTCTGTTGTCGGAACAGTTGTGGTTGAATCTGTCGTGCCAGTCGAACTCGAACAGCCGGCACACAGGATACACACGATGAGAAGTATTCCCGGGATCAGCAAAAACTTCGCAGCATTTTTCATATACAACCATTGCCCGGCAGGATTAATAAAAACTGTTTCAACAAAAAAAGAATGGGAGTAATGCTGGTATAGTTGTCCCTTATTGCGATCTCATCTTTTTATTATTAGTCATCAGTATCTTCGCGGACAGTAAACTCGTTCTGGTACGTATAGGACTGGCCATCCGGGTTGGTGATCACGATGCTCCACGGTCCCACCGTAGCAGTGCCGGGAATATCGAATGTGGCTTCAATCTGCGTGTCTGAATCGAAGGTTACGCTCGATGCAGTGATTGTCGAAGAGCCAGAATTGGTCAGTTTTACCGTTGGTGTCTCGACAAAGTTGTACCCGGTAATCGTAGAAGTAACCGTCTCATTGATATATCCTTCATCAGGATCCATGTCCTTAAAGGAAGGTTTTGGCGCTGTTGTCGTTGAGGCCGTGGTGGTAACCGTGGCAGTGGTAGTTGTGGTCTTAACAGTTACTGCCGTGGAAGTTGCTGTCGGAGCTGCGGTCGGTACCGATGCGATCGTAACACTGGCGAGCCTGACCGTGTACACTTTTTCCATGACCGATCGTTTCGCAGTCTCGGTATCCGCATTGACCCGGTATCCCCAGGTACCGTCACTGTTCTTGTAAATGAATGCCCGGGTATAAGAATCGGACGACGTATCATAACCGGTAATCAGCCAGGCCGACGATGCCAACGATGAACTACCTACAACGTCACCGGTTGAATATTCCGGTGTGGCTGTTGTCGCTGTCGTTGTCACGTCAGATGTAGTTGTAGCCGTGTTTTCCGTGGTATTGCCAGTACATCCCATCAGGGCCGCACTGATAATAACAAGTCCCGCGAAGAGAATTGCGATTCTCTGTGGAATTTTCATGCAGTCGTGATGACCGGCCATTCATAAAAAATTGTTCAACCTGAACCGGATAATTATCCCATTCCGGTAAAAGAGATCAACGCGTTAGTCCGGGAAAAAATACCCTAAAAAGAATCAAAAAGGATTAGTTATAGTTTTATGCGTCTTTCTTTTCCGGCTTCTTGAAGGTCTCGACAAGGACAATCTCATTAATGCCGTTGACGAGCTCGAAGCCTTCATGGAGGATCCGGCCGCGCCAGAGAAGCCAGCGGCGGTCGTAGTTGATGCCCGACGGGAGAGTGACCGTTGCTTTGCCATCTGCGAGTGCAACTTCCATCACTTTACCCGCATAGAGGCGGATGAGACCCTTGAACTCATCGAGCGGATCGGTTATAACCTCTTCGACCTTGTAATGGTAGACAAGCGTCTGGCCGGCGAGCGGCGAGTTGAAGTCCACGATCACGCGGGCGCCAATGACATCGACAATCGTGCCTTCGCCCTCTTCGCCGACATTCACTCTCTGCCCGCGGACCGGCTTCTCGGGGAACTTGCTCTTTGCATACGACTGGACCTTCTTCGGGTCGCGTTCGCCAAAGGCCTTTTCCGGGAGAACCGTGACGTCAGCTTCGGTGCCGGCGTCTTTTCCCACCAGTTCTTCGTCAAGGCCGGTGATCACGTGTTTCTGGCCCACACAAACAACGATCGGGCCGTACAGGGCAGACGGGGTGTGGATGTTTGCTTTCTTTGCTGCATCCTCATCGGTGGTATCAAAGACCATGCCGTTTGCGCTGCCGGTATAACTGAGCTTTACGAAATCTCCATCTTTTATTGCCATAATCGTACCTGTCATATTAAATCACAACAGGGACAGATAAAAGTGTGGCACGACTATGCTTGAAATAGAACTCAAGGTGGCGGTTCCATCACTTGATTCCGTACGGGAGCGCCTCATAAAAAAAGGTGCAGAATTTACCGGAAGAGATCATGAGCACGATATCTATTACAATGCCCCGCACCGGGATTTTGGCAAAACCGACGAGGCGCTCAGGGTCCGGTATTACGGGGACCACACGCTCCTGACGTACAAAGGGAAAAAACTCAAAGAATACGGGCTCAAGGCACGGGAAGAACTCAACACCACGATAGAATCCGGCGAAGTCTTTGAAAAGATCCTTGTCCGGCTCGGATTTACAAAAACTGCTGAAGTAAACAAGTGGCGGGAGAATTACCGGCTGACAGACGCTGCGTTTGCGCTTGATATTGTCGAAGGTCTGGGCACATTTGTCGAGATCGAGATCATGGCTGAAGAAAACGGCGCAGGTGCAGAAGTAAAAATTTCAGCTCTTGCAAAAGAGATGGGAATTAGTGGCGAGCCGATCCTCGCCTCGTACCTCGAACTCGTCCTGTCTAAACAGTGAGGAGTTCGATTTTAATGTCTTTTGCCTCGGTCCCGAAGTGGAGCATGGCACAGTAGCCATCCATTGCCGGGCCGGGGTTGACGATTTTTGTCCCGCCGACTTCTTTTACCCCGCGCTGCTCGTGGATGTGGGCGCAGCAGATAAGGTCGAAGTCGTTGATGTGGCGGGCAAGGCTCTGGCTGCCCACATGCTCGCCGTTTGCGATATCAAGTGTATCGTAAGGCGGAGCGTGGCAGATGAGCACGTTGTGTACGGTCTTCTCCATCTTGGCCATTGCACCGGTGAGCAGATCGTCGATCTGCTTGTCGGTCAGTTCGAACGGCGTGTTAAAGGGCGTCGGGTTCGAACCACCGACACCAACAAGAGTCATCTTCCCCAGGTTCATTGCAGAACCGTGGAGACAGACTGCGTCCGAATGTTCGAGCGTATCGAGGATCTCTTTTGGATCGCAGTTGCCGGGTACCGCAAAACAGGGTACGTCAATACGTGAAAGCACGTCGTCAACAGTGTCCACAGGACCCATATTGGTGATATCGCCTGCAATAAATACAGCTTCCGGATTCAATTCCAGAAATGAATCAATTTTACCGAATTGACCATGGAGATCTGCTAATAAAAGCACATCTTTCATGGTATATTATTGCAAACGGCGTCTAATAAAACCTTACCGAGGGATCGTTCCACGAGCCGGTCAGCCTTCCTCCGAGGGCAAGAGCGCCGCAGGTTTTTTCCGTTGCACTAAGGAGCGATCGCGCATGCGTCCCGGCGAGGGGAGTGCCCGGGAGAGGGATGAACCAGTGGAGGTGGACGTTTCCCAGCCGTGCAACGGTTTTAACGACCTCGACGGTCTGTTCCTGCTCATCATCTGTTTCGAAAGGGAACCCGACAATAAAATCTACAATCGGTGTGATACCGGCATCGTGGCAGAGCTCCGCCGCCCGGATTGCATCGGCAACCGTGTGGCCCCGGTGCAGCCGGGAGAGGACAGCATCGCTCCCGGACTGGGCGCCGAAATGCAGTTTCGTGTTCGTGCAGTAATCGGTGATCAGGGCAAGAGACTCGCTGCAGATAAATTCCGGCCGGACTTCGCTCGGGAATGTCCCGAGGAAGATATCGTGTTCCAGCCGCATCAGGAGTTTTTTTATCTTATCAAACCTCGGGTGGATCCCGTCGGATCCATAGGCAAATGCATTCGGTGTGACAAACCGTACCTGTGAGTGCCGGTTTGCATATCGCACAACTGCGTCAATGGACCGGTGCCGCATGCAGTGACCGAAGATCTGCGGTGTCTGGCAGTAACCGCAGGCAAACGGGCAGCCTCTGGAGATCTCGATATATCCTTTTACTTCGGAAAATGCCGGGTATGCATCGAGCCTGACGCTGGTCCGAGCAGGTTCGTACCAGTCCTGCGCGGCTACCCCGGGGATATGCCCGTTGTGGCCTGCATCGAGTTCCCTGAGCAGCCGTGGGAGGGTGTACTCCCCCTCCCCAACGATAACGTAGTCAGCGTATGCGGCAATGTCTCGGTAACAGGCAGTTGCATGCGGGCCGCCAACGATCGTGATACAGTCTGCATCCGCGATCTCGTCACGGAAGCGGTGTTCGTTTATTGAATTGAGAGAATAGCAGGTGATATCGCGTTCCGGTGCGGAGACCGGGCAGAGACGCCAGCCGGCAGTTTCGCATGCGGCAGAGAGCACGGCAAAAGAGTTGTGTGCAGCCGTGATCCTGCGCCAGTTCACCTTCATGGTGCTGTACTTTTGCACAAAAAGAGAAAAAAGGGCTTGTCCCTTATGCACGGGACCGGTACTCACGGAGGACATCGGCAATCTTGTAAGTTTGGCCGTTCATCATCAGGACAGACACCTGTACACGGTCTGCCTCACCGGTGAGCGAGCCGGTACCCCGGGTCCCATCGAGTTTTATCTGGTCTCCCTTGTTGGAACCAAGCGTCATGGTCTGGGTCGTTCCATCCGCCCGGGTTAAAGTACAAGTGATGGTCTTTACTGTGGTCTGACCCTTGCCGCCATCAAAGGTGACCGGGATCTTGCCGAGGTAGTCCTTTTCCCCAACCGTAACGGTTACTGCGATGTTATCCGGCATCGCATCGGTCGGACTTGTCGTAAGGGTCGAGGATGTGGTAGCAGAAGAAGCAGCTGAACTGTCGGATCCTGTTTGTGCAGTTGAAGTCGATGAGCTGGTACATCCGGCACAGACAATAGCAAGGCAGACCAGGATGGCTGCCACGAGAAAACCAATCGCTTTCATATCAGAAAATATGGGGTCGCCATATTTGGCACTTGCGTTTTATAAAAATATTAAAGAAAAACTGCTGCAGCAATGACCGTTGTCCACAGCCCGTTCTTGTCTCCCTGTGCGGACTGGCAGACATGTTTTGTCCTGATGATCTTGCCGCTTGCCTTGTAGGTCTGTTCACGCTCCTGCCACGCGGCATTTGCATCGAACTCGATACCGAGCGTTGTTGCAAGCATCGTTGCCGCGAGATCCTCGGCATATTCCCCGGTCTTGTCCTGTGTCTCGCCAAATGCATGGTGCTCGGAGAGATATCCGTACTCTTCGACATCTTTTGGGAGCGCAAGACCTACTGCCGCAGAGACCAGACGGTTTGGTTCGTTTGTCTCGTTCCTTGCCATAACGCAGAACGTGATACCGCCGGACTGGAGTTCTTTCAGGCCGCTCCTTGTCGGGATCTGTTTGCATTTCGGCGGGAAGATACTTGACACGTACACGAGGTTGCATTTTTCGATACCGGCCTTCCTTAACGCCAGTTCGAACGATGCAAGACGATCCTTATGGATACCCACCCCCTTGGTGAAAAAGAGCCTCGTTGGAACAAACATGTTTTTTTAATGAAACCTGTTGCTTATTTTATTTTTTGGTAAAAACAGGCATTTTGGGTATAATTATACCAGCCCGGTAACTGTTACGGATAGATCCGGCCGCAGATTTTTAAAAACAGCCCTCCCGATGCCCGCATGAGCAGGGTAGAGCGCATAAACGGTTTTAAAAAAAAGCAGTATGCCCCGGATAGCGACACTCTTGTTGACTAACCGTCATTCATGCCGCAGGGCATCGATCGGGTTAAGGTTTGCCGCCTGCCATGCCGGATACAGCCCGCAGAGAAGGCAGATAACGATCCCAAACCCGACACCTTCGGCAACCGATAACATGCTCGCAACGGTGAAGAGATACTCGGTGGTCTTAAACATCAGGGAGCTTATCGCATAGCCCGCGACGATACTTAAAAGTCCTCCAATCACGCTCCCGACAACACCAATAATGACTGCCTCGAAGATGAACATGCTCATCACCTCCCTTTTCTGGGTGCCGATGCTCCGCATGATCCCGATCTCTTTTATCCGCTCGTTTACGGACATCATCATAATATTAAAGATGGAGACGCCGGCAACGATCATCGAAATCCCGCCAATGGCCGTGACAAACGTGGTAACCATACCGAATGTTTCGAAGATGGTTGCAAGGGTCGCCTTGCTGTCGATCACGGAAACCGTCTTGTCTTTCGTGTTCCGGTTGAGCTGTTTTTCGATGGTGGTTTTTATATCGGCGGTATCCCCGTTTGTCACCTTGACGACGACTTCGTTTAACTCGTCATCCGACCGGTCAAACGCGCTCTCGAACCAGTCTTGGGTCACGACAAGGGCGTTATCAGTGCTGATATCGAAGCTCATGCCCCGTTCTTTGATAATGCCGGTTACCCGGAGCGTACCGTATTCCCCGTTCTGCCCGATCGAGATCCGGGAACCTACCTTGATGTTATGGTCTTTTGCAAATGTTGTCCCAACAAGGCAGCCGGAGTTCCCGTTGCTGTAATCGCCGGCTTCGAGATCGGGAAGCAGTTTTTTCGTATCGTCTGCGGGAAGTCCGTAAATGGGCGCTACGATATCGTCGCTGCCCACGCCCACTTTCATGTGCGCGGAGGTTGACATGACGGGTATGGCCACATTCGGTGCAACCGACCTTTTTATCTGCTGGAAGTTCTGGTTGGTGAGGTACATGTTGTTTGAACCTCCGCCCCCACCGAATCCGCCACCCCCGCCGGCATAGGGAGTCACGATCACGCTGTCACCTACTGATGACAGACTGGAAGAAACCTCCTGGACGATCGTGTTTCCGAGGATTCCCATGGATGCAATGGCAACGACACCGATGATGATCCCGAGCATCGCCAGGCTCGACCGCAGCATGTGGATCCGGATATTCCGTTTCGAGATCTCCCAGAATATTCCGGTCATTCTGCAATCCTCCCGTCAACGATCCGGATCGTCCGGTCTGTGTACTCGGCAATGTTGGGATCGTGGGTGACCACGATGATAGTCGAGCCTCTCCGATGCAGGTCGCCCATGAGCTCCATAATGCTCGCCCCGGTCTTTGAATCGAGGTTTCCGGTCGGCTCGTCGCAGAGCAGGATATCTGGATCGTTGATGAGTGCCCGGGCAATCGCAACCCGCTGCTGCTGTCCGCCCGAGAGTTCGAGCGGCGTATGAGTATAGAGGTGCTCGTCCAGCTGCACGGCCCGCAGCACCTCAATGGCTTTTTTCTCATCTACCTGCCGCTGGCTCTTGAGCATCTGGGGGAAACTGACGTTCTCGATGATGTTTAAGAGCGGAAAGAGGTTGAAGTACTGGAAGATGAACCCGATCCGGTCCCTCCTTAGGTTCGTGAGCTCGACATCGCTCATGGCGCGGACACCGATCCCGGAGATATAGATATCCCCGTACGTGGGGGTGTCGAGGCAGCCCATGAGGTTTAAGAGCGTGGACTTGCCCGAGCCCGAGGGTCCCATGATCGAGATGAACTCCCCGTGCTCCACCTCAAAGGAGATATGGTCGAGGGCTACGACATCGCCCGACCTGAGCGGGTAGACCTTTACCACATCGGAAAACTGGATAACCGGCGGCATGACTGGGTGGTCTCTTACTGGTTTTTCCGCTTTCTCATGTAGAGATATCCGCCGCAGGCCAGTGCTATGATAAGGATGACCGCAACTATCGGAAGGAGACTGGGCTGGCTATCGGTGTCCTTGGTTAGTACCGCATCACCGAGATCGACCGGTTGTTCCGAGACGATCACGTTCCCGTCCTTGTCCTTGTAAGACACCTGGATCGGGACGCTGTCGGTTCCTTTTGGGGCGGCAAACGAGATCTCGAAACTGCCAAAGTCGTCCGGTTTTAAGGCCCCGATCACATAGGTCTGGTAGGGATCCTGTGGTTCTGCCGGGGCAAGTGACGTTACTGTTACCCCGTTTGCCGTAAGGAGCCCGGCATTCGTGATATCCCCGGTGACATGGTATGTCCCGGCAGTATTCTTGATGTCGATATTGCTTATGACCGGGTGTGCCTGCTGCTTGTCCGTGGTGAACGGGACCGGGATGGCCATGCCGACAGAGTGGTGGTTGTCTCCGTTATCGTAGTCCACGTTTACTGCAAGCGAAGTGGGTGTATCCGGAGTAACCGAGAAGTTTACCAGCTGACTTGTACCTGCTGTCAGGTTCCCGACGAACATATTTGAGGGCGTGAGCGTGGCATTTGCTCCCGCGACCGAGAAGATGACATTTTTCACATCGCTCTGGCGCGGGTTTGCGATCTGGACGGTAACGATGTCTTTCTTTCCTTTCGTGAACGCATCGGGTTTATCCTGAACGGTAAGGATGAGCGGGGTGTTATCGATCTTGACCGTATCCCGGTAGTTCAGGTTATCGGCATCCCGGAAACTCAAAGAGAAGGTGGGATAATAGGTGCCGTCGTTTGCAGTGGCCACGATTGAGAAGATATATTTGCGGCTCTGGAGGGGACCGAGTGTAGATGAGGAGTCGTAGGTCCCGCTGACCAGCTGGAAACTGGTATCGCTAAATGTTGCATGGTTAATGCTGACTGTGGTATTGGAGTTCCCGTTGGTGACGGTATAGGTTACGGTCCCGGTATCGCCCGTGAAAAAGGTGGCGGGGTCATAACTGATATTGGAGACATAGACATTGCCGGCTGCCACAATGGATGCAGGGCTCATCTCGGCCTCGGCAGCCCCGGCAAACAGGGCAAGGCAGAGTACGAACGCGCAAAAGAATATACGATAATGTTCCCGTCCTTTCAGCGAATGTGCGCCGAAAAGCGGTGTAAATGGAGACCGGTGTGCGGTCGGGCCGGCAGCGCGGGCTCTTCTTATAGAGGGAGTTTCGGGGAATTCCATGCGACCTTCTCCGGGTGTACTGTTCGTATACCCAATAATTGCTCCAGCAGTTTTCAACAGATCCTGCATTAAACGTTGTGGTCTCCGGCCGAATTGGTTTTTATAAATAATAATGAAGGATTTCCCTATACTGCCGTGAGGAGACCTCTGTTGTTGTAGCAGATACCCTGTTACAAAATCCTTGAGAGGGTGCCGATTGGGAGAACCAATCGGTGCGGTTGTTTCCCGGATCCCTGTCGTTTCTTTATGCCCGGCAGCCAATATCCTGTACATCAGGTGCCCGATGTTTCATTCTCCCATCCATGCAGATCTTTCTCACAATGCGGCATTTTCTGTAAAAGGACTGACCCGACATTATCCACTGCCCCCGGGTGTTCCGGAAAAGACCGCCCGCTGGATCTATGTCTCCGGGAACGGTGTTGCCATCTGCGGGAATAAATCCCCGAATGTTTATTCGGAGTCGTCCCCCGCACCGGGGCTTCGGGATAAATCCCGCATCGAATACCTGGGAGAGAGGGAAAGTGAGATCTATTTTGCAGCCGAACTTCCCGATGGTGCCCCGCTTCCGGAGGGGCGTGTCGTTTCCGGTGTGAGGGAACTCTGGGGACAAATCCCGGACGAGGATCTCGCCATTGCCGCATATGCAGTCCGCATGATCGACTGTGCAAAAGCAAACCGGTTCTGTGGCCGGTGCGGGACCCCGACAGAACCGGTGCTGACCGAGCGGGCCTGGCAGTGCCCGTCCTGTAAGCGTATTTACTATCCCCGGATTTCCCCGGCAATTATCGTGCTGATAAAAAACGGCGACAAAGTCCTGCTTGCCCGATCCCCCCGGTTCCCGAAAGGGATGTACAGCGTTATTGCCGGGTTTGTCGAACCCGGCGAGACGCTCGAAGAAGCACTCCACCGCGAAGTACGGGAAGAGGTGGGAATCTCTGTTAATAATATCAGGTATTTTGCGAGCGAACCCTGGCCGTTTCCCGATTCACTGATGATCGGGTTTACCGCGGAGTATGCCGGTGGGGAGATCGGGATCGACAACAACGAGATCGTGGATGCAGACTGGTTTGGCCGGGATAACCTTCCGCAGCTTCCGGCAAGGATGAGTATTTCACGTGCCCTGATCGAGCGCTGGATTTGTGACGAACCGTAAATGTCTCCGGAATTGTTACAATCGGAGAAAATAGCAGCTGATCTTAGTTGTCTGTTTTTTAAAAAACCCTGAAAAATAAGAGAGAAACGATAAATGAGGCCCCAGGATTTATTTCTTCTTGGGGGCTGCCTTCTTTACGGCGGGTTTCTTTGCTGGGGCCTTCTTTGCGGCCGGTTTCTTTGCTGCAACCATCTTCATCACACCTCCCACCGGAAAGGGTTATAATTTTGATTATTCTACCATTAAATAAATATTTTGGTCAAAATGAATATTCGGCGCATAGAATCACCCTAAACCGCTGATTTGTCCTGTGCAAAACCGGAGACTCCGGAATAGGAGCCTGTTTTGAGCCAATCGGGAGCGAAATGCGCAATCCTGCAATTCTGGCTCCAATTTGAGAAAAAGGGTATATTTAAGCTGCATTTTTACTGCGGTCATCGGATAAAACAGAGGATGGGCAGATGCGCAGGACAACGAATTATGAGTTGCCCGGGTAATCGCGCATGCGGTCTCTTCGACGGTAAACAATACTGTTACTATTGTTAGTCTTCACTCAATAACTTTTGATTACCCATTGAAATTGTGGTACCGGTAGCAGTTGTCGATGAACTCCTGCTTCCTGTTCTCGCTCCCGTCAACCGGGGGACGCAGGTACCCGACCAAGGGAGTCTGCCGCGCCGGGCAGAACGGGCAGAGGGCGGCATCCACATCACCGGCCTTCTCCCGGACCGGGCAGTAATACACGCCATCGATCTCCTGGACCCGGTCGCCACCGTGAAACCGCATTCCGACCGGGTGGCCCGGTTCCTGCCGGACGATCATGGCAAAGCCGCCGAGTAAAAATTTCAAAAACCGGAGCCGGATATCGCCCGTGCCCGGCCGGCACTGCGCTGCAACCATCACCCAGTAACTTTGCTCATGGGGGGTCACCGACGCTTTAAGGGTGCGGAATACCCCCTGCTGCGCCATGAGCCGGATATTCTGGTAGGTACCGAGCAGGTGGGCAGTGATCGCCTCTTCGAGCTCCTTTCTGTACTCCGGGGCAAGGTCCCGGACCGATCGCCCGAAGTTCTGCTCCATCTGACGAATATCACGGGGCGTATACTGGAGCACGACTTTAGAGAGCTCCGCCCCGAGATCGCCCCGGGTCTTTTGGGCCTGTAACGTGGTGCAGTCGGCCTGTATCACTGCCGCAATCTCGTCCTGCGTCCCCATATTTTTTCTAATGAGATTCCAGCCCATGTTTTGTCAGCACCGACCCGAAGATTCTCTGTCCGGGAATATGCCGGCCCGGAGATGTAAAATATTCCGATGCAGGACTTACCTCATCCTAACGTTTTTATATTCTCCTTCCTTACTCATGTAGCATGGTGTCTACTACCATGAGTGAGTGTTTTATTAGCCAGTAAACTGCGCTTTTTTGATACCACGTTACGGGACGGGGAACAGACCCCGGGTGTATCGTTAAACCCGAATGAAAAGTTCGAGATTGCAACCAGGCTTGCAGACCTTGGTGTCGATGTTGTCGAAGCCGGCTCGGCTGCGGCATCGACCGGGGAACAGGACGCGATCCGGCTGATCTCCAGTGCCGGCCTGCCCGTTGAGACCTGCACCTTTGTCCGGGCAGTAAACGCGGATATCGACTATGCCGCCGATAACGGTGCGGACTCCGTCCACCTCGTGATCCCGGTAAGCGACCTCCACATCGAAAAGAAGCTCCGGAAGACCCGGGAGCAGGTCAAAGAGATGGCCTGGCGCTCGGTCGAGTACGCGAAGAGCCGGGGGCTCATCGTGGAACTCTCGGGCGAGGACGCTTCGAGAGCTGACCAGGCATTCCTTGCCGAAGTCTATGCCGGAGGGGTGGAACGCGGGGCCGACCGGCTCTGCTTCTGCGACACGGTGGGGGTGCTCACGCCGGAGAAGTGTGCGAGCTTCATCCCGCCGCTTGCAAAGATCGCCCCGCTCTCCATCCACTGCCACGACGACCTCGGCTTTGCGCTCGCAAACACGGTCGCGGCCTTAAAAGCCGGTGCCTCATGCGCCCACGTCACGGTCAACGGCCTTGGCGAGCGGGCGGGAAACACCCCGCTCGAAGAACTCGTGATGGCGCTCGAAGTGCTCTACGGATACGACACGGGGATCAAAAAGGAGGGGATCTACTCCCTCTCCACCCTTGTCTCGCGCCTCACCGGCATCCCTTTACCGGTCAACAAGGCCGTAGTCGGTGAGATGGCGTTCACCCACGAGAGCGGGATCCACGCCCACGGCGTGCTCCGGGAACCGGCCACATACGAGTCCATCCGCCCCGAGCAGATCGGGAGGAAGCGGAGGATCGTGCTTGGCAAGCACTCCGGTTCTGCCTCGGTCGAGGCTGCACTCCACGAGATGAAGTATACCCCGAACGAGCAGCAGCTCAAGGCAATCGTATCGAGGATCAAGGATCTCGGGGACTCCGGAAAGAGGGTCAGCGACTCCGATCTCATGGCAGTTGCCGATGCGGTCATGGCAATGGAGTGCAAACCGGTGATCCGGCTCCGCCAGTTCACGGTCGTATCCGGGAACAGCATGATCCCGACCGCCTCCGTAACCCTTGAGGTGCGGGGAAATGAGATCACCGGCGCGGCAACGGGCGATGGCCCGGTCGATGCCGCCATGCAGGTGCTTGCAAAATCGGTTGCCGATACTGCTAATATCCGTCTTGAAGAATACCATGTCGATGCGATCAGCGGCGGCACGGACGCCCTTGTCGAAGTGACAGTAAGGTTAAGTAAAGACGGGAAGATAATTACTTCACGCGGCGCCAGAACGGACATCATTATGGCGAGCGTTGAAGCCATGATCGCCGGTATGAACCGGCTCTTGGAGGACAGACCATGAAAACCGGGGCAAAACTCCTCGTCGAATCACTGCAGCGCGAGGGTGTCGACACACTGTTCGGCTACCCTGGCGGGCAGATCCTGCCAGTCTATGATGAACTCTACGATTCACCATTGCGGCATATCCTTGTACGGCACGAGCAGGCAGCTGCGCACGCCGCGGACGGGTATGCACGCGCGAGCGGCAGGGTAGGGGTATGCATTGCAACCTCGGGCCCCGGTGCCTGCAACCTGGTCACCGGGCTTGCCACGGCCTACATGGATTCGGTCCCGGTCGTTGCCATCACCGGCCAGGTCCCGACGTACATGCTCGGAAACGACGCCTTCCAGGAATCGGACATCCAGGGAATCACGATGCCGGTCACGAAGCATAACTATCTCGTGAAGGAAACGGCCGAGATCCCCCGGGTGGTAAAAGAGGCATTCTATATCGCGGGGACGGGACGCCAGGGGCCAATCCTTATCGACCTCCCAAAGGATGTCAATACCAAGGAGGTCAGGGAGCCCCGGGTTCCCGATGTCGTAAAGCTCCGGGGTTACAACCCCACGTACAAGGGGCACAAGCGCCAGATCGAGAAAGCCCTTGCGCTGATCGCCGAATCCGAGCGTCCGCTCATCTACGCAGGCGGCGGAGTGATCTCATCGAATGCTTCGCCGGAACTCATTGAGTTTGCTACAAAGCTCGCCATCCCGGTCACGACCACCCTTATGGGTCTTGGCTGCATTCCCTGCGACCACTCTCTGAATCTCGGGATGCTCGGGATGCACGGCACCGAATACGCGAACTTTGCAGTCACCGAATGCGATCTTTTGATTGCCATCGGGGCCCGGTTCGACGACCGTGTCACCGGGAAGATCGACACCTTTGCCCCGCATGCAAAGGTAATCCACATCGATATCGACCCGGCCGAGATCGGGAAGAACAAGCGCGTGGACGTGCCGATTGTCGGGGATGTCAAATCGGTCCTCACGGACATGCTTGCGGGCATTAAAAAGGCCGGTGCCTGCGATGCCTGGAACAAGAAGGTCAGGTACTGGAAGCAGCACCACCCGCTCCATGCCGGCAGGGACGACGGGTGTCTCCACCCGCAGTTCGTCATAAAGATGATGAGCGAGATCCTCAAAGGCGATGCGGTCATTGTCTCCGAGGTTGGCCAGAACCAGATGTGGACCGCACAGCACTTCTGTTTCCGGCACCCCCGCACATGGATCACTTCCGGCGGCCTTGGCACGATGGGCTATGGTTTCCCGGCAGCGATCGGGGCACACTTTGCCCGGCCGGACGTGCCCGTCTTTGACGTGGCCGGTGATGGCAGCATCCAGATGAACATCCAGGAACTGGGCACCGTTGCACAGTACAACATCCCGGTGAAGATCGCGATCTTAAACAACCAGTACCTCGGCATGGTGCGCCAGTGGCAGGAGCTCTTCTACGACCGGCGCTACTCGTATACCGAGCTCCCGCCGGTTGAGTTCGTGAAGATCGCACAGGCCTATGGGATCGAGGGGATCAAGGTGGAGTCCTGCGACGAAGTCGTGCCCGCGATCAAGGCCTCGCTCGAACACGACGGGCCGTTCGTACTCGACTTCAGGATCGAACGCGAGGAGAACGTCTTCCCCATGGTGCCGGCCGGGGCTGCCATCAGCGAGATGATCGGGGGGCATCCGCGATCATGAAGCCGCACACTCTTTCGGTTCTCGTGGAGAACAGGGCGGGTGTCCTCTCCCGGGTCACCGGCCTCTTCTCCCGGCGCGGGTTTAACATCGAGAGTCTTGCGGTCGGCACCTGCGAGGAGCCGGACATGAGCCGGATCACGATCGTTGCCATCGGCGACGATGCGCAGGTAGAGCAGATCATGAAGCAGCTCAACAAGCTCATCGACGTGATCAAGGTCTCGGATATCACGGAGAACGAACGGGTCGAGCGCGAACTGGTCATGTTCAAAGTGACCGCTGACCAAGGCGAGACCCGTGCCGAGATCATGCAGATCGCAACGATCTTCCGGGCACAGATCGTGGACGTGGGCGCAAAGTCCGTGGTTCTCCAGGTGGTCGGGGACTCGGACAAGATCGATGCCATGGAGAAGCTGCTCCGCCAGTTCGGGATAAAAGAACTGATCCGGACCGGGCGGATTGCCATTCTCCGCGGCACCAAGACCGTGTCGAGCAGTAAGGAATAATCTTTTTTTGTTTTTTTCGTGCGGGAATACCGCAGTTCCCACAACATACCGTTATGACCGGGCAACCCGGTCGACCCGGAAAATAAAAAAAAGATCTGTTTTATGCCGCCGCGGCGGGTGCAGCTTTCTTTGCTGCAAACGAGGTCACGATAGCGGCAAGACCCAGAACGATTGCAAAGATGCCGGCAACGAACGGGAGAAGGACTGCCGAGATCAGGGGGAAGATCAGGAGCAGGAGGCCAAAGATAAGACTGAGTGCCCCGAGCACCCCGTTTGCTGCATCTTTCGTGGTGAATGCCTGGTACAGGTGTGCCCCTCCCGTAATGCAGGCCCACACGCCGACAAGAATGATAAAGAACGAGAGCAGGAAGAACGTGCTGTAGAGCGGGTATGCAAGAATGATGATACCTGCAATTATGCTCATGATTGCAAGGAAGATCTTCCAGCCCATGTTCGTCTTGTCAACGGCAAGGCTTACAATGGAGAAGATACCTCCGACAAGCCAGTACGCTCCAAGGAATGTAATGAATACCAGGGTGGTAATACCCGGCGACGCAAGGAACATAATCCCGATAAGCAGGGCAAGGAGACCCCAGATAAGAATAACCCACCAGGGATAGAGCCCGGTAACGTTGCATCCGCACAAGCATCCACTCTCAGGAGTAGCAGTTGTTTCAGCCATACCATACCTCTAAAAGTATATCTCAACTCTGACGCAGGGGTATTTGAACGCTTGCTTTTCTCGGTTTCACGGAACCGTTTCCATTCGGGTCTTTCAGGCCGATTCAGGTTCCCGGCAGCCCCACTACCGATCGGAGCCTTCTGCGTATCTACGGGCGTTCCGTTGTATTGACAAGGAAGCACGGGATC